>Ga0187817_10000255_pt1 | contig 21523 bp, 11 predicted proteins | sample NC_wetland_sal_i_17_FD_132431 | JGI IMG/M metagenome (GOLD analysis project Ga0187817, IMG submission 132431) | Wetland sediment microbial communities from Neuse River Estuary, North Carolina, USA - SO4_2 | ecosystem: Environmental > Aquatic > Freshwater > Wetlands > Sediment | place: USA... | reverse complement strand
CACTCGCCGTGCTGCTGATCTGCTCGAGGAAGGTGCCGCCGGTTTGACTATAGCTCCCGGTGATCGTGAGCGTGCCAGGAGTGCCCGCCAGACCGGGCTGGATCGTTCCGCCGGCTTTGTTGGTGACCGCGCCGATGATTGTGCCCGCGCCCTGGACGGTTCCGCCGGACATGTTGAAAATCGGAGCGGTAATCGTTCCTCCGCTTTCGACCGTCGTGAGGCCGCCGTCGTGCTCGTAGTCCGCGGCGCTAAGGCTTCCAGTGACGTCGGTCGAGCCAGCCGTCTGCGTATAGATGTTGGCGCCGCCGGAGAGCGTGATCGCTTCGCCAGCGCCGACGGTGACGGTCCCGCTGTTGCCGAAGGAAGGCGCGTTCAGATTATCGCCGGTGCCGGCCATGTCGACGGAATCGGTGGCGCCATTGGTGATGCCGCCCATCATGTTCACAACGTTGCTCGATCCGCCGATGCTGAGCGTGGAATCCGAGCCTTCGTTGGTGTAAGCGCCGGTCGCACTCAGCGAGCCGCTGGCGCCCTCCGCGCCGACCAGGCCGTTATTCGTGATCGCGCCCGTGATGCTTACCGTGTTGCTTGTGCCGGAGATTTGGAACGAGGAGCCGAAGGTGTTGTTCGTAAGGCCGCCCGCGGACACGGTGATGCCGTTGCTCGTGCCGTTCACGACGACGGCGCCGTTGTTGCTGAAGCCGCCGGTGGCCACGGTCAGGCTGTTAACAAAGCTGCCGGCCAAAAGCACATTGCCGTCGTTGGTGAAGCCGCCGCCGGTGACGCTAACCGTGTTGCCGGTGCCGGAGAGCGTGAGCGAAGAGGCGCCGCCGCTATTGTCGAAGCCGCCCAGGGCATCCAGGGTTTCGCTGAGGCCCGTAAGACTGATGCTGCCGGTGTTGGTCAGATCGGCGGACATAGTGTCGAGGGTGCCCTCCATGGTGATCGTGCCGTTGTTGGTGAGCGTGCCGGCAATCGTGAGCGTGCTGTTCTGGCTCGGCGTGCTAAAGGCGCTGAAGTTGACCGTGGCCCCGGAATTATTGAGGAAGTTTCCGCCGACCGTCACGGTGTTGCCGCTATCGGAGATGGCCACCGCGCCACTATTGGTGAAATTTCCGCTCACGGAAAGTGTGCTGACCGAATTGACGAGAACCAAGCCGGGGGCGTTATTCGTCAAATTTCCAGTAACGGTCAATGTGCTGGCGGTGTTGGCGTTGACCAGGCCGCCGTTGTTGGTCAAATTGGTGGTGATGTCCATCTCGCTGAAGCCGGATGAGGCGAGCGTGCCGGCATTCGTCAGCACGCCGTTGTCCGAGGAGATCGTGAGCGTGCCGCCGTCATTCGAATAGATCACCCCATTGTTGATCAGGGTCAGATTACTTATCAGGCCGGAGCCTTGAATGGTGCTGCGGACATCATTGGTCAGGATCTCGGCGCCGGTTTGCCCCTGGATCGCCGAATTGCCGGTGAGGGTCAGGATGCCTTCGCCCGCGGGGACATTGTCGTTATGGTCGCCGGCATCCAAGAAGAACTGCCCGCCGCCCGATAGCTGGATGGTGGCGCCCGAACTGGTGCCCACGTTGATGGTGCCGCCGTTATCGAGATAGGCGACGTTCGAGGTCGGGTTGTTGAGAAGCAGAGTCGCGCCGTCCGCCACATTGATCGAGCCGAAGCTGGCGAAGGCGCTGCTCTGATAGACGTCGGCGGGATTGTTATAGCCCTGATAGTTGGTAAAATTCAGCTCCAACGTGCTGCCGCCAGCGACGTTCATGGTGCCGAAATTGATGTCGCCGAGGATGCCCGACTGCCCCGTCCACTCCAAATCCAGGACGCTGCCGGCGCCAGCTCCCGTACCGTTTGCGTTCACGCTGCCGTAATTGGCCATGTCCACGCCGATAGTGCCCGCGCCCTGAATCGTGTGGCCGGTGTCGTTAGTTAGTATCTCGTTGCCGACGGCTCCGGTGATCATGTCGTTGCCGCTGTTGCTCATCGTCAGGGTGCCGGTGCCGATCAGGTCGAACGTGATCCCATCGCCGTTCAATTGGAGCGTCCCGCCGCTTCCTCCATTGCCTAGATTGATTGCGCCCGCATCATCAATTACAACGCAAGCAGCAGGTCCGGCGCAGGTTTGGGTGCCCGAGGGATTGGAAGTGGTCCACTCGAGCGTGCCGCCATCGGCCACGTTGACCGCGCCAAAATTGAAAAACGTTGTCCCGAACCCCGTAGCGTTGTTCGAGTTCCACACCATCGTCGCGCCGGGGTTGACATTCATCGTGCCGTTGTTGGTGATGTTCGCCAGGTTGTCCGATTCGATGGTCAGCGTGCCGCTGTCCGCCGTAATGGTTCCGTTGTTGATGAGGAACAGGTTGTAGATATTTCCGTTTCCGATAATCGTGTGGCCGACATCGTTGATCAGGCTCTCGTCGCCGAACTGGCCAGTGATATTCCCGCCGGACATCGTCAGTGTGCCCGTGCCCTGGATGTCCCACGCGTCTTGTTTATTGCTGTCGAATAAAAGGAGTGTTCCGCCGGGGGAGAGGTTAATGGCGCCGTTATCCGCCACCAAATACGTAAGCCCCGGCGTTGCATCCGAGGCGTACCATAGGAGATCGGCGCCACCGCCGCTGATATTTACTACGCCAGTGGAGGAGTTGGTGAACCCAGTACCGACACCGCCGTTGAAGAAGCTCCAAGTCAACTGGCCGACGTTGACGGCGCTCATCGTCCCATTGTTGGTGATGGTATCGCCGGCATTCGCTTGGATCGTGAGTGTGCCATCCGGTAGACCATAGACGCCTGAACCGTCCGCTGTGATCGTTCCGTTGTTGACGAGGGAAAGGTTGTAGATAAATCCGTTTCCGATAATTGTGTTGCCTGTGTCGTTTATTAAGGTTTCAGTGGTCGTGGATCCGGTGATCGTCGAATTATAGAACATACTGATGGTGCCAGTTCCCGAGGCCGGCCCTACATCGAAGATGGCGCCGCTTCCGCTGCTGGTCAGAAGGACCAGGGAGCCTCCGGTAGAGGCGCCCAGGTTGATGTTGCCCTCATTGGCGATGTAAGCCGTGGTGCTGCCCGGAGCCTGGAATTGGAGGGTTCCGCCATCAGCTACATTCACGGTGCCGGCGTTGTAGAAAGCGGACCCGGGATGGGCAAGGGACGGCCCCTGGTATTGGTCGGCATCCCAGATCATGGTGGCGCCGCTCGACACGTTCATGGTGCCGATGTTGGCGACGCCCGGATTCGCGGAGAGGCCCGTGGGGGTTAACGTCAGACTCTGCCCGGAAACATTTGCATCCACTGTGTCGTTGTTGATGAGGTCCAGGTTAATAAGTCCGGAGCCTTGAATGGTTTGGTCGCCGGGGCCTGTGCCGTTGACCATCTGTTCGTCGCCCGTCACTCCCGCGATCGTTCCGTTCGACAGAGTTATGGTGCCGCCGCCCGTGAAGGTGAAGGCGCTCATATTGCTGCCGTCCTGCAGGTTCAGGTTGGAGTTCGTGATATTGATCGTGCCGGAGTTTGTCTCAGAGATGTTTGCACTGCCGCCGGCCGCCGTGATGTCTATGGTGAAATTGCTGGCGCCTCCCCAATTGATCGCGCCGGAGTTGTTGAGCACGCCAGCCGCGTTCGTGCTGCCCAGGGTCAGGTTGCCTCCGCCAGCCAACAGCGTTGTATTTGTGGCTAGCGTGAGGCTATCAACCGTCGTCGGACTGTTGTCGAAGGTGATTGTGTTGCCCGAGCTGTTGATCGTCACGTCGTAGAACGCGCCGGCCGGGGTGCTGTTGTTAGGGGTGCAGTCGAGGCTCCAGTTCGAGGCGACGCTCCAGTTCCCAGACGCATCGGTCCAGTTGATGGTGTTATTGCCGGAGACCGCCGTGCATTGTGCATGGGCGCCGCCCGCGCCAACCGACAGCAGGAACCCCATCGCCAGCACAGCAGCCCCAAAACTGCCAAACAATTTCTTTGAATTCTTTTTCTTTGGATTCTTTGAGCTTGAGCGAACACCCGGCATGAGCGCAGTGATTGCACTCATCAGACGGTCCATTACACCCTCCATAGACAAAGGCACACCCCAATGCGGTGACTGTGTGGCACGAATGCGGCCATACAGCGAAGACCGTAGAAATCTCGTAACCACATGACGTTAAAAGAGTTGTTAACGAGAGAGGATGGCCGGCCTCAGCTTATGTGCAAGTTTTTGCAACATTATGAGAAAGAAGGGGATAAATATGACGGATCGCGTGGCGTACTATTACGTACGGCTCGCAACTCATTCCTGCAGCGGCTCTTGCAGTTCACTGAAACTGGCCAGCGGCGCGGAGGCGCTAGCCGGAGAAGCGGCGGTTGGCGGACTGGCGCATGGCGGAGCGATCGATATTCTCGCGGCAGTTGATGAGCGTGAGGAGCGTGCTGAGCGCGCGCGCCTTCACTTCATCGGACATGGGATAACCGCTGACGGCCACGCGGACGAGCGATTGGGCGCGCTCCGCGATCTTGCGAATGAACTCCACTTGGCGTTCATGGCTGGCGTTGCCGAGCGCCGTTTCGCGGCGCATGTCGGCGCATTCGTGTTCGAGGAAGAGCGTGAAATGCAATAAACATAGGCGCTCGGCGGAGAGTTCCGCCGGCACCGACATCTTGCACCCTTTTGCCCCGCAGGTTTCAGACACGGATGCCCCAGACCTTCTGATTTTCTTGTAGCATCCCCGGCGCGCAAATACCAGCGAGCCGTAAGCGTCGTGCGCTCAAGTCGCTACGCGGCACCTGGAACGCCTCTCCGGCGACGAACATCTAACGCTATACCGGTCTATCTACGGCTTCCCGTCGCTCAACCGGTATGCCCTGGGCGCATACCCGCCGATTCACATCATCGTGGAGAACGGACGCGTGACGCTCGCCGGCGCCGTTGATACGCAGGCCGATAAGGACACAGCCGGTTTGCGCGCAAACGCCGTTCCAAGAGTTCTCTCCGTCGAGAACGATCTGCAAGTCAGGCCAGGATGATCAGGATGATGATGTAACCGCACGCAAGCCGCAGGCGTTCAATGCGCGGCATGTTCGCCGATCCGAAACTGGCTCCATGGGCCGGCGTCCATGTCGCGCAAGATCGCCGATTCCCAGGAAAATTCGGGGTGGGCGTTCAGGAATTCGATGGCATCGAAATTCTCGCCGCAGGGGTGTCCCACGCGCGCGACGAAGCTCATCTGGGCGGCCATGCTGCTGTCGGCCACTTTCCCTTGCACCGCGCCGAAAGGCTCGTAGGGCTTGACGTCCACGGCGGGATCGCCTTCGGTGGAGGCATCGCCATGGCCGCAGAGCGTGCGCAAACCGGGGCCGGTCTTTTTGGTGTAGGTGTCGAAATGATCTCCGAGAAAAACCTCGGCGAGCGCGACGTCTATCTTCCCTTTATTCGCGCCCAGGAGCTGATCCCAGCGAATGTGCCGCGCGTTCGCTGAGCTCGCGGGATTTTTCGGATCGAACGTGGTTTCGTCCTTGGTCAGGGCGGGGTCGCTGGGGAAGTTGGAGCCGGCGAAGTAGCCATCCTTCGAGCGCCACACGTTGCTGTGCTTTAGGCCCAGCTCGAAGCGGGCGATTTCGCCGGTTTTGCGGTCGCCGAGGAGCCAATCGTTCGCATACCCGCCGTTGTTTCCAGCCAGCATGATTTTCACGTAGTCGTCAATCGAGGCGGCATATTGCATGGCCTTGCGCGCGCGGACGAACTCGGGCTTGCCGTTGGGGTCCCAGCCATGAAAACTGGTGATAGTCGTCTCCGTGATCATCAGCCCCGCGGAGTTGACACCGAAATCATCGTCGCTCGCGATGACGCCGGGAAAGCCGTCCATAAGGATGCGATAGCCGTCGTGGGGAACGATATCGAAGATGATGCGCCAGCGCGCGCCATCGGCGTAGGCCGTCCAATTGCTGTGCGCCATCACGATGCCGTGGTCCTTGGTCCAGCTACCCGTAGCCACAAAGGCGCTGCAATGGCCCGAGGCGGAAGCGGATGTAGGAGCGGCGTCCCTGGTTTGCTCGTCGAGCCACGGAACGTAATAATCCGGCAGCTCGGCGAAGGCGTTCATGGCGACGACATCCCAGAGGTCGAGCTTCAAGTCGTGCTCCTGCAGGCCGTCCGTGATTCCTTGGAGCTCCTGCTGGTATTCGGCGTCTATCTTCGGCCATAGCATCTCTCGCCCGGCGCGCCGGAAGAAATCCCAGTCGCGGTCCGTGGAGTGCGTCATCTCCGTTCGCAGGACGCCATAGGCATCCGCAATCTCCGGGGCCAGCAAATATCCGTGCTGCACACCGATATCGTGCGGCGAACCTTCCAGGTGAACGTAGGTCCATCCGCCGCGCTCGAAACGGTAGCCTCTGCCGAGAGTGGTGTCATAGGTGCTGTCGCGAAAAGCAGGCGCGCCGCCCGCCGTCTGCTCTTGTTGCGCGCGCGCCGCGGCAGCCAGCGCGGGAGCGTGGAATCGCGCCGCGAGGGCCGCGCACGCCAGCGCCGCGAGAACAATGGTTATCAGGTGCTTCCTCAGCAAGGGCATCGGTGGTTCTCTCCCAAGTTCGCTATTTCTCGCTAGAGATCGCTGCGACGGGATTGGTTTCCCCGCACAGGACATGATACGACGTCTCGCCGTTTTGCTTGCAGAGGGAAACGCGGTCGGCCGGAACGCTTAGGATTTCCGCTTATGCCTGAGCAGCCATAGGCCGGAGAGCCCCGTCGAGAGCAGCAAGAAGGTGTTGGGCTCGGGAGTGACGCCCGGCAATGGCGTCGGACCCGAAAATACAGCCGGTGATCCTGATCCCCACCACAGGGGAACGATGGGGAGGACGAACACACGGCGTCTGTGAGAAGGCGGCCGGATATCGGTGGTGGGCGGTGAAGTGAGGGGAAGTTCGTAGTTCGGATTGATGCTGGCCAGCAAGCCGGGATCTTCGACTCTTCCGAAAGCCTCCTCCGGAGGCTCTTTCGGCGACGTAGGCTGCTGGGGAGTTTCCGAGACGCGGTTTCCGCAGCGAGTCCGCGCTTCGTGCGAGCCGTCGGTGAACAGCATTTCGCCCTTGAAGAGCGTCAGTTTTTTCGCGGTCCAATAAACGCGGTCCCCCAGGCGATAGGAGACGTAGACGGCGCGGTCACGATTCAGGCGAACCGTGCGCGCCGAGGACAAATCAAAGTCGGCGTAATGCCTTGCGACGACCGGATCGCTGGCGATGGCGTCATTGAGCTCCCGCGTATTTTGAATTCCACCGGGGATGATCGAATAGGGAATGGCGGGGCGTCTGCATTTCAAATTGGGCCAGGGAATCGCTGCGCTCGCTGGCGCGGCTGGCCTGCTTGAGCTCACGCTCATGAACGCCGCTACGGCTCGAGCCAGCGTTTTGGGATGGGCTCGTTCCGCGGCGAAGCACGCAAACGCCACCGCGGCCGCAAGAAGCAGCCATTTCAAGGCCACCCGTAGCGGAGAGCTACGTTCGCGTGACCGTTTCCATCGTCTGTTTATGTGGCCCATGCGTCCTTTGGAGTCGGCTGCAAGGGCTGGGCAGCCGCGAATATATCACAGAGCAATTATGCTGCCAGCGAAAAGTCTTGATTTTGCGAGACATACGGCGGCGAAGCGCGCTGCGCGGCGAGGTCGAGTAGGACTGTGAAGGCTAAATCGAGAAAATAATTATTCGCGCTGCGCGCGATGCGCCGCTATGAAACAGTCCCATTGTGACTGGCGTTCGAATCGGCCGCGCGAGAGCTTCGTCGCGAAAAATTCCGAAATCAATTATGCCTGGGCCGCCGCGGGACGCGCGGGCGGAGCCATGAATTCCGGGCCGACCGGATCTTTCACGGCGTCGCGAATGATTTCGCTGATGGCACGGCTTGCCGCTTCATCGAGATTCCAGCCGAAGGCGCTTTCGAGCGGAGCGAGTTGTTCGGGCCGGCGCGCGCCCCAGAGCGCCACGGTCACTCCGGGCTGATCGAGCGTCCAGCGGACGGCCAGGTCCAGCAGGGTCTTGCCGTAATTTTTGCGCGCAAATTCGGCGAGCTTCTCCGTCGCGGCGAGGTACTGCGCGTAGCGCGGAGGCTGGAACTTGGGGTCCATTTTGCGGAGATCGTCGCCGGTGAACGTCGTATCCGGCTTCATCCTTCCGCTCAGCAACCCGCGGCAAAGCGCGCCGTAAACGAGCGTGCTGATATGGTTCGTTCGGGCGTACGGAAGCACATCCTGGTTTATCTGGCGCTCGAAGAGATTGTAGGGCGGCTGGGTTGTGTGTAGCGGGGTGATTTTCCTGAATTGATCCATCTGCTCGGGAGAATAATTGCTGACGCCAATGGCGCGAATTTTGCCGGACTGCAGCAGCTCGGCCATGGCCCCGGCGGTCTCTTCGACCGGGACCAGAGGATCGGGCCAGTGCACCTGGTAGATGTCCACGTAGGTTGTCCCAAGTCGCCGGAGGGAATCTTCGATCTCGCGCAGAATCCGTTCGAGCGAGGCGTTCCGAAACACCTTGCCGTCGCGCCATTCCAGCCCAGTTTTCGTGGCGATGATGATTTTCTCGCGGCGCCCGTATTCCGCCAGGGCCTTGCCGACGATTTCCTCCGATCGCCCGAAGCCGTAGACGGGTGCGGTATCAATCAAATTGACGCCGCGATCGAGCGCAGCGTGAATCGTCCGAATCGCTTCGCGCTCGTCTGTTCCGCCCCACATCCATCCGCCGATCGCCCAGGTACCCAGACCCACGCGGGAAGCGTTTAGTTCCGTTCCGCTGATTTTGGTGTACTCCATGATGCCGTTTCCTCCGTCCAAACCAAGTGGCCGACCGCTCGTATTATATCGGGAGGCCTCACGCATTTCGATTTCGAAATCCGCGTGCGATAATAAGCGTCTGCGCGACTGAGGCTCCACGCAGCAGCAGGAACCGCCTGCGCGCCGCGTCGCCGGGGGAACCGCCCGTACATGTGGATTGTCCGACTTGCTTTACGCCGGCCTTACACCTTCATTGTGGCCGCCATCGTATTGCTGATTCTGGGACCGGTGTCGATCCTGCGCACGCCCACGGACATTTTCCCGAACATAGATATTCCGGTGGTCAGCGTCCTGTGGAACTATTCGGGGCTTGCTCCGCAGGATATGGCGGACCGGATCGTGTATATCTACGAGCGCGCGCTCACCACGACGGTCAACAACATCGAGCACATCGAATCGCAATCTCTCTACGGCATTGCCGTGGTGAAGATCTACTTTCACCCCGGCGTGAATATCGGCAATGCCGTGGCGCAGGTTACGGCGGTCTCCCAGACCATCATCAAAGCATTGCCTCCGGGCGCCACGCCCCCGCTGGTGATCCAATACAACGCCTCGACGGTGCCGATTTTGCAACTCGCTCTCTCCAGCCCGACGCTTTCCGAGCAGCGTCTCTTTGACCTGGGAGTGAATTTCTTGCGCACGGATCTGGTGACAATCCCCGGCGTGGCCATTCCATATCCATACGGGGGCAAGCTGCCGCAAGTTCAAGTAGACCTGAACACGGCCGAATTGCAAGCGAAAGGACTTTCGCCGGTAGACGTGGTCAATGCGCTGACCGCGCAAAATCTGATCCTGCCCGCGGGCACGGCGAAGATCGGCCCCTTCGAATATCAAGTGGACACCAACGCGGCGCCCCTGACCATCGCCGAGCTCAACGACCTGCCGGTGAAAGACATCGGCGGCTCGATAATCTACATGCACGACGTCGCGTACGTGCGCAACGGATTCCCGCCGCAAACGAATATTGTGCGCGTCAATGGGAATCGTGCCGCGCTGATGAGCATTCTGAAATCGGGCGACGCATCCACTCTCGACGTTATCTCGCACGTCAAGGCGATTTTGCCGAGAGTGCAGGCAGGACTCCCGCCTGAATTGCATATCACGCCTCATTCGGACCAGTCTCTGTTCGTCGAGGCGGCTATCCACGGCGTCGCGCACGAAGCCATCCTGGCCGGCTGCCTGACGGCGCTCATGATTCTGCTGTTCCTGGGAAGCTGGCGCAGCACGTTCATCATCGCCGTTTCGATTCCGCTTTCGATTTTGACTTCGATCATCGGCTTCAGCGCTCTGGGAGAGACGATCAACATCATGACCCTGGGAGGCTTGGCGCTCGCCGTGGGAATTCTGGTGGACGACGCCACGGTGGAAATCGAAAACATCAACCGCAATATCGCCCAGGGCAAGGAGATCATCCAGGCCATTCTGGACGGCGCCTCGCAAATCGCCGTGCCCGCGCTCGTTTCGACGCTTTCCATCTGCATCGTGTTCGTGCCGATGTTTTTCCTTTCGGGGGTCGCCCGCTATCTCTTCGTGCCGCTCGCGGAAGCGGTCAGCTTCGCCATGCTGGCTTCGTATCTGCTCTCCCGCACTCTGGTTCCGACGATGGCGCGATATCTGCTGCTGGCCCAGACGGGAGACGGCCACGAGGCCGCGAAGAAATCCAGGAATCCGTTCGTCGTCCTGCAGCGGCGCTTCGAAGAGGGATTCGAGCGGCTTCGCGAGCGCTATCACCGGCTGCTCCAGGCCGCGATCCGTCACCGGCGCGCCTTTGCCATTGTTTTTTTCTCGGCGTGCGCGCTTTCCTTCCTCTTGCTCCCTTGGGTCGGCGAGGATTTTTTCCCTCGCGTGGATAGCGGAGAATTCAAGCTGCACCTGCGCGCTCCCACGGGCACGCGAATCGAGGAAACGGCCGCGCTCTGCGACCGCGTGGAAAACGACATCCGTAAGCAGATTCCTCCCGCTGAACTGGTTTCGATCATTGACAACATCGGCCTGCCGTACAGCAGCATCAACCTTTCCTACAGCAATTCGGCCCCGATCGGCCCCGAGGACGCGGATATCATGGTCGCCCTGGCGGCGAAACATCACCCGACGGCGCAATATGTCCGCAAGCTGCGCTCGACGCTGGGGCGCGATTTCCCCGGAGTCTCCTTTTACGAGTTGCCGCAAGACATCGTCACTCAGATCCTCAATTTCGGCCTGCCGGCCCCGATTGATATTCAGGTCGTCGGAAGGAATCTGGAAGCCAACCGGGAGTTTGCCGACAACCTGATGAATCGCCTGAAATTCGTCCCGGGAACGGCGGACCTGCGGATTCAGCAGGCTTTCGATCAGCCCAAATTGCACATGGACGTGGACCGAACCAAGGCGCAGGAAATCGGCCTGACTCCGCGCGACGTGGCCCAGAGCTTGCTCATTTCCTTGAGCGGCAGCTTTCAGACCGCGCCTTCCTTCTGGCTCGATCCGAAAACGGGCGTGACCTACAACGTTGCGACGCAGACTCCTCAATATCGCGTTGATTCGTTGCCGGATATCCAGAACATCCCCGTCGTCCCCCAAAACTCTTCGACGCCGCAGATCATGGCCAATCTCGCCACGTTCACGCGCGGCAGCGAAATGGCCGTGGTTTCGCATTACGACGTTCAGCCGGTCATTGACATCTACGGCTCGGTCGAAGGGCGGGATCTCGGCGGCGTGTCGCGCGATATCGCGCCGATCCTCCGGGAAAGCGAGAAGGACCTGCCGCGCGGATCGCAGATCGTCACCCGCGGGCAGATTCAGACGATGAATGCCTCTTTCGTAGGGCTGCTGGCGGGCCTCGCGTTCGCCATCATCCTCGTCTATCTCTTAATCGTCATCAATTTTCAATCGTGGCTCGACCCGCTGATTATCCTGATGGCCTTGCCTGCGGCGCTCGCGGGAATTCTGTGGTTCCTGTTCATCACCGGGACCACGCTCAGCGTCCCGGCGCTCACCGGGGCCATCATGTGCATGGGCGTAGCTACTTCGAACAGCATCCTGGTGATCAGTTTCTCGAAGGAACGGCTCGAGGCGGGCAACACGCCCTCGGAGGCCGCGCTCGACGCGGGATTCACTCGTTTCCGCCCCGTGATTATGACCGCGCTGGCGATGATCATCGGAATGTTCCCGATGTCGCTCGGTCTGGGAGAAGGCGGAGAGCAGAACGCTCCGCTGGGGCGCGCGGTGATCGGCGGATTGCTGTTCGCCACGGCCGCCACGCTCTTTTTTGTGCCTGTGTTTTTCAGCATCATGCACGATCTGCGCCAGAAGCGGTAACCTGTAGCTGGTCGCTTGCAGCTCAGGGCCGGTTTTCGGCCCTGAGGGTTTGCCGCTTGAAACGGGCATGATGCGCCGGACATCTATCACCTGGGGACAAGAGTGGACGTGAAAGAGAGCGCATGAACAACAGCGAAGAGACATTTGTCGCGCCGCACGGCGAATCCCGCGCTTCCCGCCCGGTGCCCCGGCGCGGCTGGCTGATCGCCGCAATTGTGCTGGCGATTGTTGCGTGCGTGGTGATCGCGGGCCTGGTCCCGCGTCTGAAGGCGCGGGCCGAACTGCGCGCCCAAACCAACGATTTGGCTGTTCCGAATGTCAGCGTCGTCCATCCGCAGCTCGGCGCTCCGCAGGCGGAGATCGTCCTCCCGGGGAATATCGAGGCTTTCACGGACGCACCGATCTATGCCCGCACCAACGGATATTTGAAGAATTGGTATGCGGATATCGGCGCGCACGTGAAGTCCGGGCAATTGCTCGCGGACATCGAAACTCCGGAAGTGGATCAGCAGCTCGATCAGGCGCGCGCGGACCTCAACACCGCGCGCGCGAACAGGAGCCTCGCCGAAATCACCGCGGCCCGCTATCAGGGCCTCTTGCAGACGGATTCCGTCTCCAAGCAGGACGTGGACAATGCCACCAGCGACTTCGAAGCCAAGAAAGCCATGGTGGCGTCGGCCGAATCGAACGTGAAGCGCCTCGAGGAATTGCAGTCCTTCGAGAAGATTTACGCGCCCTTCGACGGCGTGATCACCGCGCGCAACACCGACATCGGCCACCTGATCAACTCCGGCGCCGGCGGCCCTGCGACCGAGCTATTTCACATCGCCGCCACGCAAACCTTGCGCGTCTATATCAACGTTCCCCAGGACTATTCGCAAGCCGCCAAGCCTGGCTTGACCGCCGACCTGACACTCGAGGAATTTCCCGGGCGCCGCTTCAAAGGGACGCTCGTTCGCACAGCGAAGGCTATTGATCCCGCCTCGCGCACGCTTCTCGTCGAAGTGGACGTGCAGAATCCGACCGGCGAGCTTCTTCCCGGAGCCTACGCCGAGGTGCATTTGAAAGTTCCCTCGGGCGCGGCGACGGTGATTCTCCCTGTCAGCGCGCTGATATTCCGCTCCCAGGGCTTGCAGGTAGGAGTGGTCGAGAGCGGGAACAGGGCCGCGCTCAGGAAAATCACGCTGGGACGGGATTTCGGAACCGATGTCGAGGTTGTTTCGGGGTTGACGCCGGAGGATTCCGTGATCGTCAATCCGCCGGATTCTCTCGTCGAAGGAGAGATCGTCCGGCCTGTCTCTTCCGAAAGTGGTGGAGAAACCGGCGGTCGCGGAGGTTCCCCTCCGCAATAATGCCGAGGTTCACGCATTCATAACAACGATTTTGAAAAGGAGTGGTTTTGCAATGCAGCTCTCTCAGAAACTTCTCATGCCGATTGTTTCCTTTGCGGCTTTCCTGCTCGTCGCGCACACCGGCCGCCCCGCGGCGCAAGCGCCAAGCAACTCGGCGGCCGCTTCGCCGAGCAGTTCATCGGGCACATCTCCCGCCACAGGGCCTTACACCGACTTCCGCGGCGAAGCGCCGGGCAACGTCCACAAAATCACGCCGGCCGATCTGCCGGCCCCGTACGCGGCTCCCTCCGCCCAGAATAATCCGAAGGTCGTCGCCAGACCGGCGAATGCCTGGCCCCAAGCACCTGCCGGTTTCAAGGTCCAGCTCTACGCGGAAAATTTGGATAACCCGAGGGAGCTTCGCACGGCGCCCAATGGCGATCTCTTTCTTGCCGAAAGCGATCCGGGCCGCATCCGCGTGTTCCGAGGCATTACCAGCGACGGCAAGCCCGAAACCGTGGAGATTTTCGCCACCGGCCTGAAGCGCCCGTTCGGCATTGCCTTCTATCCCCCCGGTCCCGACCCGAAGTACGTGTATATCGGCAACACGGATTCCGTGGTGCGCTTTCCTTACGAGAATGGCGACCTGAAAGCGCGAGGGCCGCAGGAAGTCGTTGTTGCGCATCTCCCGAGCGGCCAGGAGAGGGTCGGCGGCGGCGGGCATTGGACGCGCGATCTCGCGTTCTCTCTCGACGGGAAGCATCTGTTCATCGCCGTCGGCTCGCGCACCAACTTCGCCGATACCGACAAGGATGCCACCGAACACAATCGAGCCAACATTCTCGAAGTGAACCCCGATGGAACCGGCCTGCACGTCTACGCCTCGGGGATTCGCAATCCGGTCGGCATCGCCATTGATCCGCGCACCGGCGAGCTCTGGGCCTCGGTGAACGAGCGCGATCGCCTGGGCGATGATGTTCCGCCCGATTACATCACGCACGTCGAGCCGGGCGGCTTTTACGGCTGGCCCTGGTATTACATCGGCGGCAATTGGGATCCCCGGCTCCAGGGCAGGCATCCGGAACTCAAGGACAAGGTGATTGTCCCCGACGTGCTGCTCGAACCGCACAATGCTTCGCTCGAAATGACTTTTTACGAAAAGCGGCAATTCCCGCCGGAATATCTCGGCGATATTTTCGCCGCGGAGCACGGCTCGTGGAACCATTCCACCAAGACGGGCTACGAAGTGATCGTCGTCCCGATGCGCCATGGACGCGCCACCGGCGAATACAAGGACTTTCTCACCGGCTTCGTCATCTCCGATAAAGAGGTCTGGGGCCGGCCCGTGGGAGTCGCGGTGGCGAAGGACGGTTCGCTGATGGTGAGCGACGATGGCTCGAATTCGGTCTGGCGAATCAGCTATGCGGGCAAATAGATCCGCCGTATGTTGCGTCGTCTGGTGCCTTGTCGCGCTGCTGCTCGGCGGCTGCACGGTGGGCCCGAAATACGTCCGTCCTTCCACGGACGTTCCCGCGAATTACAAGGAATCTGCGGACTGGAAGCCCGCGCAGCCGGACGATCAAATCTCCCGTGGCAAATGGTGGGAGATTTATAGCGACGCGCAGCTCAATTCGCTCGAAGACCGCTTCCAAGTCTCGAACCAAACGCTCAAGGCGCAGGAGGCGCAATTTTTCCAGGCGCGCGCCGCTGTCCGCGTGGCGCGCTCGCAATTTTATCCCCAGGCGGCCATCAACCCCGCCGCCTCGCGCACCGCTCAGTCGCAGAAGAAGGCCCTCTTCGCGGCCACTTCGCCGAAGGATTACAACGACTTCCTTCTGCCCGTGGACGTTTCCTACGAGCCCGATCTCTGGGGCCGCGTCCGGCGCACCGTCGAGGCTGGCCGCTCCGAGGCCCAGGCCAGCGCGGCCGATCTCGCCAATGTGGACCTGGCGCTCCACGCCGAACTGGCCATGGACTACTTCGAGCTGCGCGGCCTCGATTCGCAGCAGCAGCTTCTCGATTCCACGGTGGTGGCCTACAGCAAAGCGCTCGATCTCACCCAAAGCCGCTATCATGGCGGCATCGCGTCCGAAGTGGACGTCGCGCAAGCCCAGACGCAGCTCGAAACCACCCGCGCGCTTGCCATTGACGTCGGCGTCAGCCGCTCCGCATTCGAGCACGCCATCGCCGTGCTCGTCGGCCAGCCTCCCGCCGATTTCAGCCTCCCGCCCATGCCGCTCACGATGTCACCGCCCGCGTTTCCTCCGGGTTTGCCGTCGGATTTGCTCGAGCGCCGCCCGGACATCGCCGCCGCCGAACGCCGCGTCCAGGAAGCCAACGCCGGGATCGGCGTGGCCAGGTCCGCTTACTTCCCCGCCGTCACGCTCAGTCCCTCGGGAGGATTCGAAAGCTCCGCGATCGGCACGCTTCTCCAAGGCCCCGCGGGAATGTGGCAGCTCGCCGGCTCCGCCGCGGAAACCGTCTTTGACGGCGGGCTGCGCCGCGGCATTTCCGACGAGGCCAAGGGCGCCTACGAACAATCGGTGGCAGATTACCGCCAGACCGTGCTGGCGGCGTTCGAAGAGGTCGAAGATAATCTCGCTGCGCTCCGCATCTTGCAGGACGAGCAGAAAACGGAAGATGCCGCCGTCGCGGCTGCCGAACATTCGCTCTCTCTTTCGAATAGCCGCTACAAGGGAGGCGTCGCCAATTATCTTGAGGTCACCACGGCGCAAAGCGCCGCGCTTTCCGATGAGCGCACCGCCGTGGATATTTTGACCCGCCAAATGGTCTCGAGCGTCCTGCTCGTCAAGGCCATCGGCGGCGGCTGGAACGTCTCCCAGATTCCCCCGGTGTAGCAGCACCTCGCCCGCGCCGGTTTTTTTTCTTCGCCCGCCAAAAGGTGGCCAACCCACTGGCGTCGGATATACTCAGGCCATGCTAATGGTCATCTTCGGGGCCGGTGCTTCTTACGATTCGAGCCCCACGTACCCGCCAGGAGGGACGCCGCCACCCCCGGGCATGGGCGACCTCTCTCCCTATGACGATTACTATCGCCCGCCGCTGGCGAAGGACCTTTTCGCGGACAGGCCCCTCTTCATCCAATCGCTCGACCAATTTCCCCAGTGTAAGTCAATCGTGCCCAGGCTGAGGGACCCAGCGGTCATACGCGGCCAGACGTCAATCGAGACTCGTCTCCAGGAAATCGAAGAGGAGGCCAGGACGTACCATCGAGGGGCACAGGAACTGGCGGCGGTCCGCTGCTATCTACAAAGCGCAATAAGTCAATGCGAGATGCACTGGCAAGCCACAACAAGAGGAATCACAAACTACCAAACTCTACTACGAGAAATTGAGCGGACGCACATAGGCGACGGGCCAGTGTGCCTTGTTACTTTCAACTACGACACTCTTCTCGAATCCGCCCTTGAGCAATTCGGACTTAGGATCGGCCACATGGAACACTACACCCAGAACCCTTCCCTGTTTCGAATTTTCAAGCTGCACGGCTCGGTCAACTGGGGCCAAGAAGCTGAAATTCACCCCCCGCAAAACGTCAATCGAGAGCATCCTCCGTCTGTCCTACGCTACATGATTGAGAATGCGGCCCAGCTACAAGTTTCTGACCGATTCGTACTCTGCGAGCGCGGTCGCATGGGAGTTGTCAACAACCGTCCCGTGTTCCCAGCCATCGCCATTCCCGTAGAAAGGAAGCGTCGGTTCCAGTGCCCTCGGTACATGATCGAGCATCTCGTAGAAATGCTGCCACTCGTCACCAAAATCATGATCATAGGATGGCGCGCAACCGAGGATAATTTCCTTGACCTCTTAGGCCAACACCTGAGACCAGGAGCATACATTTCTATCGTCGCAGGCAATCACTCAGAAGCCGAGAAAATTAGCGCTCGTCTCGATCGAGCCTTGCTCACCAAACCGCCCAGCTGCAGCTCTGAGCGCATGGGGTTCACTGATTTCATGCGCACCCGCCGCGCAGAACAGATTCTCGCTGGTTGATTACCTGCAACGCATGAAGCGCCAGTTTCGGCGGGTGGCTGGGTGCCCCATCCTTTCCGATTTCCAGGAAAGGGTGGGATCTCTCCGGCGCTCCTAGAATCCCCTTCGACTAGCAGGTGCGCATCCCTCGGACGCCGAAGGGTGCGGATTTTCGCTGCGATCTGCGACCTCCGCGAAGGCCTGCGCCAGCGAGGCACGCCCTAAAGGACGGCCGATAGACAATCCTTCCCATCCCAATTCGGGAAAGCCCTGCGCCCCTCCGGTATCGGTACTTGACATGCAAAGGTAACTATGATATAATAAACTTGTTGTGAAATGGGAAAGTCAAAATTCGGTCGGCGGGGCAATAGCAGAGCCACCATGCCTTGGTCCCTCCCCCAGGCTCCAGCTTCTAGCCTCCATAATTCCGGATTTCTACCCGGTACAAGTCTGTCATCTAAATTCGAGCTATCTCATTGAAAACAAAGGACGGGGCTCGGTTCTACCCGGTACAAATTCGCATCTATTTTTCTTCGCCTCGGACGCAAGGAGACGCACCGGTTGGCGGTTTAAATGTAGCGCCGCGGACTTCAGCGCGGCATCATTGCCTGGAGCAAACCGCGCCAAGCTAATAATTTCTAATCGGCAGTCCCGCCGATTAGAAATGGGCCTAAGTCCTTTCGCATCAGCGAAACGACACTTTCTAATCGACAGTGATTCTGGCCTGATTTTAGGCAAAAGCGAATCAGAAGCGAAGAAGCAGCTCATGTTGTAGCGCCGCCCTGTCCCGAGCGCAGTCGAAGGGCATCTTGGCGGCGGGGTTCTCCGGGCGAGAACCCAAACGCTCTTTGACAACTGAATAGCAAGCGGTATCGTCCGTAGCTCGGCGGTCTGTCGGATCTCTGGCCTCCGGCCTCCACACTTCGATTCCGGGCGTTGCGGTGGGCCAGCCGCTAGCCGCGTCGGGGCAAACCGGAGCCTCGTTACTGACTTTCGCCCTTGTTAGGTATGCACTTCTTGCAGCCGTTTGGGCTGGGTTCGCTACACTTGTAGCCCTGCGGGCATCCGGCACTTTCAATTGCGGATGTTGGTTCAGCGCCAACGTTGCACGTGGCGAGCTCTCCTTGGACGAGCGTGACCACGCCCTTCGAGTTGCATGTTCCGGCATACAGCACTGTGTAAGTGGCGGAGCCAACGCCTGCGACCGAGCCGGTAATCGTATGAGACCCAATGGATAAAGTCAGGGTTCCACATGACACAGCTTTACCGTCAACCTTAACGCTCACGGATCCCGTCGGCACTCCCTCGATAGGCAGGCATGTGAGCTGAAGAATCGCGCTGGGGTTCTGGCTAACAGTAATGGAAAGGCCTTGTGGGGCGGCTGAGTTCCCGGTTGATGTGTCCGTCACCGAAACCGAAAATGGGAACGTGCCGACCAGCGTTGGCGTCCCCGATATCATGCCGTTTGCGTTGAACGTCAGGCCGGGCGGCAGCAACCCAGTGATTGACCAGGCTGGAGAAGAGGCCTCGTTAACCTGAAGCGCTTGAGTATAGGGATGGCTCAAAAGCGCGGTCGGCAGCACTGTCGTGCCGATCCAAGGGCCCGGTGGAAAGACCTGGTTAGGGGCGCCTTGAGTGTATGTGACAAGAAAGCCGTCAAGATCCCCGTCGGGGTTGGATGGCGTCGAATAGGCCCCCGATGGGCCGAGTTCATTCATGGAAACTTCTTGCGAGGGATCAAAGTTTGGAGACCCTAGCGGTCCTCCCGCTGTGGCAACGGCGTCCTTTGTATCGAAGAGGACCTGCCCATAATTTACCATCGTCTGGACGCCGGACGGTCCCGATGTGGCTTCTTCAATCCACTCCGCGCTACTCAGATCGCCGGTATAGCCCTGACTTCTAGCGTAAGTCCACTTCTGCGTTTCGTCCGTGATTTGGATTAGCCACATGCCCGCGACGCCGGCGGCGGGCGTCGGTGTATCGGGCGCCGGTGTAATGCTAACGAACATCGTATCGCCCGGATTCACCGTATCTCCGGGCGCGCCATCAAGGGTGATTAGGGTTTGCGGGTCCGGGAATGTCTCAAACCAAGCGTAGTAAAACGCGCCAGACTGAAATGGTCCGAAATACCAAGGGTTAAAGTCTTGTTCGGTACCCGCTTGAAGAATCGTGTTATTGCCCCCGGGCCAACCGTCTATGCCCACCCAGGTGCACGACTCCCCGTTCGGAGTGTTATTTGCGATCGTTGGAACCTGCCATCGGCCCGTGATGCCGGTGAACGACTGGCCCGATGTTTCGGTTTGCACGTACCCAGACCAATTCGGCGAACAATTTGCAACCACGTTACAGACTTCCGCCGGGCTGGAATAGGAAAGAGTGAGAATGGCTTGCCCAGGTTTTATCGTCTCCAAGAGACCACTCACACCGCTTGGATATACATAGCGTCCCTGCGCTGGAGCGACGATATCCGGATTATCTATCGCTACTTGCGACCCCTGCGGGAAATGCAAAATGAGCAATGAGTTCGGAAGCGTGGAAATCGTTTTCCCAATGGTCGCGGTTGTCAAATGCACGATCGGCTGATTATTGTGCATCTCGAGCGCCTTAGGAAGAAGCTTCGCTGCCGCCGACGCCGGGTCCACCACCAGTATCGAAATTGCCGCGTTCAATTTCGTTGGCTGGGCTGATGGAAGAGGACGCAGCGTTGAAGGCAGGGGATAGGGTGTGACTTTCGCGGGCGCAGGGGCTTGTGGCGCAGGCGAAGTACCGGGCGCTTGCGCGACTACGACGGATCCGGAAGGGTTCGTGCTTGCGAAAATCGACTGACCGGCAAATACGACAAGAACTACCCCGACGAAAAAACTCAAAAGGACACGGGTTTTCATTCTGAATCCACCCCCAGCCATTGATTCGTGCCGGCCGGAATTTTCTTTTTTTGAGTGTCAACCGGAATGCGCCTTTCGGCGTTCCGACGCATGAGAGCATACACCCGTTTGTCTCCCACCGGCCCCTTTCGGTTGTTCTCGACCCCGATCCCGATTCCGGGCGTTGCGGCGAGCGGCACGAATCCCTTATAATTCGAAGGTAAACGCGCGCCTTGGGCGGGCGCGTTGCGCCAGCCGGGTCCAGCAGGGAACCGTAACTCGATATGACCGACCTCACCGCAAAAATCAAAAAGAAGCTGCAGGACGAAATCGCGGCGCTGGAGCACGAGCTCCACAGCGAACTGCCCAAGGAAATCAAGGTCGCGCGCGCGCACGGCGATCTCTCCGAGAACGCGGAATATAAATACGCCAAGGAGCGCCAAACCTACGTCTCGGCGCGGCTCGGACAGCTCCATCAGCGCATGGCCAATCTTTCCATGCTCAATCTGGACAATCTGCCGAAGGACCGCGCGGCCTACGGCTCGCGCATCGTGGTGCTCGACGTTGCCAAAGACAAGAAGATCGAGTACAAGCTGGTTACGGTGGAAGAAGCGGACGCGGCCCAGGGGCTGATCTCGACCACTTCTCCCATCGGCCGCGCCCTGCTGGGGAAAAAAGTGGGCGACGAAGTGACCGTGAATACCCCGGCGGGCGTGAAGGATTACGAGGTCGTGCGCCTAGCGACGATTTATGACCAAGAATAGCGTGGCAAGGCTCGATCCATGCTGACGCGGAACATGTCGCGGATCCTCTCCTGGCCGTTCGATTTTCTCGCCGCGCTTCTCGCCTCCGCCCGAATCCCTCCGAACGTGATCACCTGGTCGGCGCTGGTAGGCAATCTCTGGGCCGCCATATTTTTTGCCGCGGGGAGATTTTCCGTCGCCGGCGGAATGATGCTGCTCGCGGGCCTGTGCGATCTGCTCGACGGCCGCGTGGCACGGCGGCTGGGGCGGGTCTCGCTGTTCGGCGAGTTCCTGGACTCGATCCTGGACCGCTACGCCGACTTGATTCTATTCGTCGGATTGCTCGTTTACTACGTGCACGTGAACCGGTTCCGCTACGTGATCCTCGCGTGCGTGGCGATGGCCGGCGCCGTGATGGTCAGCTACGCGAAGGCGCGCGCCGCCTCGCTCGTGGCGAAAACGAGCGCCGGCTTCTGGGAACGTCCCGAGCGGCTGGT
>Ga0187817_10000254_pt1 | contig 21618 bp, 21 predicted proteins | sample NC_wetland_sal_i_17_FD_132431 | JGI IMG/M metagenome (GOLD analysis project Ga0187817, IMG submission 132431) | Wetland sediment microbial communities from Neuse River Estuary, North Carolina, USA - SO4_2 | ecosystem: Environmental > Aquatic > Freshwater > Wetlands > Sediment | place: USA... | reverse complement strand
CTGCGAAGTCCGGCTCGCCACCCGCCGGCCCGGTGGTTATTTCGAGCCCCAGCGTGCCCAGCGCGGGCGCGGGCTCGGCGACAACCGCGGCTGGATCGCCGATACGCGCGCTGGGCGTCACTTCGATTGCCACCGCGTTGTCGTTAAACGCGATGGCGCTCACCGGCGCGCCAAAGCGGAAGAATAGGTCTCCGGCCGTCCAGCCCGCTGGATAGGGATCGTACGGAAAATAGCTGTCGTCCGCCACGATGTCGCCGTCCACTTCTTTCAGGCCCTTCGCCACCGCCGCGTCGGCCATCTCCGCGAGAATTTTTTCCACGGGGCCTTCGCGCTCCGTCCCTGTAGAATACAGAAATTTGCGGTTTGAAAGGTCCGGGTCTCCGCGTCCCACCAGTTTCAAATCCCCGGAAAGGCGGCCATCGCCTCCTAGAGCGCCGTCCGATTCGAGCGTCGTGCGAAAGCGGTAATCCGCGCCCAGTGTGGCCAGCGCCAGCGCCGTGGTAAAAATCTTCGCGTTCGACGCCGGCGCGAAGAAATGATCGCCATCGAGCGAGTAGAGGATATCTCCCGTGCCGCGGTCCGCCACTACAATGCCCCAATAGGCCTTCGCTGGCTGCGCCTCGGCGAGAATCGCTTCGACACGCGCTCGGAAGCGCGCAATATCGGCCCGCACCTTCTTGGTGGGTTTCTCGTGCTCGGTGGATGCAGCCGATTCCTTCGCCCGGCGCGAATCCCGTGCCTCCGTGGGACGCCCAAGCGCAAAGCACGCCGCTAGCATCAGCGCCGCCATCAGCCTATACCGATGGCGGGCGTGCGTTAAGATGCCTGATCGGATCATTGCTCTCACGAATCTCAAGATGCTCGATTATATGGCATGGGAAGCCGCGCCCGTGGCAGCCTGAGCCCCTCTCCGGGTATTGCCCGAGTTGCACTTTGCCCCCGAAACCCACTATCATAGAATTCCAGCCAATTGTAGGGATCGGAATGAATAACATGCCATGGAGGAACGGAATGAATAAGACACTTTCTTTTGCTCTCGCTCTAGCCCTGTTTGGTATTCCCCTGCTCTTCGCTTCCACTACCGTGCGCGCGGACGAAATACAGAAAGATCAGGATCGGCTCCAAAGCGCCGGCCAGGTGATGAAGGAAATTCTCGATATCCCCGACGACATCCCTCAGAGCCTTTTGGACAAGGCCGATTGCGTCATCGTGCTTCCCACGGTGGTCAAGGCCGCATTCATCGTCGGCGGCCAATATGGGCATGGTGCTATGACGTGCCGCAGCGGCGATAATTTCCAAGGCCCCTGGGGCGCACCCACGCTTATGAACCTCGAGGGCGGCAGCTTCGGATTGCAGATCGGCGGTCAGGCCACCGATTTCGTGCTTCTCGTGATGAATACTCGAGGCGCGAGCTCGATCCTGGAAAGCAAGGTGAAGCTGGGCGCGGATGTTTCCGCGGCAGCCGGACCCGTGGGCCGGGAAGCCGAGGCCGATACCGATGTGGCCATGCGCGCCGAATTCCTGACCTATTCCCGCGCCCGCGGTCTGTTCGCGGGCATTTCGCTGGAAGGATCCACACTGCGCCCGGACAACGACGGCAACAAACGAATCTACGGCAAGGAGATCCCCGCGAAGGAAATTGCCCTTCACGGAGCGGTCCCGATTCCGCCGTCGGCCAGACTTCTGATTGAAACGCTGAATCATCACAGCCCGAAGAATCTCGCCGCGAAGTAAGTCTCTATTGGATGGCCTTCCGCGCCGGGGATTTGAAATCTCCGGTGCGGAAAGTCTCGATTGTTTTGCGCGTTTCTCCGCGCCGGCCCCGCAGCAAAACGCCCCGGAAATCTCCGGGACGTAAAGGTTCAGCTCCAAGTGTTTTGAAATTTATTATGGTACGCCGATCTCGCTGAGTCCTGGGACGTTAGAGCCACATCCAATTTAGCGGGCTCGGGGGAGGTTTCGGTGCCGCAGTCTTTCAAGATTCAAGCTGTTGCGCTCGCAGTGCTTTTGTTTCTAGCGGAGGGGCTTTCCCGCGCTCAGTTGGCGCCGGGGGCCGTGCAATCCGGGTCTTATTCGGCGGGTGCAGCCGGGGCGTCAACGCCCGCGTCGGGGCCCCAATCGCAAAGTAATTTCTCGGGCAGCGTCCCCACCAACCTTGTCCCCGGCGTCCTCCAGCTCTCGCTCGCGGACGCCATCCAGCGCGGGCTGAAGCAAAACCTCGGCCTGTTGCTTTCGAGCGAGGATACGCGCTCGGCGCGTGGGCAGCGCTGGCAGGAATTGAGCGCGCTCTTGCCGCACGTCACCGCCTCGCCCTACGTGGACGATTCGCAGGTGAACCTCGCCGAATTCGGCTTCAATTTCCATATTCCCGGATTCAACCTCCCTAGCGTCGTCGGCCCGTTTTCCTACTTCGACGCGCGCGCGAACCTCAGCCAATCCGTGTTCGATTGGAAAGCGATCAACAACACGCGTTCGGCCGGCCAGCGCGTGCGGTCGGCCGAGTACACTTTTAAAGATGCCCGCGACCTTGTGGTTCTGGCCGTAGGCTTTGCCTATCTCCAGGCCATTGCCGACGCGGCCCGCATCGAAACAGCCGACGCCCAGGTGAAAACGGCTCAGGCGCTCTACGATCAGGCGTCGGATCAGGTGAAGGCCGGCACGTCGCCGGCGATTGACGCTTTGCGCGCGCAGGTGGAATTGAAAACGCGCCAGCAGCAATTGATCCAATCGCGAAACGATTTCGCCATCCAAAAGCTCACCCTGGCGCGCGCCATCGGCCTCGCTCCCGGACAAGAATTCGATCTGACCGATAAATCGCCTTACCAGCCGTTTGAGGGCATGACGGTGGACGAGGCGCTCAAACGCGCCTATGCCTCGCGCTCCGATTATCAGGCTGTGATGGCCGACGTGCGCGCTGCGGAATTCGCGCACAGCGCCGCCGTGGCCGGTTATTTCCCATCCCTTGGCTTCAACGCGGATTATGGCGCGGCGGGACATCTTCCGGGCGGATCGCACGGCGTTTTCGACATCCGCGGCACCCTCACGATTCCGATTTTCACCGGCGGCAGCGTCCACGGTGACGTCCTGCAGGCGGACGCGCAGCTCGCCGAAAGCCGCGAGCGCCTGGAGAACCTGCGCGGGCAGATTGACTCCGACGTGCGCACCGCGCTCCTGAATCTTGAATCCTCCGCCGAGCAGGTCGCCGTGGCCGAGAGCAACATTGATCTCGCCGAACAAAGCCTCACGCAATCCCGCGACCGCTTTGCCGCGGGCGTCACGGACACGGTCGAGGTCGTCCAGGCGCAGGAGGCCGTAGCCAGCGCCCACGAGCAATATATTTCAAGCCTTTACTCCTATAATTACGCGAAGATTTCCTTGGCCCGCGCGCTCGGCTTGGCGGAACAGGGCTTCAAGGAATTTTTCAAAGGGGAATGACCATGACCGAGAGAACGGACATCGAAGTCGAGCTCAATCCTCCCGTTGAGGAGCCGCCTGCCGCGGAGACGCCCGTCTCGGAAACGCATTCGGAATCCCCGCGCTCTCCGCGCCGCGTGAATCTCTCCACGCGCGGCCGTCAGTTTCTGATTGCCGGGGCTCTGGTCGTGCTCATCGCCGGATTCTTCGCCTGGCGCTATTTCTCGAGTTACGAATCCACCGACGACGCCGAGGTGGATGGCCATTTGATGCCCTTGAGCGCGCGCATTTCGGGTTACGTCTTGAAGGTCAACGTGGACGACAACCAGTATGTGAAGGCGGGCACGGTGCTCGTCGAAGTAGACCCTCGCGATTATCAGGTTGCCGTGGACAAGGCGAAAGCGGATCTCGCCGATGCCCAGGCCACCGCCGAGTCGCTAAACATCACCGTTCCGGTCACGTCCATCAGCACGTCGAGCCAGATTTCATCGTCCGCGGCGGGGGTGGAAGGGGCTCGCGCGGCAATCGCAGCCGCCCAGCAGCAATATGACGCCGCGCTGCAGCAAATCACCCAAGCCGAGGCCAACGACGTGAAGATTCAGGATGACCTCGTTCGTTACGGGCAGCTCGTCAAGGCACAGGAAATCTCGGAGCAAATGTACGACCAGGCTGTGGCCGCCGCCAAGGCCAGCACTGCTTCCGTGGCCGGGGCGCACGCCACGGCGCAGGCCGCCGCGCAGCAGGTAACGCAGGCCCGCTCTCGCCTGGATTCTGCCGAGGCCGATTTCCGCAGCTCGCAGACCGGCCCCCGCCAGGTCGCCTCCTCTCTCGCGCGTGCCCAGTCCGCGGACGCGCAGGCGAAACAGAAGGAAGCAGCCCTGGAACAGGCCGAATTGAACCTTAACTACACGAAGATCATCGCCCCGGTGGACGGCGTGGTGATGAAGAACGTCGAAGTGGGCATGAACGTCCAGCCCGGCCAGCAGTTGCTCACCATCGTGCCGCTCGGGGACGTGTGGTTCACCGCGAACTTCAAGGAGACGCAGCTAAAATATATGCGCCCCGGCCAGCCCGCGGAAGTCAAGGTGGACGCCAACGGCCGCACGTACAAGGGGCGCGTGGACAGCATCGCCGGTTCGAGCGGCGCGCGCACCAGCCTGCTCCCCCCGGAAAACGCCACGGGCAATTACGTCAAGGTGGTTCAGCGCATTCCGGTCAAGATCGTTCTTGATTCGGGCGAGGATAGCGATCATTACCTTCGCCTGGGCATGTCCGTCGAGCCGAAGGTCTTCGTGAAGTAACGCTGTCGCAATCGCAGGAAATTCGCGTCAGTTTCCTCCGAGGACCAGCAGCACCGGGTGCGCATCGCCACTCGTGTTTGAAATCATCACCACCTGCGTGGGGGACACGATCAGAAAGATGCCGTCGAACGTTTCCGGCGCGGTCAGCGTGAAGGTTCCGTTGCCGAACGACGAGTTGATGCCCTGATACGTGCCGGTCACCGTTTCTCCCGGCGTGTTCGCGCCAGAGGTGCTTTCGTCCTCCGTGCCGCTGACCACCGATGTGCCGTCGAGCGTAATCACGCCGGAAATATCCCGCACCGCGCTGATCCCCGGTGCCTTCGTACCTTCGACAAGCGTTCCCTTGATTGTCGCGGCGCTGAAGGGCCCGTTCGATTGCGGATCGAAATACCCCAGCAACGGATTGCTCGCCACGTTCCCGATGCACAAGGTCGCGCCCGCGTTGATCACGTAGAAAATCGGGCTGAATGGCGTCACCAAATTTGACGTAACTCGTCCAAATGTATCCACCGAATACGTCGCCGAAAATGGCTGCGGCACGCCGCCGCCTGAGATGCCGTATTCAATCAGGCTCCCGGCTCGGTTGTCCCACGCCGACATCGTGAACGTCCCGCCGCCGGTGGCCGACATCCAGACCACCGACACCTCCGGCGCATAGTTGGCCCCGGAGAGGAATTGCCCCGAAAGGCCGCCCACAGTCGTTCCGCTAAAGGCAGTTGGTCCCGAGAACGGATATCCCACCTGTGAATCTATTTCGCCCACTGTCAGGTACGGCGTCGTCGAGTTGGCCTGATCGGTTTCCACCAGAAACGCGAGGATCGCGGAAACCGGATAAACGCTGAACGTCATGCTTGGCAGATCGCCTGGCGCGACCGTCATCGTGCAGCGCGCGCTCTGCGCCGTAGTCGTATACGTGCCCGAAACCGTCGTGCTGTCGGGAGGGAAGAGGCCTTCATTGGGATTGTCGGGCGCGTTGGCATCCATCTCGCCGTTCGCAAGGGTTCCCGGTGCGCCTCCGCTTCCCGGCGTCGCGGTGAATCTTCCGGCAAGCGCCACCGGGCCGGCCGCTGACCCGCCCTGAACAGCAATGGCGTTCCCGTCCACTCCGATCACGTAGTCCCCCGTGATCGTGTTCGCGACGCACGTGTTGACGCTCTGTTTTTCGATTCGCCCCGACCCGCGCACTCCGCTCGCATCGAACTCGATCATCCGCCCGTGGCTCCCTGTGGGATCGATGGCGAAGGCATACGTCGGCGAACCCATCAGGCTGCTGAAGACCAGCGTGCCGCGATTGTCCGCGCCCAGCGTGTACGTGCCCGTGAACGTCTGGTTCTTCGGGCCGACGGAGATGCTGTTGAAATCTTCGACGCCGTTGGTCAGGTGCCCGGCGCCGTCGGCGCTGAAGCTGCCGCCGGTCACCACGCCTCCGCCGGAATTGAATCCGCTGAACCGGAAGGCATAGTTGCCTTTAATCAGGCCCAGGTTGACCACCGTGATGCTCAGGTTCGCGGTGTTGGTCATGGCAATAGCTTCGGAGTCCGTCACCTTCACCGTGAAACCGAATGTCCCCGTGGAGGTGGGCGTTCCGCTAATCGTCCCGTTGGCAGCCGGCGTCAGCCCCGGCGGCAACGCGCCCAGGGTGATCGTCCACGTAAAGGGCGGAACGCCACCCGCGGCTTGCAGCACGGTCGAAGGATAAGCGGCGTTCAGGCTCCCGTTGGGCAGCGACGTCGTGGTGACGTGCAGCGGCAGCGGCGGCCCGATGACGATTGTCAGCGGCTGCGTGCTGAACGCGCCCGTTGAATCGGTCACTTTGATAGTGAAGTTCGAATTCGTTTGCGCTTGCGGCGTTCCCGAAATCGTGACGGAGTTGGTTATGCTCGCGCCGGGCGATAATCCCACGGTCAGCGAGCCGGCCGAGATCGTCCACGTGAAGGGAGGCACGCCGCCCGTTTCATTCACCACCCCCGCGTACGGGCTGCCGTAGTTCCCTCCCGGCAGCGAGTTCGTCGTAATGTTCGGCGGCGGCTCGACGGTGATGGTGATGGAGTGGCTTTGAGCGGGATTCGTTATGGATGTGGCTTTCACGGTGACCGTGATCGCGCTCGCCACCGACGCTGGCGCATTGTACGTGGCGGCCGTGATACTTGTGGGACTGAGGGTTCCTTCGCCCGCGGGCGGCATGAGCGTCCACGTCACACCCGCGCCCGTGCTGTCGTTCGTCACCGTCGCGGTGATGATGATCGTCGTATTTTGCGCGATGATCTGAGGCGTGTTCGGCGTGAGAACGACAACCGAGAAATTGGCTGGCGTGCCTGTGCAGGCCGCCATCAGCAGGCACGTGGTCGTCGCTGCTATGCAAGAAATGATGGAGAGGATGAAGCGGGCGCCCCTCATTGCGCCTCCTTTGAAAGCCTGCCCAGTACCGCTGGAAGTAGTACCAGTACCTCAGCTATTTAGACACAAAATTGCCCACCCATGCTGTCCAGCAACTTCGTCCTATGGCGTATCAGACAACGCAGGAAGGCGACCTCATTCCTTGCCGTGGCGATTACGGCAACAGAGCCTCTCGCCCGCGGCAATTTCGGCGATAATGGCTAGCGGGCTTCGAGGCCAATTGGGGAAGGGGGGCGGACGGCATCTTGCGCGCGGTGATCACGGGCGGGGCAGGTTTTCTCGGATCGCATCTCTGTGATTATTTTGTCGAAAAGGGCTGGGAGGTGCTGTGCCTGGATAATCTCATCACGGGCGCGGACTCGAACATCTCGCATTTGCTTTCCCATCCGCGCTTTCGCTTCGCGCGCCAGGACGTCTCGCGCTACATCGAAGTCCCCGGCCCGGTGGACGCGGTGCTGCATTTTGCGTCGCCCGCCAGCCCGCCCGATTACCTGAAGCATCCCATTCCCACTCTCAAGGCTGGCGCCTTGGGCGCGCACAACACGCTCGGGCTGGCGCTGGCGAAGAACGCGAAATTCCTGCTGGCGTCCACGTCGGAGTGCTATGGCGATCCGGAAATCAGCCCGCAGCCGGAGACCTACTGGGGCCGCGTGAACCCCATCGGCCCGCGCGGCGTCTACGACGAAGCCAAGCGTTTCGCCGAAGCCATCACCATGGCGTACCACCGCTTCCACGGTCTCGATGCGCGCATCGTTCGCATCTTCAACACCTACGGCCCGCGCATGCGCCTGAACGACGGCCGCGCGCTGCCCAATTTCCTCTACCAGGCGCTCGTGGGCGAGCCGCTCACCGTTTACGGCGAGGGCACGCAGACCCGCAGCTTTTGCTACGTCTCGGACTTGATCGAGGGAATTTACCGCCTGCTCGAATCCGGCGAGCACGAGCCCGTGAACCTGGGCAATCCCCAGGAGATCACCATCCTCGAATTCGCGGAGCGCGTGCGCACGCTCACCGGCGCGGCCTCGCCGATCGTTTTCCAGCCGCTGCCCCAGGACGATCCCAAGCAGCGCTGCCCGGACATCTCGAAGGCCCGGCGCCTCCTCGGATGGGAGCCTAAGATCGGCCTGGAAGAGGGCCTGCGCCTCACCTGCGAGTATTTCCGCGAAAAAGTCGCCGTCGCCGCCCCCACCACCCCTGGCCACACCGCTTGACCTCCTCCTGCCTTTGCCGTTGCCTTTGGAACCCCGCTGATCTCGCCGCAGCCTGCTCCGGTGACAAATTCGTTGTATCCACAGCGGGGGAAGCGTACGATGCGCACACTAGGAGTCGAATCGCAAGTCCCGGGTAAATTCTCTCACCAGGGAGGACCGACCTTCATGGACATAGAACGCATGATGTTCGCAGGCATGTTCGGGATAGTGCCTTTGGTGTTCTTTGCAGCCTTCTACATCTACCTTTCTCTGGCGCTCGTGACCATCGCCACGAAGACCAACACCCCCAATGGCTGGCTCGCCTGGATCCCCATCGCCAACCTGTTCTTGACGCTCCAAATCGCCCGAAAGCCACTCTAGTGGTTCGTCCTCTTTTTGATCCCGTTGGTCAACATCGTGATCTTTATCATGGTCTGGATGGCCATTGCGGAAGCGCGGCACAAGCCCAGCTGGTGGGGCATTCTGCTCATCATTCCCCTGGTGAATCTTATTGTGCCGGGTTACTTGGCCTGGTCGGACTGATTTGCCGGGCTTCGAAAGCGCGCGGGACGCAGTCGAAGAATCCCAGCGTCAGCAAGGTCTATAGCCTGCATTGTTACGGCTTAATGCTTGGGAGGCGGGACGTACCCTTCGGGGAGCTTGGATCCTTCGCCGAAGAAGAACTGCTCCATCTGCTCTTCCATGATTTGGTGGGCGCGCGGGTCGAGCGGATTCAGACGGAATTCGTTGAGCAGCATCTTGGAATGCTCGACCCACAGCTTCCACGCTTCCTTCGAGACATTCTCGTAGATGCGCTGGCCGAGTTCGCCCTTCCAGGGAACGCGGTCGAGCCCCGGCATTTCCCGCCCGAATTTCACGCACTTCACCATGCGGACGGTCTGCCCGGCGGCCGCGCCGCCGGATTGCTCTTCGGCCATTGAGATTCCTCCCTGGAAACGCGAACTGAGATTGAAGATACTGCATGTAGCCCCGAAATTCCAGCCTGCCCGCCGCAGCGGCATCTTGCAGTACGTCCTCCGCCAGATGCTGTGACCTTGCCCGATTTCGCGCTATTCAGTTGTCAAAGAGCAATCGAGTCCTCGCCAGGTGACGTTTGAATAGGGAGGAGAAAGCCACGCTAAAGAAGTGGCTTCCAGGCTCTTTTGCGACGGGAGTGTCGCCGCAGGTTGGTCGCCTCTATTGGTCCTCCAGATGGTATCCGAGAGTTTTACCAGTGCTCGCCTCAACAAACTTTGTCATCTGATGCGCCTCGAAGTTTACAACTAGGCGAAATACAAACTTCATAGCGCCAGGGCTGGTCTTGCTGATTTCATTTCCATTCTTGTCCGCGTAAAATTCCGTAACTGCTGTCACAGTATGGTTATTCCAACTTGTGACGACGAAGGTGTTCGTGGACATAGTGACAGAGTCTTTCGCGCTGGCTTGTGCTTCGGTCAAGAAGCATACGCCGTTGCTGTTGCCTTTTGTCACCTCTTCTTGAGTCGTCACGCGAGCACAGAACAGAGTCACGCCCTCGTGCGATTCCTTCCACTTACCAACCGCGAAGGCGGCGTTGATATCCCCATTCACGGTCTGGGCATTCGCCGCTGGTCCCAAAACGAATACGACAAACCAGAAAATCAAACCGATTCCGAATCTGATTCTCATGTGTGCTCTGCTGCCTTTCCATTGCTGCCAAGCAATGTACGTAGCGATGATGGCGACAACCGGAGTCAGGAGCGCTTGCAAAATTGAGATGACACGTATAGCGACCGAGTATACCCCTTCGGGACAATTACTGGGGCAAGAGCCGGACGGCAGCCGGGTGCTTGGGCTTACTGTCCCTCGCCAACTTGAATCACTTGTCCCGGTTCGATGGAACGCAACGCGGAAAAGGAAGACAGGAGGGCGCCCGGCTTCGCCGGGACGCCTCGGGCACAGCATGCTGTGCCCCTACGGGAGAAAAGCGGAAAACCCGCGAATTGACATATCGCGATGGCGGCGGCTAGCATGATTCGAGCCTTTTCCACCATGTCTCAGACAAGCACGGGGAGCAAGGGCGATCCATCCATGGAGACTGTAAACGACGGGTTCGGTGGGAACGGCGTTTTGGGGCGCATCGTCGAGGCGCGGCGCGCGTCCATTGCCCATCGCAAGCGCGTGCTGCCGGAAGTGGCGCTGAAGATTGCGGTCGAAAAAGCCTCGCCGCCGCGCGATTTCGCGGGCGCGCTCTCGCGCGATGCCTGCAACGTGATCGCCGAACTGAAAAAGGCTTCCCCCTCGCGGGGCGTCCTGCGCGAGGAATATGCTCCCGGCGAATTGGCCGCGAGCGTCGAAGCCGCCGGCGCGTGCGCGCTCTCGGTCCTCACGGAAGAGGAATTTTTTCTCGGCTCGCTGGGCGATCTGAAGGAAGCCAGGAAGCGCACGCAAATCCCGGTCCTGCGAAAGGATTTCATCCTCGATCCGTGGCAGGTGTGGGAGGCGCGCGCGGCGGGCGCGGACGCGTTCCTGCTGATCGTCGCGATCTTGAGCGACGAGACTCTTTCGGAACTGCTCAAGCTCGGCCGGTCGCTCGGCATGGAGCCGCTCGTCGAAGTGCACACGCTTGAGGAGACGCATCGGGCTGTCGCTGCCGGAGCGCGTATCATCGGCGTGAACAATCGCGACTTGCGCGTTTTTCAGGTCCGCGTGGAGACTTCGCTCGAGCTGATTGAAGCGATTCCAGAGAATTGCATCGCCGTCAGCGAATCCGGCCTGCGAACGCGCGACGATCTCGATCGCCTGCGCCGCGCCGGTTTCGACGCTTTTCTGATCGGCGAGCATCTGATGAAAGCAGGCGATCCCGCGACGCCATTGCGCGAGCTTTTGGGAGGCGGAGGAAAATGAGGCAAGGAAGCAGGGGGTAGAGGAGGTAAAAGAGGTAAAGGAGGCAGAGGAGACAGGCTCGGACGTCGTAAATGTTCCTCCTTCCGGCAAGCTGGTAGGAACGCGTAACAAAAATCCCCGCCCTTCGCCAACAACGCGAAGGACGGGCACCCGGAAAAACAAAAGCAAGGCGGCCGCTACAAAAGCAAAGACGAAGAAACAGGCGATGGTCAAGGCTAAAGTGAAAATTTGCGGCATCACGAATTGGCGCGATGCGCATCAGGCCGCCGAGGAAGGCGCCCAATTTCTGGGCTTCAATTTTTACGCGCGCAGCCCGCGGTATATCGCTCCCGCCAAGGCGCGGAGAATCGTGCGGCGCCTGCCGCGAGGCATTTCCGCGGTGGGAGTATTCGTCAACGAAACGGCGCGGAGAATGGCGGAGATTGCGCGCGTCGCGGGGCTATCCTGGGTGCAGTTGCACGGAGAGGAGACGTCCGCGACGCTCGCGCGCCTGAAGCGCTCGTTACCAGCGGTGAAAATCATCAAGGCCGTGCGCGTGGGAAAATCGTTTCGTCCGGCGCAGCTCGCGCGATTCAAGCAGGCGGACGCGATTTTGCTCGATGGCTTCGATTCCAAGCGGCGCGGCGGAACGGGCAAGACTTTCGATTGGTCGCTTGCACGGCGCGCCAAGCGCGCCACGGATCATGGACGAATTCTCCTGGCCGGCGGGCTGACGCCTGATAACATCGCCGAGGCGATTCGCATCGCCAGGCCGTTTGCCGTGGACGTGTGCAGCGGCGTGGAAGCGAAGCCGGGAAAGAAGGATCCTGCACGGCTCAAGGCCCTGCTGCGTGCAGCCAATGGCACGCGGTCAGGGGGCACGCGCCCAAAGAATATAAAGGAGGCTGCGCGATGAGTTCCATTTCACAAGCTGTTCCCGATGCGCGCGGGCGTTACGGCCCCTATGGCGGCCGGTACGTTCCGGAGACACTCGTCGCCCCGCTCGAAGATCTGGAGCGCGCGTACGCCGAAGCGCGCAACGATCCGCGCTTCCAGGCCGAACTCGACGCGCTGCTGCATGATTTCGCCGGACGGCCCACGCCGCTGCAATTCGCCTCGCGGCTCACGGAGAAATTCGGCGGCCCGCGCATTTACATCAAGCGCGAAGACCTGCTGCACACGGGCGCGCATAAAATCAACAACTGCCTCGGCCAGGGCCTGCTTGCCGTGCGCATGGGCAAAAAGCGCGTGATCGCGGAAACGGGCGCGGGACAGCACGGCGTGGCCACCGCGACCGTGGCCGCGCGCCTGGGCCTTTCTTGCACGGTTTACATGGGCACGGAGGACATGGAGCGCCAGCGGCTGAACGTCTTTCGCATGAAGCTGCTCGGCGCGGAAGTGATCGGCGTGGATTCCGGCAGCCGCACGCTCAAGGACGCCATCAACGAAGCCATGCGCGACTGGGTGACCAACGTGCGCACGTCGCACTATCTTCTCGGCTCCGTGCTGGGCGCGCATCCCTATCCGCAAATGGTGCGCGACTTCCATAAAGTGATCGGCGAAGAAGCGCGCCAGCAAATCCTCGGCGCCGAAGGCCGCCTGCCGGATTATCTCTACGCGTGCGTCGGCGGCGGATCGAATTCGATCGGATTGTTTCACGCGTTTCTGGGCGATGCGAGGGTGAAGATGGTCGGCGTCGAAGCGGGAGGGCGCGGCAAGGCGCTCGGCGAGCACGCGGTGAGGCTGGCGATGGCGCGCGGCTTTGCGGGCGCGCGTCCCGGGGTGCTGCAAGGCACCTACACCTATGTGTTGCAGACCGCCGACGGCCAAATTTCCACGACGCATTCCGTTTCCGCCGGGCTCGATTACCCCGCTATCGGGCCGGAGCACGCCTGGCTGGCCGATCAGGGCCGCGCGGAATACACGGCCGCATCGGACGAAGAGGCCGTCGAGGCCGCGCGCACGCTCGCGCGCACGGAGGGAATCATTCCGGCGCTCGAATCCGCGCACGCGCTCGCCGAGCTCATCCGCCGGGCGCCGCAGATGAAGAAGGATGAAATCGTGATCTTCAATCTCTCCGGACGCGGCGACAAAGACATGGAAATTCTCTCGCGCTATGTCTGATCAAGTGATCCCTCGACCTTCGGCCGCGGCGCAGCAAGGGCCGGGACGTCCCGCGGGACAGATCGCGCGGCGATTCCGCGAACTCGCCTCGGCGGGCGAGATGGGCCTTGTCGCTTACATCACGGCGGGCGATCCTTCGCTCGACGCCAGCGAGAAAATCGTTCTCGCGGCCGCCGAGGCTGGCGCGGACATTATCGAGCTGGGCGTGCCCTTCAGCGATCCGGTGGCTGATGGCCCCGTGATTCAGAGAGCGAGCGAACGTGCGCTGCGCGCCGGGACGACGCTCGCCGGCGTGCTGGAACTGGTTCGCCAGCTTCGCGCGCGCACCGGCGTTCCACTGGTGCTCTTCAGCTATTTCAATCCGATTTTGCAGATGGGGCTGGGGAAATTCGCGGACGCCGCCGCATCCGCCGGAGCCGATGGCGTGCTGGCGACGGACATGACGCCCGAGGAAGCCAGCGAATATCGTCCGGCGATGCGCAGATGCGGCCTCGACACCATCTTTCTCGCAGCTCCTACTTCCACCGATGCCCGCCTCGCGCGAATCGCGGAAGCATCGAGCGGCTTCTTGTATCTGATTACGCGCACCGGCGTCACGGGCGCACGCGAGGCGCTGCCGGAGGAATTGCCGGACTTGGCGCGCCGCGTCCGGCGATTCACGAAGCTGCCCATCGCCGCGGGCTTCGGGATTTCGCTCCCCGAGCACGTGAGCGTGCTGGGCGGGATCGCGGACGCCGCCGTCGTGGGATCGGCTTTGATGGCCGCGATCGAGAAGGCCTCCACGCCGGACGCCGCGGCGCAAGCGGTCGCCGAGCGTATTCGCGCGTTCAAGCACGCCGCGTGGCACGGCATCAGCCGCCGCGGCAATCCCTAGCCATGGACAAGCGCGTAGCCGGCGCCGATGCGGCCCTCGCTCGCATCCAGGACGGCGCCACGATTCTGATGGGCGGCTTCGGGCTGTGCGGCATTCCGGAAAACCTGATCGCCGCGCTTCGCCGCCAGGGTGCGAAAAACCTGACGGTCATATCGAACAACGCGGGCGTGGACGGCTTCGGAATCGGGCTGCTGCTGGAAACCAAGCAGGTAAAGAAAATGATCGCGAGCTACGTCGGCGAGAACAGGCTGTTCGAACAGCTCGCGATGAGCGGGGAGCTCGAGGTCGAGCTCGATCCGCAAGGCACGTTCGCGGAGCGGATTCGCGCGGGCGGCGCCGGCATTCCCGCGTTCTTCACGCCCACCGGCTACGGGACTCTGGCCGCCGAGGGCAAGGAAATCCGCGAGTTCCATGGCCGGCCGCACGTGCTCGTCACGGCGTTGCACGGCGACTTCGCGTTCATCAAGGCGTGGAGAGCCGATCGCTGGGGGAACCTGATCTACCGCAAGACGGCGCGGAACTTCAACCCGATGATGGCCACGGCGGCGGATACCGTGATCGCCGAAGTCGAAGAGATCGTCGAGCTCGGCGCTCTTCCGCCCGACGCCGTTCACACGCCGGGAGTTTACGTGGATATGGTCTTCCAAGGCGCGAATTACGAAAAGCGCGTCGAGCGTCGCACGCTGCGGAAAAGATAGCGATCACGGGAAAAACGATGTCGCCCGAAATGGACAAGCGCGAAATCATTGCCCGCCGCGTGGCGAGGGAATTGTGGGACGGCTGCTGCGCCAATCTCGGCATCGGCCTGCCGACGCTCGTTCCCAATTATTTGCCGCCGGGCGTCGAAGTGCTGCTGCAATCGGAGAACGGCATGCTGGGCGTGGGGCCGTATCCCTTCGAGGGCGAGGAGGACCCGGACCTCATCAACGCCGGCAAGGAGACCATTTCGGAAATTCCGGGCTGCTGCTATTTTTCGAGCGCCGATTCCTTCGCCATGATCCGCGGCGGCCACATTGACCTGAGCGTTCTCGGCGCTTTCCAGGTGGATGAGCAGGGCAGCCTGGCCAACTGGGCCATCCCCGGCAAAATGCTGAAAGGTATGGGCGGCGCGATGGATTTGGTCGCCAGCGCGAAGCGCGTGGTCGTCGCCATGGAGCACACCGCGAAGGACGGCGCGCCCAAGATCGTCAAGCGCTGCACGCTGCCGCTGACGGGCGTGCGCGTGGTCCACATGATCGTCACGGAACTCGCCGTGATTGATGTGACGCCGGCTGGCTTGCTGCTGCGCGAAATCGCTCCCGGCGTCACCACGGATGATGTTCAGAGGGTCACCGAGCCCCGCTTGCAGCAAGCTATCGGCTTGAAAAAAATGTACGATTGACGCGCCCGCCCCCGCCAACTGAGCGCCGAGTGAGGGATGACCGGCGGCCGGGCCTGGACAGATCGGCAAGTCCGGAGGAGAGTTGATGGAACCGCATTCGATTGTGGTGCTGAGCCTGCACAGCCCGAAGGAGCGCCTCTGGGGCGAGCTGCAGGAAATTTCCGGCGCCGGAGTGACGCTGCGCGGCATTGATCTGAATTCGTTTGACGACTTCGTCTGCCAGGTGCTGCATCCCGAAGGCGATCGGATCGGCTTGCCGACCCTCTTCTTCCCCATGGTGCGCGTCGAACGAATCGCGCTCGACGAACCGCGCGGCTCGGTCCCTTCGCTGGCCGAGACCTTCGAGAAAAAGGTGGGCCGCTCGCTGGTGGACTACCTGGCGGAGTTTGCCTGACGCCTTGCCCTTGAGCGAATGCCCCTTGAGCGAGTGAAATGAAAAGCAAAATACTGACAGTCCCAAACGAGCTCACCTTTCTGCGCCTGGCCTTTCTTCCGCTTTTCATCATCGCCATCAAGTATGAGCACTTCGCGCTGGCGCTCGGCATCCTGGTCCTGGCGGGCGTGAGCGACGGGCTGGACGGTTGGCTCGCGCGCGGCTTGAATCAAAGAACGCCGCTGGGCGCGTACCTCGACCCGGTCGCGGACAAGCTCCTGCTCTCTTCCTCTTACTTGATTCTGGCGCTCAAGGACAAGATCGCCTGGTGGCTGGCGATTCTGGTCCTTGGCCGCGATGTCTTAATCCTGGTGGCCTGCGCCGCAATTCTACTCACGGCGGGCTACCGATCGTTTCCGCCGAGCATTTGGGGCAAGGCGGCAACGTTTTTCGAAATTCTTCTGATCGTGATTGTGCTGGTGCTGGCCGCCTGGGGCGGGCATGGGCTTGAAATAGCGCGGGATGTTTGCAGCTATTGCGTCGCGGCGCTGGTGGCGATTTCAGGCTTGCACTATAGCGTTGCGATGGCGCAGCGGCTCCACGCCGGAGGATAGAAACGTCTCGCCTTCCCGGCTCAGTGCCCGCGGATGTTCCCCAGGATTACCATGGCGAAGCTCGCAACGATCGCCAGCCCCGCCGCCCAACCCATCAGGTCGGCACGCTTGCGCTCCTGCGGCGCAACGGGAGGGCGATCCATCATGATTTTGCCCAGCAGAAATCCGGTGACCAGGCCGCCCCCGTGCGCGTAGTTGTCAATCCCGGGAAATACGAATCCCCAAATCGCGATATAGATGAGCCAGCGAATCAATTGCCCGCGCAGCATTTGCATTCCGGCGGTTCGCCGCCCCGTGGTCATCGCCAGCATCAAGCCGATCAGCCCCAGGAGCGCGCCCGATGCGCCCATGCTGGTATTTCCGGCGATCGCGCTGCTGGCAAGGTAGCCGCCGATTCCCGTGACAACGTAAATGAAGAGATACCGCGCGGAGCCATAGAGCTCCTCGACCTGCGGCCCGATATCCATCAGCACCCACATATTGAAGACGATGTGCATCAGGCTGCCGTGGAGAAACATGGCGGTGATCAGGCGCCACGGCTGCGCGAGATCAAGCGGCCAGGGCAACGACATGCCGAGCCGAAACAGCACCATGCCGCTGATTCCCCCGAAGCCGAACAGCGCGGACATCCCGCCGCCCGCCGCCTCGAACCCGCTGATCCGTATGGTCCACATCAGGCACAGGATGTAGAGCGCGCAGCTCAAGCCGAGGATCGAGTAGGTGACGGGCGACGCCTCAGGCATCAGCCGGCCGAGCGAGCGGCTGGCCGCCGCGATCGAAAACGTGAGGCTCGTGCCGCACTGATGGCAGTGCGTCGCGTTGGCGCCGACCAGCGAGCCGCACGAGGGACACAGCTTGGGGCGCGGCTGGGCGTCGCCACCGCCGAAGACGCCGCTCATCTTCTCGCGGAGACGGTCCAGTTTCCAGCGGATGCGTGGTGATAGCTCCAATGCGTTTCCTTGCGCGCGCTTGATCGCGTTCCTATAATAATGCCGCCCTCATCATATCGGAAATGAGTAGTGAACCCGTGCCAAAATATGGCGTGAACGCTTTGGCCCGCTCGTCAAACTCTGTGGCGCGATGCGGGCGCGCCTGCATCCGCCCGCTCGCGGCGCTTGCGCGTCTGGCGATTGTTCCGGCGCTCTCTCTCGCTGCCGTGGCTGGTTGCGCGCGCCGCGCGCCCACGGCTCCGCCTCCCGCTCAACCTCCCACCGAACAACCTTCGCCCGCTCCCGGCGCTGAAGCGCCGCCCAGCCAACCGCCTTCATTGCCGTCCGGTCCGCCTCCCGCCGCTGAAAGACGCCCCGCCGTACCCGGCGAATACTTGGAAGAGGGCGTGGCGTCGTGGTACGGCATCCCATTCGACGGACACCGCACATCAAGCGGCGAGATTTACGACATGCACGCAATGACCGCGGCGCATCGCACGCTGCCTTTCGGCGCGGTGCTGCGCGTCACGAACCTCGATAACGGCAAGCAAACCGAAGTTCGCGTCAACGACCGCGGCCCCTTCGTCGCCAACCGCATCATTGACCTTTCGCTCGCCGCCGCGCAGGAACTGGGCATGGTGGGTCCCGGGACCGCGCAGGTGCGGCTGGAGATGATTTCAGGATCGAATCCGCAAGTGGGATTCTTCGGCGTGCAGGTGGGCGCGTTCTTGCTCCAGGACCACGCGGAGCGTCTGAAGGCCCAGCTTGAGCCGCTCTACCCGCCGGTGAGTATCGTGACCTACGATTCGCCGAATGGCTTGTTCTACCGCGTGCGCGTGGGCCGCATGACGACGGAAAGCGCGGCCCGACAGCTCGCCGCGCAGTTGCGCTCCGAGCAGCATTTCACCACGTTTGTCGTCCGGCTGGACGAGTAGCTGCCGCGCAGCGCAACCGGTCTTCCGTTATACTGCGCCTGAGAATATGGCCAAACCTTGCCGCAATTTTTTATTTGCCGCGGCGCGCACCGCTTGGCTCTGCGCGGCGTGCGCCGCTTGTGCGCCGCCGCTTACCGCGCAACAGCAAGCCACGGCGCCGCCGGGTTCTCCGGCCACGATTGTGCTTCCGCGAAAAATGGTGGCCGGACACGCGACGTCGCTCGCAGTCCTGGGCGCGGATGGGCGTCTGGTGCCCGGCGTCTCCGTGGATCTCGGCAATGGGCTGCTCGTAACCACGGATAGGACGGGACGGGCCTTTTTCAACGCGCCTGCTTCGGTGGACGTTTTGCTGGCGCGAATCTCCGGCATTTCTGCCGTGGCTCTGGTGGATGCTGCCGCGCCGCAAGATGCCGACGAGAAGCTCGCCTTCGCGCCTGCCGTGCAGCTTCATGAGCCATTTTCGATTTGCGGCGGAGGATTTGCCGGCGACGCGGACGCCAATCGCGTGAATATCGGTGGCGAGCCGGCGCTCGTCCTCGCGGCATCGCCCGAATGCCTCGCCGTCCTTGCGGGAGTGAAAGCCGTGCCGGGCGCCGCGGACATTTCCATCCGGGTTCCCGATGAACAGCCGACAAGGCAATGGAGCGCGCACGTCGCGTTGGTTTCGCTCGCCTTCGTGCCGCCCGATCCGCCATTGCGACCGGGCGAGAAGGGGCAGCTCTTCGTCTTCGCGCAGGGCGTGGAGCAGCCGCTGCGCATCGCGGTGGGAAACGGCGCGCCCCGCGTGCTGCAATTTGTTCGCGGGGACGCGCAGGAGCTTGTCACCAGCGGCGGACCGCAAAATAATGCGGCCATCGAAGTCCGCGCGATCCGTTCAGGAGATTTTTCGTTCCATGCACGACTGCTCTCCGAGCCGGACGCCGATGCCGCCCGGCGCTATCTCGAAGCGGCGGCGCACTTGGCGCCGAAGGACGAGGAGCGCGAAATCGAAAAGCTCGCCGGAAGGCTTGGGCGTGCTCCTTTGCAAAAGTTGCGGCGCAGCCTCGAACGCATCCTCGCCGCCGCCCCGGCGGGCGATTTTCGTGCGCTCCTCGCCGCCGCCGACACCTCGCTATAAGTCCGCGCCTTCCTTCGTAAGGCGGGCCGGATGCAGTAAAATCGGCGCATGTCGGAGAACCTGATCGCGGCGCTATGGCGTTCTGCCAAGGTGACGCTGCCCATTCTGTGGCGCGCGGCGCGCCAGCTATTCTACGAGACGACCGGGGCGCTGTTCGGGCTTTTCGCGGTTTACGGCGCTGTCGCAGCGTGGCGGCAGCGGAACGCGCGGCCGGTTTCGTGGCTCGCCGGCTTCGCCATCGCGTATGCCGTAATGATGGCCGCGTTCGCGTTTGGGTCGTTTCGGCGCGCGCGCCGCGTTCGCTGAACACTTCCTCCACCATGAGCGAAACGAAGAACAAACCGGGGACGCCATCGGAGCAAAAACGCGCCTCCACTTCCGGGCTGCCGATGCCGGCCGTCACGACGCCGGAGGATTTGCGCGGCTGGGACGCGGAGCGCGACCTGGGCCTTCCGGGAGAATTTCCCTTCACGCGGGGCGTGTATCCCACGATGTATCGCGGTCGCCTGTGGACCATGCGGCAGTACGCGGGCTTCGGCACGGCGAGCGAATCGAACCGGCGCTATCGCTATCTGCTCTCGCAGGGGCAAACGGGGCTTTCCGTGGCCTTCGATCTGCCCACGCAGATCGGCATGGATTCCGATCATCCGCTGGCCGCGGGCGAAGTGGGCAAAGTCGGCGTGGCGATAGATTCGCTTGAGGACATGCTGACGCTCTTCGACGGCATCCCGCTCGAGCGCGTCTCGACCTCCATGACGATCAACGCGACAGCGGCGATTTTGCTGGCGCTCTACGTGGCCGTGGCCAAGCGGCAGGGCGCGGACCTGCGGCGGCTCGCCGGCACGGTGCAAAACGACATCCTGAAGGAATACGAGGCGCGCGGAACGTACATCTATCCGCCGCGGCCGGCGCTGCGCATCACCACGGATATTTTCGCGTGGTGCCGAAGCGAACTGCCGAACTGGAACGCCATCTCAGTTTCCGGGTATCACATACGCGAGGCGGGCGCAACGGACGCGCAAGAGGTGGCATTCGCGCTGGCGAACGGCATCGCGTACATGGAAGCGGCGGTGGCGGCGGGATTGCAAGCGGATGAGATCGGGCCGCAGATTTCGTTTTTCTTCAACGCGCACAACGAGCTGCTCGTCCAAGTGGCGAAATTCCGCGCGGCGCGGCGGCTGTGGGCGCGCACCATGCGCGACCGCTTCGGCGCCCGCGATCCGCGCTCGATGATGCTGCGCTTTCACGTACAGACGGCGGGATCATCGCTCACCGCGCAGCAGCCCGAGAATAATGTAGTCCGCGTGGCGCTGCAATGCCTGGCGGCGGTGCTGGGCGGGTGCCAATCGCTGCACGCCAACGCCATGGATGAAGCGCTGGCGCTGCCCACAGAGCGCGCGGCGCTCGTCGCGCTGCGCACGCAGCAAATTATCGCGCACGAAACCAGCGTGACGAACACCGCCGATCCGCTCGGCGGATCCTATGCCGTCGAGAAATTGACCGACGATATCGAATCCGCCGCGCGAGAAACCATTTCCCGGATTGACGCCATGGGAGGAATGCTGCGCGCCATCGAGCGCGGATACGTTCAGCAGGAGATCCAAAAATCGGCGTATGAATACCAAAGGGCGGTCGAAAAAGGGGAGCAGGTAGTGGTGGGTGTGAACCGCTTCGAGACGCCGGAGGAACGTCCCATCCCGACGCTGCGGATCGAGCCGGAAATGGAGCGCGAGCAGATCGCGCGCGTCGTGGCGGCGCGTGCGCGGCGCGATGCCGCAAAAGCCGGCGCAACACTCGATGAAATCGAGCGGCGGGCGCGTGGCTCGGAGAACCTGATGCCGGCGATTCTGGCGGCGGTGGAAGCGTATGCTACGGTCGGCGAAATTTCCGACCGGCTGCGGAAAGTGTTTGGCGAATACCAGGGCTCGCCGGGATGAGGGTGGGTGGTGCGGGGACAGGGAAATGAAACTAATTCTGGCGTCGGCATCGCCGCGGCGCGCGGAGATTTTGCGCCGCGCCGGGTTTGCGTTCGAGCCGCGCGCGGCGGAAGTGGATGAAACACGATTGCCGGGGGAAGGCGCCGAGGATTACGTCCGGCGCCTGG
>Ga0187817_10000253_pt1 | contig 21620 bp, 18 predicted proteins | sample NC_wetland_sal_i_17_FD_132431 | JGI IMG/M metagenome (GOLD analysis project Ga0187817, IMG submission 132431) | Wetland sediment microbial communities from Neuse River Estuary, North Carolina, USA - SO4_2 | ecosystem: Environmental > Aquatic > Freshwater > Wetlands > Sediment | place: USA... | reverse complement strand
GTTGGCGGAGAAGGCTGGGGTGCGCCATCGTGGGGGTGCCCCACTTCTCGCGCGTTTTGTGAAGTGGGTCGTCCGCACACGCCCGCCCGGATGTGCGGCCCTGCAGACTCTACGCCGAGCGTCTCAGCGTGCTCTCGTAATCAGCCACAAATTTCTCGATACCTTTAGCAGTGAGTTCGTGTGCTATGTCAAACTTCTCCCAGGGAAGGTTAAGATCCACCTCTTTGTAGGGTATTGGCTTCAGCGGTTTGCCAGTCGCGTCGAGCCCTCTGTACTTGAAATCCTGATCAGGCATGGGAAATCCCTTTGCAGCCCATTCGTCCAGAACTTTCGTCGGTACCGTGACCAGCTCTGTCCTTAGAGCAAAGGAACAAAGCAAGTGGTTGACAGTGCGTATGCTGGCGGCCAAGACATGCACATGACCGTCGCTGCGCGCGTACATCTTCTTAATGTTTCCGACCAGATCCATGCCGCTTTCGCCGCGATCGTCGAGTCTGCCGACAAACGGCGATACATACACCGGCTCTTTCGACCCTTTCGTTGTGGCATACACGGCAGCCGCTTGCTCCTGCGAAAAGCACAGTGTCATGTTGACCCGAATATTCTTTTGGACCGACATTTGCGAGGCTCGCAAACCCTCGCGCGTGCACGGATACTTGATATAGGCGTTCGGAATCCAGGAAAACATTTCCTGGCCCTGGGCAAGCATTTCCTCGGCGCGCGTACTAAGATCGGCGAACACTTCGATGGAAACCCCGGCATCTCCCACCAGCGGTGAAATGCTCTGCACAATCTTCCTGTATTCGTTTTTTTCTTCCTCAGCGCTCAAAGTGTGGCCGGACGCAATCAGCTGTTGAATCTCCGGATTCTTCGCTATCAACGAGGGATTCGTGGTCTGGCCATCCACAAACCCGATCAGGTTCTTGAGCCTGAGAGTTTCTTTAGGGTCGCCATCGTCCACCAGAATTTGTGTTTTGGGTTTGTTTGTGAGCATGGTGTTAACCTCCCATGAGCTCTTCTTCCTTTTTAGGCCTGCGGTGACGGTCCTTAGTACCCGGCAAAATCTTCGGTTCGAATGTCGTCCTCGTCAACCTTCGCGTCCACCAGCATCGCCCTCATACCTGCGACCATAGCCGGAGGTCCGGCAATGTAATAAATGGGTCCCTGCAGGCTGGTCAGATGTCTCGACAGCATCTCCTGGTTGATCCAACCCGTCTCTCCCTCCCATTCCCTCGTTGACGGCTGCATCCCGGTCATGGTGCATACCAAGTGGAAATTGGGGTTGCTTCTTTCCAGCATTTGAAGAGTGTCGAGAAAAGGCGCATCTTCGGGCTGCCGGTTGGAATAGAAGAGATTCAACTTGAGCGGGAGCCGGTCGTGATCGGCTTGCCGCACGATGCTGAAAAAAGGTGTGATTCCGATTCCACCAGCCAGGAACACGGCCGGTTTTGCCGAATTCTTATGTAGCGTGAAGGATCCCATCGGCGAGTCGATCTTCAGCTCTGTACCAAGAGGTACTTCCTTCAGTGAGCGCTTAAACCCCGTGTTGCGCATGCGCGTGACGAACATCAACTGATTTTCAAACGGCGAACTGGCAATGGAAAAAGTGCGAGTGTTCCCCTCAGAGTCAGTTTCTGGAGGATTAAACAGGGTCACATCAGCGGATTGCCCTGGTTTGAAATCGAATTGCGATGGTCTCTCGAAATGGAAGGCCATGGTACCTTCCGCAACTTCGACTCGGCTCAACAACTTCGATACGTGGCCGGGCTTAGGTATTTCTTGAGCAGCCATGCTTTACCTCCTTGTCATTGCACCTTCACCGCGGAGCGTGCAGTCCGCGAGGCCAGCTTCTGAATTCTTTCAAAAACATTCTTAACCACACGATCACACCGCACGGCATGAAAATTGAACACTTCTTTCCTTTCCATTCCAGCCCGCGCGTACAGACTCTTGCGCAACAACGCCCGCGCCCGATGGAGGCGAACCTTGACGTTTTCCTCGGTGATCTCGAGGGCCTCGGCGGCGTCGGTCGTGCTCATCTCCTCCACTTCGCGCAGCATGAAAACGGTTCGGTAAGCGTCCGGCAGCTTTTCAACCGCGTCTTCCAACAGCCTGCGAACCTCTGTGTTTGAGGTTTGCTGTTCTGGATTCGGAGCCATAGAGGCAAACCTGTCCATGGGGTCTCCCTCCCGTTCTGAGATTGGGTCGAGTATCTGATATCGGTTCCCGCGATGCTGTCGCGCCAAGGCTTCATGTACCGCGATTCGTGTCAGCCAGGTGGAAAACTTGGCCCTCCCGGCAAACTGGTCCAGATGTTCGTACGCGCGCACGTAGGCGTCCTGCATTACGTCTTCGGCCTCGTCATCATTGCGCAGAATAGCGCGAGCCACGCGGTAGAGGCGCTGGTTGTGGCGTCGCATGACGACTTCAAACATCCCCGTCTCGCCCGCCAACACTCGGGCCACAACTTCTTCGTCACTCAGAGGCTCTTGCGAAGTGGCTGCGTCCGCCGGAATGACCATACAAAGCCTCCATACGATGGAGTCACGACCGCAATAAAGGTTACAGCTGAATCGCGGGGCCCATGAAAGAAATGGATGCGGAAACCCTGTAACCGGTTCACACCTGCCCACTCTATTCCTGTGAAGGAGTTAAACATGCACAAGGGACTCGATTCACGATTGGACCAGGCTTGGTGGGTACTGCGGATCGGCCTTGGACTCGGGCCGTTCCTGGCAGGGCTCGACAAATATTTCAACCTCTTGACCAACTGGCCCGGCTACATCAGCCCGCTGGTCCTGAAAATACTGCCGTTCAGTGGTCAGACCTTCATGCACATCGTCGGGGTCATTGAGATGATCGTCGGACTGGCGATTCTGACGAAGTGGACGCGCCTGGCCTCGTATGTGGCTTGCGCATGGCTCCTGGCCATCGCTATCAACCTGATCTCGACAGGAATGTTCTTTGATGTCGCAGTGCGAGATGTAGAGATGGCCTCAGCGGCTTTTGTGCTCGCGCGCATGACGGAGGTCCGCAGGGATGCTCTACAAAGTGGCGCCCCGGACCAAGGGAGTGCAAGAGCAACTATTGCTGCCTGATGGGTCGATTCGTGGCTGGCGGCTGCGCGGGTTTGCTGGTGCTCACTGCTGCCCCGTCTGCTACGCTTTCTTCAGAAAAAGCGCCCCCAGAGGCGGCAGCGTCAAGCGCAGCGAGTAGGGCCGGCCATGAGTTTTTATGGACAGCGCCTCGGCCCCTCCCATGTTGCCCATGCCGCCGCCGCCATATTCGCGGGCGTCGCTGTTAAGAAGTTCTCTCCAGTAGCCGTCCATCGGCACGCCCACCAGGTATCCCAGCCTGGGCACGGGCGTGAAGTTGCACACGACCAGTATAGGATTCTCGCCGGGCTTACCCTTCCGCAAAAGCGAGACGATGCTGGCCGGCGCGTCATTGCAGTCCACCCATTCAAAGCCCATGGGATCGTTGTCGAACCAGTGCAGCGGAGGTTCGCTGCGATAGACACGGTTGAGCTGCCCGACCCAATTCATCAGCCCGCGGTGCACCGGGTATTCCAACACATTCCAGTCGAGGCTGCGATCGTGCGACCACTCGCTGACTTGGCCGAACTCGCTGCCCATAAAGAGCAACTTTTTGCCGGGCTGGGCAAACATGTAGCCAAAGAGCAGGCGCAGGTTCGCAAATCTCTGCCATTCGTCGCCTGGCATTTTGCCGATCAGGGAACCTTTTCCATGCACGACCTCGTCGTGGCTCAAGGGCAGCACGAAATTTTCGTGGAACGAATACAGCATGCGAAAGGTCAACTTGTTGTGGTGGTATTGGCGGTGAATGGGGTCCTGCTGGAAATAGGTGAGCGTGTCGTGCATCCAGCCCATGTCCCACTTGAAGCCAAAGCCAAGGCCGCCAAGATGCGTGGGCCGCGAAACCATGGGGTAGGAGGTGGACTCTTCGGCGTAGGTTTGAATGTCGGGATGCTCTTTGTAGACTTCCAGGTTGAAGCGTCGCAAAAAGTCGATGGCTTCCAGATTTTCGCGCCCGCCGAATCGGTTGGGAATCCACTCGCCCTGCTTGCGCGAGTAGTCCAGATACAGCATGGAAGCGACCGCGTCCACGCGCAGGCCGTCGACATGATATTTGTCCAGCCAGAACATGGCGCTCGACATCAGAAAGCTGCGCACCTCACTGCGTCCGTAGTTGAAGATGTGCGTCTTCCAGTCCGGATGGAAGCCCTGCCGTGAGTCGGAGTGCTCGAACAAGTGGGTGCCGTCGAAGTACGCAAGGCCGTGGCCGTCGGAAGGGAAGTGCGACGGAACCCAGTCGAGAATGACCGCAATGTTCTTCTGGTGCAGGTAGTCCACCAGGTACATGAAATCCTGCGGCGTGCCGTAACGCGCCGTGGGAGCGAAGTAGCCCGTGGTCTGATATCCCCAGGAACCGTAGAACGGATGCTCCATGATGGGAAGCAATTCCACGTGAGTGAATCTTAGCCTGTTCACATGGTCGGCCAGGCGAGGCGCGATCTCGCGATAGCTAAGTGGACGGTCGTGCTCTTCCGGGACGCGCATCCAGGAGCCGAGGTGCACCTCGTAGATCGACATCGGCGCATGCAGCGAATTAACGGCCCCGCGTTTTTCCAGGAAACCAGCGTCGTTCCACGTGTAGTCAAGGTCCCAGACCACGGAAGCCGTGCGCGGCGGTTTCTCTGCGAACAGTCCCACCGGGTCGGCTTTTTCCGCCTGGTGTCCGTGTTTCGTGGAGTCGATGTGGAACTTGTACAACGTGCCCTTGTCAACGCCGGGAATAAAGCCCTCCCAGATTCCCGACGAGCCGCGAGGCTGGAGTTGGTGGGATTGCGGGTTCCAACCGTTGAAGCTGCCGATCACCGACACCTGGCGGGCATTGGGAGCCCAGACACTGAAGACGGTGCCCTTGGTTCCGTTGGATTCCACCAGATGCGCGCCCATCTTCTCGTAAATGCGATAGTGGCTACCCTCGTTGAACAAATAGAAATCGTCGGCGCCCAGCAGGGAAACGTCGTAGCGGACCGGAGATAGTTCTTGAATTGGCGGTTTCAGTGTCATGACTTCAAATTTCCTCTGTCATCCTGAGCGAAGCGAAGGACCTCTGTATTTTGAAGCCGGGTGCCGGTGCCCCATCCAACGTCGCGTTTTTTGCGACGTTAGGGTGGGATTCCCAAAAAGCCGGGTGCCCCATCCTTGCGCGTTCTGTGCGTAAGGGTGGGATTTCAAGAAAGCATCCCTGTAAGATCTCCCTCTGTTTTCACGAGCGTGATTTTTCCTTCTGTGCCTCCCGCCTTGCCCGCGCCCAGCCTTCCTTCATGCTCTGTCGCGCCCGTCCCAGAGCCAACGCATCCGGCGGTACATCCTCCGTGATGCAGCTCGCGGCCGCGACATACGATCCCCGTCCAATCTTCACCGGCGCCACCAGCGTTGAATCGCTGCCGATGAAGACACCATCTTCGATGACCGTCTTATGCTTGTTCACTCCATCGTAATTGCAAGTGATGGTACCCGCGCCGATGTTTACGCCTTCACCGATTTCCGTATCGCCCAGATAGGTGAGGTGATTCGCCTTCGACCCCTTGCCCAGCTTGATTTTCTTGGTCTCGACGAAGTTCCCGACGTGAGCGCCTTCGCCCACCTCGCTTCCCGGGCGCAGATGAGAATACGGCCCCAGCACCGCTCCCGCGCCTATGCGAGAGCCTTCCATGATAGTTCCCGGCCGCACTGTGACTCGGTCGCCAAGAACAGAATTTCCAATGACGCTGTAAGAGCGGATGCGGCAATCCTCGCCAATCTTCGTTTTTCCCAGCAGCTGCACGAAGGGTTCAATCACCGTGTCGGCGCCCACTTCCACGTCACTGTCGATTACGCAGGTGTGCGGATAATAAACCGTGACGCCCGCCTCCAGCAGCGCGCGGCACTTCGCCAGCCGCAGCCGTGCATCCAGCAGGATCATTTCCGCTCGCGTGTTGCTGCCCAGCACCTCGCTTGCATCTTCAGTTTTGAACACGACCACCTTCTTACGCGCCCGGTGAAACACTCCCGCCATGTCCGTGAGGTAGTACTCGCCGTGCGGGTTGGCGGTGGAAAGACGGTCAATGTGCTCATACAGGGCGGGTGCATCGAAGGCATAGAATCCGGCGTTGATCTCGCGAACTTTCTTTTGCTGCGCGCTGGCGGACTTTTCCTCGACAATCGCCTGCACCTCGACGCTTCCGCGCGCGCCCCTGCGAAGGACGCGCCCGTATCCATAAGGATTATCGAGATCGGCGCTCAGCAAGGTCATGGTCGCTTCCCGAGCGATATGGAATTCGCTCAGCCTTTTGATGGTTTCGGCGGTAATCAGCGGAGCGTCCCCGGAAAGCACGATAACCTGGTCGTAGCCTTTGCCCGAGAGCGCATCGCGCGCCACCATGAGCGCGTGTCCGGTGCCACGCTGTTCGGCTTGCAACACGAAGTTCACGCCCGTGCCACCCACCGCTTCCCGCACCCGCTCCGCCTCATGGCCGATGATCGCGAAGATATCCTGCGCGGGCACGACTTTTTCCGCAGTGGCAATCACATGGGCCAGAATCGGCTTGCCGCCAACTTCATGCAGAACCTTCGGGTGTTTCGATTTGAGTCGCGTGCCCTTGCCCGCCGCCATAATCGCGATGGCGATCCGCGGCGCCTGCGGAGAAGATTTCGACTTGGCGCTTTTCGCTTTTGCCATGTTCAGTCAATATACCGCGAACCCATCGTAGAGACGCGCTTGCCACGTCTCCCCGAGAATCAGTTTCGCATCGTCTACCGCTTCGGCGCCTGCGCCATCAGCGCCATCAGGTCATGCGCGACCCGGTCCGTAGCGTGCCGCGCCACCGTGCCCTCGTCCAGATAATCTCCCAGAACAGGACATACGCCCAGCGCCTCAATCGCTTCCAGATCAACCGCTATCTGCGAAGCTCCCTCCAGCGCGTACTGGGCCTTCATCTCCGGTGACGCCGCCTTCTGGTTGATCAGGGCATAGTCGAACAACTGATCGCCAGCGTGTTCATTGAGAGCGCGAATATGGTCCGCTGCACTTAAACCAAGGCTTTCATTCGCCTGCGTCATCAGGTTGCAAACAAATACCGTAGCCGCTGGAGATTCCAGGATCGCTTCGGAGATCCCGCGCACCAGCAGGTTCGGGATCAGGCTGGTGAACAGCGATCCCGGCCCGATCGTGATCAGGTCGGCGCTGGCGATCGCCTCCAGCGTCTGGGCCAGCGGCCCCACATCGGGAGGCACCAGAAACAGCTCGCGAATCTTGCCTTTGCTCGCCGTGATCCGAGTCTCGCCCCGCACCCGCGTCTCGTCTTCGAACAGCGCTTCCAGTTCCACGTTCGACGTGGTTGCCGGATAGATACGTCCGCGCGTGAGCAGAATTTCCGAAGAGAGCCGCACCGCCTCCGCAAAGTCTCCGGTAATCGAAGTCAGCGCCGCCAGAAACAGATTTCCGAAGCTGTGGCCTTCCAGCCCTGAACCCTTCTGAAAGCGGTGCTGGAACAGCTTGGCGAGCAGGGCTTCGTCTTCGGAGAGGGCAACGATGCAATTGCGCACGTCGCCCGGCGGAAGCATATTGAACTCTTTGCGCAGACGGCCGCTCGATCCGCCGTCGTCGCTCACCGTCACCACGCCGCACAATTCGCGAATGGTGGGCTGACCACACGAGGCCGGCGCCGGCGACATGACGTAACGCTTCAGCCCTTTCAGCAGCGTGGAGAGGCCGGTGCCGCCGCCGATCGCGACCACGCGCAGTTCGTGGCCGGCTTTGCCGGTTTCGGATGAGTTCGTGCGCAAGTGGGGGAGCATACGTCTCAATCGCAGCTACTGCGGCGAGTCAAAATTTAGTTGTCATCCTGAGCGAAGCGAAGGACCTATGTAGTGGATTTCGCTATGCAGGGCTGCTTCGCTCGCTCGGAAACCTAGTACGCACAATCAATAAGCGCTCGTTTCTTCTTCGCCATTACAGAGCGGGCAGCCTTGTTCAACAGTACCTCCGCAGTTGTCGTGCCTACTAGCCTCTTGGCTCGAAAAGGCCGTCTAGGTCGTCCGATCCGTTCCTCGGCACAACCTCTTCCGCGCCCGGATCCGGATACAGCAGTTCGGTGAAGCGCGGATCTTCCGCCAGATTCTGAAAGTCGGTATCGTTCCGCGCCTGGAAGCGCAGCGCGGGTTTCGCTTGTATCGCCTCGGCGAGCGTCTTGAGCGATTCCTCGACGTGACCGGTCAGGCAGTGCAATGCGGCCAGCCCGTATAGAACGTATTCCGCCTTCGGATTCTGTTTCAAGAGCTTGTCGAGATGCTCTCGCGCCGTCACATAGTCGCCGGTGTTGATCAGCGACACCGCGTAGTCGTAATGCTCTTCCGGAGTCTTGAACTGCAACGAGGCCGTTTCCAGATGCTTTTCGCAGGCGAGAATATGGACCTGCGCCCGGTCGACCAGGGCCTTGTTCGGACCGCTCAGTACCTTCTGTAGGTAGCCTTTCGCCTTCTCGAACTTGCGCTCCTGCAACGCGCGAAGTCCTGACTCGTAGTTTTGCACCGCCTGTGTGTGCCGCGGATCTTCGACTGCTTGTTTCTTGGGGGTTACCTTGAGTGCCATCCAACCGCCTTGGGTTCAGAATTTAGGTCCAGAATCGAAATTGAAAACTTTGAAATCGAGCGCATCTTCAGTTAATGCTGGCCGCCGTCTCCAGATCGACCGCCTTCCACTCGCCCTTGATGATGCCCGCGCGAATCTGCCGCGCCGTCTTGCCTTGCTTGTGCATGGTGTAAGTGTAATAAAGCTCTTTCAGGCAGGTTCCGCACTGCGCGCCGTGCATGCCCGAGAAGCAACTGTGCAGACTGCTATGTCCCATGCCGCGGTCACAGTAGCAATAACACGGCTGCTGGTAAATCACCTTGGGAATCTTCGCCGCCAGCTCATAGGCATGCGTTTGATAAGGAAACTGAGCGTTCTCGCCCCACAGCTGATCCTTCGTCAGGATCGGCGGAAGCTTCGCGCCCGCCGCCGGAGGGCCCGCATTGAAATGTGGAACTCCCTGATCGGCTTCAGACTGAAGCCAAGGCGCCGACACCATCGTGACCATCAGAAACAGCGCCGCCGAAGCAAAAACCCGTGCACGCATGCCCCTCAACCTCAAACCCCATATTTTACCTGAAGGCGCGCGATTGGCGAGTACCGGGCGGATGCGGCTTCCCCTGTGATCCTCTGTGTCCTCTGTGGTGAGGAATTCCTCTCGACCACAGGGTGCACAGAGGATCACAGGGAAACCGTGGCTCGAACCTGAATCCTGCCTTACCCCAGCTTCTCAAAGAACAAGCAGATCGTCTCCACCCCGTGATGGAAATTCGGAATGTGGAACTTCTCGTTCGGAGCATGCAGGTTGTCGTCGGGAAGCCCAAAGCCCATCATCACCGACGGAATCTTCAGCACGTCCTGGAAATCGGTCACGATAGGAATCGACCCGCCGGAGCGAATAAACACGGTCTCTTTCTTGAACGTATCATGGAGCGCCTCAGTCGCCGCCTTGATGTAGCGGTTGTCGGTGCCCACCACGCAGGCCGGACCTTTGCTCCAGATTTTGATTTTTGTCTCAATCCCCTTGGGAGTATGTTTCTTGACGAACGCCGTGTAGCGCTTCAGGATGTCGTCCGGATCCTGGTTCGGCACCATCCGCATGGAAACTTTGGCCGACGCCTTTGCCGGAATCACCGTCTTCGCTCCCGGAGCCACAAACCCGCCCGGCATCCCGTGCACTTCAAGGGTAGGACGCGCCCAAGTCCGGTAGAGCACCGAATATCCCGGCTCGCCGGTCAGCACCTTGGAGCCGACTTCGGTTTTACGGTAATGCTCTTCGTTAAACGGCAGCCGCTTCCACGCCTTCAGTTCATCCTGGCTGGGTGCTTTGACGTTCTTGTAAAAGCCCGGGATCAGTACTTTTCCCTTGGAATCTTTCAGCTTGCTGATGATTTCAATCAGCGCAAACAGCGGATTCGGCGCCGCGCCTCCATAGATGCCGGAGTGCAGATCGGTCATCGCCCCCACCGCTTCAATCTCCGTATACACCAGGCCGCGCAGGCCCACGCACAATGTTGGAAGGTTCGGCGCGAACAGTTCCGTATCGCAGACCAGCGCGAAATCCGCCTTCAACTTTGCCTTCTGTTTGCGAACGTACTCTGCAATCGATTCGCCGCCTGTTTCTTCTTCGCCTTCAAAAATCATCTTGACGTTGATCGGCAGCTTGCCCCCATTGGCCTGCATCAGGGACTCAAGCGCCTTCACCTCCATCCAGAGCTGGCCTTTGTCGTCCACCGCGCCCCGAGCGTAAATGTTGTTATTGCGCTCAGTCGGCTCAAACGGCGGCGTGTGCCATTCGTCCAAAGGATCGGGCGGCTGCACATCATAATGCGCATACATCAAAACCGTTGGCTTGCCCGCCGCGTGCAGCCAGTCGGCGTACAGCAGCGGGTGTCCTTTCGTAGGGATAATTTCGACATTTTCCATTCCAATGCGGCGCAGTTCAGCGGCCACGAATTCTGCCGCCTTTTGGACGTCGCTCTTATGTTCATCGAGCGTGCTGATGCTGGGAATGCGGAGGAGGTTCTTCAGCTCGTTAATAAAACGTGGCTGATTATTGCGGGCAAAATCGACTGCCAGGGAAGCCATAGTCTGTCGCCTTTCTGACGCGCTGGGCGCGCATACTGAATGATCGCCGAAAACGTTTCAGTATATATCGTAATCGTAGCGCAGGGTTCTTGCACGCCGGCTGCAGATTGGGCGTTGTTGATGAGATGGCGGCTTTCGCCAACAACCCTTTGAAGATGTTGCCAACTCCACGTCCTTCATTGACGGGGTACTATGACCTGAGGGATTTTGCTACACCCCCACAAAACGGATTTGGACCCACGGGCCGGGCGCGCGCGCGAGCGAGGCGGGCGAGCGAAAAGTCCTAAATGATCCCGATGTGCAGGGCGCAATCCGGAGAGGATACCAATATCTTGGAATAGGTGGCCCCGATGTCTTGGAATAGGGAGATCTAAGAATGCCGCTCGCAAATGAGGCTATGTTGCCTTTCCTACGTGAACTCGGTGACCGTCACCTGGGGAGCGTGGAAAGTGTTACGCCTGAGCTCGTCGGGTTTGCAGGTAGACTCACTGTTAGAGATGGCTCGGCTGTGCTACGCCTACCAGCCTCCCCTCCGGACCCAGACTCTGTCAAGCAGCTCTTCATGGATTGGACGGGTTTTGAGTGTGTCGCCAATCATATTCATATTGAGGATTTTTCGCCCGCCGTGGATGCCGTTGAGATGTTGGGGCAGGCCATAGGCTTTTCAAAGCTTATTCAACAGAAATTGCCCCATCCGACCTTGCCTCTGCGGTTCATTGTGAGCCTCGACAAATTCGAGGGCCGAGATCAATGCACATTCAGGTTTCACGTCATTCGGCCTTCCGAATCTTGGCTTGCGGAAAACCTTGATAGCTACAGCGAACCAGTCTTGACATGGACTTCTTCGGAATCAGTTTTCTAGGGACGGGGCGGGTGGGCCACATTAATGTGGGAAGTATAACGCGGGTTTGTCTTGAATCGCCGGGTGCCCCACTCATTCGCGCATTTTGCGAATGAGTGGGCTCTACGGCCTTCATTGACTTGACCATCTCCCACACGTAAGATGGCGCGTCAGTGATCGGGCAGACCATCTCGCGCTACCGCATCGTCGAGAAGTTGGGCGGCGGCGGCATGGGCGTCGTTTACAAGGCCGAGGACACCGAGTTAGGCCGTTTCGTCGCCCTCAAGTTCCTGCCGGATGAAGTCTCCCGCGACCCCCAGGCATTGGAACGTTTCCGCCGCGAAGCTCGTGCCGCCTCCGCCCTCAACCATCCCAACATCTGCACCATTTACGACATCGGCAAGCACGGTGACCAGTCCTTCATCGCCATGGAGTTCCTGGATGGCCTGACCCTCAAGCATCGCATTGGTGGTCGACCCATGGAAATCGAGTTGATTCTGTCGCTCGCCATCGAGATTGCCGACGCGCTTGACGCCGCCCATGCGGAAGGCATTGTCCACCGCGATATCAAACCCGCCAATATCTTCGTCACCAAGCGCGGCCACGCCAAGATTCTCGACTTCGGTCTAGCGAAGGTCAGTCTGGCAGGTATTTCTTCGAACAAAATTGCCTCTCTCAACACGCAGACCGGGACGATTGACGATCACCTCACCAGTCCCGGCACCATGGTGGGAACGGTGGCCTACATGTCGCCGGAGCAGGTGCGGGCCAAAGAACTGGATGCGCGCAGCGACCTGTTCTCGTTTGGGGCCGTGCTCTACGAGATGGCGACCGGCGATCTGCCGTTTCACGGAGAAAGTTCGGCGATGATCTGTGAGGCCATCGTGAACCGCGCTCCCGTGGCCGTGGTGCGGCTCAATCACGACGTGCCTCCCAAGTTGGAAGACATCATCAACCGGGCGCTGGAGAAAGACCGCGAACTGCGCTATCAGAGCGCGAAAGACATGCGTTCCGAGTTGCAGCGCCTGAAGCGGGATACAGAAACGGGGCGAGCCATAGCGGCAAGTTCCGGCACGGTGCCGGCCGCACAAGACAGCGACTCACGAGTCGCACCGCCATCGCTGCCGCCCTCGGGTTCTTCGCCCGCAGCCGCGATCGCCACCGCCCACGCAGGGACGGCCGCCCCCGTGAGCCTGCCCCGAGCGGAGTCGAGGGGTCCAAGCCGAGCGAAGCTCGGCTACGTCGCCGCCGCAATCTTGCTCGCTGCCCTACTCGCTGGCGGCTTTTATTACCGCTCGCGACATCAGACTGCAACCGCGCTGACCGAGAAAGACACCATCGTCCTCTCCGAATTCACCAACACTACCGGAGATCCGGTCTTCGACGGCACGCTGCGGCAGGGCCTTTCGGCACAACTGGAGCAGTCGCCATTTCTCAACCTGCTCTCCGACGAGCGTGTGGCGCAGACTCTCGCTCTGATGGCGCAGCCTAAGGACGCGCGGCTCACCCGCGAGTTGGCCCGCGAAGTTTGCCAGCGCACTGCCAGCGCTGCCAGCATCGAGGGCTCGATTTCCAGTCTGGGCACGCAGTATGTGGTAGGGCTAAAAGCTGTGAACTGCCGGAGTGGCGATGTGCTGGCGAACGAGCAAGCAACGGCCGGCGGCAAAGAGCAGGTGCTGAAAGCGCTGGGCGAGGCGGCGGCGAAAATACGCGAGAAGCTGGGCGAATCCCTGGCCTCGGTGCAAAAGTATGACGTGCCGGCGGAAAACGTGACCACACCATCGTTGGAGGCGCTGCAGGCCTATACCCTCGGCTACCAGGTGGAGATCGTGAAAAACGATAACCCTAACGCCGTTGCATTCTTCCAGCGGGCCATCAGTTTGGATCCCAATTTTGCCATGGCGTACGCGCGGCTGGGGAACACTTACAGCAATTTGGGCCAAACGACCCGCGCCGCCGAAAATAACCGCAAAGCTTACGAGCTGCGCGAACGGGTAGGCGAGCGCGAGAGGTTTACATCGTCTCTCACTATGAACTTGAAGCTATTGGGAATATCGAGGCAGGCCGCAAGACCTGTGAGCTGTGGGCGCAGACCTACCCGCGCGACGAGATTCCGCCCACCATCTTGAGCGTCATCTACGGCAATCTTGGCGACTTCGATAAAGCCCTCTCTGCGTCGCAGGAGTCGCTAAAGCGCAATCCCGGCAGTGGGATTGGCTACGGGAACCTCGTCGCTAACTATCAGAACGTTAACCGTCTGGACGAAGCCCGGACGACAGCCCAGGAGGCCCAAGCCCATAATCTGGATAATCCTGGGATTCACTCTAGCCTTTACATCATTGATTTCCTCCAACATGATGCGGCAGGAATGGAGCGTGAGGCGGCAACACTGATGGGAAAGCCCGGATTCGAAGACGGTATGCTCTACGGCGAATCTGATACCGCCGCTTATGCCGGGCAGTTTGCCAAGGCGCGGGTACTTACGCGGCGTGCGTCCGACTCGGCCCAGCGAGCCGATGAGAAAGAGACCGCGGCTGGCTACGAGGCGGAAGCTGCGGTGCGCGAGGCGCTGGTGGGCAACATGAGCCAGGCAAAGCAGGGCGCCAAGGCCGCGTTCGCTCTCTCGACCGGCAGAGACGTTGAGGCTCTATCGGCCATCGCGCTGGCTCTGGCCGGCGATTCCGCTCAAGCCACGGGGATGGCGAGCGATCTGGCGAAGCGCTTTCCGGAAGACACGGTCGTACAGTCCGACTACCTGCCCATGATCCACGCGGCCGCTGCCCTCCAAAACGGCAGCCCCACCAAGGCAATCGAAGCGCTCGCCCCGGCTGCTCCGTATGAGCTTGGTACCCCTGCTCAGTCTGTGTCTTTCGCTCTCTATTCCGTTTACCTGCGTGGCGAAGCTTATGTGGCGGCGCACCAGGGCGGCGCAGCCCCAGCCGAGTTCCAGAAAATTCTCGACCATGCCGGCGTCGTCATAAACGAGCCCATCGGCGCACTGGCGCATTTAGGCCTGGGTCGCGCCTACGCCATCTCCGGCGACGCCGCCAAGGCAAAAAGCGAATATCAAGACTTCCTCGCGCTCTGGAAAGACGCCGACCCCGACATCCCCATCCTCAAAGAAGCCAAGGCGGAGTACGCGAAGCTGCAATAGCTGGAGAGCGTCCTGCCTATCCTGTAATCATTTTGAGCTCAGAAATCTCGCCGCCCCAAACCTCTTCAACTCGAATTCCGGCTTCTCCCCGGCAATTACTTGGCCCATCACGCGTGCCGTAACCGGCGACAACAGTATTCCATCCCGGAAATGTCCGGTGGCCACAAAATATCCCGGCGTCGGCGTTGCCCCCAGAATCGGCATCGCGTCGGGCGTCCCCGGACGCAGCCCCGCCCATGCTTCCAGAATCCGAGCCTCGGCCAATTTCGGAACCAACTCGAGCGCCGCCTGCCGCAACTTCTCGATCGTCTCCGGCACCGTCTGCTTGTCGAATCCCGTCTCTTCCTGAGTAGCACCAATCGCCATGCGCCCGTCGCTGCGCGGGATCAGGTAAACGTCCGGCGTCCGCACCACGTGCCGCACCAATTCCTTTTCCGGCATGGCGACGCACAGCATCTGTCCTTTGATGGGCCGCGTAGGGAACAAGTATGGGCCGATCTGCCCGGACCAGGCTCCCGCGCAATTCACCACCACTCCCGCGGTAAATTGCGTCTTGTTGGTGCGCACGCCGCACGCCTTGCCGGAGGCCACTTCCACAGCCAGTACCTGGTCGCCGGACGAGAAGTCAATGCCGCGATGTCGCGCGGCGGCAATGCCGGCTGCCGTCAAATGCCGAGGATCAACGCAGCGCTCCTTCACAAACAGAGGAGTCAAGTCCCGCTCGCTCGAAATCCGAAGCGCTGGCTCCAGTTCTTCCAGCGTTCCCGGCAGAGCATAAGCTCGTGTGGTGGGGGGCCGGAGCCTGCCCTGAGCGGAGCCGAAGGGTCCCGTCTCCCCACGCAAGAACACCAGCGCCCCCACCGACCGCAAATCAATCTTCAGCCCGGACTCCTCCTCAAGCTCACGCACAAACTCGGGATACATCCGGGCGCTGGCCGTCGCCAACTCCTGCAGTCCGGGCGCCATCTCGACCGGAAAATCGGCCAGCATCCCGCCCGCCGCCCAGGACGCCTCCCGCCCCGGCTCGCCTTTCTCCACCACCAGCACCCGCAGCCCCCGCCTGTTCAGCTCAATGGCCAGCGAAAGCCCGACGATGACCGCCCCAACGACGATCGCGTCCCAGCTCTTCACGCCCACATTCTAGCTGCGCGCGGCCGAGAACCTGAAACGCAATTGACAGCAACCCGTATCTCACAAACAATAAGATCTACAAGTCCACTTCAACCGGGGAGAGAGCCACTTATGCCTGAAGGCGAACAACCGCACGTTTACCACCCTGACCCGCAGAGCAACATCGGCAAATGGATTCTTATCGCGGTGGCCGTTGCCTACGTCGGCGCATCGGCGTTTTTCATCTACGACCAACACGGCAAGCTGCAAAAGGTCACCCAGGATCAAACCGCCAGCCAGGCGCAGATTGCCGATCTGACCAAGCGCATGCAGGCCGCGGAAGCCGATACTGAGACCATGGCTCAGCAGTTGGGTATGACCAAAAAGGAATTGGCGACGCGGGCGGCGCAGTTGCAACGTGAGCAAAAAGCCGCGTCGGCGCGCCTCGCGGCCCAGGCGGCGGAAGAGAAACAGGACGTCAACGCCGTTGCCGGCGAGGTCGGCAACGTCAAGACCGACGTCGGCGGCGTCAAGACCGACGTGGCCGCCACCAAGGCCTCACTCGAGGCGACCATCGCGAGACTGCAAAACACCATCGGCGATCTCGGCGTGCAGAGCGGCCTGATCGCCAACACCCGCAGCGATCTCGAAGCCCTCAAGCATCGGGGCGACCGCCAGTACTACGAGTTCACGTTATTAAAGGGGTCGCACCCGCAGGCGTTCTCGACCGTCGCCTTGCAGCTTAAGAAGACCGACCCAAAACGAGGCAAGTACTCGCTGAACGTCACCGCCGACGACAAGACCATCGAGAAGAAAGACCGCAACCAGAGCGAGCCGGTGCAGTTCTACACCGGACGCGAGCACATGCTCTATGAACTCGTGGTCTGGACCGTGGACAAGAACAAAGTCACCGGCTACCTGAGCACGCCCAAGAACGCTCCGATACCCGTTACGGCTACGCCGCAGTAGCAGTAACTGTAATGAGGTCAGAGGTGAGAGGTCAGATTGCAGAGGTGAAATGCGCATGGGCTTTTACCTCTGCAATCTGACCTCTAACCTCTGACCTAGCCTCTGACATTCCCATGCTGCCCGCAAACCCGCACACGCTTCTTGAAATCGCACTCCGCACCGGAGTCATCTACGTTCTCGTGCTGATCGGCATTCGCATCAGCGGCAAGAGGGAAGTCGGCCAGATGACTCCGTTCGATCTCACCCTTCTCTTGCTGATTTCGAACTCGGTGCAGAACGCCATGACCGGCCCCGACACTTCGCTCGCCGGAGGAGCGGTGGCTGCCACCACGCTCCTTATTCTGAACTATCTTGTGGCCGAGGTCTCCGGAGGCAATCGCCGTTTTCGAAAATATATTCAGGGACAGCCCAGTCTGCTGGTGCACGACGGCGAGGTGATCGAATCGCACATGGCCAAAGAGCACGTCAGCATGGACGAACTGCAACGCGCCTTGCGCGAGCACGGGGTGGGCACCTACAAGGATGCCGCCCTGGCAGTGCTCGAAGTCGACGGTTCGATCAGTGTATTGAAGTACGACGATATCCAGCCGACCGCCACAACCCACCTCAATCGCAGGCGATTCCTGAAAAAGAATTGACTAGCGCCGCCCCGGCGGCTCGCTTGTCCGTTGGCCGTACGGACACGAGAGCGTGTCATAGATTGGTTTTGGGAAGGGCACGGCTTTAGCCGTGCCATTGGGACCGAGTGAAAATGAGGGCTTTAGCCCCTGAGGGGTGCGCCTTCGGAAATGAAGGCACGCATGAAAGCATTCTAGGCGTTGCTGTCCAGTACCTCTCGCAGCTTCTGCGTCAAATCGAGCAACTGGAAAGGCTTCTGGATCAGCGCCACTTCGGGGTCCAGGATTGGAGCATGGCGAAGCTTATCGTCCGTATACCCTGATATGTAAAGCACCTTGATGCCCGGGCGCTGCGGAGCCAGCGACCGTACCAGTTCCGGCCCGCTCATCTGCGGCATAATCACGTCTGTCAGCAACACGTCGATGGAACCTGGATGTTGCTCCGAAACCCGCAGCGCGTCCACTCCGTTGCCTGCGACTAAAACTTGGTATCCGCGCGATTTCAAATCCGCACCGATCAGGTCGCGCAGCACCGAATCATCTTCCACCAGCAGGATCGTCTCCGAGTTTGGCGTCGTTTCCGCCGGAGCCCGCTCCGACGCCGCCGGTTCCACCGCCTCATCGACTCGTGGCAGGTAGATCTTGAAGGTCGTCCCCTTTCCCAGTTCGCTCTCGCAAAAAATATAGCCACCGCTCTGCTCAACGATGCCCGCCACCGTTGCGAGACCCAGCCCCGTCCCTTCTCCGACCGGCTTGGTCGTGTAAAACGGCTCGAAGATGTGGGCCTGCGTCCCCGCATCCATGCCGATACCCGTATCGCTGACCGCCAGCATCACGTACCGTCCCGGCCGGACGGATACGCCCTTGTGAAACGTGTTTTCCCCGAACGTGACGTTGGCTGTCTCTATGCGTAGCTGGCCGCCGTTTGGCATGGCATCGAGGGCGTTGACCGCCAGATTCATGATCACCTGAACGATCTGGCCGGGGTCAGCCTTTACCCGTCCCAAGGTGGGCTCCAATGCTATTTTTTGCTCGATGTCCTCTCCCAAAAGGCGTTGCAACATCTTCCCCGTCTCAGAAACTGTCGAGTTCAGGTTGATCACCTTGGGCTGCAACATGCTCTTGCGGCTGAAGGTGAGCAACTGCGCAGTCAGCGCCGCGGCACGCAGGCAGGTGGATTTGATGGTTTCAACTCTCTTCGTCCACACCGGATTCGAGGCCACGTCCCTGCCCAGCATTTCGGTGTACCCGAGTATTACCCCGAGAAGATTATTGAAATCATGCGCGACTCCACCCGCCAGCCGCCCCACCGCTTCCATCTTCTGAGCTTGTCGCAGTTGCTGCTCCAACAGTTTGTGCTCGGTGACGTCGTGGGTAGTCGACAGCAAACATGGTTCGCCCTGGACCTGAATGTGATCCACGGAAATCTCAACCTCACGAAGGTGCCCGGACTTGGTTCGAAAAGTCGCTGGCGCACCCCGGACTCGTCCCTTGTTCTGTAGCTGCTCCACGATACGCTTGCGTTCTTCGGGGTTGTGCCAGACGTCCAGTTCCAGAGCCGTATTCCCCAACACCTCCGATCGTTCGTATTCCGTCATGTGCAGGTAGGCATCGTTGACTTCGACGTAGCGGCCGTCCGATACCGTTGTGATGGAGATGCCTTCCGGGTTGGCGTCAAATGCTTTGTAAAAGCGCTCCTCGGAAAAACGCAGGTTCGCGGCGATGGCGCCCAGCAGTTCGCGGTTGGTGAGCTGTTCCTTGGCAAAGAAGGCAAGGGCCATGAACACAAAAGAAACCAGGATAGTGAGCAGCCGAAACTTGTGCATTTCCAGCACCGGGCTCCCGTGGAACACTTCCCACCCACCGATAACCGGAATCGCCAAAACCACCAGCAACGCCAAAGGAGAAAGGTATCCGCGCCGCGGCATAACCGGCTGAGCCGTTTCAACCAGTTGCGGCGCCAGCCGCATCCCCAGCAGGGGCACCCAAGCGAACCAGCAACAGGAAGCAACCGCGGGCACGTCCAGCCACCCTCCCAGACGGTATCCCTGGTGCAGGGCAACGTTCTGCATCTGGAGGCTCAACGTCCACAGGAAGGTCGCACCAAAGAAATGCCAGTAGAGGGTCCTCCAGGGAGGCTGTGAACGTACAATCAGGGTGCCGAGGAGCGCGAGTAGAAAGAGGTTTTCGGCACTGTACAACAGGTCGTATCGTTGCCGGAAAATAGAGAGGTTGACGAGCCTGTAGCAAAACACAAAATAGGCGTAGACAAAGATCCAAAAAAACAGCAGCAGTACCAGGTTCAGGGTTGTCCGATACAGGATTCGGGTCGATTGCTTCCAATGTGGGTATGTGGTCGCCGCTACCATAAGCGGAACCGGCCGCAGGAAGAACACCGTCAAGTGAAAACCGCTGAAGGGATTCTCACGGTGCAGCACAAAAACGTAGTACACCCACAACCAATCGATCATCCACAACAAGCCATAGCTACTGGCGATGAACGCCCAGAAGATCCGGCTCGCTCCTACGGTCCGCGCCGCATTCCCAGTGGCTGTAGCCGTAGCCACAAAAACAATCATGAGGTACACGACAACGGCGTACTGCAGCTGAGAACCGCCCGGCTTCAACGTAAGCGCAGCGATGACTTGGGCCACGACCACCACAACCGCAATCACCGGCCATCGGTCGATCAGCTTATTCATAGTTCTTCATACTTCGCATCCGCAAGATGTCGCCCCGCGCCCTTCTGCGGTCGCATGCTGCTGTAATTTGAAAAGGGGATCGTAGTCGGATGGATATCCCTGATCCCCGAAAACATTGTAGACGTTCCTGGTTAGCGCGCGTCCCTAATCGACGGGCAGATCGCCCAATCACCCGATGACCCGATCCCGTGTGTGGCGCGGGCGCCCACGCCCGCAGCCTTTGACTTTCAGTTGCCGCCCGATGACCCGATCCCCTACGGGTGCGTCATCTTCTCCGGCTTCACCAGCTGATCAAATTCCTCGCCCGTAAGATGTCCCAGCTTCACTGCCGCCTCGCGCAGGCTCGAGTGCTCGACGTGCGCCGTGTGCGCAATCTGCGCCGCCTTGTCGTATCCCACTTTCGGAGCGAGGGCCGTAACCAGCATGAGCGAATTCTTCACGTAGAAGTCCACTTTGGCGCGATCGACTTCAATGCCCTTGAGCATGTACTCCACGTAGCCGTGGCAGGCGTCGGTGATCAGCGTGACCGAGTGCAGGAAGTTGTAGATGATGACCGGCTTGAACACGTTGAGTTCAAAGTTGCCCTGCGATCCGGCGAATCCCACCGCCGCCGTAGCTCCGTGAACCTGCACGCAGACCATGGTCATCGCCTCGCATTGCGTGGGATTAACCTTGCCCGGCATGATCGACGATCCCGGCTCATTTTCCGGAATCACCAACTCGCCCAGTCCGCACCGCGGCCCGGACGCCAGCCAGCGAATATCGTTCGAAATCTTCATCAGCGATGCCGCCAGAGTTTCCATAGCACCCTGAGCAAACACGATCTCATCGTGTGCCGAAAGTGCGGCGAACTTGTTGCCATGCGAACGGAAGGGAAGTCCCGTCAGCTCGGCAATCTTCCTGGCCGCCCGCTCGGCAAATTCCGGATGCGTGTTCAGCCCCGTGCCCACCGCCGTCCCGCCAATTGCCAGATCGTGAAGGCCGTCAAGTACCTGCTCCAGCCGCTTGATGTCGCGCTCGAGCAAACTGGCCCAGCCGCCAAATTCCTGTCCAATGGTCAACGGAACAGCGTCTTGTAAATGCGTCCGTCCAATCTTTACCACCGAGTCAAATTCCCGAGCCTTGGCCGCAATCGCATCACGCACGGTCTTGATGGCCGGAATCAGCGCGTTCTTCACCCGCGACGCCGCCGCAATATGCATCGCCGCCGGAAACGTGTCATTCGACGACTGCGACATATTGACGTGATCGTTCGGATGCACCGGTTTCTTCGATCCCATCTCCCCGCCCGCAATCTCGATGGCGCGATTCGAGATGACCTCATTCACGTTCATGTTGGTCTGCGTGCCCGAGCCCGTCTGCCAGATGCGCAAAGGAAACTGGTCATCCAGCTTGCCGGCAATGACTTCGTCGGCCGCTTGCACGATGAGCTTAGCCTTGTCGGCCGGAAGCTTGCCCAGGTCCTGATTCACCAGCGCGCAAGCCTTCTTCAGGATGCC
>Ga0187817_10000252_pt1 | contig 21627 bp, 19 predicted proteins | sample NC_wetland_sal_i_17_FD_132431 | JGI IMG/M metagenome (GOLD analysis project Ga0187817, IMG submission 132431) | Wetland sediment microbial communities from Neuse River Estuary, North Carolina, USA - SO4_2 | ecosystem: Environmental > Aquatic > Freshwater > Wetlands > Sediment | place: USA... | reverse complement strand
GATCTGGGCTCCGTGCGAGGTTTCAAGACCAGGATCCACCTGTACACGGTTCCAGGACAGGTCTTTTACGACGCCAGCCGCAAGCTGATTCTGCGCGGCGTGGATGGCATCGTGTTCGTAGCCGATTCCCAGCAGGAACGCCACGACGCCAACGTCGAGGCGCTCGACAATCTGACCGCCAACCTGAAAGAACACGGGTACGACTTCAACAAGATTCCCTACGTTCTGCAACTGAATAAGCGCGACCTGCCGAATGCGCTGCCGGTGGACGCTCTCACCCGGGAACTCCGCAAGAAGAACGAACCGGTGCTGGAGGCCGTCGCTTTCCAGGGAGTGGGCGTGTTTGAGACGCTCAAGGAGATCGCCCGGCAGGTACTGGTGGAGCTGAAGCAGGGCGGGTAGGGCAGTTGTCGGTTCTCAGTTCTCAGTAAAACCAGAGCCCTTTCTGTAGAGATGCGGCTTGCCGCGTCCAAGTTAGGAACGCCGCTATTGCAGCGAGCCTGATAGCACTTCCCATTCCTTCATCAAGCTCTGCAGCACGCTCTTGTGATCGGCGAGTTCCTGGGTCTGGCGCTGCGTTTCCTCGGCGCTGGCGAAGCTCTGGAGCTGCGTTTCACAGAGCGTGATCGCGGCTTCGGCGCGGGCTATCTCTTCTTCTATTTCGTGTAAGCGGTCTTCCATCTGCTGGCGCTTGATCGGATTCATGCGCTTGCCTTTGGGTTCGGCTGGCTCGGCGGCGGGCGCGCGGTCTCCGTTCACCGGCTGGGCTGAAGGCACGGCCGAAGATGAAGATATGGATGGCTTCGGTATTTCTGCCGCGGTTGCGGCTCTACCCTGCTTACGCCAGAGATAATCTTCGTAATTTCCCGGATAGATTTCCACTTTGCCTTCGCCAATTTCGAAGACTCGGGTCGCCAACTTGTCGATGAAATAGCGGTCGTGAGAGACGAATACTACTGTGCCGGTGTACTTGATCAGGGCTTCGAGCAGGACGTCTTTGGCGCGCAGGTCGAGGTGGTTGGTGGGTTCATCTAGCAGCAGGAAGTTGGCGGGGTGCAGCAGCATCTTGAGCAGCGCGTAGCGATTGCGCTCGCCCCCGGAAAGGACGCCGATGCGCTTGAAGACATCGTCTCCCGAGAAAAGAAAACAGCCGAGCAGGCTGCGCAGCTGGGTTTGCGTCGAGGCGGGCGAGAGTTCGCCGAGGTCGTCTAGGATGCGAGCTTCGGGATCGAGTTCCTTGTATTGATCCTGCGCAAAATAGTCGGGGTGGACTTCGTGCCCTAGCTTGTAGGCGCCCGCGCTGAGCAGGTCCTGATTGGCTAGAAGCTTGATCAGGGTGGACTTCCCTGCCCCGTTGACTCCGACCAGCGCGATGCGCTCGCCGCGCTCGATCATGAAATCTACTTTCTCAAACACCTGGTGGTCGCCGTAACTCTTGGCCACGTTCGTGAACTCGGCGACGATGCGCCCGCTTGGCTTCGGCTGCGGGAAGGAAAAGTGGACGGTTTTCTCTTCTTCCGGAATCTGGATACGCTCCATTTTTTCGAGCTCTTTAATGCGGCTCTGGACTTGCTTGGCCTTGGTCGCCGTGTAGCGGAAGCGATTGATAAAGACTTCGAGTTGCTCGATGCGGTCGCGTTGCGTTTTGTAGGCGGATTCCAGTTGCTCCTTGCGCGTGGTTTTCGCGGCCAGGTACTGATCGTAGTTGCCGGCGTAGAAGTGGATTTTCTTGTTCCAGATTTCCACGATGCGCTTGACCGTGATATCGAGAAAGTAGCGGTCGTGCGAGATGAGGACGAAGGCGTAGGGATAGGTGGTCAGGTACTCCTCAAGCCAGTTGCGGGCTTCGAGATCGAGGTGGTTGGTGGGCTCGTCGAGCAGGAGCAGGTTGGGTTTCTGCAGCAGGAGTTTGGCGAGGGCGATACGCATCTGCCAGCCGCCGGAGAATTCTTCGGTCTGGCGCTTCCAGTCGTCGCGATGAAAGCCGAGACCGGTTAGGACCTGGCCGACCTGGGCTTCGAGGGTGTAGCCGTCGCTGGCTACGAATTCGTGTTCGAGCCTCTGATAGCGATCGGCGACGTCGGAGTATTCGGGGCTCTCGTGGTCGAGTTCCGACATGCTGCGGGTGAGCGACTCCATTTCTTTTTCGATAGCGTGGAGGTCGGCGAAGACGGACATGCACTCGGCGAAGATGGTTTGGCCGGTCAGGGTGAGTCCGTCCTGCGGAAGGTATCCAGTGGAGATGCCTTTGGCTCGTGAGATCGCGCCGTAGTCGAGCGTCTCGCTCCCGGCAAGAATTTTCATGATGGTGGATTTGCCGGTGCCGTTGGCTCCGACCAGACCGATGCGGGATTCGGGCGTGATCAGCCAGTCGGCGTCCTCGAACAGGAGCTTGTGACCGTAGCGCTTGCCGGCGCCGGAGAGTTGGATCATGGGTGTCTGTTTATCGTCTCATGAGAAAGCGTGGCGCGGACACCCTGTCCGCGTGCCGGGCTCCGCCCGGCTGGACGGCCGAGGGCGGCCGTCCCTACGCAGTTCGTTCAGCGAGCGGCAGCCATGCGGGCTAGGCCGAGGCGCTCCAGGGCGCGGTCGATCACGGTCTGGAGTTCGTGGGCGTATTTGACTTCACGACCCTTGGCCAGGATGACGCGTGCTTTTCCCGCGTCGAACCAGGTGGGATTGCGGAAGTCTTCCTGCGGACGGCGGGTTTGACGGACGTCCATCAAGAAAGCCTTGACCACATATTCCTGCACGCCGCCCGGCTGCCAGAAGACGCCCTTGGAGTGAATATAGATGTGGAAATGGCTGGGTTCGATGGTGCCAACGGCTCCCGCTTCTTCTTTGGCTTCACGCTCGGCGGCCTGGCTGTGCGAGAGGCGAGGCTCGGGGGCTCCCTTGGGAAACGTCCATTTGCTGCCGCCGTTGGTATTGACCAACAGAAACTCGGCATGAGAATTCACCCGCCGGTAGCAGACTGCGGCGACCTGCAGCGGCAGCGCGAATTGAGAGACGCGTGGCGAACTCATTATCTGTAGTTTACTGCAAAGATATTTCAGGAATGTTAAATAGCAACGAAAATGGTGCAACCTTTGGTAACTAGCGGTCAGTTCTCAGTTCCCAGTTCTCAGCGACCCAATTCTCGAAGGATAAGAACGACTGCCTTACTGAGAACCGGGAACTGGGAACTGAGAACTCTTCCCAAAGGTCAGGCCGCTCAGGCCGACTATTTTCGTGGGATGGATTCCCCGGCTGGCGATCAGCACTTGAAAATTCTCTCCCATGCCGACGGGAGTAACCAGGTGTTTGAGCTGGAGGGCGACCTTCGCCCGTTCCTGAGGGATGCGGCAATCTTCGAAGGCGTCGGCAAACTGATTCTTCTCGCCGATGCCCATCAGGAATTGCGATTGCGTGAGCAGCTTTTTGACCTGCATGCCGGCTTGCTCACATGCGGCTGCCAGCGCCGTGAAATTGACGTGGGCAGTGAGGTCTTGCTCGCCGGGCGCTTGATAAGGGTCGGGGCTGGCGGAGTGATGGCGATACGCCATTAGCGTGCCGCGGTGGCGTCCCTCGAGTTGTTGGTTGCGCGTGTAACCGTAGTCGACGATCAGGAGCAGGCCGGTTTCGATGGCGCGCGCGATTTGCTCCATCCAATCCTGCGCCTGGATGGGCACTTCGATGCGCTCGTCCCCTTCCGCATGGACGCCGTAGCAGTCGAGGAATTCCAATTCTTCGGCGAGCGGCGGGAGCCAGATTTCTTGCAGGCGATTATTTTCGAGCGTGAGGTGGAGTTTGCCTTGGGTGCTCAGAATTTCAACCGGGAGCGCGTCGAAGAACTCATTGGCGAAGACGATGAGGGGCGCGTCGGAGGCTAGGCTACGATGAATGTCTCCGGGTGCCGGGCTGCGCCCGGTTGGGCAGGTGAGGGCACCTGCCCCTAGGTGAGCTTTCCCAGCATCAAGATGCTCGCGCAGGGTTTCCTGGAGTCTTGCGCGTAGCGCGGGTGACGATTCTTGCAAGGTGTACGTTAGGGCGGCGAAGAAGCCGGGAAATTTCTTTTTTGACCAGTCGAGCAAATCGCGGGCAAACAGGCCGCGGCCGGGGCCGAGTTCGAGGATTTCGATGTTCGGAGGGCGGTCGAGCGCTTGCCATATCTCGTCAAACTGGCGCGCCAGCAGGCGTCCGAAGACGGCGTGAACGTCGCTCGAGGTGTAGAAGTCTCCAGCTTTGCCGAATTGCTCGGCGTTTCCCGAATAGTAACCATGGGCAGGATCGTAGAGGCAGAGCTGCATGTAGCACGAAAACGGGATGGGGCCGTGCTGGCGGATTTCGCGCTCGATTTGTTCGCGGAGGGACAATGCGCTAACTTCCTTCGTTTCCCCCTTGGGCAGGCGTCGGGCTACGGGGGACGGCGCGATCCTGCGGGGTGCGAATAAACATTTCGATGAAATAGTCGTGCAGGCCGTCGTAGAGCTGGCGCTGCAGATGCCAGGCGAACTGGGGATGATCGAGGTCGCGATCATGAATCGGAAGCACGTAGGTGTGAACCGGTACGGTCGAGTTTTTCAGATCGATGAGAATTTCGATGGCGCCGTTATTTTCGCGCGCGGAAAAGGCGAGTAGCGGATGCTCGTAGAGCCTGAGGTGCTCCTGAACCATCCCGAGTTTGCTGGAACCAGACACGCAACCATTCTACTTAGGCTGGACGGGCGGGGCGCCCGTCCCTCCACGCAGGAATCATCACAACGCCGCGGCGTTAAGCTGCCATGCGGAGCGAGTGGCGTTGTTCGTGAAAGGCGCGCTTGACCGCCGGCATCGCGAGATAAAGGATCACGGCGACGTTGATGATCCCGAAAGCCATCGGAATTCCGTGCACGACCAGCATGACCGGCATTAGCAGGACGAGGCCAATCGCGGACAGAAACAGAGTGAGCAGACGGCCCCAATTCTGCACCTTTAGAACTCCATAGCCGGCGATCAGGTGAATGGCAGCAAACAAAATAATCACCAGGCTGGCCAGGTGTCCAAGGCCGCCAAAAAAGCGGCCGGTGACATTGCCCTCAGCGGCCAACGAAGCGAGTTTAGCGGCCAGTCCAGTAAACAACAGGAGCGACAGACCGAACAGCAGCCCTAGTAGGCCGCGTAGAATCTGATAAACGCCGACCAAAGTGACGCCAAGTGGACGCATGAACCCCTCCTAAGTTTGGGAGAAATATAGCATAAGGAGGCAAGGTGTCAGGTCTCAGGTGTCAGGAAAACCTTGAGTGCTCGCGGTTCCGGGTCGTCCTGAGGCCTGAGACCTGACACCTGACACCTGCTTTATTCGTAGCGCAGAGCTTCTATAGGATCGAGGCGGGAGGCTTTGATGGCGGGCAGCATGCCGCTGACGATGCCGACGAATCCGAGAATCATGGTAGAGGCAAGCAGAGTGGTGGAATCGATGGTGAGATGGATGTCGCCTTCGGTGCCATTTTCCACAAATGCGCTCCACAGAGTAAGCGATCCGACCGACCAGGACACGATATACGCGAGAACCACGCCGGCCAGTCCGCCGAGAAGCGTAATGACCAGGGCTTCGGCGAGGAACTGGACCAGAATGTGCCAACTGCGGGCGCCAAGGGCTTTTTCGACGCCGATCTCGCGGGTGCGCTGGGTCACGGAGACCAGCATGATGTTCATCAGGCCGACGCCGCCGATGCCAAGCGTCAGCAGACCGATGAAGCCGAGCAGAATCTTGATGCCGGTGGTGATGACGCGCAGGTCCAGCAGATCGGCAAAGACATCGAAGACAAAGACGGCGCGTTTGTCCTTGGGATCGAATTCATGGTGAAAGGCCATGGAGCGGCGCACGGCCTCGGCGACCTTTTCGTGGTCGCCTTCATACTCCATAGCGATCGCGTTGAGGTAAAACGTGTTAGTGAGGTCGCTCATGGCGTTGTACGGGACATACACTTTCCCGTTCATATTCTCGTCGCCGTTCTGGATGACGTGTCTGAGCACGCCGACGACCTCGTAGGAAATGCCGTCAACGCGCACCTTTTCTCCAAGTGCATTCTGTCCCGAGAACAATTTTTTCTTGACGTCAGCGCCGAGAATAGCGACACGGCTGTGGGTGTTTTCATCGAGGTCGGTGAAGAAACTGCCGTCTTCGACCTCCATCCGCCGCATCCGCGAATAGTACGGATAGACTCCGCTAACCCCATAACTGCCGCTGCGCGTCCCGTAAGCAAGGGTGCATTGCTTGAAGGCCTCGGGCGAAATGCGCTTGAGCAGCGGCACTTCAGCCTGCAAGTAATCGAGGTCGTTGACGGTCAGTTTGATTTCGCTGCCAGCCTTAGTGCCGCCCGCTTGCAGGGAGGTGCGTCCGGGAAAGATGAAGACCAGGTTCGTGCCCCAGGAGCGGAAAGCAACCCAGAGGCCGCGCTCGAAACCAGAACCGTAGGCGAGCAGCAGAACGACCGTCGCAATGCCCCAGGCCATGCCGAGCATGGTCAGGATGCTGCGACGGCGGTTGTGCTTGAGCGCGTTATAGGCTTGGCGGGCGAGTTCGAGAATCATGCTTACTCCTGGCGCAGAGCCTCCACCGGCGGCAGCAATGCGGCCTGGCGCGCGGGATAAAGTCCGGCGGCGATGCCGGCGAACGCGAGCGAGAGAATTGCGATTGCGGCTGACGACGGAACGATTCGTGGCGTGTCAAACCCTTCCGGTGCCGGCAAGGCGGCGAGAACCGCGACTAATGCGGTCGTGATGGCCACTCCGATGCCACCGCTGAGTGCGGTCAGGAACGCGCCTTCCACAAAGAACTGGGTCAGGATGGCGCGATGTGTGGCGCCGAGCGCTTTGCGCAGTCCAATCTCGCGGGTGCGTTCAGTGACCGACACGAGCATGATGTTGATAATGCCGATGGCGCCAAGCGCCAACGTAATCACACCGACCACGCCGAGGAACCAATCCATGCCGTCGAAGATCTTGTCCACGCGCTTGTTGTCCTCGATAGTGTCCCAGTCTTCAAAGGATTCTGTGAGCTTGGAGTCGAAGCCGTGACGACGGGCGATGATGTTGTGGACTTCCTGTTTGGCCACCAGATTCCCGGCGGGCGCGAGCGGACGGTAGTTCAGAAAAGAGATGGAGTCTTCGCTGTTCTGTTCTTTCAGCCGGAACAGATTGCGCATGGTCTCGATGGGAATGAAGATGCGCCCATTGGTGCCGTTGTTACCGTCCTGCCCGACCTTGCTGAGCACACCGATGATTTCAAAGCGGATGCCATTGAGCAAGATGGGCGAGCCCACGGCCGGGCGCCCGGGGAATATGTTTTTCAGCAGCTCCCAGCCGACGACGGCTACGCGGCGCGTTTCGGTATTGTCCTCATCGTTAAACCAGCGGCCCGGGCCGACCGGGATGGTGCGGATCTGGTTGTATTCGGGCGCGATGCCGAAGACTTGGCCGTTGGTGGAACCGTAATCGCTGACCGCGCGAATGTCCTCGCGGTTGAGCACCGGCGAAACATACTTGAGCGAACGAGCCTCATTGCGGATGGCGAGGTAATCCTCATAGGTGAAATGGTAGGTGCGGCCGGACTGGGTGCTGCCTTCGACGGCGGGAATGCGGCCAGGGAAGGTAAACATAATGTCCTGGCCGAGATTCTTTAGTTGCTTGGCCTGACCGCTGCGGAAGCCCTCACCTAAACCGACGAGCAGTAGCAACGAGCCGACGCCCCAGGCAATGCCGAACATGGTCAGAAACGAGCGGAGTTTGTGGGCCCAGAGGGTGGCCAGGGACTGGCGAACGATTTCGATGAGCATCCGCATGGCTTGGTTCTCGGCGGGGCGCCTTGCTTAGAGGCAAAGCCCGGCTCCTGCGCTCTGTCATGTGGTACGGGATTGGGAGCGGTGTGGTTCCGAAAAAAAGCGCACTTCGTCGCCGGGTTAGACGCTGAGAGAGCTTCCGGGTTAGCGGCGCCGATTTAAACGCCATGCACCTGCTCACCGCCGGAAATGGGGAACGTCTAAGATGCCGACCAGGGTGAGGCCGCGATTCGTGCTCGTTTTCAACAACATTTGCGAGATGCACATTGAAGGAGGTATTCCCTATGTTTCGTGCAGCATTACGAGGATTCCTGCTCTGCCTGCTGATGGCAGCCCTGTCGGGCGTGAGCCCGGCGCAATCGTTCGTGCTCGATCTGCCCCTGCAAAGCCAGGGGGCGGAGATTTCCCAGAGGATTGGGATCACCGATATTACGATCAAATATCACCGGCCGTTGGTGAATGATCGCAAGGTTTGGGACGGCCTGGTTCCCTATGGCAAGGTGTGGCGCGCGGGAGCGAATGAAAATACGACGATCACGTTCAGCGATCCCGTCCAGATCGAAGGCAAAACGCTCGACAAGGGCACTTACGGTTTGCACATGATACCGAACGCCGATGAATGGACGATTATTTTTTCCAAGAACTCGACTTCCTGGGGATCGTTCACCTATGACGAAAAAGAAGACGCGCTGCGTGTGACCGTGAAACCCAAGACGGCCGACATGCACAACGCCCTGACCTACGACTTCGACGATCTGCGGAAGGATTCGGCGGTGGTCGAACTGGAGTGGGAGAAGATCGCGGTCCCGTTCAAGGTCTCGGTCGATGTGCACGATGTGGTGAAGGCGAGCCTGAAGAAACAGCTTCGTAACCTCTCCCAATACACGTGGATGAGCTGGGACAACGCGTCCAATTATCTGCTCGCGGAAAAGATCAGCCTCGACGACGCCCTTACCTATGCCAACAAATCGATCGACAATGAGGATCGGTTCGACAATGAGATGACCAAGTCGAAAGTCCTGACGTCGCTGAATCGCAAGGACGAGGCTGCCACCGCGGAAAAGAAGGCGCTGGCGCTTGCCGGCCCGCTGCAACTCCATCAATACGCTCGGCAATTGCTGGGTGAAAAGCGCAACGAGGAGGCGTACGCGATCTTCCGCGATAACGCTAAGAAGTACCCCGACCAGTGGTTCGTGCATACCGGACTGGCTCGAATGTATAGCGCGCAGAGCAAGTTTGATGATGCGACGAAGGAAATGAAAGTGTCAGTGGCCGCAGCTCCGGCCGACCAGAAGGATTACCTGGACGGACTCGAGAAGCGGCTGGAGGCGAAACAGGATATCAACCAATAAACAATAGCGAGGGGTGGGCCCGCTCCTTGCGATTTTTGCAAGGGGCGGGTGCCAGCCGAAGGCGTCGTACCGATTATGACAGGCGCGAAATTCCCGGGAACACGTCGAAACCAGAATCGAAGGTCAGGATGCTCTCGATTCCATGATGCTCCATGACCGCGAGGTGGACGGCGTCACGCGCGGACAGCGGTCGATACGCGAGGACAATCTCTTTTGCGCGCTCGGCAATGCCTCGATCAATCGCCAGCACCTGATCGACAATTCCGAGCAGAGCGTCGAACGCCGGCTGGATAGCATCGCGGCGGTTGATGGCGACGTAACGATGCAGTATCTCCTGCAGCACTTCGGCGTCCGTAACCAGACGCTCGCGTTCGCTCACAGCCTTTTCGAGCAACCGGAGCGTATCGCTCTTGTGCGGATGGGACGCGCCGACCAAATACATGGGGATGTTGGAGTCGACAAGAATCACTGCGGCCCGTCGCTTAAATATCCCTTTTCAATCTCGGCCAACATGCCTCCAATGTCAGTCACGGGATATTCGTGCCGTGCAGCGGCGCGGATGACTTCGAGTTTCTTGCCAATGCCGCCGAGAGGCTCCCGGCGGCGCGCCAGGTCGAGCGCCTGACGAACCCACTCCGCAATCGACATGTGGCGCGATTTTGCCACGAGCTGGATTTCCCTGTAGTCGGGGTCCTGCAAAATCACCTGCAATCGCTTAGCCATTAGATGAGTATATCTGACTCATCATAATGAGTCAATCGACTGTAAGTTATAGATTAAAAACAATATACTCTGAATCTGTCTAGTGGATGTGCATTTGTCGAGGCCGAGCAGATCCTTGAATGATCATTGAATGAGGCTGGCGCCAAAGCAACGCGCCTCTTCGATCACTACAACTTCTATGCCCATGCGCTTGCCGACTTCGACGGCGGCGGCGAGGGTGTCGTCATCGGTTTCGAGCGCGCGGACGATTTCGAGTAGCCTCATTTGGTGCACGGGATTCAGAAAGCGCATGCCGACGCACTTCTTGGCGCGATAGGTCACGCTGGCGATCTCGGTAACGCTTAGCGACGACGTATTCGAGGCGAGAATCGTGGCGGGACGGCAGAACTTGTCGAGCATGGTGAAGATTTCGAGTTTCGATTCCATCTCGTCGGGAACAGCCTCGATCACGAGATCGGCCTCGCGGCCTGCTTCATCGACCGAATCGGCATACTCCAGCCGGGAAAAAGCGGCCTCGGCGTCGTTGGCATTGACCTTACCGAGGGCGACGGCTTGGTCGAGATGGAGGCGAAGCTCGGTCTCGGCCTGCCGCAGCGACTTCGGGAAAAGGTCTTCGAGAATGGTGCGATAGCCGCCGAGAGCGGCAGCGCGCGCGATGCCCCGGCCCATGATGCCGGCGCCGATGACGGCAACCGTGCGGACTTCCGTCACTCTTCTTCCCCTTTGCGCGGCTGCTCTCTGCCCGCCTGTTCGAGGTGCTGAAGCACGCTTTCATAGCTGGGTTCGGACTTGCGGATATATTCGCCCAGGCGGGCGCACTCCTCCTTGGTCATCGCCGGGATGCTGGCGCTGATGCGGCGCAGAGTGGTGCCGATGTCGTCGATGTAGTTCATGAGGCGGATCAGTTCTCCAGTGGCGGGCATGAAGGCTCCTTGCGTTCTGCCCGGCGCGCCTGCGGAATCAGAAGCGAACGCGGCAGCCGAGGCGAACTACTCATTGTTCAATATGCGGGCGGATTTAGCAAAGGAGGATAATGGGTCCATGCTGCGCGACCCGAGTCTGATCCCTCTCTCCCATCAACACCAGCACGCGCTGGCACTTTGTGTGCGCCTCGATCGGGCGCTGCAGGCCAGCGCTGTCGATCTTGGGGCGTGGCAAGTGGAGCTGCACCAGCATTACGAGAACGAGGTAAAGTTCCATTTCGCGGCGGAAGAAAAGGTTCTATTTCCAGCGGCCCGGCGTTTTCCCGAACTCGCCGCGCTAGTGGATGAACTCAGCGGGGAACACGAGCGTTTGCGAGAATCTTTTGTCCACGCGAAACAAGGCAAGATGAATCAAGTCGAACTAGAAGCGGTCGCGAAGTTGCTCTCGGAACACATCCGGAAGGAAGAACGCCGACTTTTTGAGGCCATGCAGAAGCAGATGCGGCCAGAAGAGATGAAATCGCTGGGAGACGAATTGGCGCGGGCGCTGGAGGATGCGGTGCAAGCATGTAGTCTTGGCGCGAGACAAGCCAAGATCAAGACACGCTAATCGAGCCTGTGGAAGCGGCAGAAGCCGGCGTAGCCTTCCTTGCCCATGTAGCGTTCGAGGACTTGAGGGTCGGTCTGGCGCAGATCGACTATCGCCAGGCCATCGACCACATCGGAAAATTTGCGGTCGAGATTGAAGCCTACCAACCTGCCTCCCACCTTGGCATACTGCTTGAGCAGGATGGGCAATCCCTTGCCATCTTCTTCGACGTCACCGCAATTGGCAACCTAGGCATAGCTGATTCTTGGCCTGCCTTGGTTGCACCTTCATGAAGGGTAGGTTAAGGGTCTGTGAATAGGTATTCCTTAAGTAATCCCCTGAGAGTCTGGCCTTCAGGGGCTAAAGCGCGCGTTGTTGGCGGCTCTGAGCGGCACGGCTGAAGTCGTGCCCTTTCCAAACCCTCCCTAGAAACGATTTATGAGATCGCCTATTCTCAGGCCGCCCAGTCTTCGTTAGTGGGCGCTGGCAAGGTTTGCGGAAGGCGGTCGGAGACTTCAGCAAGTGCGGCAAGCTTTTTTGCTAACTCCGGGCGGAGCGAATCGGCGACAAATCGCCAGCGCCAGTTCCCTTCTTGGCGGCTCGGGACATTCATGCGGGCATCGCTTCCCAGCCCCAGCACATCCTGCAACGGCACTACTGAGAGGCTGGCTACGGAATTCGAAGCGGCGCGAATCATCGCCCAGTGGACGCCGTCGTCGCATTGGTCTTTATCTCTGCATCGACCCAAGTACGCTTCCACTTGCTGGCGTTCGTATTCGGTTGCAGCGGATTCCCACCAGCCAACCAGCGTATCGTTATCGTGCGTGCCAGTGTAGACCACCTTCTCGGTGGTGAAGGTGTGCGGCAGATGGGTATGCGCTCCAGCATTGCCGAAACCAAATTGCAGCACGGCCATGCCGGGAATTTTGAGGCGTTCGCGGAGCTCATGCACGTCGGGGGTAATGTATCCGAGATCTTCGGCGAAAAATGGCAGCCCGCCCAGAGCCGAGCGCAGCTTCACGAATAAATCGTCTTTGGGACCGTCGACCCAGCGGCCACGAACGGCGGTGGGTTCGCTCGCCGGAATCTCCCAGCACTGCGAAAACCCGCGAAAATGATCGAGCCGGATGTAGTCGAAATTGTGCGTCAGCCAGCGCATCCGGTCGATCCACCACGGGTATCCCTGCTCCCGCATTACATCCCAGCGATAAAGAGGATTGCCCCAGCGCTGGCCGTTTTTGCTGAAAAAATCCGGGGGCACGCCGGAGACAACCTCGGGATCGAGTTCGGAGTTCAGGCGAAACTGATCAGGGTGGGTCCAGACGTCGGCGCTGTCGAAATTCACGAAGATGGCGATGTCGCCAACGACGCGAATGGAACGCTGCGCACAATAGGCACGAAGCGCCTGCCACTGCTCGAAGAAAAAAAACTGCACGGCACGGCGGACGTCGAGATCGTCGCGCATTTCCGCGTGCGCTTTCTCGATCGCCAGCGGATCGCGATGGGTCAGTTCGCGGGGCCAGCGGTTCCAGCTTTGCAGGTGGAACCGGGCGCGTAAAGCGTCAAACAGCACGAAGTCATCGAGCCACCATTGATTTTGCCGGCAAAAGCCTTCAAAGCGCGAGCGGGCGTTCGGAGCAGCCGAGCCCGCGAAGTTGCGCGCCGCTTCAAACACCAGTGGGAGCTTGCGGTGAAAGACCGACAAGTAATCCACGGGCCCGACATCGCTGGCTAGGGCATCGAGCTTGGCGCGGTCAAGCCAGCCGCGATCGGCCAGGCGCTCCAGGCTGATCAGCAACGGATTTCCCGCAAAGGCCGAAGTGGAAGAATAGGGCGAGGCCCCGTAACCGAGCGGGCCCATCGGCAACACCTGCCACAGACCCTGCCGGGCGGAGGCAAGAAAATCCGCGAAGGCATACGCCGACGAACCGAAGTCGCCGATCCCGCCGCGCGCAGGCAGCGAGGTGGGATGAAGCAGAATTCCGCTGGCGCGCGGGAAAGGCATCAAGATCAGCTCTCAGTTGTCAGCTCTCAGGAAAACCCTTCACTGCCGGCTCACTGAGAGCTGAGAGCTGAGGCTGAGAACTTTTTTCGAGTGCACTTCTAATTCAAATCGGCCTACGAACCTTCTTGCGCGTTCTGCCGGGTCAGGTTTTTCATTTCTTCCTGATTGACCTTGAGCCGGTTGGACTTTTCCATATCCTTGCGCAGGTTGGTAACGAACAATCCGAACAAATCGTTCTGCTTGGCTTCGAGGAGCGATTGGCGGATCTGGTCCTTCTTTTCGGCGAATTCCTGCTCCGTCGGCGCCTGTTTTTCGAGAAGCCGAGCCACCACGCCATTCCCGCCAGCCGTGATCGGTCCGCTAATCTCGCCGGGGTTCAGCGAGAAGATGGCGCTTGCGTTGGACATCGCTCCGATGTCGGGGACCTGGCCATCGGGCAGTACCAGGTCGCTCGTTTTCACCGTCGCACCCAGATCCTTCGCAGCTTTCTTCAAATCGTGCGCAGCCTTGGCGCGGTCGGAGAGTTCCTGTGTCTTCTGCTGCAGCAAGAAACCGGCGCGCTCGTTCTTGAACTCGCTTTCGACCCGTGCTCGAATCTCCTCAAAGGTGGGCGTAGCCGGGGGCTTGATGGCGAGCAATTGAAACACCACGTAACCCTGCGGAACCTGCGCTACATCGGGAGGAGCTTTGTCCGCTTGGTTGAAGACGGCATCCATAAACTGCGGATTGGCTCCCAGACCCGGCAAGTTATCGGTCCGGCTGAAGAATTCAGTGGTGACTGCCGTCTGACCTTTGGCGGCGGCTGCCTTGTCGAATCCGTCTGTACGCGCCTGGCTGAGCAGGGCGTTCGCGGCCGCTTCGGTGGCGCGCGCTGTTTTCTGCTGCTTCACTTTCTCTTCGATCTCGCTCTTCACCTCGGCGAGCGTCTTGACATGAGCGTCGTGCTTATCTTCGAGATGGATGATGTGGAAGCCGTAGCTGCTCTTGACCAAGTCGCTGGTCTGTCCCTTGGCGAGGGAGAAGGCCGCCTTCTCGAATTCCGGCACAGTGCGGCCGCGGCCGATCCAGCCGAGTTCGCCTCCGCTCTTGGCGCTGCCCGGATCGTCCGAGTATTTTTCCGCGAGCTTGGCGAAATCTCCACCCGCCTTAAGTTCCTTTAACACCCCTTCTGCCTTGGCGCGCGCTTCGGCGACAGCTTTCTCGTCTTCCTTGGCGCCGGGTGCAGGCAGAGGAGTCTTGATCAGAATATGGCTGACTTTCACCTCCTCAGGCACGCGGTATTCGTCACGGTGCTGGTCGTAATAGGCCTGGAGATCCTGATCGGTAACCGGCGTCCCCGCCTCGATTTTCGCGCTATCCACGACCACGTACTTAATCTGCCGCTTCTCGGGTGTAGAGTTGTTGTAGGTCGCTTTGTTGCGTTCGTAATAGGCCTTGAGTTCCGCGTCGGCGGGATGCAGGCCTTTCAGAATGTCGGCCTGCGTGATCACGGCATATTCGAACTTCACCTTGGTGTTGCGGCGGTTGAATTCATCGCGAACCTCGGCGTCGCTCACAAAGGCGCTGGTTGCAACCAGGGCGCGCAATTTGCGGACAAGAATAAAGTCCTTCTCCAGCGCTTCGAACTGAGGAACGGTGAGGTCGTTGCGCTGGACGAAGTTTTCGTACTCTTCCTGGCCGATGAACTTGCCGTCGGGAAAGAGCATGGGGCCAAGCTCCCCGTGCTGGAGCTCTTCACTCAGTTCGTCGTCGCTGGCGCGCAGACCCAGGTGGTGCGCCTCGGCAACCATAACCTTCTCATTGATGAGTCGCTCGGCAGCCTGACCTGCAAAAAAGGGCAGCAGCGCGCTGGCTTGCGCTCCACCGCGAGGAAACTGCTGGCGGATCATCGCGCGGGCTTCACGCTGCACCTCGGGCACGGTCACTTGCTGGTCCCCCACCGTGGCCAGGACGCCGGCCGGGGGCGCGCCAATGCCGAAACTGGAACCGATCCCACCGGGAATCAGCGTGATTGCCATCGAGGCGCAGATGAGGACGAGCAATCCGCCGAGAATGATTTTCACGGTTGGCCCGGCATTTTGAAGCTGTCGAATCATAGTGGGATAACTCCGTGTCTGATAATTCCGTCGGATTGCTCCGCGCTGGAAGTGAGAATTTATGATTATAAACTAGTGCTGTGACGCGTAGTTCTTTGCCACTTTGCGGCCGGCGCTTGGCGATCGTAGCGCCGCCGCCCCTGGCGGCTGTTCGGCGGTCGCTATAATTCATTCTTTCCAAAATGCGCTATTGAATCGAATTAATAAAGGTGCTATGAACAGATTGGGATTCGCACGCGATGAATCGTTGGCTCTCCATCTTTTAGTCTAAGGAATCATTTTATGAAGACCCTGCGCCTCCTGATCCCCTGGTTCTTGTTGGCGGTTGCCGCCGCGCAGTCCGGCGCCCCTCCCACCTCGATGCTTCCCTTGCGCGAAGGATGGGCCCTGCAATCTTCTGCGAAAGTGACGGCAACCGGCGACGCGATCTCCAGCGCGGCGTTTAACGCCAGCGACTGGATCCAGGCAAAGATTCCGACGACGGTGGTAGCGGCGCAAGTCAAGAGCGGGCTGCTGCCCGATCCTTTTTATGGCATGAATCTGCGGCAGCACCCGGGAGTGAGCTATCCCGTCGGCGCCAATTTCTCCAATCTTCCGATGCCGCCGGACAGTCCTTACGCGGTTTCGTGGTGGTATCGCAAGGAATTCTCTCTGCCTAATCGGTTCGTCGGGAAAACCGTGTGGCTGAACTTCCGCGGCATCAACTATCGCGCCAATATTTTTCTCAACGGAAAGCAAATCGCCAACTCGAACGAAGTTGCCGGCACATGGCGGACCTACGAGTTCAACGTAACGTCCGCCGTCAAACAAGGAACGAATGTGCTCGCAGTGCAGGTATGGGCGCCGACGGAAAACAGCCTGGCGATTACGTTTGTGGACTGGAATCCCGCGCCTCCCGACAAGAACATGGGGCTGTGGCGTGAGGTGTATTTGACGACCAGTGGACCGGTCGCGCTGCGGCATCCGGCAGTGTTCTCGAAGGTGGATTCGCCCGAGAACAAGACGGCCCACTTGACCGTAACCGCTCTGGTGAAGAATGCCAGCGATCACCCCGTAAAGGGGGCGCTGAAAGGCAAGATTGAAAACATCGAATTCGCGCAGCCGGTCGAACTCGCGGCGGGAGAGTCGAAAGACGTGGTTTTCTCGCCCGATCAATATCCGCAGCTCAATTTGAGCAATCCGCGGCTGTGGTGGCCGGCGCAAATGGGGACACCGAACCTGTACGATCTGCATCTTTCGTTGGAGGTGAACAGCGAGGTTTCCGACGCGTCCCATATGAAGTTCGGCGTTCGCGAGATCACATCCGAAGTCGCCGAGCAGGCGCCGGATCGCTTGAAACGCCTGTTCAAGGTGAATGGCAAGAACATCCTGATTCGAGGTGGCGGCTGGACGCCCGATATGATGTTGCGCGAAACGCCGGAGCGGCTCGCCGACGAGTTCCGCTATGTGCGCGATATGGGTCTCAACACGGTCCGTCTGGAAGGCAAAATCGAGACCGAGGAATTCTTCGAAATGGCTGACCAGCAGGGCATTCTGGTGATGGCTGGTTGGTGCTGCTGCCATTTCTGGGAGCACTGGGGAAGCTGGAAGGATGAGGACTTCGAGATTGCTAAAGCATCGTTGCGCGACCAGATGTACAGGCTTAGAAGCCATCCCAGCCTGGTCATGTGGCTGAATGGCAGCGACAATCCGCCCCCGCCGGACGTGGAAGAGATGTATCTGAAGATCGAAAGCGACCTGCGGTGGCCAAATCCGATCGTATCTTCGGCCACGGCGAAGCCGACTACACTGACGGGCGAAAGCGGCGTGAAGATGAGCGGGCCTTATGAATACGTCGCACCGTCGTATTGGATGGGGGATCCCTATCTTCGAACCGACGAAAATCTGTGCAACCCCGGCGGGTGCGGCGGCGCCTATGGCTTTAATACCGAAACCAGCATGGGACCTGCCGTGCCGACGATCGAAAGCATTCGGCGGATGATTGCCAAGGATCATCTGTGGCCGGTGGACGATTACTGGAATTTCCACGCGGGCGGCGGGAATTTCAAGAATTTGCACGTCTTCACCGAGGCCTTGAACGCGCGTTACGGGCAGGCGAATAGCGCCGAGGAGTTCACTTACAAGTCCCAACTCATGACGTACGAAGGCGTGCGCGCGATGTATGAGGCGTATAGCCGCAACAAGTACACTTCGACCGGCGTCATCCAGTGGATGCTGAATAATGCGTGGCCATCGATGATCTGGCATCTGTATGACTACTATCTGCAGCCGGGCGGCGGGTACTTTGGCGCTAAGAAAGGCTTGCAGGCGATCGATCCGGTGTACGGATACGACGACCATGCAGTGTGGCTGGTCAGCAGCCAGTACGCGGACGCAAAAGGGCTAAAGGTGACGGCGGGCGTTTTCAATCTCGACGGCACGAAGAAGTTCTCCAAACAGGCCTCGCTCGACGTGGCCGCTGATGGCACAGAGAGAGTGTTTAACCTGCCGCAGATCGACGGCTTATCGCCGACGTATTTTCTTGATCTGCGCGTGACCGACGCGAGCGGGAAACTGGTAGGATCAAACTTCTACTGGATTTCCACCAAACCGGAGACCATCGACTGGCCGAAATCCAACGATTACACAACTCCCACCGCGTCGTACGCGGACTACACTTCACTCAGTCAGTTGCCTAAGGTAAAACTGAACGTATCGAGCCGCAGCGAGCGCAACGGCGAAGATGAGGTAACCCGCGTCATCGTGGAGAATCCCAGCAAGGCCCTGGCGTTTTTCGTGCGTCTGAAACTCAACCGGGGCAAAGGCGGCGAGGAAATTCTGCCGGTGGTCTGGCAGGACAACTACATCTCGCTGCTGCCCGGGGAGAAGCGAGAGATTACGGCAACGTATCGCTCCAGCAGCCTGGGAGCGGCGAAGCCAGACATCGAAGTTAGCGGGTGGAACGTGGAGTGAGGCAATTGCAGAGGTCAGAGGTCAGATTGCAGAGGTGAAAATCAACAGCCAACCAAGTCTTAGAGGTTTTCACCTCTGCAATCTGACCTCTGACCTCTAACCTCTGACCTCTAACCTTCTACTCCTCTGCTGGGATATCGAAGTTGACCAGGTCTCCGCGGAAGCCGCGCGTCTTCCAGGCGCCAAAAGCGATTCCCGCAGCCATCCAGATGGTGCCGGCAATCTTAGCGGGAGTGCTCAGACTGAGCCAGAGCAACAAGCAGATCACGAACCCGAGGACTGGTGGCGCGATAAACGACAACGTTCTCTTCTGATCGCGCACCACATAGCGCACAAAAGCGGCCGCATTCACGCCCATAAAGGCGATGAGCGCACCGAAGTTGAGCATCTCGGCGCCAAGGCCGTAACTCATCACGAACGCCCCAATCAACGCGACTGTGCCCACAAACAGCACGTTATTCCGCGGCACTCGATGTTTCGCATCCACTACCCCGAAGAACGACTTTGGGAGCGCGTTGCTTCGTCCCATACCGTAAAGCAGACGGGCAGCGCCGATCTGCGCGCCCATGCCCGATCCAAAGTTGGCGACCAGCAGGGTAAGTCCGATGATGCCGAACATCGGCTTCCAGGCGCGGCCGGCGACGTGGACGAAGGCGGTGTCGACGTCCGGAAACGGCTGCGATGCGGGCCAGATCAACTGCGCCGCATAGACCTCAACCGCCGAGAGAATGCCAATCACCAGGCAAGTCAGCACCGTTGCCAGCAGAATATTGCGGCGCGGGTTCTCCGCCTCTTCCGAAAGGGTGGAGATGCCGTCGAAACCGATGTAGGTGAGCACCGCGATCGAGGTTCCCCCGAGCACGGCCTTCGTGTTCCACAGGCTCGGGTCGTAGAAGGGCCGCGTGTAAAAGCCTGCGCCGCCGTGCGGATGCCCGAAGATGTAGCGCGCCGCGACCACAAAGAAAATGGCAATCACAACGCCCATCGCCGCAGCCAGGCCCGAGTTCACGCGGGCCGAGGTCTTGACTCCCTGAATGTTCAGGAGCGTAAACACCAGCGCAAAGAAAACAGCCCAGACGGCGTAGGGCACGCCGGGAGCAAAGACGTGCGCCTGCTGGCTGCACCAGATGGTGCAGATGATGGGATTGAGCATGTAATCCATCACCATGCTCCAGCCGGTGACGTAACCCAGGGCAGGATTGATTTCCTGGCCGACGTAAGTGAAGGCCGAGCCGGCGCTCGGATAGGCACGCGCCATGCGGCCGTAGCTGATGGCGGTGAACAGCATCGCCACCATAGCGATCAGGATGGTCGTAACCACGTGCCCACGGCCGCGGTCGCTGAGCACGCCGAACACGGACATGGGGGCGACTGGCTGAATCACGATGACGCCGTACAGAATCAGGTCCCAGAGCGTGAGGGAACGCCTCAGGCGGGGTGCGCTAACGGGCGGGTTGGCAGCAGCACTCATTCACAGTCTCAAAATAAAACCCCATTATCCTGCAGAGAGATAACGGGGTTCAGGACGAGTATCCTCGGGAATGCGCGGTCGTCAATAGGGCGCCTTGCCGCAGTTCCACAAAAACCTCTCGAATTCTATACGGAAGGGATTTTCTGATCAATGAAAAAGATCTGCATTAAAACGATTCTTGCCGAGTTTTGGCGAAATTCAAGGATGGTGACGGAGCGTTGGTCACGGTCATGAACTACAAGATGCGTCTTCTACTTCTGTTCCTCTTGCTCTTTGTCAGCTTGGCGCAGAGCCGCGCCCAGGCGGTCCCCGAAAGGACTGTCCAGACAACAACGGTCCCGGAGCAACTGGGCTATCCCGCATCTGCACGGCTGCTGGTCATTCACGCCGACGACCTCGGCATGAGCCATTCCGTCAACCGGGCAACCTTTGAAGCTCTCGAAAAGGGATGGATTACTTCGGCCAGCATCCTGGTTCCCTGCCCGTGGTTTCCCGAGGTGGCGCGCTGGGCGAAACAGCATCCGGACGCCGATCTCGGCATTCACCTGGCGCTCAACAGCGAATGGACAAGTTTTCGCTGGGGGCCTGTGAGTCCAAAAGACAAGGTACCCAGTCTGCTGGACACGGCAGAGTATCTTCCACTCGACACTCCTGCCGTCGTACAGAACGCCAAACTCTCCGAGGTGGAGACCGAACTGCGCGCGCAAGTTGATCGCGCCCAGTCTGCGGGCATTCATCTGACGCATTTGGATACTCACATGGGCGCACTGTTCGAGTCGGCGGATCTGTACCAGGTTTACAAGAAGATGGGCCACAACTACGGTCTGCCCATTTTGGAGGCGAAGTCGGGAAGCCATGCGCCCGTGGGAACATCGCCGCCCGCGAAAGAAGTTCTGGTGGAGAAGGTCATCGAGATCGACCCTGGCATCGATGCAAAGGAATGGATTTCATGGTACCGGAAGCAGTTCGAACCTCTCGGTCCGGGCGTTTACCAGGTCATCGTGCATCTCGCCTACGACGACGAAGAGATGCGCGGCGCGACCTACGATCATCCCGATTGGGGCACCGCCTGGCGGCAACACGATCTGGACATGGTCAAGAGCGCAGAGTTCCGGCAGTTCCTCAAGGCGCAGGGTTTCATACTCGTGACGTGGAAGGAACTGGCGAAAGCGCGCCCGCAATGAAGCCCGGCGATTGCGTTCCGTCCACACTTTTTGCCAATGGCCCTGGACACGTTTTGGGGCACCGCTTCACCCGTCGCGCAGAAACCAGCGGGAAAGACCGCGCAGCGGTTGCAAAGCCTCAAGTCGTCAATTAATCTGGTTTTCTCGTCGAGTTACGGCACGACGCCGGGATGGCGGAACTGGCAGACGCAGCGGACTCAAAATCCGCCGGACTTCGGTCCTTGGGGGTTCGATTCCCCCTCCCGGCACCATCCTTAAATGCCTTGTCCAGCGCTAGTTTCACCGGGACTTAGGTGTCCCGATGCGAGCAAGCGAATTTTCTCGCCGATTTGGATTGTGCCCAGTTTTGTGCCCACCTCGGCCTGCTTTGTGCCTGCTGGCCGTTTGCCGCGTTCCGATTGTGAAGCCCGCTTGCGGCTCACCTTTCCGTGTGCCATCGCGAATGCGCGTTCAATGGCGTCGGCCTGCGGGTGGACATAGCGCATGGTGATAACGATGCTGCTGTGTCCCGCTATGCGGGCGAGCGTGTG
>Ga0187817_10000251_pt1 | contig 21630 bp, 27 predicted proteins | sample NC_wetland_sal_i_17_FD_132431 | JGI IMG/M metagenome (GOLD analysis project Ga0187817, IMG submission 132431) | Wetland sediment microbial communities from Neuse River Estuary, North Carolina, USA - SO4_2 | ecosystem: Environmental > Aquatic > Freshwater > Wetlands > Sediment | place: USA... | reverse complement strand
GCGCTTGATCGCTGCGCGGTCGGAAATGTGAAAGGGCGAGATCCACCAGGGGTCTCGCCCTGAACTTTTTGGTGCCGGGAACAGGACTCGAACCTGCACGCCTTGCGGCACTGGATCCTAAGAACTTAGGTTTGTGGTGCGGGCGACAGGGGTCGAACCTGCAAGTCCTTGCGAACAATGGGTCCTAAGCCCATCGCGTCTGCCAATTCCGCCACGCCCGCACAGTTTGTGATTGATTTGTGATTATGTTTCATAGAACCTTGGCGGCGTCTGCAACGTCAGAATCGTGTGCGGCGTCGTAGTTATCGAACACCTGCCGCGTCAAGTGCCCTGTGATTCGCATGGCCACTGCCGTGGGCACGCCCTTCTGTCTCATGCGCCGCACAGCGCTTCGCCGCAAGTCGTGGAACAACAAGCCCGGCAGTTCGGCGGCCTTGCTTGCTTTCGCCCATGCACTGCGGAAGTCCAGAATCGGGTCACCATTGGGCCACGTGAACAGATAGCTGTCAGCATTCTTTCCTACTGCACACCCCTCAAGAACCGCACGCACGTCGTCAGGCAATGCCACGGCCCGCGCCTTTCCGTTCTTCGTGGCCCCGGCAAATAGTCTAAGCCAACCGGCGTTCAGTTGCATCACCAGAATGTTTTGCAGTTCCGATTTCCGGAAGCCAAGCCGGTATGCAGTGAGAACCATCGCCCGCAGCCCCGGCTCCTGAATGGCCGCGTGCAATTTTTCAAACGCGGGTTGTTCGATGAATCCAGCCCGTGGGGTTTCCGGCAATCGCGTTGGGAACTGCGGAACATCCGGCACAAGACGCGGGCGCTGTTCGTATCCAAGGCGAAAGGCACGGCGCAGCAATTGCAGTTCGCGGTTCACTGTCGAAAAGCGTGCGCCAGCCCTAAGTCGGTCAGCAAGGTAGGTTTCCAAATCGCTCTTGGTTATCAGCGCGGCCTTGCGATGACCGAACACAGGCGCGACGTGCTTGTTCCAACGTTGCTCCATACCTTCCACAACCTTGGCGGCGCGTTGTTCGCGCCACAGCCGCGTTGGTTCGGGCAGGTTCTCAGGAATCTTGCGCAGGATTGCAGAACGTTTTTCTTTGAACAAGGCCGCGCCCAAATCTTCGACCAGCGTGCGCTTGCTGCTAGAACTTGGTAGCGTTCCGGCTTCTGCTTTGCCGATTAGACCGGAAAGCATCTTCTGCGCGTTGGATTCGCCGCGCTTGCCATGGCACAGGCAGAAGTGAGAGTTTTCCCTTCGCTGGCGACCGCCCACGTAGTAACAGAGCCAAAATTCGCCCTCGGGGTGCCGCTTCGATTTCCGCAACCACAACGAACCTGCGCCGTACAGCCCGGCCATGCGTGGAAGTGTACAGCAGAATTGCCGCGCCCGGCGAGGGAGTATAATTTGGGTGCTATGGCGACCTTACTGTTATCTATGCCAAAGAATCGAAACTTCGCCACGACGTTGCACCAGCCCATCAACACGATATTTGCTACAGGGGCAGGGCCAGACTACGTGCTTTCTGCCAATGACATCAGCCGCATTACTCAAGGAATGAAAGTCATCGTGTTTGACCGCCCAAATCTGCAAGCGGAGGGTATTGTGGCCGGTGTGCGTCCGAGTGGCAACAGGACCCTTAATGGCAGAAAGCGTTACCACGTGCTAATTCACAATTTGCAGCAAACTGCGTACACCAATCCTCCAAAGGTGCTTAGGAACGGCGTTGGATTCGCCTAATTGCGCGAAGGGGACAATCGGGCGCGGCCTTTTCTTGCCTGTTTCAAACACGAGTAAGTTGCTTGGGAAGTGCCACCGAAAGTAGTGCCATTTCGTCTTTTTGCCAAGTCTGGGAAATTCCAGTCAGTTCGGCCCGGCAGAAACGTTCAACAGGTTCCGTGGTAGGAACCCACAAGTGCCTGCGCCGACCCATCCGAATCACTTCCAGTTGATTGAGCATGACTGGTAGACTTTCCCCATTGTGAAAATTGATGAATATGTTGCAGCGCTGAGGGCAAATCTTGCACACGGGGATGCAACCGAGCACACCCACCGGCCTGCGCTCAAGTCTTTGCTGGAATATCTTGCCAAGGGAATAACTGCCACAAACGAACCCAAACGCATTGCGTGCGGAGCGCCAGACTTCATTATCACGCGCAAGAACGTCCCGCTAGGCCACGTAGAAACAAAAGATGTAGGAACGCCCTTGGAAGAAATCGAAAAGGGTAAGGAACCGCACGGGACACAGTTCAAACGGTACATAGACGGACTGCCCAACTGGATTCTGACCGACTATCTCGACTTCCATTGGTTCGTTGCCGGTGAGCGAAGGCTGACCGCACGCCTTGCGACGTTTGATGGCAAGAAGAAAATCCAACTGCTAACGAACGGTGAACATGAAGTCACGAACTTGTTGGAAGCTTTCTTCAAGCAGCCTGCGCTTACCGTCGAATCTGCCAAAGACCTCGCTGACCGGATGGCAGGGATGACACGGGTGGTACGTGACCTGATTGTTGAAAGTTTTCAGCACGGCAGTGCCAAAGACCAAAAGCAGCTTAACAACTGGATTGCTGCCTTCAAAGAAGTGCTCATTCCTGATTTAGAACGGTCGCAGTTCGCGGACATGTTTGCTCAAACGTTAGCGTATGGCCTTTTTGCGGCGCGTGTTCACAGTTTGAACTCAGGGCATCCGTTCTCGCGGGAGATGGCGGCATACAATCTGCCAAAGACCAATCCATTCCTGCGTAAGCTATTTGCGGAAATTGCGGGCGTGGACATGCCAGATACATTCGGGTGGGCAGTGGACGACTTAGTTGAATTGCTCAACCATGCAAATTGGGCCAAGGTTCTCAAAGATTTTGGAAAGGGACAAGCTAAACACGACCCCGTGGTCCACTTCTACGAAACGTTCCTTGGCGCGTATGACCCAAAGATGCGGGAAGTCCGAGGTGTCTACTACACTCCGGAACCGGTAGTTAACTACATGGTTCGTTCGATTGACCGCCTACTTCAAACGCATCTAGCAAGACCTAAGGGCCTTGCCGATGAAAAAACACTGATTTTGGACCCCGCAGTCGGCACAGCCACGTTCCTGTTCTCAGTCGTTCAGCAGATTTACGCACGGTTCGCTAAACAGAAAGGCGCGTGGGATGGGTATGTAGCTGACCATTTGCTAAACCGTGTCTTTGGCTTTGAGCTTCTGATGGCACCCTATGCGGTGGCTCATCTCAAGCTTGGAATGGAGTTGCAGGAAACCGGCTACACATTCAGCTCAGAGCAACGCCTTGGCATCTACCTGACCAATACACTTGAGGAAGCTGCACACAAAAGTCAGAAACTTTTTGCCCAATGGATTTCTGACGAAGCCAACGCTGCGGCTGGTATAAAGCAGGACCTGCCCATCATGGTTGTTTTGGGGAATCCCCCGTACTCGGTTGCCTCGCAGAATAAAGGCAAATGGATTCAATCTCTGCTTGCAGACTACAAGGAAGGATTGAAGGAAAAGAAACTTAATCTGGACGATGATTTCATAAAATTCTTCCGCTTTGCCCAGTGGCGCATTGAAAAGACGGGCCATGGCATTCTCGGTTTTATTTCAAACAATACATACCTAGATGGCATCACCCACCGCAGAATGCGGCAGTGCCTCTTAGAAACGTTCAACGACATTTACATCTACAACCTTCACGGCAGCTCCAACAAAGAGGAAGTCTCGCCGGATGGCTCAAAGGACGAGAATGTCTTCGATATCATGATAGGCGTCACTATCGGGCTGTTCATAAAGCAGCCAGACCAGCAGGACTGCACAGTTCATTACGCCGACCTGTATGGGTCCCGTCAGGTAAAGTACACAACACTTGAGCACGAAAACGTTTCAACCACGCACTGGACGGAGCTATTGCCGGTTGCACCATACTTCTTCTTCACGCCCAAGGACTTTGCCTACCAGAAGGAGTATGAGGCGCATCTTTGCATTTCGGACGAGATAATTCCCGCGCACAATGCAGGTATACAGACGAAACGAGACGGACTGGTTTACCAATTCACTAAAGCTGAACTTGAGAACGCGGTGAATGACTTCAGGGATTTGGGCATCGAGGAGTTGCGAAGCAAGTATGAATTGCCCGCAGATGGACGAGATTGGAGCATTGAGGATGCACAGGAAGATATTCGGTCGGGCGCAGGCAAACTTCTGCGAGTTTTGTATCGGCCCTTTGATTACAGGTGGACGGTCTATTCTGGCAAGACAAAGGGCTTCATGGCATATCCCCGTTCGCCACTAATGTGGAGTGCTCTGAAAGACAATTTGTTACTGCTTACCGTTAGAAATCCTCGTAGGGGGAACTTGGATAGTTTTTTCATCGCGGACGGTCCCGTCGACAAGGACTCCGTTTCCCCGTATGACAACGCAACGTTTTTCCCGGTGTATGAGTACAATGTTGAAAACGGCCTCCAAACAACGTTGATTTCCAAGAATTCCAAAGTGGCCAACTTTTCTGAGTCCTTCAAGAACCGTCTTCAGCATGAACTCGGACTGAAACTTGCCGATGAAACCGGTAATTTGCAAACAGCCGTTGCACCGAAGGAGGTCGCATACTACATCTATGCATTGTTCTACTCCCAAGGCTATCGCACGAGATACGCGGAGTTCCTCAAAATTGAGTTTGCGCGTGTACCACTTACCGGCGACGTGAAGCTATTCCGCAAGTTAATAGAGAAAGGCAGGGAGTTGGCTGAACTACATTTGATGAAATCTCCTAAGCTGGAGCAATACATCACAGAGTTTCCCGTGAAGGGCAGCAACATCGTGGAGAAATCCGCCTATACCCCGGAGAACAACCGGGTGTGGATTAACTCACAACAATACTTTGGAGCCGTGCCACAAAATGTTTGGGAATTTCACATTGGTGGATATCACGTGTGCGAAAGATGGTTGAAGGACCGAACGGGACGCAAGCTGACCTATGATGACGTGCAGCACTGGCAACGCATTGTGGTTGCGGTTCAGGAGACTATGGGGCTAACCAAAGAGATTGATGCGCTGATACCGGGCTGGCCACTGTTATAAGCTCACGCCGCCTTTTCTTCTGCCAAGGTAACCTCCCTAGCATTACGACTTTGCCCTCGCCACCAGCGTCAATCTCCGATAACCTTCTCGCTCAACCCGGCATTCCGGGCGGAGGAAACCAAATGAAGAAAAAGTCCGGCAAGCCGGTTCATCGCAAAGGAACTTGGGCGTACCTGCACGGCGCAAAGGCCGTGAAGCTGTTCACGGCTGGAAAATCGGTCCCGGATATTGCGGAGAAGTTCGGGGATAGAACCAAGCAGAACAGGGTCCGCGCCGCGCTGTTCGCAGCAGGCGTTTACCAGTACCAAAAATAAACAGGCACGGCACTGTTCGAGCAGCGCGTTGGGAATCACGTTCCAAGCCCTCTGATACGCCCTACGAATGGTAGCGGGGGTCCGGCAGACACGGGCAATCTCAAAAGGGTTGCCCATTCTTAATAACGTGTACTGCTTTGCTTCCGGTGGTACTGGTTATTACCTGACAAACAGCCGCAAGATTTGCTGCGAGTCGGGTTGATATGCATAACCTTCACGTTTCCGCATTTGCAGCGGCAGCTCCACATCGCCATGCCGGGGTTTGAGCCGCCCGTGCTGCGCCCGGCGTATTCCAGTACCTCAAGGTTCCCGAACGTGCGCCCGGTAAGGTCACGGCCACGGCCACGCAGCCAAGCTAAATCACTTTGCAGTTCAGGGTTCATTTACCCAACCCTGATTGCCCCACGACGGCACGCTCGGCAGGTATCCCACGGGCGACGGCTTCGACCACGTTCAGGATGGCCCTTGGGCGGAATACTCCGGCCTTGTTCAGTGCAGGCAAAATGGTTGCGTTGTAGGGTATCCCTTTCAGGCTGCAAGCCCGTTCCACCATGGGTTTCAGTTCGCGGGCGGATAGCGGGCCAAGGCGCACGTGCGCGCAGCGGTCCACCAGACTTGGTTCGATTGTTTCCGGTTCGCTTGTGCAGAAAATAATGGTCAAGGATTTTCGCGGCGCGATAGTTTTTAGGCGTGACCACTGCGCCTTGCGCAAATCCTGCGCCTCGTCCACGATTAGAAACGTCTGCGCCTCGTGGCAAAACCAGAATTTTCGCGCAGTGGAGGTAGATACTTCAAAGTCCACAGCATGGCAGTGCTGAACGTAGTACGCGTCCGGCTTGCACAAGGTTTGCCCTTCCTCAAGCTCCACGCCTGAACGTTCGCGGACAAATGCAATTGCCGTGCTGGTCTTTCCGGTGCCGATAGGTCCGGAAAGCAACAAGAAGCCGGTTTGGAACGCCTGCAAGGCTTGCAGCGCCTCCGCGTTCCCAACCATTTCGGATAACCCGGCAAGCCGGGCTTTTTGCCACAACTGTAATTCGTCGTTCATGCCCCACCCCCGTTACGTTTTTGGTCCAGCCACCCCGCGATGATTACTATGGGAATGAAATGGTGCAGCGGGCTGCTGGCCCGTTCCATCAGTTCCGCATACATATCATCCGGCAGCCTGAACGTCACCTGCGTGCCGGTTTCCTTCTTTTCTTTTTTGGGTTTGCCGATTAGTTCCTCGGCCATCTCTTTAATCTGCCGACCGGTATAGCCGTATTCAACGGCTTCGGATAACAGCTTGTCCGCAATTTCTGGCAGGTACTTCCCAAGAACGCGATGGTGGTGAAAAGTTAACGCTTCCACGCGCCTTTCAGGCGCGAACCGACTAGCAACGTAGGCACATTCATAAAGGGCACTGCGTCTGAATCCTGTTGCCTGTTGTGCAAGGTCAAAAGTTACCTTGCAGCCATAGTTACGTTTGCCGTACGCGATGAAATCGCCAATCCACCAGTACGTGGACATGCACACGTGCGCCAGCGCCCGGCCAATCTTTAAATAATCCTGCTCGCTGGTCCCTTCGGAAATTCGCAATTCAGTTGGGGAAAGGCGTGCTCCTTCGACGTGGTAATCCGCAAGTGATTTGTATTTCGCGGGTGCAAGAACGCCTTTGTTCGGAGGCAGAATTTCGACCGCAGCTTTTTCGATAGCAGCCTTTTGAGCGTTGCAGGTTTCGTAGTAGTTGCCGCTTCGTTTGATATGAGCAAACGCCTGCGGAAACGTGCAAAGGAAATTGTAGCTGTGGGCATATCCGTGGCGGTTCAACCATGTTGCTGTTGGGAGAATTCCGCCGTTGACTAACGCTAGTTGTTCAAGAATCTCGACGTGCTGCTTAATCGTCGAATCACGGACGTTGCGCTTGCTCAATGGGTTGCGGTTGCGCACGCCCAAGCCTCGCGATTCAATTTTGGCCAGTGCAGTGGTTGCCATGCGTTCGCACGTTCCTTTAAGGGGTGTCAGCCGCGTCTTGAAACTTGCGCCCCAATCCACGGCTGACTAGGCTGCTTCGCACTATGGCGGGCGCGTGTAATGGCTCGCGGGCTGCCAAGCCCTACCTTGAAGCAGCCCTGATGCGAGGTTGATGCCGGTTATTCCCCGTGTCTAATCGGGCTGCGCCCGGCATGTGTTCAGGCCGCGCAGTGAGCGCCACTTTGTTGATAATTTCTAAAAGGTCCGCACGTGGCCGCCAGCCTTTCGGCCTGCGGTCCTGCCCGCGTAGGCGGCCCCGTCTGCGGTTGTTCGTTCGGTTAATGACAGGCGCGTGAATAAGCCGGTTGCGTCCCGAACTTGTTTAGCCGACGCATGGGCACGCTTGAACCATGGCGGCGCAACGCAGGCAGGTTCTCCCGCGTTGGCGCTGCTGGTTTCGCGCAGGGTTCCTGCTGCGCAATCTTTTAGCTGTTGCCCGGCCCGGCGTTGAACGCGGTGGCGTGCAGAACAAAAGTCTGCCCGTCGCCAGCAGTCACGCTCACGGTAATTCCGGCAGCGGTTTTCGTGAACCCGCCGACGCTGATGGTTGAACCATCCCCGCTGGTGGCCTCTGCCGAAATCTGCACGTCGTAGTTCTGCGTTGGGTAATAGGGGTATGCCGAATCCCACGTGAGCGAAACGAATTGGGCGCTGCCGGTTCCGGTTGCAGAAACGTTCTTGGTTTGAATGGGCGCGGGTTCGGACCCACGCGCATTTGCGGTAACGAAGTTGGGAAAGATTTGAGCCATAAAGTTTCTCCTTGGTTGTTTCTATCAAGCTGCCAACAGCGTGTTAGGTTTCTGAGGCGGCCTGCGGTTGTTCTGCTGCTCTAACTGCGTTGCCCACCGAACGTTGCCCGGTTCGTAGTGGCCGTCGTTGTTGCTTCTGTCTAGCGTGTGTTCAGGCGTTGGGCGCGGCCCAAGTTCTGCAAGGAACTGCTCGAAACTGGTAAAGCGAAATTCAATTCCACGTCCGCCGTAGTCTTGCCACCTTTTGTGGGTTGAACGGGTACAACGGTCTTTGGCCCCGTCATACGCCTTGTACTCCGGCGTTCCACTCATATTGTGTTTACGGGCCGCGTGGCCCACAACAAAACGCAGCGGTTGGCCTGACTTGCTATCGGAGCCGGGTTTCCGCAACCACATTCGCAGAGTTTCATGGGATGACCAGTTCAGCCCGGCCCGCGCATATCGCTTCCAGCGCGTGGTCAAAGCCCTGCGTCAGAATCACGCCCGTGTTCTTCATGCGGAACGAAACCGGCTTGTTGCCCGGATAGGCCGCTTTGATTTCGTCGATGATTTCTGCCTGCCGCGTGGCGATTCGCTGACGCTCGAGCTTTTGCTTGACTTCCGGTTCGTGGCCATATTGGCGGATGTAGTCCGCCGACATATAGTTCGCCTGACCAATTTCATTGCCTGCTAAAACTGTGCTCATGCTGCCCTCCCTTTACTGCGGTTGATATTTTCTGCGACGGTTGGTTATTCCGGCAGCGTTCTCCATTCGTTCTCGCAGTTCGGCGTCCGCACGTTCCTGCTTTGCGCGGGCCGAATTGTCGTTGAGAAATGCAACGTCCTTGGCCACTTCGGCGGCCACGGCGTCAAGGCGCTGCTGTAAAGTCTTTGGAGCTGGCGCTGTCTTGGCCGCCAGCTTGGAACGTAGCCGGGCCAGTTCTGCGTCGATTTCGCGCACGGACATGCCCTGCGGTTTGTTCCGGGTTTGATTGCGCTTCGCAATCACCTTCGGAATGAATCTTTCAGGGCAGCCAAGTGCTCGCAACCGGCGTGTCTGTCCTGCCGTATCGGTCGCAAATTCCACGCGCTCTGCCCGTGGCGCATTTCATACGCGCCGTGTGAATCCCGCACTTCAACCAGATTGTCCATAAAAATCCTCCTTGGAACTTTCCACAATGCCGGGCTGCTGTTACTAGTATTGATTCTTCTTCCCGTCGAACAGCGCCGCCATGCGGCGTGTTTCAGCCAATGCAGCCGCGTCGAACCGCGCCTTGTACTGCGCGACAATTTCCTCAGGGCAATGCCAGTTATTTTTGCCACCAAAGCTGTACGCAGCCAGCCCGTCCGGATGGCCGAAGTATGTTTCCGAAAAGGAACCCTTCGTCATGTAAACCTGAATCTTGTCGCTTAAAGGATTCTTGCGAACCGCAAACCGAAGTTCGTCCGTAAACACGGTGTTGTCCGGTTCCGCGTTTGGCTGCGCCGTGGCGTGTGTTGCCTGCGCCCGCAGGTTCGGGTGCAGCGGCGTGCCGTCGTCCGTCTGCACGACAGGAACAATGTCGCCCAACAGAATGGCAAGGTTCGTTTCTTGGGAAGTGGGAAGGTGGATTTCCTGCCCGAAATTTGGACCGCGATTGATTTTTACCAGCATGGTATGTCCCTCATGTTCTGCACGTACGTGCGGGTTGTGGCCGGGCGTACCCGGCGTTGTCATTGTCTACAGAGCCCTGTTACGCCTGCGGCTGACGTTCCCGTTCCTTGGCCTTGGCCGTCCCAAGTTCTGCTTGCAATGACGGCAGGCTTTCCAACCAGCTAATTACAGCGTGAAGATGGCGCACGTACTTGTTCAGGTTGTGAACGTCATAAATCAAACCGGCGATAAGCAAACCTTCAACCACACCGGCAACCACTGCTGAGACCAACAAAAATGTGTGCATGATTTCCCTTTCCTATGTCCCCGACTGGTCCTCAATTATGTTGACGCCCCAATCGCCTTTCGGCCCGTCGCTGATTGCCTCGAACGCGAGGTCATATTCCTGCTGCGCCAGCGCCTTCTGTTCGTCACTGGCGGGCGGCCATTGCGTTTCAAGTTGGTTGTTCCAAATGCAAGCCCGCATGAAACGGGCCAAGCCAGCGTCGAATTCTGACCGTGTTAGTGTTTTGCTCATAGCGGTTTCTGCTTTCTATCCAGCAGCCTTTCCATCGCTTGGTCCTGTGTTTCAGGTTCCACAGGCTTGGGCGGTTCCGGCTTGGGCGGTTCCTGCGCAGGTTTTGCTTTATCCCGGCTTGCCGGGGTCGCTGAAAATTCCTTCAGCATTGCGCGAACGCTGTTGCCCAACTGGACTGCCTGCTTTCCCATTGGGTTCACCACGCGCCGCGTGAACTGTTCGCCGTTCTTATCCAAGCAAATTTCGTCAATCATTTCGCCGTACTTTTCCACTTCGGCGCAGGCTGCTTTCCAGCGTGCAAACGTTATGCAGTGAACTTCCATCGCCGTGGCGTCCGCGGTCGTCAGCGTTCCGCGTTGCTTTAGCTGCTTGGAAAGTCGTTTCCATTCAGCTTCCGCAACTGGACCCATTCCCTGCGGCATTCTTGGCTTCCCACCAGTGAACATGGATTCACCACCATTCGCTGCGCGGGTTGGGCGCGTTCCTTTCAGCCAATGTGCGTCGTCAGTTTGTGCCGGGCGCATCGTCAACCTTTCGCGGTGAAATCAACACAGAAACCGGGCGCGGATTCCGCGCAGGTTCTTGCTGTTGAAATGCAGCCAACGCATCTGCGACTTTCTTGCGTGCTTTTGCAAGGTTCGCCCGGCTGCTGGCGGCCTTTTTGGCCGAACGAACAGCGCCCAAGGCGCGGGCGGCATCAGAAGTCTGGATAGTCGGCATTTTCGTTAGTGAACTACTGCTAGAACACGAACGTGTTACGGGTACGTTTCCGGGTCTGACTAGGCGTCTAATGTGGCGGCCTGCGCCCGGATTCGGCAACTGAACGCGGCCAATGTACCCGGTAAGTTCTTGATAATCGCGGCAAAGTCAGGAAAATGTTAAGGCGACCGTACCGTCAAATGCCTGCGCACGGTTCGCGACGGTGGGCAAAATCAAAAATGCCTCCCCCTACCCCTTTGAAACCATGACGGAAGCTAGAGGGCTGGCGCACGTGCCCGAACGCTGAAGGCACAGCGTTTGCTGCCAATAGCGTGCAGGAACAGGCGTCAAATGGTCTGATTCGCTGCGGTTTGGCCCTGCATTCTAAGCCCACGGGCTGGCGCACAGGCCGCGTCAGCCGGGCTGACGCAGGCTAGGGGCTGGCGCACTGCATACCGGCGTCAGGGATTCGTCAGGCGGCCAAGGTAGTGGTTAGTAGTGTGTTGGGTGTTGGGGTTGCATGTTTCTATCGTGGTTTTCGGGTGCCGATTCCGCCCTTAAAATGTGGTCAAAGAGTGTAATCGCCTGATTTCGTCAGTTGGCCGCTATAAATGCACTACCCTACGTGCAGAATGAGTTGCTTACGCCTCAATGAACTAAGCTGCTACAGGCGGCAGTAACCGGATACGTCCCATCTTTGCGGGAGCTACGAAGGAACGGGTCATCCGTGAATAAGCTCAGCAAATACCAAACGGGGTTCTTTGTCGGCAACGGACGTGCAACGACCCAGTAGGCCCCTTCTGGATGGTCAGGTGTAATCGCAAACCATGCTCCCACTCCGACATCCTCTCCGACAATTCGGGAATCTATCTCAGCCAGACGGGCCAAGTCTCCCTCTCCACTTTTATTGAGAACGCCGGACCACAAATAGTGTTCGTTCTTAACCGACAAGGAACACGCAATCTGTCGAGCACTCTTACTGTGGATGAAGGCACTCACCTTATGCCGCGGGCTCTTTTCTTGAAGGGTCGAAAGGTCCCGGATGACATCGTTCTCAATCTTCGCAAGACCCAAAGGGCTGTTTGGGTCGCCGTTTGCCTGACTGCCCAACTGCCCTGCGGCAGTGAGACTGACGGCAGCTACGATTGCGAGTAGGCAGGTCGTGCGGAATCGAGTCTGCACGCAATCACTATACGCTCCCCTCCTGCATTTCCCTGATTTGCTCACAGCCCTCGCGGCAATAACGAGTCCGATAACTGTTGTAACATCCCCATTACACTCATTAACCCGGTTCTGTGTGTATATTGCCGTGCCTTGGGGTTGCTGGTATCTGCCGGGTTGGGTACGCGGCACGAACTACCAGAACGCTGGCGTCAGTGGCGGCTGCGCGGGCGTTGGGCGCGGTATTTCTTGTTGTAGTTCCTTTGCAGGTTTCTGACGTGCGCCGTGTATCTGTTCACGCACAGGGATGTTGGGAACGAGCCACCGCAGGTTCCCGCGTTCAAAATGACCTGTTGTTTTCGGCCAACGCGAAAGCCTGTGTTTTGGACTTGGCGCAGGGCCAATACACTGAATAAATTCTTCGATGGAATTGAAACAAAAACGGACGCCGCGCCCGCCGTTGAATTTCCAATGAGGGTGGCCTGTTTTTGTGGGTGAACATTTTGACTTTAACGAACGATACAAATTGTAGATTTCGCCGCGTGTCATAATGGCTCGCTTTCAAGTTTGCGCCCGGCCCCTATCCAGTGAACCGGGCGCGTGGGAAATCGCCCCAAGGAGTATGTGGGGCTGTTTCCGTTCTAATGTTGCAGGTTCCTGTTACAGACCCGCTTCCCGCTTTATGCGGTTCAGTGTGTTCTGCACGTGAAGCTGTGTTGACTTGGGCAGCGATTTGCTCTTAGCGATTTCTGCCAGCAGCGCAGCCTGAACTGCGGTGTGCCGGTGCTTGTAGAAAGTAACCGCAGCTTGCAGTTCGGCGTCACCGATAACGGCAATGTCACCACGTTCGCCTTTTTCGCCACGTGGCCCGGCTGGCCCTTGCGGTCCCTGTGGCCCGGCAACTGTTGAATCTTTTCCGTCCTTGCCGTCTTTGCCCGCTGGCCCCGGCAATCCATCTTTTCCTTTCGGCCCGGTAATTGAATCACCGCGTGGGCCGGGCACCGTGGAATCGCGCCCATCTTTACCGGCTGGACCCTGCGGGCCAGAAGCACCGACGCCGCCCTGTTCGCCCTTAGGTCCCACGGCAGGAACCGGCTGCAATCCAAGCAGCCCGGCCAACGCGAACAGCGTACCGTCCGCCAACGCGATGTAAAATTCTTTGTTGACGTTATCGAAATAAACGTCGCCAACGTTGCCCTTCGACGGCAATCGTTTTACAGAAATCAGATTCGCCATAGTTCACCTTCGCCTTCGCAGCGGCGTGTTATGCCGTGGCGGCGTGACGGTCCCTGTATCCGAAATCCGCATCGAAACGAGCAACCGGCTTGTGAATGAAAAACTGGCGGCCTCCTGAAACGTCCGCTGCTGTTCGTGCGTCGTAGAAATCGGCAAACAAAACAATGTCCTGCCCGTTGGGCAGAACTATACCGTGCGGGCCGTCGCCGGTAATCGTGGCCGCAGGGTGCCGTTTCTGTGCGCGTGCTTGGTAGAAGCTTTGTTCGGCCATAACTTGGCCCTCCTGCAATGTTCCGGTAGCTGTTAGGGTTCGTCTTTCAGAACGGAATCAAACACGCTGGCAAATCCAGTGTCAGTTTTTTTTCGGTTGCCATGTGTGTGCGTTCGTTTTCATGTTCACTGCAACGCAAAAACTGGCGAACGCTCTTGGCACTTTGGCGGAACAAGGCAGTTGCCCAACGGCCCACTTTTCGAGCATATCTTTCGTCAAATGATTCGGAACATGTTTCAGCAACCAAGTCCAGCACGCCCGGTCAACGCTGCCGCGTTTATCTGTTTCCATTGCGCCAGCTACCATCGACGCGCCCGTGGTTCCGCTGGTGAATATGGGAGGCGTGTTGTCGGGTTCCTGAACAAATTGCTTTTGTGCTGGCGATTGGCGCAGCGCCTTCACAATTGCATACCAGCACGGCGGCGCATTCGTGCCGGTTTCCGTAGTGAATCGAACCATCGCCTGCGCCATAATGTCGCCGTTGGTTTTGCGGCCAAGATACAGGCGCGTGGCCCATTCTTTGATTATGACGTTGCAGTATTCCACTAGGGCGTCCAAATCGGGGTCAGGTTCGTAATCTGTGTTTTGGGTAAAATCGCCATCAGTGATGTCATCCAAATCCGCAGCGCCCGCAAAGTGCAGCGCGATTGTTTCAACCTGTGGCTGCGGCTCTTGGTTTTGGTCAAAGTCAGTCAGTGATGAAGAAGCACCACTCCCGGTTTTGGGGTTGCTGTTGGTTTTGCTGTTGCTGTTGTCTTTCGGGTTTTCTGTTTCGCCTTGGCTGCCGGTTTTTACCTGCACGGTTCCCACGGATTGCACGGCTTCCAAGGCTGACTGACCACGGCTGACTAGGATAGGCGGCGCAGATTCGGCGCAAACGCTGGCGCACTTTTCATCCGCCATCGGTGCAACTGCGGGGCTATCACTCACTTGCACCGTATCGGTTCCGCACAGTGGCCCGCACAATTCTCCGCACAATTTTGGCTTTTCGTCCGCACAGTGCTCCGCACAGTTGGAATTTTCTTCCGCACAGTGCCCCGCACAACGCTCCGCACAGTGCCCCGCACAACCGGCCCAAAACACCGCGCCCGTTTCGGGGTCGGTGTTCCACGTGGCGGGCGCTGTGGGCTTGCTATCAGCACGCCAGTGGGCAGCCAAGGCGCAGGTAGCCCCATCGCGCCGCGCTATGGCGTCGTGCGGCGCAACAATGAACCCTTTACGGCGCACGTGGTCACGAACGCGGAACACTGGCCCGCTGATGAACCACCACGCCCGCAGGTATTCCAAAGCGTTTTCGACAATGCGCCTGCTGTACTTGATGGGTTTGCCTTTTTCGTCCACCTGCTTGTATTTCTTGCAGGCGGCCACAATGCTGTCAACTTTGGGATAGACGAACCGTTCAGAATCTTTCTTGGCAATCAGGTCGAGATACCCAACGACCTCGCGAAGTGCTCCACGGAAATGCCGCTTCAAGGAACAAGACACATGGGGCGATAGCTTGGTCACTACAGGCGTGACACTTTGGGCGTGGCGATTATCTGCTGCCGTTGTGTTGGAATCTTGCGCCACGGGGTTCTGTCTCCTGTAGTTTTTCGGTTGTTTGTTTCCGCACGAAATGGGGCGTGCCTTCGTTGATTTGAATTTCTATCGTTCCCCACGTGCGGCCACGCTCGAAGTCATCCAGCATGGTTTCGATTTTCTTAAGCAGTGCGGTTTTCGTCACTGTGAAATTTCCCCTTAGAAAGAAGTTGCCCGGTTCCCTGTTTTTGGAAACCGGGCTGCGAACTACTGAAGTGATGATAGCAGAACCGAATGACGGAAAGCTATAGAAAAGTTCTACAGCATTGACTTTAAGCTTCAGGCGGCGGTTTCCTTGTTGCGTTCAACCCACTTTTCCAAATCGCGGCGCGTGAACATCTTTCGCCCGCCGCGGCCTGCGCGAATGAACGGCAGCCCGGCACCTACCCATCCCCGGATGACGCCAACAGATACGCCGACGTATCCGGCTGCGGCGGCGCTATCAAGCAAAATGGGTTCGGGTTGGGTAGTGGTGGCCATCCCGATACCCAATCCCTGTTATGGGTCTACTTGCCAGCATGGGTCGAACTGCCAGCGCCCTTGGGGCCATCCTGCGCGACCAAAGCGACGGGCACCGGCAAAGGCTCATCCAAGTTCTTGATGATGGCTTTGCACGTTTCTGCCGCTTTGTTCAGTTGCGCAATCAGCTCACGCTTTGCGCCGGGTGTCAGTGTGGCCCGGTCGAATGCAGTTGCCTTTTCTGAAAACAGCGACCTACAGCGCTTGAAGAATGCAGCAGCCTGCCGGTTCCCTTTGGAAAGTTTTTCGCCGGGCTGCGCCTGAAATGCGGGCGGGTCACTTTCCACAATCTTTGGCTCTGTTTCCTTATTCTGCGCAACGCGCAAGCAGTAGCTCACGCGGTGTTGGTTCAGTCGGTGGTTTTTCCACCATTCCGTGAAGTGGCCGTGCCCAACTTCCTTCTTGATTGCCAGCAAGACTATGCCTAACCGAAGGGCGGCCGATTTGTCATTGGCCCACAAGGCCAGCGCCTCCGCTTGTAGCACCGCAACCCGTTCGCGTTTTTGTGCGGCAGCTTCAGCTTTCTGTTTGACGAGCGATGGGGCTGCTACCCTGCGCTTGGCGGCCCCTGAATTTTGATTTTTCATAATTTGTTTCTCCTTTTGTTCGTCCTTGTCCATTAACCGCTCGGCGGCGTCTATTTGCTTTTCGATTTCCTTCATGCTCGGCGGGTCGCCTTCGGGCCGGTAGGTTCCCCATTGCGCATCTTCTGCTGATACCTTTCCGAAATAGTCCACAAACTGTTGGTTGGTTCTGCCATAGATGAAGTCGAACCGTCCGAAGTGGCGTTCATACGCGAGGATGAAATCGCGGGCGCTGTCAGTGGCTCCAGCTTCGTGCTCAAAAATTTGTTCGATTTGATAATCCACTTTGCGGTGGTTGCGTTTCACTCCAGCAGCGTGGCGCGGGCTTGATTTCTTTTTCGGCAACGGGAAACCGTGCCTGCATACTCATGGCTGGCGGGCGCGGGCGCAAGATGACGAACGTAACGTGATTTTGTGAACAATTTGTGATTGTTGTTTAGAAAAGTGCCAGCAGGAAGGAACCACTATCAGCAACTAAAATCAATGATTGCAAAAGGACTTACTGATTCCGCAGGGGTTGTGCGAACTGCTGTATATTTTCCTAAGTCCAGCGCGTCTGCCAAATTCCGCCATCCCGGCACGTCAATATAACAACATGATACTTAATGCTTTAGTCGGCAGCCATCGCTTGGGCTTGAGCATAACGATTTGAGTCGGTGGCACTTGTGGTGGCACTTGGTTCTTCAGGGCGAGCACCCAGATTCCGCTGCCGTGCCTGTTCGATCTTCTCCGCTGCCGCGTCAATGTCTGCCTCGCTCACGATATTGTAACGCTCGAATACGCTGCGAGTCTTGTGGCCAGAAAGGGTCATGGCAACGCTCTCCAGGACGCCGCTGCGGACGAGATTGCGCACGGCGGAGCGGCGGAGATCGTGGAATAGCAGTCCCTGCCACTTCATTCGCTTCCTGCCCCGCTTATCGCGTATCTCTACAAATCTCCCTAAGCCCGAAGCCTCGCAGAGGGCCCACCACGCACCACGGAAGTCGCGTACCGGTTCGCCGTCCTCTCTAGTAAAGACGTAATCCTCCGGGCCTTTACCAGCCACGCAGACTCGCAGCAAGTCCGTGACTTCAGCGGTCATCTTGATTACGCGCGCTTCATCGTTCTTCGTAGTACCCGCATATAGTCTGAGGGAGCCACCGTTGATGTCTACTTGACTCACTCTCATTTGAAGCTCTCGCTTACGGAACCCGAACGTATAGGCCACGGCAAGAATTGCTTTCAGCCAAAGCGTTCCCGCGTGCGTCATTAGCAATTCATAGTTCCTATCTTCCACGAAACCCTGACGTGGCGGATTCTCCTTAAGGCGCGCCGGAAAAACCGGCAACTCGCGAATTTTTGGCGGATTGGAATACCGTGCTAAGTGGAACATCCGCTTTAAGACTGCGATCTCACGGTTGATCGTCGCATTTGTGGCTCCGGCTTTCTTTCGCCGGTCAATGTATCGGTTAAAGTCTTCCGTGCCGAGATCGTCCACCGCCATCGAACCGAAATGAGGAATAACATGCTTACGCAGGCGGAATCCCACGGTGCTTGACGACTTCTTTCCGTTGATCTCGTAGTCGCGCAGGATTGCGGGGGCAAGGTCTGAGACCTTAACGACCGAGCGCAGGTTTTCTGGTAGCTTCCTTCCCTCCAGCGCTTCCGTCTTTCGCTTGCGATATAGCGTGATGGCGCTGCTCTTGGTGCCTGCTTTCTCTCGGCGACGCCGACCTCGGGCGTCAAAATACTGAATCCACCAAACGCCCGAACCGGGCACTTTCTCGAACACACCGCGTACTTTCTTCTCTTCCTTCGCCATGATTGCACTCCTGTTTATGTGATGGCGCGCCTCGCGCTCCTTGATTTCGTTTTTCGCGGGCGTCCGCCGCGTTTGGCCCACTCGCTCAGGGTCGCATGATCGTACTTCTTCGCCCGGGCCTTGCCACCTTCGCTCGCCAGTTGCTTGTAGAACTTCCGAACTTCCGGCGTGATCTTCAATTTCATGCCGTGAATAATAATACTTGCAATGCAAGTTTCGCAAGAGTTATCTTAATTAAGTATGGCAGCCGCACAAAGAAGACGATCCTGAGCACAGATTGAGAGTCGAATATGCGACATTTTTGAAAACAACAGTCGGAATTCGATTTCGACTGGAACGTCTGTCCGCGCCACTGCGGGAGCATGTATGGAGAAAGATAGTGCTGAATTCAATCCCTTGCGCAGCATTCTCGACAGGCCTCAGGACTTGACTGAAGCGGAGCGGATATCCAAGGGCAAGCGAGACGCGCTGATCAAAGAGTACAATCGTGCGGTTCCAGAGTTGAGACTACAGATTCCAGACTTTCCCATCTCCCCGTACCTTTCCCTAAACCTTCAAGTGTGTGCAGATTACTACTTCAAGTGTCAACGCGCGCGTTTAGAAGAAGACGCGGGCAACAAGGTAGCTGCGTTGCTCACGTCGTTCTTGGAACAGCATCCACTCGAATGGAGCATCAGCTACTGGAAGAACGACTTCATCGCGGAACTGGTGTTAGGAAAGCTCAATACCTCAGGTGCGACGAAGGAAGCTGGACAGCGTTGGTTGAAGCGTTATTGGAGACGCGAACAAAGGATGCAGAGAGAGATTGCCACCTATGTAAGCCCCAAGAGAGTGGCGGCTTCAGAAGCAGTCTGGGACCTGGAACTGTTGGAACTCATTGACAACGATCCACAATTTTATATCCGTCCCGGATTTCGTGTGTTTGCCGAATTCGTCAATTGGTTAAACACAAACTGGACTCGATTCGCAGCCGAGAAAAAACGGTCGGCACTCTTCAACTGCCTAGTTAAAGAATATCGCAACCGCAAATTTCGCAAACAAAGGCAGGGTGCGGAGCTCAGTGATTCTGAACTAATCGACATCTGCAAAGTTTACGAAAGTATTGAATCTCAACATGATCCAGGTAACGTGACCCCTTATCAGGTCGTTCTGAATTTGATCGCCGGAAAGCACGGGGTATCTCCTCGCCTGATGACAGACGTAAGGGCCGAGAACCACAAACGGTGGCCCGCGATCCGAGTGCATCAAAAGGCACGGTCATGATCGGAACCCTTGCCTTTTCTCTTAACGCCCCATCGTAAATTACATGGCCCCAACGATTTGGCTGCGCAGGCGCCATGTTTTTCCACAACGCCGAATCGTGCATATGCGCCATCATGAACCACGTTGCAAGCAACAAGGATGGTGGCTCCATGATGGCCGATCAATCGATTCCGCAAAAAGAAGCCCAACGGCTTCCGCCCCCTCTACTGGTCAGCAAACGCGATGCCGCTGCGCTTCTTAGTGTGTGTTTGCGCACCATCGATAACTACATCGCGACGAAGGAACTTCCCTGCAGGCGCCTTGGAAAGAGAGTATTGATTCCGTACACCGCCCTCGTTGCGTTCGCACGCCGTGACCATCTGCCTGCAAGTGCTGAGACCGCGCCGGAGCAGGGAGCATAGCTGTGGCCGCCTCTCTGACAACTTGTGGGCAGAACCCAGCGGCACCAAGCGCCGCAGCACAATCGGATCTCCATAAGAGAGAAGTCGCTGTGCTTTGTCTAGCCGCTAACGGGCTGCGCCTTTTTCCCGTCCAGGCACGGAGCAAGCATCCGCTAATCCCCAAGTGGCCGCAGCAGGCCACCAGCGAGCCAAAGCAACTTCACGAATGGATTCAAGCGTACCCGGATTGCAATTGGGGCGTGGCTACTGGCCCAGGCTCGCGGGTCTTCGTTTTGGACGTGGATGGTGAGCATGGCCTTGCCGCAATCCAACAGTTGCGCAAGCACGGGCATGACGTGCCGCCGACGCTGACTGTCAGGACGGCCAGGGGATACCACTTATATTTCCGCTATCCCGAAGATGTCTTAATCCGGAACTCCGCAGGCAAGCTCGGTCCTGGGTTAGACATCCGCGGTGAGGGCGGTTACGCGCTTGTTCCTCCCTCTGTCCATCCCAGCGGCGCCGATTATCAGTGGAAGCACGAGGGCGCGGTTGCTCCGGCCCCGGATTGGCTGTTGGCACGACTCAAAACACAGGCACCATCAACATCAGCGCCAGGATCCAACGGCAAGGACCCAATCACAGAAGGGCAACGTAATGACTTCCTCGCGTCGCTCGCGGGAACGATGCGCAGGCGCGCCATGACGCCGTGCGCAATAGAGGCGGCCCTACTGGTGGAGAACGCAGAGCGCTGCGAGCCTCCGCTGCCGCAAACCGAAGTCCGCCAGATTGCGAGCAGTGTTTCCCGGTACGAACCAACAGCGCCGATAGTGGTGCGTTCGGCGATTCCCGCAGCCCCACAGTGGCCCGAGCCGCTTAACCCGGCCGCACTACATGGGCTTGCTGGTGAATTTGTGAATGGCGTCGAACCTTATACGGAGTCCGACCCCGCAGCTCTGCTGATCCAGCTACTGACGGTTCTAGGAAGAGACGAATTATTTAGGGCGCTGCGCAATGATCCCGACGGGCTTACTCGAACCACTATCAGAGACCTGTTCAGCCGACACGGAAATAGCCACCAGATTGACCGTGCCCTGCGGGCATTGGCCGAACTGGGCCGGGCTCGCTGCGTCAAGGAAGACAGCGGTGGTCGACCGGTAGAACGGTGGTTCGCTACTGCGACAAAAGCGATATAAGCGACAAAAGTCGGAGCTTTGGTCGCTTTCGTCGCTTATGTCGCGGACTGTGCAATTTGAGGTTAAGAGGATGGGTCGGTTTCTAGAGTTAGCGGAGAAGGCAGAGCGGAAGTTGGGCGAGAGGCCGCTAGAGCAGTTACGCCAGCACCGCGATCAAGTTTGCCATTTTCTAGATCAGCCCAATGGACTGACACAGCAGGACAGCGACGATCGACCGCCCACTGATCCGTGCTACGCCTGCGGCGGGTTGGTGTACTGGCGTCGACCGACGGGAGGTTATGTCTGCGCTGAGTGTCACCCCGACCCGAGATGGATCGCAGCGTCGAAGAAGATTCAATGAGGGCGGATCATAGAAATGATTCGATTGAAAGGGTGGACGGGCGGGCGCTGGAAGGACGATCTGCATGGGTGCCACCCTACCGTTGAACGGTGAGGAACGACAAATGGCGAGGACTTGAACGATGTCTCAACGGTGCTCGGCGAAGAATAGAAATGGCAAACGGTGCGGAGCGTGGGCTGTCACGGGAGGAAACAAATGCGCTCTGCATTTGGATCCTGGGCTGGCGGCAAAGATGGGCTCCAAGCATGGACGCAGGACCACATTTCCGCCTGCACGAGACGCGAGCGGCCTCGCGCGCAGACCGCTG
>Ga0187817_10000250_pt1 | contig 21631 bp, 14 predicted proteins | sample NC_wetland_sal_i_17_FD_132431 | JGI IMG/M metagenome (GOLD analysis project Ga0187817, IMG submission 132431) | Wetland sediment microbial communities from Neuse River Estuary, North Carolina, USA - SO4_2 | ecosystem: Environmental > Aquatic > Freshwater > Wetlands > Sediment | place: USA... | reverse complement strand
GGCCTGATGAACGTCCATGCCGATATACTTCTCTTGACTCATAAAGGCGCTCCTTTTCGCTAGGTTGGTGGTGCGAACAATCTCAACCTACCGCAAAAGTGGGCGCCTTTTTATATTGCGTGCAATGGGAATTGGCAACAGTGATCGGGCCGCGTGCGATGAAGACATTTCGATACTGTGCAATTTTGAACAGACACTCGATTGCGTTGTTGGTAATTTGCTTTTCTACGTAAATCGATATTGAAGGAACTATCGCGATTACCCCAAGACCACCGCGTCGGTTCCTTCGTTTATAAGGTGGCGCAGCTCATCCTCCCTCTGCTGCGCCACTTCGAAGTTGCGAGATCCGCACCAGGAATACCCGATGTCTGTGCGGCTATTCTTCTGTATCACGCGGAAGGTGGGAGCCCGATAACTGCCGTTAACAGGCGTTCGCCCTCATTGACCCGTTGAAGGTCTCGGAAGCGGACGGCCCCCGAAAGCGATTCAATGGATGACCAGGTTTGTTCGCCTTCCCAATTCAGGAAACACCTTCCAGGATGCGCACATCCCGCTCAACCGCGCCTTCGAGAAATTTCAAAGCGGACTGATATGCGGGACTCTCGTATACCTCGATTGCTTTCGCGGGACTGTCAAATTCGATCACGACGGATCGCTCTTTTATCCCCGCTTCGAACGCCTTGACGGCTGCACCGCGGGCGAGAAAACGTCCACCACCCGCCAGGATGGCGGCTTCAGCTGGTTTAGCGTATTGGCCGATTGCGGCGGGATTTGAAACACTCCGATAGAACACAACCCAGTAGCCTTTGGCCATGATGCCTCCTTCGACCAGGCCCTGAGTTTACGCCTGTCCCGGATCAACTTTTGTTAATCCAACGGATATGCCCGTGATGGATGGTCTGCCTGGTCGTTCCCCGATGGGTTCGGATTCAATGCGATCAGCGACTCTTGTCAAGACCGTGAGGATTTGCCGGATTACTTCCAACTTCTTGAGGACGCCTCCGATACTGAACGACATTGAATCTTGTTCAATTTCTAAAAGCCCTTTCCTCAAGAAAGCGTAGTTGAGAAGTGCGAATTCCTGAAATAGGCCCTGCACGTCCATTTGATACTTCTCTTCTAAGGGGATCCCAACATTCTGCAGGGTTACACTTTTGACAAATACTCTCTCGGTTCTATCGCCCCTTGTAAAAGCATATTTCCAGTTGGGGAAGTTCTTGAAAAAACCGCCATGAAGGTGGAGAGGGATTCCCTTATTCGCGCACTGCATTGTGACAGTAGTCCAAGTAGAACGGCTGCGTATAACGTTTTCAACTGCGTATTTTCTGTTATTGCTGGACCCAGCGATCCTTCCCGCCTTAAACAAACCTTGCGATTGATACTCCGCTCCTAACTCCTTTGCAATCTGCTGGTACTTCCACTTTAAGTACTGGATTTGGCCACAATAAATGATCAACAAAAAGAGAAGGAGGCCAGCTACATAAACGAGACCAGGTAGGTCGGCAATCAATGGTTAACCTCTGAACCTGCCGCTACTCCAGCGCCTCCGGCTCAATCGAAATGTTCTTCTCGCCCTTGGCGCGCTTTTCCCAGTATTTCTTCACCCAGGCTTCGTAGCTCTTGCCGGCAGCGGTATCGCGTCCGGTAAAGGCGATGGCGGCGATTTCCGAGTAGGGTATGGCGGGCCGCTCGGCGCTGCCAGCGAGTACCAGACGCACGACGGAGTTCTCAAGCGTCGGACCAATGCGGCGGTCGAACAGATATCCGGTGACTTCGGCGCCATTCTTGCGGGTGATGGTTACGTCGCCGCGATAGTCAAATGCTTTTTCGATCACCGCCCGCACATCGGCTTCGGTGGCGAGTTGCGGAATCCATCCCTGAAGATTTTCGCGTTCGAATCCGGGGACAACTTCGAGTTCGTCAGCTGGTTTCGGCGGCGCAGCAACCGCGCCGTGCGGCAGCAGAGGATCGTGCCCATGTTCGCGACCGCTCATACCCGGCTTTCTTCCGCTTGCGGAGCAGTCGCTTCAATCTGAACCAGTGGATTGTAAGAGTGCACCGGCCGCACTTCGCGGCCCAGATCGGCAAGAGCCTCTTTGTCGGGATAGAGCGAAAACGTAGCCTTCACCGTGTCGGCAAATCCGCGCAGCGATCCGAACGTGTCGTTCACCGATGAAGGCTCGTAGCCGCAATGCACCATGCAGTTAGCGCACTGCGGATTGCCCGACTCGGTGCCGTAGCTCGCCCATTCTGTTGTTTCCATCAATTCTTTGTAGGACTCGGCGTAGCCGTCCTGCAGCAGGTAACAGGGCTTTTGCCATCCGAAAATGTTGTACGTTGGCATGCCCCAGGGTGTGCACTGGTAGTGGCGCTTGCCCATCAGATATTCGAGGAAGAGGGGCGACTGGTTAAACCGCCAGGTCTTCTTGCGATTCGAAAGCATGGCGCGGAACAGGCGCCGGGTACGGGCGCGTCCCATAAAATGTTTCTGGTCGGGCGCCTTGTCATAGGAGTATCCGGGCGAGACCATCATGCTCTCGACCCCGACGTCCATCATCTCGTCAAAGAACTTGCGCACGCTGTTGGGATCGGCGCCATCGAACAAAGTTGTGTTGGTGGTCACGCGGAAGCCGGCTGCCACGGCAGCACGAATTCCGTCGAGAGCAAGTTCGTATCCCCCTTCGCGGCACACCGAAAAATCGTGGTGCTCCTTCTGCCCGTCCACGTGAACCGAAAAGCTCAGGTACTTGCTGGGCTTGAACAGGTGCAGCTTTTCTTTCAGCAGCAACGCGTTGGTGCACAGATAGATATATTTCTTGCGCGCCACCAGGCCTTCGACAATCTTGTCGATCTGCGGATGCATCAGCGGCTCGCCGCCGGGAATCGACACCATCGGCGCTCCGCACTCATCGACCGCCTTGAAGCAGTCTTCCGGCGAGAGATCGGTTTTCAGGATGTGGGCGGGGTACTGGATCTTGCCGCATCCGGCGCAAGCCAGGTTGCAGCGGAACAGCGGCTCGAGCATCAACACGAGCGGATAGCGCGTGCGTCCAGCCAGCTTCTGGCGCAGGACGTAGGTAGCCACCGTCCACATCTGAGATACAGGAACTGCCATCACCCCTCCGGGACGAATGTTCTTCTATGATACCGGATTCCGCTTATGTTCAGAACCAGCTTCCCCGGTTACCTCCGCACGCCGTGAATTGTCTGCGAAATTGACAATTGTTTGACAAAGTTCACCTCAGAAACGTTGTAGCATCTAGCCGACTTGCCGGGCTCGTGGCTGCACCGGAAGGTGTCGATTCGAGCCGGCGGGACGCACACTTTTGCACTCTAGTCGCAGCCGCAATTCACACGGCTGCGATTAGGAAGCGGCCTCCTGGGTCGCTGGCGGCGATTCTTCGCCCTAGACGGATGAAGAGATTCGATTTCCCCATGATCCGATGCTGCGCGGCCCAAACCCCGAACTGGCACTCGGCATGCACAGTCAACTGTTTACGTCTGTGATGTCCGCATACAAGGAAAAGGAGATTGGTGTATGAATTCAACGAAATTTAGGTCTTTTGCCCGGCCGCTTTCTCGGTCCCTGGCCGCTCTGGTTCTTCTCTCTGCTCTTGCAGCGCTCTTGCCGGTAGCGAGCGCGCAGACTTACTCGATCCACGGCAACACCCCTGGATTCATCCAGAAAGCTACAGACCTCGGCGCGGTGGATCCATCCAGCGTGATCTCGGTCACGGCTTGGCTCAAGCTCCATAATGAAGGTAAGTTGGACAAGTTGGTCGAAAGCCAAAGACAGAAGGGCTCTCCCAATTATCAGAAGTGGATCACGCAAGACCAGTTCAACGCCAGCTTCAGTCCGACGGCGCAGGAAGTAAAAGCAGTGCAGAATTTCCTGTCGGCGCACGGTCTCACCACCCTGACCGTGGCTGAGAACAACTTCTACGTGAAAGTGGAGGGGACGGTGGGAGCCATCGAAAAGGCCTTCAACGTCCAAATTGACAGCTACAATCTGAATGGCGACACGTACCGTTCCAATAAAGCCGATCCCTCGGTGAATAACGGAGCCGGCGGATTGATTGCGGCGGTTACGGGACTCGACGATTATGGCTTCCAGCCAATGGTGGCCTATGCTTCGGGGCCGGACGGCGCTTCCCTGAAGCCCATTCCGCTCAGCGTTACTCCGGACGGAGCCTTCTTCGAAAGTCAGTGTTTCCGAGCTCCCGAGACCGATACCTTCACCGCAGGCGGCAACACTGCGACCTACACCGGCAATCGTTACGGTGCTGACATTACCAACACTACGCTCGGACATCTGGCGCCCTGCGGTTATCAGCCCAGCGAATTGCACGTCGCCTATGACATGAATCCGCTCTACGCCGCCGGCTGGGATGGAACCGGGCAGACAGTCGTAATCACCGATGCGTTCGGAGACGACACCATCGCTGGCGATGCGGAAGTATTCTCGCAGATCTACGGGTTGCCCGACCTGACGCCGGCGAATTTCCAGGTCCTGCGCGCACCGGGCGCCATCCACAACCCCGGCAAGGGTCATTTCGGTGGCAGCGCGGGCTGGAGAGATGAAATCACGCTGGACGTGGAATGGGTGCATGCCATGGCGCCTGGAGCCAATATCATTCTGGTCGTTGGGCCGAACAATGGCAGTGACCTCGACGAGGCCATCAACTATGCCGTCGTCCATCATTTGGGTAACACGATTTCCAATAGCTGGTCGAGCATCGAAGGGGTTGGAAATCCCGCTCAGCACATCCGCGACAACCGCATTCTCGAGGCGGCAGCCGCCCAGGGTATCGACGTGAACTTCTCCTCCGGTGACTCGGGAGACTTTGTCGCGGCGGCCGGATTCAAAACAGTAGGCTTCCCCGGCAGTTCGCCGTTCGCGACTTCGATCGGCGGCACCAGCCTGGCGCTGAACCCCGACGACACCATGAACTTCCAAACCGGCTGGGGAACTAACCTGACGGAGATTGCGGATACCATCGCGGCGGGCAGCTCACCGCTAGTTCCACCTGCAGGTCTGGGATTCCAGTTTGGCGCGGGCGGTGGCACAAGCTTGACCTTTGCCAAGCCGTCGTTCCAGAGCGGCCTTCCGGGATCCATGCGGATGGTGCCCGACATCTCGATGCTGGCAGATCCATATACCGGCGTGGAGATTATCGAAACTGTTAACGGACAACTTAGCGTAGGCGTCATCGGTGGAACCAGTCTTGCCTGCCCAACGTTCTCTGCGATCATGGGAATCGCTTCCCAAAAAGCTGGACAGGGACTGGGACAAGCGGCACAACTGGTTTACAACTTGCCCGCCGGCGCAGTGACGGACGTTCTGGCGGTCAGTTCGCCGAACAATGTGACTGGCCTCATCAACGGCACAACCGTAGAGACGGCGGACGATCTCGCCGGTCCTCTCGATGGCACCACCAGTTACTTCAGCGCGTTCTATAACAGTCCGCATTCGACGCGCTGGTTCGTAATCACATTCGGCACCGATAGTTCACTGACCACGGGCCCCGGTTGGGACAATGTGACCGGCGTCGGCACGCCAGACGGATGGAACTTTGTGACTGCGCTCGCGCCCTAGCGACCGCTGTTAGTTTCTTTGAACCTTAGCGCAGGACCCGGCCCCGAGTCGGTCCTGCGCTTTTTCTTGTCCACGCCCCATCCTGCTAGAATCGACCTGCCCCATGGAAGCCGCTCGCATCCGCAATTTTGCGATCATTGCGCACATTGATCATGGGAAATCCACGCTCGCCGACCGCCTACTGGAGCTGACCGGGTCGCTCGCCATGCGAGAAATGCAGGAGCAGGTCCTCGATTCCATGGACCTGGAGCGCGAACGCGGCATCACCATCAAAGCTCATGCCGTCCGCATGTTATACCCCGCGCAGGATGGACACACTTACCAGCTCAACCTGATCGACACGCCCGGGCATGTGGATTTCTCCTATGAGGTTTCGCGCTCCCTCGCCGCCTGCGAAGGCGCGCTGCTGGTCGTAGATGCGTCGCAGGGTGTCGAAGCCCAGACCCTGGCGAACTCGTATCTCGCGATCAATCACGGCCTGGAAATTATCCCCGTCATCAACAAGATCGACCTGCAGAGCGCAGACATTCCGCGCACCAAGGAGATGATCGAGAGCGCTGTAGGCCTGGATGCCTCCGATGCATTGCTGATCAGCGCGAAAACCGGCCAGGGTGTGCCCGACGTGCTGGAGGCGATCGTGAAGCGCGTTCCGCCGCCCAAAGGCGCGCCCGAACGCCATCTTCAAGCGCTGCTGTTCGATTCGTGGTTCGATCCTTATCGCGGAGTCGTAGTGCTGGCGCGGGTTTTCGAGGGCCGCCTGCGCCGGGGGCAGAAAATCCGGCTGTGGTCGAATGGGCACGTTTTTCAGGTGGAAACTCTGGGCGCGCTCACGCCGAAACCGGTCGAGGTCGACGAACTGGTCGCGGGCGAGGTCGGATTCATCATCGCGAATATCAAGAACGTCGCCGACACCAAGATCGGCGACACCATCACCGACGATGACCGGCCTTCGCTGCAAGCCTTGCCGGGATTTGAAGAAATCAAGCCCATGGTTTTCGCCGGCCTCTACACGGTGGACGCGCACGAGCACACGCAACTGCGCGAGGCGCTGGAAAAGTTGAAGCTGAACGACTCATCTTTTTTCTTCGAGCCGGAAAGCTCCGTCGCGCTCGGATTCGGCTTCCGCTGCGGCTTTCTCGGCCTCCTGCACATGGAGATCATCCAGGAGCGCCTCGAGCGCGAATACAATCTCGACCTCATCACCACCGCCCCAGGCGTGCGCTACCAGATCACCAAAACCGACGGCCAGGTAATCGAAGTCGACAATCCTTCGCGCTGGCCCGATACCAGCGAGATCGCGAAAGTGGAAGAACCGGTCATTCTCGCCGTGATCTTGACCAACGAGGAATATGTAGGCGGCATTCTGAAGCTGGTCGAGGAAAAGCGCGGCAAGCAGAAGAGCTTTGAATACGTCAGCTCCTCGCGCGTGATGCTGCAGTACGAATTGCCATTGAATGAAATCGTGCTCGATTTTTACGACCGCCTGAAGTCAGTGTCGCGCGGCTACGCTTCGCTCGATTACCATCTGTCGGGCAACTGGGTGTCGCCGATGGCCAAACTCGACATTATGGTAGCGGGCGAGCCGGTCGATGCCTTGTCGACCATCATCCACCGTGATTTTGCTTACGAGCGCGGGCGGGCGCTGGCAGCGAAAATGAAGGAACTGATCCCGCGGCAAATGTTTGAGGTAGCAATTCAGGCCGCGATTGGAGCCAAGATCATTGCCCGCGAAACCGTGCCCGCAATCCGCAAGAACGTGCTGGCCAAATGCTACGGCGGCGACATCACCCGAAAACGCAAGCTGCTCGAAAAACAGAAAGAAGGCAAGAAGCGCATGAAGCGCATCGGGCGGGTGGATATTCCGCAGGAAGCGTTCCTGGCGCTGCTCAAGGTCGGCGAGGGCAGCGACTGACTCAACCAGACTCACGTAGGGACGGCCGCCCTCGGAGCCTGCCCTGAGCGAAGCCGAAGGGTCCGGCGGAGCGGAAGTTTTTTAGAGTCCCCCCTAGCTTGTCTTGAGTCCGATATAGGAAGGAGAAACCAGCATGACCGAAACAGCTTCAACCACCGCCCTACTAGATGAGACCCAGTCCGCCAAAACCTATTCCGCAAAAGCCTATTCCGCGCGAAGCGCAACCTCGGCGCTCGCCCCGGCCTCAATCCAGCGTCGTACACCGCGGCCTCAGGATATCCAGATCGATATTCTCTACTGTGGGGTTTGCCATTCCGATCTACACACGGTCCGCAACGAATGGGAAGGCGTCATGCCCACGGTCTATCCCTGTGTGCCGGGCCACGAAATCGTAGGCCGGGTCGTCAAAATCGGCAGCGCCGTCAAGAAGTTCAAAGAAGGCGATCTCGCCGCTGTCGGCTGCCTGGTCGATTCCGATGGTGTGTGCCCGAGTTGCCGCGCGGGAGAGGAGCAGTTCTGCGATGGCCCCGCCACTTTCACCTACAACTCGGAAGATAAGCAGATCGGAGGCGTCACCTACGGCGGCTACTCGGAAAGCATTGTGGTCACCGAGGGATTTGCTCTGCGAGTATCGAAGGACCTGGATCTTGCCGCTACTGCCCCTCTTCTCTGTGCCGGCATCACGACGTACTCTCCACTGCGTCATTGGAACGTGAAGAAAGGACAGAAAGTTGGCATCGTCGGCCTCGGCGGCCTGGGTCACATGGGACTGAAATTCGCCCACGCCTTCGGCGCCAATGTCGTTTTGTTTACGACCTCGCCTAACAAGACCGAAGACGCAAAGCGGCTCGGCGCCGACGAAGTGGTGGTTTCGAAGAATGAAGCCGAGATGCAGAAACATCTCGCCAGCTTCGACTTCATCCTCGACACCGTCTCCGCCCAGCACGATCTGAACGCATACATCAATCTGCTGAAGCGGGACGGAACCCTCACCCAGGTGGGAGCGCCTCCAACCCCGACGCCGATTCTAGGCTTCGGCCTGCTGTTCAAGCGCCGGCAGCTCGCCGGCTCCATCATTGGAGGCATACGGGAGACGCAGGAGATGCTCGATTTCTGCGCCGAACATGGCATCACTTCCGACATCGAAATGATTCGGATCGATCAGATCAACCAGGCTTACGAACGTCTGCTTAAAAGCGACGTGAAATACCGTTTCGTAATCGACATGGCATCGTTGAAGTAGGCCTAGCAACACTCACGTAGGGGCAGGTGCCCTCACCTGCCCCGCCGAGCAAACTGGGGTCCCGGTCAAGCCCGGTTTGGCTTGACGGGGTGGAGAAGCTCGGCAGCTGCCGGCGGCCACAGAAACCTGGTGTCGCCATAGAGGGGTTGAGCATGTGAGTGAATACAAGAATTACGCGACGCGGCTCAGAACAGATAGATCAAGTTCGCCGCCCGCGTGAACTGATGATCCGTCGTGGGAGTGCTGCCCACGAGAAACACATTCTTGTCCGACAAATCCCAGCGCACCTCGCCGCGCACCGCAAACTTCCCGTCTGCCTTCCTGAAATGAGCGTTCAAACGTGAAAACTTGGCGTTCATATCATATTCAGGAGTAAACGTGAATCCCTGCAAAGTCTGATCGGTGCCGGTGCGCGTGCCTCCGGCGTCGTTGAAAACTTCTCCGCGGAATGCCAGCGAGAACTTGGACGTAAGGCTGTACTTGGCGTATCCAGCCAGCCCCCTCCAGATTGCGTCATGACCGATAGCGACACCATTTTCTTCGTGACCATAGACTCCATCGCCGCCCAGGGTCAGCTTCGAATACGGTTTCCATGCCGTGACCAATTCATAGACCGTGCGCTGGTCGTGAGTATCCTGCCGGCGCTCCGGACCGTGTATGAAGTTGAAAGTCAGGCTGTAGGTCTTGGCCGGAGTAAGCGCAATTTGTCCCGCAGCTGTGTAGGCATGATTGAGCCGCTGCACATCGTCCCACCCATTACAGATAGAAACCATGGCCGCGATCTTGCTGTTGAAGGCATAGGTCGCCTTGATGCCGGTATGGGTAAACGGTATTCCGTATCCGAATATGAACCCGCGGCTGAAGTTGTCGTTGTAGCCGTCGTACCCGCCGATAGCTTCATATCCCATGTGGGTAGCGTATTTCCCCGCATCCAGGCGCAAACCCTTCCCAACGGGAACGATGTAGCTGACGAAGAATTGCGGAATATCCACGTGGTGCGCGATTCCGCTCTGCATGTTGCGGAAGAGTCCATAAGCAGCGGTAACTTCCGGAACTCCGGAGCCTGCGATCAAGTCAAAGCGGAAACCGAATTCTTTCGGTTCCGTGATCGCGCGTTGAATCACCAGCTGGGCGACATCCAGTTGCGGAAGATCGTCGTTGAAGTCGAAAACCCGGAACTGGTTGATGCGATTGGCGGGAACGTTGTCGTTGTAGGTGTAGGAGAGGGACAGGAAGCCGTCGGTGGTGATGCCTCGCCACCAGGGCCTGGCATCGGTGGCGCTGGCAGCCCGAGCCGAGGCGGGCGCGGCATCGCCCGTTTGAGAATGGATTGGCAGGGATGACACGGCGATCATCCCCGCCACCATCCATTTACCGATATTCCATTTAGCAAACGACTGCCGGACCCTTCGCCCGGCAATCCGCCCCGTCTTCCGCCAACCGGCCGTTACCTGGCTAGCGTGAACCCGCATGAACGAGGTCCTCGTCAGCCTCCTCATAGGCATGTTCGCCATGGATGGATTCATCGAGCCCGATTTCCTCAGTCATTTCATCGACTTTCACCGTCGTAAAGGCATCGATGATTCGCAACATCGCGTAGGTAAACACGAACGCCCACACCGACGAGAACGTCACTGCCGTGACTTGTTTCAGCAGGAACGTCGGATCGCCGTAGAGCAGTCCGTTTGCTCCTTCGGGATTAAATTGCTTGTTGGCGAAGATTCCCAGCATGACGATGCCGAGGAAGCCTCCTACCCCGTGGACCCCCCAAACATCCAGCGCGTCGTCCCACTGCAGCTTGTTCTTCATTTCGACCGCGTAGTAGCAAACCACTCCAGCAACCACGCCAATGATGACCGCCGTGGTCGGAGAAACATACCCCGCCGCGGGAGTCACGGTAGCCAGTCCGGCAACCGCTCCAGTGAGCAGGCCGAGGAGCTTAGGCTTCTTTTCGTTGAGCCAGGCCACAAACAACCAGGCGACAGCCGCAAACGAGGCTGCCAAATCTGTATTCAGAAATGCGGTCGCAGTCACCGAATCGACGCGCATTTCACTGCCCGCGTTAAACCCGTACCAGCCGAACCAAAGCAGGCCCGTTCCCAAAGCAACCAGCGGGATGCTGTGCGGGCCGCGATCCGCTGTGTGCCGCTTTCCAACGTACAGCACCGACGCCAAAGCCGCGATGCCCGCGATGTTGTGCACCACGATGCCGCCCGCAAAATCTTTCACGCCCCATTGCTGCAGGAACCCTCCACCCCAAACCATGTGCACGAAGGGGAAGTAGACAAACGTCAGCCAGCCCGTCAGGAACAGCATGTAAGCCTTGAACGTGACCCGGTTGGTGAATGCGCCCGAAATCAGCGCGGGAGTGATAATCGCGAACATCATCTGATAGGCAATGAACACAAATGCCGGGATGGTGTTATTCGGCGAAGGTGTCGTGAGATCCACCCCGCGCAGAAATGCAAGATGGAAATTGCCGATGACCCCGTGCCAATCGCCGCTGAAGCACAGCGAATAGCCGTATAAATACCAGATCACCGTCGTCCAGCCCATCGAGACAAAACTCTGAATCATGATGGCGAGCACGTTCTTGCGCCCCACCAGGCCGCCATAAAAAAATGCAAGGCCGGGTGTCATCAGCATGACCAGGCTGGTACAGAGAATCATGAAACCTGTGTTACCAGTATCGAGATGCAGCATAGAAGCTTCTCCAGTCGTAAGGGATAGAAGGCATAGGAATGCTCGATGGCTGCTGGAAAACATGGAGGCGCGGAACTTGCGCGTACTGCCGAGTTGAACGTGAAGAAAACGTCAGCGTTCTCCGGCGGCGCCATCAAAACTGCCGACACACACTGCGGCCAGGAGACACCTCCAGTACCTCCTGCCCTATCAGAGGGTGGACTTTGGCGAGGACAAGCGCGGTGAGGCCTGTCACGGTTGGTTGTGACGCAACCTGTGTCTCCGCCCTCAGCCCTTTAGGCGGTTACGGGAGGGTGCACCTGAACCCCAGCCGCTGCCCGCGCCGCTTCCAGCCTTCGGCATTATGTGCAAATCTCACTTTCTATGACGAAAGTACTGATTCCTAAGCGGTTCTGCCGATTGACTTCCAGGCAAGCGTTAACCAACTTAGAAACATAGCTTTAGGGAGGCTCTTATGACTCTGAAATGTCCCGACCAGGCGGTCGGTCGCGTCGGATTTCGCGCCCCGTCCTTCTCATCCACAATCTTTTCCACAGGTTAAAGGTGTCTAAGGGTCGGATTTTGTCTCATCGCAATCGCCCAGTGACGGCCGCCCCCGGAGCCTGCCCTGAGCGAAGTCGAAGGATCCAGCCGAGCGAAGCTCGGCAGCAGCGCCTATCCGCAATCACGAAGGGGCAGGTGCCCTCACCTGCCCAGCCGAGCGAAGTTCGGCAGCAGTGTTCAGGCTTTCAGTTCCATCGATAGAATCGGGAAAAAATTGCTCTATTCGCCGGGTTCGTTGTTGCCCTCAAGCAGGTTGGCGAAGCGTGTCGAATTGTGCAAGAAGGCGAGATTCAACTTGCCGGTGGGCCCGTTACGCTGCTTGGCAATAATGATTTCGGCGTGCCCCCTCAGGTCGGGGTCGTCCTGCTTATAGATCTCTTCGCGAAAGATAAACATAACCACGTCGGCGTCCTGCTCAATCGATCCCGATTCGCGCAAATCGGAGAGCTGCGGCCGGTGGTCGCCTCCGCGGCTTTCCGGAGCCCGGCTAAGCTGCGACAAAGCCAGCACCGGCACGCTGAGTTCTTTGGCAATGGCTTTCAGTCCCCGAGAAATCGAAGACACTTCCTGCGTCCGGTTCTCGAAACGCTTGCTGCCCCCCGACATCAGCTGCAGGTAGTCAACCACCAGCAAGTCCAACCGTCCTTGCGACTGTTTCAGCCGCCGGGCCTTGGCGCGCATCTCGCTGACCGAGAGCCCCGGCGAGTCGTCAATAAACAGAGGCGAAGCCGTCAGTTCCTCCGCCGCCCGTTGAATCTTCGGCATATCGGATGAAAAAAATGTGCCCGTGCGAAATTTCTGCGCGTCCACGATGGCGCGCGAGCACAGCAACCGCTGAACCAGCGCCTCGCACGACATTTCCAGGGAAAAGACTCCCACCACCTTGCCGTCGTCGATCGCCGCGTTCTCGGCGATATTCATGGCGAACGAAGTTTTTCCCACCGAAGGCCGAGCCGCCACGATCACGAGATCGGACTTCTGCAAACCCGTCGTCATCTCGTCCAGAATCGTGAAGTGGGTCTCCAGTCCCGTGATCCGCTGGCCACGCTTGAGCAGGGCATCGATCGATCCAAACGAGTCGCGGACAATCTCCTTGATCCCCAGGAAGCCCTTGCCCATGCGCTTCTCCGAGAGCTGGAAGACGGCCGCTTCGGCGTCATTGAGAATTTCGTCGGCAGGCTCGGCCTGCTCGCTGGCCTTGGCAATCGCGGTGTTCGAGACATTAATCAGCCCGCGCAGAATCGCCTTGTCGCGAACAATCTTGACGTAATGCTCGATCGAAGGCCGATCGGGCACGCCGTCGAGCAGCCCGGAGATGTACCCCACATCGCCGACCGCCTGCAGGTCTTTCTTTTGTTCCAGCTCTTCGACCAGCGTGATGATGTCAATAGGCCGAGAAGATTCGGCCAGCTCCATCATCCGCGAATAAATCCGCCGGTGCGAGTCAATGGAAAAGTCTTCCGGCTTCAAGTGCTCGGCAGCATCGTTGAAGGCGTGATTGTCGAGCAACACCGCGCCCAGGATGGAGCGCTCGGCTTCGATGTTAGCCGGCAAACGCCCGATGCTGGTTTCCAGAGTGGCCACGATGTTTAACTGAGTGCGTTGCATCGTAAACCGATTCCCCCTGTGGACGTATGAGGAGCACAGCAGGAAAACCGGTCCGAAAATAAATTTTCTTGGCCGATGAATTCCCGCGCGTTTCCACCAACCACGTAGGGGCAGGTGCCCTCACCTGCCCAGCCGAGCGAAGCTCGGCACTCCCTATCGCGCAGTATGCCACAAGGCGAACAAAAAGCAAATATATGAAGGAGGGGCGTAATTGAGAGGTTATGCCAACAATCGAAATATGCCAGAAACAGCCCGGTTTGGTGGCGCGGAATGTGCCATCGTTGGCCGCCCACGGAAGATGCAGTGTGCTCGAAGCCACTCTGACGCGCCCATTTCGGATCCACGCCCTCCGCACTTCGCTCTTGACACCAGGCTTCGGAGGGCTTAATTTGTGTTCCCTAACCGGGCCAGCTTCGGCTATGTTTTGCGGCGATCCGACTGATTCCTCCCCCTCGCCCCTATGCCGCTACACAGGAGACCCTATGAAATTCGAAACGTTGATACGCCGGTTTGCCCGCATCGTTCCCGCTTCAATTTGCTGCTCCCTGCTGATCGTGGGAGGCTTACTGCTCGCAGTTCCCGCCGGCGCACAGACCTTCAACACTCTTGCGAGTTTCAACGGGACCGACGGGTCTAGCCCCGACCATCTTTCTCTCGTCCAGGCAACCGACGGGAACCTTTACGGAACAACCCAAACGGGCGGCACCAACGGTCAAGGCACGGTCTTCAAAATCACCACTGGGGGCACGCTATCCACACTTTACAGCTTTTGTTCCCTACCTAGCTGCACCGACGGCGCTAGTCCTGACGCAGGGCTGATACAAGCCACCGACGGGAACTTCTACGGGACAACAGTGAACGGCGGAGCGTACACCTACGGCACAGTCTTCAAGATCACGACTGGTGGCACGCTCACCACGCTGCACAGCTTTTGCGCTCAAGTGAACGGTGGAGGGCACTGCACCGACGGCGCTAACCCTCACGCACCGCTGATACAAGCCGCGAATGGAAATCTCTACGGCACGACGAACCAGGGCGGAGCCAACGGCGACGGAGCGGTCTTCGAAATCACTACCGCAGGGACGTTCACCTTGCTGCACAGCTTCGCTGGCACTGATGGCATGGCCCCCTGGGGAGGAGTCATTCAAGCCGCCAACGGAAACTTCTACGGCACCACGCAGTCTGGCGGAGCCAGTGGCAATGGCACCATCTTCAATATGACTGCTGCGGGCAAGCTCACCACGCTGCACAGCTTCGATGGCACTCACGGCTCGCAGCCTCTCGGCTGGCTGGTTCAAGCCGCCAACGGAACTTTCTACGGCACCACGGAGTATGGAGGAACCCACAATCAGGGCACGGTTTTCAAAATGACCTCTGGGGGCACGATAACCACGCTTTACAGTTTTTGCGCCCAGGCCGGCTGCGCCGACGGCGCTATCGGTGACGCAGGGTTGGTACTGGCTACCGACGGTAACTTATATGGGTTGGCTAACGGTGGCGGAGCCAATAGTGCAGGCACGATCTACAAACTGACCACAGGGGGCAAGCTGACCACGCTGCATAGCTTCGACACCACGAACGGCGGCAGGCCTGTCGGAGGCCTGGTTCAAGACACCAACGGGACCTTCTATGGCCTGGCTGGAGGCGGTGGGGCGAACAGCGATGGCACGGTTTTCAGCCTTTCCATCGGACTGAACCCGTTTATCTCATTGCTGAGCACGAGCGGCAAAGTTGGATCGAACGTGGGCATTCTCGGTCAGGGTTTCGATTCCTCGTCGGTGGTGAAGTTCAACGGCGTGACCGCCACGACCACTACTCTCACGGGAACGGCCTACATCACGGCGACAGTGCCGGCGGGAGCAAGCACGGGTTACGTGACCGTGACCACCGGCGCAACCACGCTGACCAGCACGAAGATCTATGTCGTGCACAACTCATGGGGCAGCGGCGCGGCTATGCCGACGGCGGTTAAATCGCCTGCCGCGGGAATGATCAGCAACAAAATCTATGTAGTCGGCGGAGTGAATTCCTCTGCCACCGTAGTTGGCAACAACCAGGTCTACAACCCGGTCACAAACACGTGGAGTACGGGCGCGGCTCTGCCCGCGACCACATACGCTGCGGCCAGTGCCGTGGTTAAAAACGTTTTATATGTCATCAGTGGCACCAACGATGGCACGACTTTAACGAACGCGGTCTGGGCGTATAACCCGGCGACGAACACCTGGTCCGGGAAAGCCGCCATCCCCACGGCGCGGGTGGCCGCAGCGGCGGCGGTGCAAAACAACATCATCTATGTGATCGGCGGGCAAGACGGCAGTGCCAACAGTTTGACGACCGTCGAGAGCTACAATCCCGCCACCAATACCTGGAAGACAGAGGCGCCGCTGCTGGTTGCGAAGTCGTTTCATTCGGCCGGACTGCTGGGGTCCATGATCGTGGCGACCGGAGGACAGACCAGCGTCGGGGTCTATACCGGAGACAACGAAGGCTACAACGCCTCCACGAATTCGTGGAAGTCCCTCACTGCCGATCCCACGGCCAGGGGAAGGGATTGTGCCGGCGCCATCAGCGGACAGTGGTACGTTGCGGGCGGCTACAGCGGCGGAGGCGCTGGAACACCGGCCCTGACCTTGACTGAATTGTTCGCGCCCTCGACGAACAAGTGGACGACGCTGGCCCCCATGCCGCAGGGCAGCCAGGCACCTGGTGCCGCAGTGTATGGCGGGCAACTCTACTGCTTCGGGGGTGCGGCGGCCCAAGCTGGAACCGTCCTCAACAAAGTGCAGATTTATCAGCCGTAGGCTTGCCATTCGTCTCGCCTCACAGGCCGTCCTGTAAGGGGCGGCCTTTCTTTTTGTCGCAAGCCTTTAGCTGGTTTATGCAACCAGATGGGATGAGAGGGTCGACGGGATGCCGGCTGCCCCATCCTAACGTCGTGCTTTTCGACGTTAGAGCCCACCCTGAGCGGAGTCGAAGGGGTGGGATTTTAACGCCACCTGATTTTCACGGCTGATGGCTGAGAGCTGAGAGCTAAAAACAAATGCGGCTCGGGCCAGCCACCCAAGCCGCACTGTTATCGCGTATGTTCTGATTACCGTCTTTCGCCAAGGCGAGATCGCCGGACGGAAAGATCATCGCGCCACCGCACTCGCAAAAGTGCTATTGCATCGATGCTCCCTCAGGCTCGCGCTTCAGGGGCCAAGGCTCAGCTTCCATCCTTCTCGAAAGAAGGACTTCTGGGGAGGTTGCTGAAGCCCGGGCGACGGCACACTGGACATGCGCCGAATTTTCCCCCGGTGATTCACTCTCGAGAAATCACCGGCCACGCTGAACCTTTGTCGGAACAGATTCAGAACATCTCACGCGTTTGACTGCAAGCACTCTGCGGCAGCGGAAATGTTTCCGCAACGCAAAACTGCGGTCACGCTGTGTAAATACTGTGGACCCGCCCAACTTCCTGTGGAAAGGAAAGGAAAAGATGTACTTTTCCCGCCGCCTCGCCAGACTGCCGTACAATACCCCCCGGTACAATACTCAGATGATTGCGCACCTTCGAGGAACGCTGCTGTCAAAGCATCCGAACCAGGCCATCGTGGAAACGCACGGCGTCGGCTACGACGTCGCCATCAGCGTGCCGACCTTCACGGAAATGCCCGCGGCAGGCGCTGAGGTAGCGCTCTACATCCATACCCATGTTCGCGAAGATGCGCTAAGCCTGTATGGATTTTTGCGTCTGGCGGAAAAACAGCTCTTCGAGAAGCTGCTGACCGTGAGCGGGATTGGCCCGACGCTCGCCATCAAGATCCTGAGCGGCATGCCCGCCGATGAAATGGTCGGCGCGATTCGCGGAGGCGACTTGGCGCGGCTCACCCGAATTTCAGGCGTAGGCAAAAAGACGGCGGAGCGCATGGTGCTGGAACTGCGCGACAAGCTGCCGCCGACGGGAGCGTCCGAAATAAGCGCGCCGCTGGCCAGCCCGGTCGAGGAAGATGTCATTTCCGCCCTGGTCAATCTGGGCTATCCCAGGGCGGCGGCCGACAAAGCGCTGCTGGCGGCCCGAGGCGGCAAAAGTCCTCAGAGTTTTGACGTGCTCTTTCGCCAAGCGCTGAGTCTGCTGTCGAAATGATTTTGCGCCGAGAGAGACGGGGCAAGCCCCGTCTCTACACTTGAATCCAGCCTCATTCGAGCCCTGGGAGGTTTTTCGTGCGCCGACGGTCGGTTCAAATCACTCTGCTGGTCTTATGCGTCGTGGCGGCTTTCTTTGTGGCCATCCCGCGGCTGGTGGACGAAGACCAGAATAAAGTCGTGAACAAGCCGCCCTACAAGGCATCCCTGCGGGCGCTGAATCTGCACGAAGAGCTCACGATCGCCGACCTTCACGCCGACTCGCTTTTGTGGGGCCGCGATCTGCTGCAACGCAGCGCGTACGGGCAGGTTGACATTCCGCGGCTCGCGGACGGCAACGTTGCGTTGCAAGTGTTCTCACTTCCCACCAAGAGTCCGCACGGTTTGAACATTGAGAGCAATGAAGACAAAAGCGACGACATTTTCTGGCTGGCAATTGCGGATCGCTGGCCGCCGGCAACCTGGACCAGCCTCACCGAGCGGGCTCTGTATCATGCGCGCCGTCTGCACCAGTTCGCGCGCGCTTCGCGCGGCGGCTTCGTGGTGATTGAAAGTTCCGCTGATCTCTCCGCCTACCTGGAACGCCGCCGCCAGAATGGCAGGCTTACGGCCGGACTGCTTTCGATCGAAGGCGCGCACGCGCTCGACGGCAAGCTGGAAAATCTCGACGTTCTCTACCGCGCCGGCTACCGCATGATGTCACCCAGCCATTTCTTCGATAGCGACATTGGAGGTTCGGCCGCAGGAGTTCATAAAACCGGTCTCACCGAAAAAGGACGCGAGTGGGTGCGGCAAATGGAGGCCCGCCATATGATCGTGGATCTGGCCCATGCGTCCGCCAAGACGATTGACGACGTGCTGGCGATTGCCAGCCGTCCCCTGGTTGTTTCTCACACCGGCGTTAAGGGCACATGCAACAACAACCGGAATCTTAGCGACGATCAGATTCGCGCGGTGGCGGCCAAGGGTGGCTTGATCGGCATCGGGTATTGGGACACGGCGACGTGTGGCGCCGACGCCAGGGCAATTGTAAAAGCGATGCGCTACGTTTCCGACCGCGTGGGCGTGGAACATGTGGCCCTCGGCTCGGACTTTGACGGAGCCATCACCGCTCCCTTCGACACCACCGGATTGGTAGAGATCACCGATGCCATGCTCGAGGCCGGCTATTCCGACCAGGAAATCCGCAGCATCATGGGAGAAAACGTGATCAGTTTTCTAAAGGCAAACCTGCCCGAGAAGTAGATTGACCATGCTGATGTGGGACTGCCCCAAGCATCCTAATCTCATCATGGTGATACCCGCCGTATCTCATTTCGAGACCCTTAGGTTACTTCGGTGATCGCCCTCCGCTCATTCCATTGGATCAGCTGAACCTTCAGGGCCAAGATTCGTCTCGCATGCTCTGTCGCATATCGATCAATCAGTCTCAATCTGATACGACCGCGAGGAAGACACAAATGGACGACCGTGAAGAGGAAGCGAACTGGTCACCACTGTTTGAACAGGCAAGATGCGGCGTTTGCGGTTCGCCTGATGTCTATTTTGACTCGTACATGGACATTAACATCTGCTCCAACTGCGGAGCGCACGAAACTTTCAAGGGGTGGAACGATAGAGGGCGTTCACGAAGGTCGAATGAACTTGTTTAAGAAGTCTATCTTACGCGCGGTCGAGCTATGCAGAGCAGGAAGGTCTGTTAGAGGTCCTCAGTTTCCCACGAAACGCAAATACAAATCGCGGTCGTCGCGGCAGGTTTCGGCCATCTGCTTCACTTTCTCCCACGCCTCTAATTGAGAGTCATCGCGGACGCGATCTTTCACACGCTCCCACTCCCGCAGGAACGCTTCCATCTGCAGATGGTTGAACACGGTTTTACCGAACGGATCAATGCCGCTGAGCAGCAGGAAATCCTCATGGTTGCCGGTGGGAACTACTCTGTGCAGCATCACCCACTCGCTGCGTTCGCCGAGATCGTCCTCCAGCTTTACGACCAGGGACATCGTCATCCTCACCGACGCAAAACTGCTGGCCGCAATGTATCAGCCCCGGAGGGCGTTTGTCCAAGCTGGGTTACGTAGGGACGGCCGCCCCCGGAGTCTGCCCTGAGCGAAGTCGAAGGGTCCAGGCCGAGCGAAGCTCGGCAGCGCCTTTACGCTTGCCCGACGTGCGTGCCGTGCTGAAAGTGATATTGGAGAATCTTCGCGGCCAACGCCGGGCTCACTCCCTGCCCTTGCGCTTCGACCGAGCGCACCACTTCTCCGCGGCAGAGGACTTCGGTGGCCGCCAGCCCCGCAATTTCCGCCGGCAGCACCAGGCTGATCTCCAGCAGCGCGTTCGGATGCAGCAGTTCCTGCGCCTGGAACAACAAGCCGGAGCGGCTGATGTTTTCGGTGGTGCCCGCGCGCCAGTCCTGCTCTCCGAGCGGACGATAGCGCAAGGGAAGATGCAGATTGAAACGGCGGGCTCGGAAGGGTGGAACTTTTTTTTCACCAACAACGCTTGAACCAGCGCGGGACGACATCGCGGCCTCCAGGGGACTGGGCTCGGAATCCAGCACTTCGCGGACGCGGTCTTTCAGCGCGGGGAGGCTGAACGGTTTTTGCAGCAAGTTAACGCCGGCATCGAGCGTCCCTTCATGACTAACGGCATTCTCGCTGTATCCCGACATGTAGAGCACTCGCATGTTGGGGAGTAGCTTGGCAATGTTCATGGCCAACTCGCGGCCGTTCATGCCGGGCATAATGACATCGGTGAGCAGCAGGTCGATGGCGCCCTTGTAGCCATCCACGATTTGCAGGGCCGCGGCGCCATCCTCGGCTTCGAGGATCTTGTAACCTTGCGTCTCCAGATACTGGCGGGCAAGACGCCGGAGATGGGTTTCGTCTTCGACAAGCAGGATGGTCTCCTGCCCCCTGCCGGCGCGGGGAAAGCCGAGAGAAGCCTGCGCCGCAGCGGTTTCTTCACGGTCATGGACTCGCGGAAAATAGGCGCGAAAGGCTGTGCCGCGCTCCGGTTGGCTGTCCACGAAAATAAACCCGCCGCTCTGTTTCACAATGCCATACACCGTAGAAAGTCCGAGGCCGGTGCCTTTAGCGCCCTTGGTGGTGAAGAAAGGCTCGAAGATGTGGGACTGGGTTTCGCTGTCCATCCCGACCCCGGTGTCGCTGATGGCAAGCATGATGTAGTCGCCTGTGGTGAGCGGCGCGTGCGTACGCGCGAAGTTTTCGTCGAGCCGAACGCTAGCGGTCTCGATCGTCAGCTTGCCGCCCTGCGGCATGGCGTCGCGAGCGTTCACCGCCAGGTTCATGATCACCTGGTCGATCTGGCCGGGATCGGCGCGGACCGCGCCCAATCCCGGACCTGGCACCATGACCAGATCGATATCCTCGCCGATCATGCGGGTAAGCATCTTCAGATTCTCGGCCACCACCTCATTCAGATCGAGCACCTTGGGCGCCAGCATCTGTTTGCGGCTGAAAGCCAGCAGTTGCCGGGTCAGCGAAGTAGCGCGCTGCGTGGCGTTGGAGATTTCCTGCGCCGGCCCGCGCAGCTGCGGATCCGGTCCTAGACGCTCCAGCAGAAATTCCGAGTAGCCGGAGATCACCATCAGCAGATTGTTGAAGTCGTGCGCGATGCCACCGGCCAGGCGGCCGATCGCTTCCATCTTTTGCGCCTGACGGAATTGCAGTTCCAGGGTGCGGGTTTCAGTTACGTCTTCCATAAAAATCTCGAAGGTGCCTCCGGCTTTGCCGTTCGCAATTGGGCGGCCCGAAATGCGCACCACGATGGGCGCGCCACCTTTCCGGACGCACTCCGTGGTCAGGTTGTTGAATTCTTTGCCAGCGTGAAAGTAATCGGCGGTTTGAAACCATTGCTGGGCATCGGCGTACAGACT
>Ga0187817_10000249_pt1 | contig 21643 bp, 23 predicted proteins | sample NC_wetland_sal_i_17_FD_132431 | JGI IMG/M metagenome (GOLD analysis project Ga0187817, IMG submission 132431) | Wetland sediment microbial communities from Neuse River Estuary, North Carolina, USA - SO4_2 | ecosystem: Environmental > Aquatic > Freshwater > Wetlands > Sediment | place: USA... | reverse complement strand
GACGTCGTGTGGCTGTTCCTTTTTACCTGCATCTATGTGTGGGGCGCTGGCGGCAACTACCCGGCGGGCTGACGTTTGCATGCTATCGTTGCGGGGGGCGGCGATTGTCCGCCCCTTTTCTTTTGGAGTAGAGACAGACACCTGCCATGACCACGCATGATACGCCCTCGCTCGCCTCGACCATCATCTCTGGGCTCGCCGGCCGCTGCCCAGCCTGTGGCCGCGGCAGGATGTTCACGGGCTATCTTACGCTTGTGCCCAGCTGCAGCGTATGCGGCCTTGATTACAGCTTCGCCGATTCCGGCGATGGCCCCGCCGTGTTCGTCATCCTTGTGACCGGCTTCATCGTGGTCGGTGCCGCACTGTTCGTGGAGATGGCCTACGCGCCGCCCTATTGGCTGCACGCGCTGCTATGGGGGCCGCTTGCCATCCTGCTGCCCTTGCTGCTCTTGCGGTCATTCAAGGGTGCGCTCATCGCGCTCCAGTACAAGCACAAGGCCCAAGAAGGTCAGCTCGCCTCGGAGTGAGCAAGCCATGCGGGCGCGCAGTCTCCTTCTGCTCACGGTGCTTTCCGCCGCGGCCCTCGCCGTGCTGATCGGGCTCGGCGTCTGGCAGCTGCGGCGGCTCCAATGGAAAGAGGGCCTCATCGCCGACATCGAAGCGCGCATCAAAGCAGAGCCGATCTCGCTCAAAGAGACTGTAGCCCGTGCGCGGGCCGGCGCAGATGTGAGCTATGTGCGCGTGCGCGTCGATGGCCGCTTCGACAATGACGAGGAGCGCTATCTCTTCGCCGTGTCCGATGGGACGCCAGGTTGGCACGTCATCACACCGCTCACCACGCGGGATGAGGAGGTGGTGCTGATCGACCGGGGTTTCGTGCCCGAGACATTCAGGGACCCGTCATCTAGGGCGCAAGGCGAGCTGAATGATGCCGTCACGATTACGGGACTGGCGCGGCCTCCAGAAACCCAGGGGCTGTTCGTCCCGGACAATGAAATCGAGCAGAATCGCTGGTTCTGGCGTGATCTTTCCGCCATGGCCAAATCCATGTTCGGCGGCGGGGCTGGCACCAAAGACGTGGCGCCATTCTTCCTGGAGGCAGAACGGAGCGATATCCCAGGCGGCGGCTGGCCGCTCGGCGGTCAGACCAGGCTCGATCTCCCCAACAACCACCTGCAATACGCAATCACCTGGTTTGCTCTCGCCCTTTGCCTTGTGGTCATCTATGTCATCTATGTGCGGAGCCGGTGGAAGGCGGCGTAGCGGCCGCCACTGGGTGCTGGCCAAGGCTCCCGCAGCTGGAAACCATTAAGCCCTTCAAGGCCTTAGAGGACAGTTCGTGAGGTATGTGAGCACACGGGGCGAAGCCCCAGCGCTTCCCTTTGAAGGGGCGTTGCTCGCGGGTCTTGCCCGCGACGGCGGGCTCACTATGCCAGAGGCCTGGCCGCAGCTTTCACCTACCGAGATCGCGATGCTCGCTGGCCTCGACTACGCGGAAGCCGCCTACCGCATCATGCGTCCTTATCTTGAGGGCGACCCGAGCCTCGCTGATCTGGAAGCCGTGCTCGATGAGGCCTATGCCGGCTTCCACCACCCGGCTATCGCGCCGCTCCGCCAGATCGGGCCGGCGAGTTGGCTGCTTGAGCTGTTTCACGGCCCGACGCTCGCCTTCAAGGATCTCGCCATGCAGGTGGTGGCAAGGCTCATGGACCGCGCCCTTGCCAGGCGCGGCGCCCGCGCCACCGTGGTCGGCGCTACCTCCGGCGATACCGGCGCGGCGGCGATCGAGGCCTTCCGCGGCCTCGACATGATCGACATTTTCATCCTGCACCCGAAGGGGCGGGTGACCGAGGTGCAGCGCCGGCAAATGACGAGCGCGCGCGAGCCGAACGTGCACAACATTGCCGTGGAAGGCACGTTCGACAACTGCCAGGGCCTTGTGAAGGCGCTGTTCAACGATGCGGGCTTGCGCGACGCGCTTTCGCTCACTGGGGTCAATTCGATCAACTTCGCCCGCATCCTTGCTCAGATCGTCTATTATTTCACTTCGGCGGTGGCACTCGGGAGCCCCTACCGCGCCGTCTCCTTCGCCGTACCCACCGGAAATTTCGGTGATATTTTCGCAGGTTACGCTGCCCGTGCCATGGGCTTACCGGTCGCGCGCCTCGTTATTGCCACGAACCTCAACGACAGTCTCCCCCGCGCCTTGTCGACGGGGATCTACGAGCCAAGGGGCGTGATCGCCACCTCTAGCCCGAGCATGGACATTCAGCTTGCGAGCAATTTCGAGCGGCTTCTGTTCGAGCTCGCCGGCCGTGACGGCGCCCGCGTCAGGGCGCGCATGGACGAGCTTCGGCGCACTGGAGCCTTTCATTTGGAAGCGGGGGAGCTTGCCGAGATGCGCGCTCTCTTCGCCGCTCATTCGATCGACGAGCACGAGACCGGGATGACCATCAGAAGCCTGTTCGATGAAGCCGGCGTGATGATCGATCCGCACACCGCCGTCGGCCTCGCCGCGGCGGCTAAGGAAAGCGTGGGCACCCCTATGATCGTATTGTCGACCGCCCATGCCGCGAAGTTCCCGGAAGTCATCGAGCGCGCCCTCGGCCGCCTGCCGGAGCAGCCCGAGCGGCTCAAGGCAAAGCTCGACCAAGAGGAGCGCCTAACCGTGCTGCCCAACGACTATGGCGCGGTCGCCGGCTTCATCTCGACCTACGCCCATGCCAAGGCACATGCGGGAGCCAGGAGCACGAAAAAGGCTCGCACCGAGGTCGGCGCGTGAGTGTCGAGCTGTCCAGGCTTGCCAATGGCCTCACGGTGGTGAGCCATGCCAGGGCCGATGTGGAGACCATCTCGCTCGGGATCTGGGTCGGGGCCGGGAGCCGCAGTGAAAGCTTGCCCGAACACGGCGTCGCCCATTTCCTCGAACATATGGCCTTCAAGGGCACCGCCCGGCGCAGCGCGCAAGAGATTGCCGAGGAGATTGAGGCCGTGGGCGGCGAGTTGAACGCCGCGACTGGCGTCGATTCGACGGCTTACTACGCGCGGGTGCTACACCAGGACATGGGGCTCGCCCTCGATATTTTGAGCGACATCATCCTTGCCCCGCGCTTCGATCGCATCGAGCTCGCCCGCGAACGCGACGTGATCCTCCAGGAGATCGCCTCTGCACTGGATTCCCCCGAAGACATGGTGTTCGACCTCGTGCAGTCGACGGCATTTCCCGATCAGCCAGCCGGGAGGCCGATCCTCGGCACCGCCAAGAGCGTAAAAGGCTTCAAGTCGACCCATCTCAAAGGCTATCTCACCACCCATTATCACGCGCCGAACATGGTGCTTGCCGCCGCCGGTGCCGTCGATCACGGCGCTCTCCTCGCCGAAGCTGAGCGCCTGCTTGGGCCCCTTGGCTCGGGCACGGCGCCTGAGCCTGCGCCAGCCCTTTATCGCGGCGGCGTGGCGCGCTCTGAGAAGTCCTTCGAGCAGACCCATATGGTGCTCGCCTTCGAAGCGCCGCCCTATCGCCATGCCGACTATTTTACGGCGCAGGTCTGTGCCGGCGCGCTGGGCGGCGGCATGTCCTCGCGCCTCTTCCAGGAGGTGCGCGAGCGGCGCGGGCTCTGCTACGCGATTCATGCCTTCGCCTCGGGCCTTTGCGACGCCGGCATGTTCGCGGTCTACGCGGCTTGCGGGCCAGACCGTGCCGATCAGCTTCTGGCCGTGGTCCGGGACGAGCTCTTACGCGCTGCCGACGGCGGCTTTAGCGAGGAGGAGGTTGGCCGCGTCAAGGCCCAGCTCAAAATGGGCCTGCTCGCCGGGCTTGAAAGCAGCGGTGCGCGGGCCGAGCAGCTCGCGCGGCAAATCCTCATTCACGGCCGTCCGCTCTCAACCCAAGAGCTGATCGGGAAGGTCGAGAGCGTGACACCGGCTGAGGCGCAAGCCATGGCCGAGCGCCTCCTTGCTTCGCCTGTGAGCCTCGCCACGGTGGGGCCCATTCTTCATGTTGCAAGATTCGATAGCCTCGCGGCAAAATTCACCCTGGCCTCGAGCCAGGCGGCCTGAGGAGCATTGAGACCATGGCGTTGCTGCGTACCGCCACCTCGACCGATCTGGGGCCGGTTATCCTATCGGAGCGTGTGCATCTGCGCACGCCGCAGATGTCGGACTATCCAGATTGGACGGAGCTCCGCGCCGCGAGCCGCGACTTTCTCACGCCCTGGGAACCGCTTTGGGCCGCAGATGAGCTGACCCGCGCCTCCTTCCGGCGCCGCGTCCGCCACTATATGCGTGACCTCCGCGAGGACATGGGCTATGCGCTCTTCATCTTCTCGGCCGCGAGCGGCTCGCTCGTCGGTGGCCTTACCCTTTGCAATGTGCGCCGCGGGGTAACTCAAGCCTGCACGCTTGGCTACTGGATCGGCGCGCCCTACGCCCGCAAGGGCTACATGACAGCGGCCATCCGCGCCGTTATCCCTTTCGTATTCGATTCGCTTGAGCTGCACCGGCTCGAGGCGGCTTGCCTGCCAGCCAATGCCGCCTCCATCAAGCTCTTGGAGAGGACTGGCTTCACCCGCGAGGGGATGGCGCGTCGCTATCTGAAGATCAACGGCGCGTGGCAGGACCACCTGCTTTACGCGCTGCTTGATAGCGACAGGCGCCGTTAGGAGCGCGATCGGGGCCGCCATTGAGAGACGGCAAGGAGACGGGAGTGGGCTGCGCGATAAAAGGTGATGCGGCAAGGGGCTGGGGCGCCTGGTTGGCCTGTCTCACCATGCTCCTCCTCGTCTTTTGCATGAGCCTCATGCCTTGGCCGCGGTCCATCGCCCACGCTGTAGAGGCCGTCGTCGTCAAGCCCGAGCAGGAGAAGCTCGACATCACTGCGCTCGGCGAGCTCTATGAAGGGCGCGGCGACCGCCTGCAAATCGACACCGCGCCGGGCCAGGACGGCTACATCGGGCGCATGGCGGTGCAGGCTACGACGTCCGGCACCAATCCCGGCTGGCTCGTCTTCGCGCTTTCCAACCCCACCACCGAGCGCATCACCCGATGGCTCGTCGCGCCGCGCTACACGCTTGCCAATTCGCGCGTGCTGTCGCCAGAGCTCGACGCCGGCCGCATCGCCGCAATCACGCCGTCTCTGGGCTTCAGGCCGGAGCGCATGAAGAGCGACCGCGCCGACATGTTCCGCTTGAGCCTCGATCCGGGGCAGACCGTCACCTTCGCCGCAGAGATGAGCTCGCGGCAGGTGCCAGGCCTTATGCTGTGGAACCCTGAAGTCTATCAAGCCAAGCAGCAGGACCGCATGCTGTTCAACGGCGTGCTCCTCGGCATCACCGGACTCCTCGCCATCTTCCTGACCGCGATCTTTGCCGCAAACCACAGGGCCATCTTCCCGGCAACCGCGCTCGTGGCCTGGGCGGTGCTCGCCTATTTCTGTGTGGACTTCGGATTTTGGAGCAAGCTGTTCCCGGTCGAGGCGAACCACGTCGCGGTCTATCGCGCCGCCGCCGAGGCTGCGGTCGCTGCGAGCCTCGTGCTCTTTCTCTATGCCTTTTTACGCATCGGGCTTTGGCATGGCTGGATCAAGACGCTGTTCTGGTGCTGGATCGCGGCCCAATTCGGCCTTGTCGTTTTCGCGGTCATCGATCCGCGCCTTGCCTCTGGGCTCGCTCGCTGCTCCATGGTGGGCATTGCTGCGATCGGCACTTGCCTGATCGTTTATCTCGCGCTTCGCGGCCAGGATCGCGCGCTTCTCCTCATTCCAAGCTGGATGCTGCTGCTCGTGTGGCTGTTCGGGGCCGCCATGATCGTGCTCGGTAAGCTGTCCGGCGACATTGTCGTCACGGGCCTCGCCGCTGGCCTCGTCCTCATCCTCGTGCTGCTCGGTTTTACCGTGACGCAATTTGCCTTCCGCTCCACCGGCGGCCCGCTTCAGCTTGGGCCGGTAAGCGAGGTGCAGATGAAGTCGCTTGCCGTCGATGGTTCCGGCGCGGCCGTCTGGCAGTGGAACGCCGGCAAGGATCACATCACCGTTGATCAGGAGATCGAGGAGGCGCTCGGCGTGCCTCCCGGCACGCTCGATACGACCGTCGACCACTTCCTCCAGCACATGCACGCCGCCGACCGCGAGCGCTTCCGCTTGATGATCTGGTCGCTACAGGAGAATCAGGGCGGCGATCTACAAACCGAATTCCGCCTCAAGCGCCAGGACGGCAGCTATCTCTGGTATGAGCTTCGCGCGCGCGCGGCACCGAGCGAGAATACGCGGCTGCTCCGCTGCGTAGGACTGATGCGCGACATCACGAGCCTCAAGCGGTCGCATGAGCGGCTGATGCATGACGCCGTGCATGACAATTTGACCAGCTTGCCGAACCGCGAGCTGTTAATGGACCGCCTGCAAGGTGCAATTACGCGAGCGCGCGAGGGGCAGGCCAACCGTCCCACGGTGATGTTCATCGACATCGACCACTTCAAGGACGTCAATAAGAGCTTCGGCCTCGCCGTCGGCGACAGCATGCTGTTGACCCTTGGCCGCCGGCTCGTACGCCACCTCAATCCGCAAGACACGCTTGCCCGCCTCGGCGGCGACCAGTTCGCCATCCTCATGATCTCCGAGACCGATCCACGCCAGGTCGCGACGCTTGCCGAGCGCGTGCGGCGCGCGCTTCGCACGCCCATGAAGATCGGCGGCAAGGAGATCGTGCTCACCGCCTCGATCGGTATCGTGGTCGATGATGGGGTGCAGGCGACGGCCCAGGATTTGTTGCGCGAAGGCGAGATCGCGATGCTCCGGGCCAAGCGCGCCGGCGCCGACCGCATCGAGATCTTCAGCGCCTCCATGCGGGGCGAGGACGAAAGCCGGCTGCCACTCGAAAGCGATCTCAGAAAGGCGCTCGAGAGGCGACAGATCACGGTGCTGTACCAGCCGATCACCCGCCTTGCCTCGAACCAGCTCGCGGGGTTCGAGGCACTACTCCGCTGGGATCACCCCACGCGCGGCCGCCTCGGCGCCGACGAGTTCGTGCCCATCGCCGAAGAGACCGGGCTCATCGGCGAGCTTGGCAGCTATGTGTTGGGACAGGCTTTGGAGGAGGCGAGCCGCTGGCAGAAGGTGCTGCCGCGCGAGCGCAACCCGCTCTTCGTCAGCGTCAATGTGTCGAGCCGCCAGCTCTTCCGCCAGGACTTGGTGCAGGAGATCAGGCTGATGCTCGCCAAGGAGGCGGTGCCCAAGGGAACTTTGAAGCTCGAGATCACCGAGTCGCTGGTCATGGAGAACCCAGAGCGCGCCGTGGAAATTCTGTCCTGGCTCAAAACCTTCGGTGCAAGCCTCGCGCTTGATGATTTCGGCACCGGTTATTGCTCCTTGAGTTATCTGCACCGCTTCCCGTGCGACACCATCAAGGTCGACCGCTCGCTCGTGCGTGACAGCGGGCTCAACGGCTCGACGCCCATGATCTTGCGCTCGATCATCGCGCTTTCCCACGAGCTCGGCAAAGAGGTTGTGGCTGAAGGCGTGGAGACCGCCGACGACGCGACCTATCTGCGCTCGATCGGCTGCGAATACGGCCAGGGCTTCTATTACGGCGAGCCAATGTCGCCGAAAGAAGTGGCCGACCTCCTGTCGGCGCTTGCAAGCCACCGCAAGCGGCAGCAGCGCGAGCGTTCGAGGGCGGCAGCGAGAGGGAATGTCGCGCCGGTTGCGAAGCCCATGGCGCCTGCCGCGCCACCCCAGCCGAAGCCCGCACCCTCAGGCGTGACCTGAGTCGTTAACGAGGCGCAAGGGGTCGATGCCGATCTTGCCGAGCACGCGGTTATATTTGCGGTCGACTTCGGGATCGAAGATCAGCTCTGGGTCCGCCGCGCAATGCAGCCAGCCATTGGCCTGGATCTCGCTTTCGAGTTGCCCCGGCGCCCACCCGGCATAGCCGAGCGCAAGTAGCGCCTTGTCGGGCCCGGTGCCCTTGGCGATGTCGCGCAAAATGTCGATGGTGGCAGTGAGAGACACGCCTTCATCGATGGGAAGCGTGCTCTCCTTCTTGAAATAGTCCGCGCTGTGCAGGACAAAACCGCGGCCGGTCTCCACCGGCCCGCCGAGATGCACCGCCATGGCGCCGAGCCCCATTGGCAGTCTTATGCGCTCCTTCGGCGGAACGATGTTGAGCTGCTCCAAGAGCTCCGTGAAACTGATATTGGGCGCGCGGTGATTGATGATGATGCCCATGGCGCCGTCGGCCGAGTGCGCGCACATATAGATCACGGCGCGGGCAAAACGCGGATCGCCCATCGCCGGCATGGCCACGAGCAAGCTGCCGTCGAGATATCCGTCACGCTGACGCTTCGGTGGAGTGGAACGCGGCATGAGACAAGACTACAGGCGAGGTCCGCCGGTTGGGAAGGGGCAATGGGCAAATAACGTGCTTGCAACCGCTTTGGTCGCTTGGGTCACGAAAGAGTGACGCTTTAATGTTGAGCGTTGTGGTCGCGCGCCACAATCGTTGCCGCTAGAGTGGCGCCGAACTTGAACCTAAAGGACATGATGATCGAATTCTTACCGACGATGCCCTCCGTCCGCTTGCTGGCTGGCGCTCTCGCCTCGACTATATGCCTCGTGCTCGCGGGCACCTGCTTCGCCGCATCTCCCGGCGAGTCACCCTGGGTGAAGGAGAGCTACTCGAGGGTGAGGCTGGTTAGCGGCACCGGCGCAGGCGACGGCCAACATCTTGCCGGCGTCCAGATCCGCCTCGATCCAGGTTGGAAGACCTATTGGCGAACCCCGGGCGACTCCGGCGTGCCGCCGAGCTTCGACTGGTCCGGATCGAAGAACGTGAAGCAGGCGCAAGTGCTCTATCCGGCGCCGCGCCGCTTTGCCGATGCGAGCGGCACGGCGATCGGCTACGAAGAAGAGGTGGTGTTCCCGGTGATGGTCACGCCAATGCGTCCGGACCAGCCGGTCGAGCTCAAGCTCAATCTGGCCTACGGTCTGTGCAAGACCCTGTGCATCCCGAACGAGGCGAGTCTCAGCATCGAGCTCCCGCCGCAAATGGCCGCGGGGCAGGGGGATGATCTCTTGCTTACGCGTTTCGTCGATCTTGTGCCAAAGCCTGCCGAGCCGGACAAGCTGCCGGCGCTTGGCGGCGTTGAGGCAAAGCTCGATGGCGCTAACCCCGAGCTCATCATCTACGCGCACTTTCCGGACGGGGCCACCGGCACTGACCTCTTTATCGAGGCTCCGGGCGGTGCCTTCATCCCCGTGCCGAAGCCTCTCGGCCCGCTCGAAGGCGGCCAGCAGCGCTTCGTGGTGAGCTTCGCGTCTTCCGCCGAAGTGACAGCGCTTAAGGGCAAGTCCCTGACGCTGACGCTTATTTCGGACGAAGGCGCCCGGGAAGCAAGCTGGACGCTTGAGTAGCGTCTCGTCTTCCGCTTGCTATTGAAGCCCGGCAGCAAGCTGCCTTGGCCCTCGCCGATTAAGCCGGTATGGTCCCGCCAAAGCCGAGCGACCCGGAGGTAGCCATGAGTATTGGAGTCGGAGACCGCCTGCCCGAAGCCACTTTCCACGTGCTCGGGACCGAGGGCATCGAGAAATTGACCACGTCTGACGTCTTTGCCGGCAAGAAGGTGGTGCTGTTCGCAGTTCCAGGCGCCTTCACGCCGACCTGCCACCTCAAACACCTTCCCGGATTTGTCGATAATGCCGACGCCTTCAAGAAGAAGGGCGTTCACACCGTGGCCTGCATCGCAGTGAACGATCCCTTCGTGCTCGATGCCTGGTCGAAGGCTGTCGGCGGCAGGGGCGAGGTGCTGTTTCTCTCCGACGGCAATGGCGAGTTCACCAAGGCGATCGGCCTCGAGTTCGACGGAAGCGGCATCGGGCTTGGCACACGCTCCAAGCGCTACGCGATGCTGGTCGACGATGGCCTAGTGAAGGTACTCAAGGTGGAAGTCTCGCCCGGCGTCGCCGACGTAAGCACCGCCGAGAAGCTGCTCGCCAAGATTTAGGCACTAGCATCACCTTGGCCCTTGCGGTGCGCCAGGAATGGGGCCATGCCCTCGCGTGCGAGCTCATCGGCGCGCTCGTTCTTGTCATGGCCGTGATGGCCTTTGACCCAGTGCCAGCGGATGTGGTGCCGCTCCGCCGCCCGCTCGAGGTGCTGCCACAGCTCGATGTTGCGCACGGACTTGCGGTCGGCGGTCCGCCAGCCATTCCGTTTCCAGCCTTTGATCCAGCTTGTGATGCCGCCGCGGAGGTAGTTTGAGTCGGTGTAAAGATCGACGTCAGAGGGTGCCTTCAAGGCTTCGAGCGCAACGATCGCTGCGATGAGCTCCATGCGATTGTTGGTGGTGAGCTGCTCGCCGCCCTTCAGCTCCTTGCGGTGCTGTCCGGACTGAAGAATGACGCCCCAGCCGCCTGGCCCCGGATTGCCGGAGCAGGCCCCGTCGGTGTGGATCACCACCCTGGGCTTGTCGCTCAACCCTCAATGCTCCCCGAGCCCGTAGTCGCGATAGGACTTCACCTTCCGGTGGAATCTGAGCTTGCGCAAATATTCGTTCGGGTCCTTCCGCTTGACCAGGGCCTCGCCGTCGGTGTTGAGCCAGTCATAGCTGCGGGTAAGCAGGAAGCGGAGCGCGGCGCCACGCGCAAGCGTCGGAAGCGCGGCGAGCTCCGCCGCGGTCAGCGGCCGCACACCCTCATATGCCTGCAGGAACGCCCGCGCCTTGGTGATGTTGAAACTCGCATCCGACTCGAAGCACCAGGCATTGAGGCAGATGGCGATGTCGTAAGCGAGCATGTCGTTGCAGGCGAAGTAGAAGTCGATCAGGCCGGACACCTGCTGGCCGAGAAAGAACACGTTGTCGGGGAAGAGATCGGCGTGGATCACGCCTTGCGGCAATCCGCTCGGCCAAGCCTTTTCAATATAGGCAAGCTCTTTGCCGATCTCGCCCGCAAGACCTGGAATGATCGTATCGGCACGATCGCCAATCGCGTTGAACAACGGCGCCCAGCCGCCAAGCGACAGGCTGTTCGCGCGGGTTTGGGGAAAGCTCTCGCCCGCGACATGGAATTGCCCGAGCGCCTTGCCAAGACTTGCGCATTGCTCGATCGAAGCGCGCCGCACTGAGACGCCATCGAGAAAGGTGATGAGCGCCGCTGGCCTGCCGGCAAGCTTGCGCAACGTCCGCCCCTCCCGGTCATGAACCGGAAGCGGACAGGAGATACCGCGGGCGGCAAGGTGCTCCATCAGCGCGAGGAAATAGGGGAGGTCCTTCGGCGCCACGCGCTTCTCGTAGAGCGTCAAGATGTAGCGCCCGGCCTCAGTCTGCACCAGGTAGTTGGAGTTCTCGACGCCCTCGGCGATCCCCTTGCAGGAGGTGAGCGCGCCTATGTCGTAGCTGGCGATGAATGCATCAAGCTCTTCATCGGCGACCTCGGTATAGACTGCCATGCTAGAACGCCGGCATGTCTCGAAGCTGATGAGGCAGCTTGAAGGTGACGTTCTCTTCCGCCGTGACCACGGTCTCCACCTTGGCGGCAAAGCGGACCTTGAAGGCGTCGATGATCTCCTCGACCAGCACTTCCGGCGCCGAGGCGCCCGCGGTGATACCGAGGCTGCGGATCCCGGTGAAGTCATCCCAATGAATTTCGGCGACACTTTGCACCAGCATGGCGCGGGGACAGCCAGCCCGCTTCGCCACTTCCACGAGGCGCACCGAGTTCGAGCTGTTGGGCGAGCCGACCACGATCAAGCGGTCACAAGAGCCCGCGATCCGCTTCACCGCGTCCTGGCGGTTGGTGGTGGCATAGCAGATGTCGTCCTTGCGCGGGGCGACCATGCGCGGGAACCTCTCCTTCAAGACCTCCACGAGGGCCCGGGTGTCGTCGACGGAAAGCGTGGTTTGCGTGGTGTAGGCGAGCGCCTCCGGGTCCTTCGGCGTGAAGTTGCGAGCGTCCGCGATGGTCTCGATGAGATGCACGGCGCCTGCCGGCAACTGGCCCATGGTGCCGAGCACTTCCGGATGCCCAGCATGGCCGATCAGCAGCACCTCTCGACCCGCTTCATGATGGCGCTGCGCCTCGATATGGACCTTGGAGACAAGCGGGCAGGTGGCGTCGAGATAGAAGAGATTGCGCCCGGCCGCGGCCGCCGGGACCAATTTGGGCACCCCGTGGGCAGAGAAGACGACCGGCGCATCGGTGTCCGGGATTTCGTCCAATTCTTCTATGAAGATGGCGCCCCTGGATTGCAGGGATTCCACCACGTAGCGGTTATGGACGATCTCATGGCGCACATAGACTGGCGCGCCATGTTTGGCGAGCGCAAGCTCGACGATCTGAATGGCGCGATCAACGCCAGCGCAGAATCCGCGCGGCGCCGCAAGATAGATGGTGAGCGGAAGGAGGTCTGCTTGCGGCCTGATCTGCTCGCATGTGCCAGTCATTGGCGCCTCGGAAACGGTGCTAAACGGCTGAAAAGGTGCCCACGTCGGCCCTTGCCGGGCTTCCGGACTGGGGATAGTTTGGCACCCGATTTACGGGAAACCGGCTGCCACGACCTCATTCTGCCTTCGCGGGTCTTGCCCCGCGGCATATCAGGCGGGGAGGCCCGGCGTGTCAAGCTGAGGACGGGGACAAGTTGAGGCGTTCTTGCGCTCTTTGGCTGCTGCCATATTGCCGGGCAGGAGGCTTGCTGCTGGCGCCGCTCTTGCTGTCGGCTTGTGCCATCTCCAGCATCTCCAATCCGTTCAAATCGACCCAAGATGCGCCGGTGACCCAGGACCAGATGCTCGCTAACGCCAAGGCAGATTCTCCAAATATGGCGCCATTGGCCGGCGACAGTCTGCATTGTCCTCAGGTGGTTGCCTGGCCGTATGACCGGCTCTTGACCATTTACGCCGGTGGCCGGGTGGGCGATAGCAAGGCTATCGTGCATCGCGGCGAGATCACCAAGCTTGCGCGGGAATGCCAGATCTACGGCGACCGCGTAACCGTCAAATACGGCTTCGCCGGGCGCGTGCTGCTCGGACCTAAGGGCTCGCCGGGGCAGGTGACGCTTCCCGTCAACATCAAGGTCGCCGATGCCGATCGGAAGGTGCTCGCGAATGACAAGGCCAGCGTGTCGACCATCATCCCGTCGGAAAACCCGGTCGGTTATTTCTCCATGGTGAAGGAAATTACGTTCCCGATCAGCATGGGGTCGCGGCCAGAGGACTATAAGGTGTTCGTCGCCTTCGAGCGCACCCAGCCCGGTGCGGGGTAGGGCCGCTAGCGTCGTCATCCTTCGAGGCTCGGGCTGCGCCCTCACTCCTCAAGATAACGGGGGGGTTGATCAACGTCATCCTGAGTTGCTCGCGAAAGCGAGCGTCGAAGGATGACAAGCTAACTAATTCAGCTTGGATTTGAGACTGTCGATGCTATCGGAGACGAGCTTCTCGGCTCGGTCGGACGTGAGCTTCTCCACGATCAGGGTCTGCGCCGCAGCCACCGCGGCATCGACGGCGACGCTCCTCACCTCGCGCACCGCATCTTGCTCGGCCCGGGCGATCTTCTCCTCGGCGAGCTTCATGCGGCGGTCGAAATGCTCTTTCACCGATTGGCGCGTCTCCGCGGCGAGCATCTCCGCCTCCTTGGCGGCAAGCGCGATAATGCCTTCCGCTTCATTCACCGCTTCGCCCTCTTTCCGGCGATAGTCGGCGAGCACCTTCTCAGCCTCGTCGCGCAACCTTCGCGCCTCTTCGAGCTCCTTGCTGATGAGTGCGGCGCGCGCGTCGAGCAGGCTCGCGAGCTTCTTGTGCACGCCGAAATAGAACAGCACGCCGAGGAAGATGAAGAAGGATACGGCGACCCAGAATTCCGGCTCGTGGACGAATTCCATGCTCACTCCTTGCGCACCGCCGCGACCGCCGCAGTAACCTCTGACTGCGAGGGGGCTATTCCGATCAGCCGGCGCACTATTTCGGCTGCGATCTCGGACGCCACCGCATTCACCTCTTTCAGCGCTGAGGCCTTGGCCTGATGGATGCTGGCTTCGGCCTCCGCCGATTTGGCGGCAAGGTCCCGCTCGAGCGCGGTGCGCTCGGCCGCGAACTCATCCTTCAGCTTGTTGCGGGCGTCCTGCGCGATTCCATGGGCCCTCGCCTTGGCCTCGGCGAGCGCCTGCTCATAGGCCGCGAGGGCTTCCTGTGTCTCGCGCCGGAGCTTGTCCGCGGTTTCAAGGTCGCCGGCGATGCGCGCATGCCGCATCTCGATCACGCTTCCGATCTTGGGCAGCGCCACCTGCTTCATCAACACATAGAGAATGCTGAAGGTGATGACGAGCCAGATGAGCTGAGGCGCCCAGTCGAGTGGGTTGAGCTGCGGCATGGCCGGTTCGCCAGAGTGTCTTCGCGGGAAAGACTAGAACACGAACAGGATGATCAGCGCCACCACGAGGCCAAACAAGCCGGTGGCTTCCGCGAGCGCAAAGCCGAGCAGAAGATTGGCGAACTGGCCTGGCGCGGCGGACGGATTGCGGAGCGCGCCTTGCAGGTAATTGCCGAAGATCGTGCCGATCCCGACGCCCGCGCCGACCAGCGCAATCGAGGCAAGACCTGCGCCGATCAATTTCGCTGCTGAAGGATCCATTTCGTCTCTCCCCTTACGGATTGAAGTTAAAGGTGAATTCGTCGCCTCAATGATGCATGTGCAGCGCATCGTTGAGGTAGATGCAAGTGAGGATCGCGAACACGTAGGCCTGGAGGAACGCGACCAGGATCTCGAGGCCGGTGAAGGCCACCATGAAGCCGAGCGCCGCCCAGCCGCCGAGGAATCCGAGCGCCACGACGAAAGCGCCGAACACTTTCAGCATGGTGTGACCGGCCATCATGTTGGCGAAGAGCCGCACCGAAAGGCTGAGCGGCCGGGTGAGATAGGAGATCACCTCGATGACTACGAGCAGCGGCAGCATAACGAAGGGCACGCCCTCGGGCACGAAGAATTTCAGGAATTTGACGCCGTGCTTGACGAAGCCAATCAGCGTGACACTGAGGAAGATGAAGGCGGCGAGCGCGAAGGTGACGATGATGTGGCTCGTCACGGTGAACGAATAGGGCACCATGCCGAGCAGGTTCAACGCGAGCACGAACATGAAGAGGGTGAAGACGAAAGGGAAATATTTCATGCCGTCGGTGCCGACATTGTCGCGCACCATATTGGCCACGAACTCGTAGGAGAGCTCGGCCACCGACTGGATGCGCGACGGAACGAGCGCGCGACTGCGCATCGCATAGAGGGTGAAGATGGTGATCAGAGTGGCAGCGATCACCATGAACAGGGCAGAGTTGGTGAAGGAGGCATCGAATCCGAACACTTTGAGCGGGATGATCCGCTCGATCTCGAACTGATGCATCGGGTTTGGCAGTCGGCTTCCGCCTTGGGCCGCTCCTTCTGCCGCTTGTGCCTCGACCAACTTAGTCGCTCCTAGTCGTCGTCATCGTCCGGCGGGAGATCCTTGCCGGGCAGCGGGCCCGCTGACGCCTGCCGTTTTTGTGCATTCCGTATCACGTTCAGGATCCCGGCGGCGGCTCCAAGGATGAGGAACACCACCATCAGGATCGGGGCCGTGCCAAGCCAGCGATCGAAAGCCCAGCCGACGAAGCCCCCCACTGCGACCCCGGCGATCATCTCGGTCGCAAGCTTGAGCGCCTCCCCCATGGCCGAGCCCCGATCTCGCGCTTGGGAAGACGCGGGCTCATGGCGCGCGCGCGCGTCACGGACCTTGTCCTCCAGATCGTGCAAGCGCCGCTTAATGGCCTCGGTCTCGCGGTCGCTTTGGCCGCGACCGGGCTCGTGAACGGCTCCCGCCATATCGCTGCCGATCTTTGGGGAACGGCTTAAAGGGCCGGCTGGCCCAAGCTCGGGCCGCACCTTAGAGTTTGGCCTTTGGCGCTGTCAAGGAGGGGAAACGGGCCCGGAAGCCGCCGAAACCTGAACCAAATCAGGTCTCCGGAGGACCGGCGCGGTCTCGTTAGTGGCTAGCTTGCGTCGCGGAGGCGGTCGGCGGTCTCGAGATCGACGGAGACGAGCTGGCTCACGCCGCGCTCGGCCATGGTGACACCGAACAGCCGGCTCATGCGCGACATGGTGAGCGGGTGATGGGTGATAATAAGGAAGCGGGTGTCGGTCTCCTTGGCCATCTCCTCCATCAGCCGGCAGAACCGCTCGACATTGGCGTCGTCGAGCGGGGCGTCCACCTCGTCGAGCACGCAGATGGGCGAGGGGTTAGTGAGGAACACCGCGAAGATGAGCGCAAGTGCGGTCAGCGCCTTCTCGCCGCCGGACAGCAGCGTGAGCGTCTGTGGGCGCTTTCCCGGTGGGCAGGCCAGGATCTCGAGCCCGGACTCAAGTGGGTCGTCGGACTCGACAAGCTGCAGCTCGGCGCTGCCGCCGCCGAACAGCGTCTGAAACAGGCGCTGGAAGTGGCCATTCACGGTATCGAAGGCTTCGAGCAGCCGCTTGCGGCCTTCGCGGTTCAAGTTCGATATGCCTTGGCGGAGCCGCGCGATCGCTTGCTCCACGTCGGCGCGCTCGCGCTCCATCTCTTCCAGGCGCGTGGTCAACTCGGCCTCTTCCTCTTCGGCGCGAAGATTGACGCCGCCAAGCCGCTCACGATCGCCTCTGAGCTTGGTGAGCCGCCCCTCGACCACGGCGAGAGCAGGGAGGGGATTGCCTGGCTTGATGCCGGCGAGTTGTAGACAGGCTTCAGGCGCGCAGTCGAGCTGCTCGCGGATGGCATGCGCAGTTTCGCTCCGCCGCTCGCGCGCCGATTCGAGCAGCGCTTCGCTTCTGGCCCGCGCCTCGCGCGCTGCGGCAAGCCGCTCCTGCACCTCGCGTAAAGCTTTTTCGCGCCGCTTAAGCTCGATCTCGGCAAGGGCGAGATGGTCGGCGGCCTTGCTCCGCTCCCGCTCGGCCGCGGTGATGGCATCGAGCAGGCGGCCGCGCCGCTGTTCGATCTCGGCCGGGAGATTGGCGAGAGCAGCAAGATCGGCACGGGTCTCGGCCTCGCGGGCACGCAAGGTCTCGATCTGCTCCCGGGCCTTGGCAATGCGGTTCTGCCACAGCTCTTGCTCGGCGTTGATCGCTTCCAGCCGTTCCTGGCGGAGGCGAACTTCCCGCTCGAAGCCCTCAAGCGCCGCCCCGGCGCGGGCATGGGCTGATCGGTTCTCGGCGGCCTCTCCGCGGGCCCGCTCGAGCGCCTCCTCAAAGGCGCTCAGGGCCACAAGCTCAAGGCGAACGGACTCGACCCGGGCCAAGGCGCCGCGCGCTTCGTCAAGGGCGACAAGGGTCCGGCTCTCGGCTTCGACAAGGGCGCCGAGCTGCTTGCTCTGGGCGAGCCTCTCATGCTCAGCGGCGGCGATGGCATCACGTATGCGGCCCAGCTCGTCGCGCGCCTGGCGCACCTTCTGGCGGAGCGCTTTGGTCGCTTCCGCTGCGGCATGCGCGCGGTCATCGGCAGCGGCGGCGTCGGCCTCGGCGGCTTGATGCCGAGCCTCGGCAGCCTGCGCCTCGGCCTTGAGCGACTCAAGGCGGCTCCGCTCAGCGAGGCGGGCGCCTGCGGCGGAAGCAGCACCGGCGGCGACGCTATAGCCATCCCAACGCCACAGATCGCCTTCCCTGGAGACGAGCCGCTGCCCGGGTTTGAGCTTGGCCTGCAAGGCCTTGCCGCTTGCCCGGTCCACCACGCCGATCTGTGCGAGGCGGCGCTTAAGCGCGGGCGGCGCCGAAACGAATTGGCTTAAAGGGAAGGCGCCTTGCGGGAGTTGCGGATCGCCTTCGCCTGCGGTCACCCGCCAATGGGCGGGTGCAGCCTCGTCGCTTGCGGCGTCGAGATCGTCGCCAAGACCAGAGCTGATGGCCTGCTCGTAGCCTCCGCTGATGCGCACCGCATCGACGATCGGCGGCCATTCACCCCTCTGAGTGGGCTTGAGCAGCTTGAGCAGCGTGGCAAGCTCGGTTTGTAGCTCCTGGACCCGCAGCTTGACGCTTGCTGCGGACGCGCGGGACTGGGCTTCGCTTGCCTGGGCAGCTTCCTCGCGGGCCTCGGAAGCAGAAAGCTCGGTTTCGAGCGCCTCGACCAAGCCGGACAGTCTGGCAAGATCCGCCTTGAGCGCCGGAAGATTCGTGTCTCCTCCGCTCGAAACTTCGAGCCTCGCCAGCTCCCTGGCAATGTCTCCGGACTGGCGCTCGAGCAAGGCGATACGCTGCCCTAGCTCGGTGTGCTCGGCTGCCACGCTGCGCCACTCTGCCCGCGCCCGCGCCAAATCCTCGGTGGCCGCGCTGAACGCGCCTTCCGCCGCGGCAAGCGCGATTGCGGCAAGCGCAGCGGCCTCGCGCAATTGGGGCTCTTCGTGATCGCGGGAGCCTGCTTCCTCAAGCCGCCGCGCCTCGTGCTCGAGCCGGCGCAGCATGCCTTCAGCTTCGGCGATGTGCTCTTCCTCGCGGGCGAGGTCGCGGGAGGCCTGGGCCAACCGCGTCTCCAATTCCGCTTGGCGAGCCTTCGCGCGTGCTTCCTCGCGCTCAAGCGCGTCACGCTCGACACTCAAGCGATGCAGCACCGCGGCGCGCGCCGCTTCCTCGTCGCGCAAGGGCTGGAGCTTCCCGGCCGCCCCTGCCTGCTGACGCAGCGCCTCGCCCTCGGCCCTGGTCTCCTGGGCGACCACGCTGAGGGCAGCCTGAAACGCGGCTTCTTCCTGCTCGACATGGGCGCAAGCCGAGACCCAGTGCAGATGATGCTGCAAGGCCTCGGTCTCGCGGATCTTTCCGGAAATCTCCCGGTAGCGCTGCGCCTGGCGCGCCTGACGCTTCAGCGCCTGCAATTGCGAACTGATCTGGCCGATCAGATCGCCAATGCGCTCGAGATTGACTTCGGTGGCTTTGAGGCGTAGCTCCGCCTCATGGCGGCGGCTGTGCAAGCCGGCAATGCCAGCAGCGTCTTCCAGCACGCGGCGGCGCTCCTGGGGGGCAGCATTGACGATCTCGCCGATGCGTCCCTGGCGCACGAGGGCCGGCGATCGTGCTCCGGTCGCGGCGTCCTCGAACAGGAGGCGGATATCGCGGGCCCGCGCATCCTTGCCGTTGACCCGGTAGGCGGAGCCAACTTCGCGCTCGATGCGCCGCGTCACCTCCAACGCGTCGCTGTCGTTGAATTCCGCCGGCGCCGTGCGCGCACTATTGTCGATGAACAGCGTCACCTCTGCGGTGTTGCGGGCCGGACGGTGCTGCGAGCCCGCGAAGATGACGTCCTCCATAGCCGAGCCGCGCATGCTCTTATAGGAGATCTCGCCCATGACCCAACGCAGCGCTTCGAGCAGGTTCGACTTGCCGCAGCCGTTCGGCCCGACGACGCCGGTGAGCCCCGGCTCGATCAGGATCTCGGTCGGCTCGACAAAGGACTTGAAGCCGAGGAGGCGAAGACGGGTGATCTTCACGTGCGTATTGCCCTAAGACCTGAGAGAAGCGACGCGCCCATCAACGCTCAAACTGCCAGCACCGCAAGGGTCAGGTCGATGACTGCGGGTCAAGCAGAGCCTTGAACTCTTCGAAGGTGATGGTGCCTTGCGTCTTGCGGCCATTGGCAAAAAAGGTCGGCGTGCCGATTACGCCAAATTTCCGCCCCCGCTGCTTCACCTCCGTGAGCCCGTCGATAATGGTTTGATTCGTGAGGCATTTGTCAAACGCCTCGCGGGTCATGCCACTTGATTTGGCCACCGAATAGATGGCGTCTGGGCGCACCTCCAGGCTCACCCATTCCGGCTGGCGGAGCAGGAAGGCATTGAACAGCGAGAAGTATTTATCCTCCGGCGCGCAGCGATTGATGATGGCGGCGGCGCCTGAGGTGTGACCGATCGGGAACTCTCGCACGATGAAGCGGATCTTGCCGGTATCGATCAGTTCTTTCTTCACACGGGGGAACACCTCCCGCTGAAAATGTGCGCAATGGGGGCAGGTGAGCGAGGCATACTCGATCACGGTCACCGGAGCATTCGGATTGCCGAGCACTCGCTCGCCAAGCGGCCCGGCTTGCATCAAGTCTTCGGGGGGTGGCACATTGAGCGCCTTGTCGGCGGTCGCATCGGTAGGACCTGCGCCGCCGCCGCAACCGCCAAGCGCGCCCCCGATGGCGAAGAGAAGCAGTATCGTTGGCCGTCTCATCGGGTCGCGTGTCCGGGATGCTTATTGGCCTGGCTTGGTTGACCCTTCGGTCTTGGATTTATCCGCGTCGGCGGCGGGAGCGTCGCCAAGCGCAACTTCGAAATCCTTGATCTGATGATCGCCCTTCATCCTCTTGCCATTGACGAAGAACGTTGGCGTCGAATCGACCTGAAACTTCTCATGCGCCGTCTCGCGCGTTTGCACGATCTTGCTGAACAGCTCCTTGTTGGCAAGGCATTGGTCGAACTGTTCCTTGGAGATGCCGGCCTGCCGCGCGATCTGCAACAGCTTGTCCTTGGCCTCGGCCCCCGGGACGACCCAGTTCTCTTGGGTGGAGAACATGGCGTCGACCATGGGGTAATAGCGGTCATTGCCGGAGCACCGCGCGAGCATGAAGGCCGCGGCGGCGAGATTGTCGAGCGGGAACTCGCGCAACATGTAGCGGGCCTTGCCGGTGTCGATGTATTTGGTCTTGAGCTCTGGGAACACTTCCTTCTGGAACTGCGCGCAATGCGGGCACGTCATGGAGGCGTATTCCACGATCGAGTTGGGCGCGTCGGCGGAGCCAATGACGATGTCAGGAAGCGGTCCGGATGCCATGAGCACCGCCACGTCCGGGTCGACCTTATCCTTGTCCGCGACCCTGGCGCCGCCCTGGTGAAAGCCTCCACGGTAGTAATAGACGCCCGCCGCGACAGCCACCGCGACCACGGCGCCGATCGCGATCATCAGGGCCTTGTTTGGGGCGGCTTTTTCGGTCTCGCTCACTTGGCTCTCCTCCACTCGCTTGGCTTTGTTTTCCGTTTGTTTCCCGGGCGCCGGGCTATCTGGCGGCCGCTCGATTTACGATCTTTGGCCAGTTCTTTATGGCAGAAGCGAGAAAAGCGGAAGGCGTCTCAGGGTCTCGGGGTCTTGCCGCGAATCCCCGCCCCGAGCCGCTTCAGGGCCTGGACCAGCCCCGTGTCGGCAAAGTTGCTGTTAGGCAGGGGCTCATCATCATCGGCCTGAGGGGGCGCAGGGAGCCGGCTTTCGGCCCTGGCCACCGGGGCCTGCAGGAAACGCAGCTGCGCGATGGCCCGATAGCCGAAGTAGGTGTTCACCCGCTCCAAAATCTGTTCGGCGCGATGCTGCACCTCGATCGCACGGGGGCCGTCGACCTTAAGTACGAGAATCGCGCCGTCCGACCGCCAGGCGCTTTGGGTGCTCGAAGACTCCCGATCCTCGGTTCGCCGCGGCCACACCACTTTGTCCGGCATGGTGAAGCGGGCAAGCTCCTGGCCCACCACCGCGGGCCATTCGCTGAACAGCGCCGTGGTGGCGAAGCCGCGGGCGCGGGCGACGGGGTCGAGCATACGCGCCACATAGGCGCCGATGGCGCGCGCGCCGCTTGCACTCTTCACCCAAACTTTTCGCTCGTCGTCCGGCATCTGGGTCTCCCGCTTAGCGGTGGACGGTGGACTTCCT
>Ga0187817_10000248_pt1 | contig 21676 bp, 13 predicted proteins | sample NC_wetland_sal_i_17_FD_132431 | JGI IMG/M metagenome (GOLD analysis project Ga0187817, IMG submission 132431) | Wetland sediment microbial communities from Neuse River Estuary, North Carolina, USA - SO4_2 | ecosystem: Environmental > Aquatic > Freshwater > Wetlands > Sediment | place: USA... | reverse complement strand
CAGGTCTCCGAGATCCGGCACGGCTACGACGCCGCGGAGTATTTCACCAAATACCCGGGGCACTTCATTTCGATGCACGTGCAAGGCTGGTTGGCGGACGCCAAGAAGATTGCTGCGGTGGGGCAGGACTCGCTCGATTGGAAGAAAATTTTCACTGCGGCGAAAACGGGCGGGATCAAAAACTACTTCGTGGAGATGGATCTGGATCTCATGAAGGCGAGCGTGCCGTACCTTCGGAAACTGGAAGTCTGACGAAGGCCGCGGCTTATTGAATGACGCGCCGCGAGTTGCTGCTTCTGCCGGGCGCCGCTCCGCTGTTGGGGCAGGCGCCTTCTTCCGGCGAACCGCAGAATCTCACGTTTCCGCTGGATACGGTCGAAGGAACCGTCATACCTCCGGAGCTGTTTTTCGTGCGCGACCACTTCCGGGAGCCGGAGATTTCTCTGAGCACCTGGAGGCTCAGGATTGAAGGGCGCGTCACGCGGCCGCTCGATTTGAGTCTGGCCGACATTATCGAATCGCCGGCGAAACAGCTTGAAGCCGTACTCGAATGCGCGGGCAATCCGGCCGGAGGTACGGCAGCGGGCGATGCGATGTGGGAGGGCGTGCCCTTAGGTCATCTTCTGGAGCTCGCGGGAGCCGCGCAGGATGCGGCTGGGGTGCTGTTGGAGGGTTCCGACGCCGGGCGGTTGCTCGAGAACTCGCCTCCGCTCCCTTACTGCCGCCTGGTTCCCGCCGCGAAATGTCTGCTACCCGAAAGCCTGCTGGCGTTCAAACTGAACGGCCGCTTTCTGCCGCATAGAAACGGGTTTCCGGCGCGTGCCCTGTTCCCCGGCTGGTATGGCATGGATTCGGTGAAGTGGCTCCGCCGCATGGTCGTGCTGGGACCCTCCGAGCCGGCGCCGGTTCTCGAGTCGAGCGGCATGAACAAGCTGTACAACCGCATGATCAAAGGCCCGGGCGGTGAGTTGACACCGACGCGGCTCACCGAGGTTTTGGTGAAATCCATGATGGTGTGGCCGGCGGACAATACCAGGCTGCCGGCGGCCCGGCACCTGGTTCACGGGTTTGCCTGGACCGGCAGTGGTTTGGTTCGCAGCGTCAGTCTCAGCGCCGATGGAGGACGCACATGGGCGCCGGCTCAACTGGAATCGGCACCCCAGCCCTTCAGTTGGGTTCGGTGGAGGTATTTGTGGAACGCTCCGCCGGGCGACCACGTGCTCATGAGCCGGGCCCGCGACGACGCGGGCCGCGAGCAGCCACTCAAACGCGATGGCTCCCGCAAAGACGGCTACGAGCTGAATTTCTGCGCGCCGGTGCGGTGCTTTGTGCGATGAAGAGGATGGGGCAGTGGGCTCAAGTCCTATGTCAAACGGCGAAGTGGGGCAGGCCGCAGCCCAAAATGGCTGCCCCGCACATCTGAAGAACTGTCTGCGAACTTCTGACTCAGGACACTACGGGCGAGCGGGTTGGGACTTCAAATATTCCACCCGGTCGAACTGTTCTTTGGCCAGTCCCTGCTGGCCTGACTTGCGATACGCCAGGCCGAGCTGATAATACGCACCCGGTTCCGCAGGGCGCAGCGCAATCGCGTGGTGAAAAGCCGCGATGGCCTCGTGAGGCTTGTCCATTTCCAGATCGACTTTGCCGCGAAGATAGTAAACGTCGTAGTCCGCGGGTGAGCTTTTCTCGGCCTCAGCCAGTTCCTCGAGGACAGCCGGCCGATCAGGAGCGTCCTCGGCCAGCATGGATTGCGCGATGGCGAGGTGAAGCATGGGGTAATCCGGCTTCCGCCGGGCCAGCATGCGTAGCGTGGTTGTCGCCTGGCGGGCCTCGCCCATCTCGCGATAAGCCTGGGCCAGCTTGAGGTAGGCATCCGCCTCGCCGGGAAAATCTTGCACCAGTTCGGCGAGGACTTTGACGGCCGCCGGAAACTGCGCCGCTGACACCAGGTTGGAGCCAAGCGCCAGCAACAGTTTTGGTGAGTTGGGAATTTGCTTCCGCCCCTGTTGCAGGATCTCGACCGCCGATTTCGCATTCTGCTGCTTTTCGTAAATGCGGGCCAACGCAAGATAAGACTCTTCGCGCATTGGGGCGAACTCGGTGGCGCGTTTGAGATGTTCGGCGGCTTCCGCAAGCTGCCCGAGGTTTTCATAAGCCAGGCCGGCGACGGCCGCGCCCGAAGCCCTCACCTCATCTTGCAGCTCGGACTTGGCTTCGATGGACAAAGCATGCCGGACAGCGTCACCAAAAGCGTCCGCATTGTTCTCCAGAACCGCCAGCGTGATGGTCGACTCGGGATCCTGATCGCCGCTCTGCTCGAAACGAAGAGCCTCCGCTAAAGCGAGGCCGGGGAGCTGCTGATGCAGGAGATCCTTGACGAATTCCGCGTGCAGTTTGCCGTCCAGGGGGAAGCGTTGGGCGGCGGCGCGCAAGGACTCCTTGACGCGGTCGGTTTCGCCGGCGGTCAGGTTAATCTTTACCAGCATGGCCAGCGGGAGAGGATAACTCGGGCGCTGCGCGTCAGCCTCTTCGAGAGCCTGGCGGGCCTGATCGAAATTACCCACGGCCGCGGCCCCGATGGCAATACCGAAGAGTTGGTAATAGGAGCGGAGGTTTTCAGGGGCAACACAGGCGCCCTGACGAAAATCCTCGGCCGCCTGAGCGAACGCGCCACGTCGAAATTCGACTTGCGCTTTCTTGTCGAGTTCATGAAATCGCGCGAGGGCCTGGTCCGGGCTCACCGGCGGTGCGGGGCATTCTGCAAAAAGCGCGTGCACCAAAGCGAAAAACCCGACGAGAACCAGCTTCATAAAGCGGCACCCTCGATTCTCTTAGCGACGCGGTGCAACTTGTAACCCAATTCTCACCACAACATATTGACACAGAATGAGCTTAGGGGTTATCGTGACCGGAGTCACTCTGGCGCTTGGACAAGATCGTCGGCCTCTGGGGCGCGCCGCTCGCAATGAGCGGCTTCAAAAAGGGGGAACGGATGAGGAGTCTTGTTGCAGCAGCATTGTTATCCATAGTTGCGCTTTCCGGCTTGTTTGCTCAGGGAGAACGCGGATCGATCACAGGCCTGATCACAGATTCCAGCGGGGCGGCGATCCCCAACGTGGAAGTGATCGCCAAGAATGCACAAACGGGCGTCGAGTCGAAGGCCAGGACGACTGAAGCCGGTCTTTACCGAATCCCGTACGTCGACCCGGGCACATATCGCGTTTCGGCGTCCCTGACGGGCTTTAAGACCGCGGTGGTGGAGCCGGTAGAAGTTGCAGTTGCCAGTGTGGTAACGGCGAACCTGTCACTGGAAGTCGGCGATGTGTCCCAAAGCGTGGAGGTGAGTGCGCAGTCCACACAGTTGGAGACCTCCAGCTCGGAACTCGGATATTCGGTCTCTGACGCGGACTACCACGCATGGCCGATCGACAGCGACGACGACGGGCAGCGGCAGATCCAGAGCTTCATCTTCAACAGCCTGCCGGGCACGGTCGGATGCTCGTTCCAGGGAACCATCAACGGTGGAGGGCAGTTCTCACACGAAGTCTTGATCGAGGGCATGTCGATCGGACGCGCTGATCTGGCAGGCGACACGGCCGAGTACACGCCCAGCGTGGATGCGATCAGCGAATTCACGCTGCAAACGGGGGCCGTCAGTGCGCAGTATGGCGGAGGTCTGACCGCGGTTGCGAACTTCAACATTAAATCCGGCACCAACCAATTTCACGGCACAGCTTATGACTATGTGAAGAACGACGCGCTCAATGCCAACGGATTTGACAATAATGCAACCGACACACCGAAATCCCCATTCAAGGCGAACAGTTTTGGGGCCGACTTTGGTGGCCCGATGTGGTTTCCGAAGGTGTACAACGGAAAGAACAAGACCTTCTTCTTCTTTAGTTATGAGGGAGACCGAAAGCGCGACGACAGCACCGGTGCAAGAAGGACGCTACCCACTGCGGCATTTCAGAACGGCGATTTTTCCAGCTTGCTCGACCCCTCGTTCACCGGCAAAAGCAGTTCGGGAAGCGTGATCGGCAACGATCCAAACGGCGCTCCGATCGTTTTTGGCGCCATTTACGATCCGCGCAGCACGACGACGTTGGCTGACGGCAGCACGGTCCGAACGCCCTTTCCAGGCAACGTGATCCCGGCGTCGGAAATTAGCAAAGTTTCGGAAAATATCCTCAAAATGGCGCCAATTCCGGCCGCCCTCTTCTCGCGGCTGCTGAACAACTATCCGGGCATTGGCACCTGTTGCCCATGGTTCGACTTGAATACGTTTGGCGGCAAACTCGACCACGTGATCAATGACAAACACCGGTTGGCCGTATTCATCAACTCGAATGAGCGCAACCGGTATAACGGTACCCAATCATATTTACCCGTCCCTGGCAGCGCCAGTTCCCCATACGCCCATCAAGTTATCCACGGAACGCTGGTCCGGTTTACTGAAGATTGGACCATCGGCCCCCATTGGTTGAACCACTTCGGCTTCGGCTACAACCGATTGAATAATTCCAACGTCTCGCTCTCCTTTGGCCAGGACTGGCCCAGCAAATTGGGACTCACAGGCGTCGCCGAGAATACGTTCCCCCAGGTCAACTTCTCCGGAACCAGCTTTTTGGGCGGTTCGCTGCACGAATTGGGTCGCAACAACGTGGGTATCGAACCGAACGGCAGCACCATCTTTCAGAACGATACGACCTGGATGCACGGTAGCCACAACATTCGGTTCGGGCTCGAAGCTCGCAGGTACTTTTACGATCAGGATTTCCGGGGCGGCACGTCGGGCAGATTCACCTTCTATTCGAACCAGACGGCGGACCCTAATGCCACAGGCTCGACTGGTTTTGCATTCGCCAGCTTCCTGTTGGGGGATCCCGGAGCCACCTCTCTGAACATCACGCAGGTCAATCCAAGTACGCACGTCTGGAACCCCGCATTCTATGTGGCGGACGACTGGAAAGTGAGCCGCCGGCTCACAGTGAACCTGGGTTTGCGTTGGGAAATTGTCGGCGGACTGCATGAAGCGCAAAATCGCTCATCCGCGCTCGATCCGACGCTGCCAAACCCCGGAGCAGACGGCTATCCCGGCTCCCTCGTGTTCCTGAGCCAACTCCACCGCAGCTCCTTTCAAAATACGAATTGGACGGAATTCGGCCCGCGCGCCGGCTTTGCCTATCAAATCAACTCGCGAATCGTTTTGCGGGGCGGTTACGGACTCATGTACTCGCCGCCCATCGCGAACCAATTCGGCTACGCGACCATCGACGGATATAACGGAAGCCACAACTATTCCAAGAGCAACCTGAATCCCGTCTTTAATTGGGACAACGGTTATCCATCGTACAATTTTACGCTTCCGGATATTGATCCAACGCTCGACAACGGCCAGGGCATCACCTATATTCCCAGCAACTCGAACCGGCAGCCCTATTCGCAAAACTATACCTTGGGGTTTCAGTTCCTGTTACCCAAAGATACGACGCTTCAGACATCGTACGTGGGAAACCAGGGGAGACGGCTTGGCGCATCGAGCTTGAACAACATGAACCAGCTCAACCCGAAATATTTGTCTCTAGGCGATGAACTGCTGGACGATATCAGCCAGCATCCCAACATCCCCCTGCCGTACCCCAGCTTTACCGGGACGGTCGCTCAGGCGCTGCTTCCCTTCCCGCAATACGCCCCCGGGGGCGTGGTAGCTCTGTTCCCATACTTCGGGACGTCGCACTACGACTCAGCACAGGTCGTGTTGACGCACCGCCTCTCGAAGGGACTAGCGTTTTTGGTGAGCTACGCATTCCAGAAGACCCTGACCGATACGGACAGTCAACTGTATGGCTACACGAATGGCTCTCAGGACGTTTACAACCGAAAACTGGAAAAGGCGGTAGCTGGTTTCGACCATCCTCAGCAGCTCAAGCTCACCTGGATTTGCGAGCTGCCGTTTGGAAAGGGCCGGCAGTTTCTGAACCGTGGCGGCGTTGTGAACCAGGTTTTGGGTGGATGGACGGCAACGGGCATCCAGCAATACCAGTCCGGTGATCCGCTCTACATTGACTCCGGAATCTATGCTAGCGGCTATTTGTTCAACGGAGACGTCCGCGGTGACGTGATATCGGGCGTGCCGCTCAAAGTGTCGTCTTCCGGGCCGTTCGACTATGCCGGTGGGACGGGGCAGGCATATCTGAACCCCGCCGCATTCGCGCTACCGCCCATGACAGCGAACGGGACCATCTTGCGCCTCGGAAATTCACCCCGGTATTTCGGCAACCTGCGCGGCCCGAGAAACCCGACGGAAAATTTCGGCTTTTTCAAGAACTTCCCCTTCCGCGAGGGGATGTTCCTGCAGTTCCGCGCCGATCTGTTAAACGCCTTTAATCGCGTGGGCCGAGCCGATCCGGATACCAACTTGAGTGACGGAACCTTCGGCCAGATTCTGGACGTGGGCGAAGGTCCTCGAAATATCCAGCTCGCACTGCGCTTTACGTTCTGAGTTCGGTGGAACGGGCTCCTGTTGCAGACGAGAGCCCGTTCCACGCCGCTGTTATCCTGAGAAGAGCCGCCTGGCGGCTCTTCTTATGCGGTTCCCGCGAGTAATCCCGGTCTGTGTTCTGGCGCTGATCGTTCTTGTATCCTGCAAACGGCCCGAAACCAGCTCTACGAGTGCCGCGGCGTTGCGGCCCTTGAACGTCGTCGTCGTAACCATCGACACCCTGCGGCCGGATCATCTGCACTGCTACGGATATTCCAAGATCGAAACGCCCAATGTCGACGCCATTGCGCAAAGCGGCGTGCTGTTTGAGGATGCCGTGACGCAAACACCGCTGACGCCGCCGTCGCATGCCAGCATCTTCACGGGCCTCAATCCCACGACTCATCACGTGCGCGACACCGGGGGGTTCATCCTGGAGCCTTCGTCGATCACGTTGGCCACCCTTCTTCAGCAGCGGGGGTGGGATACTGCCGCGTTTATCAGTTCCGCGGTATTGAAAAAGCTATTCGGACTGAACCAGGGATTCGCGGTCTACGACGACCAAATGCCCAAGCCGGGCAAAGGCCACGAATTTCTCGAGGATGCCGAACGCCGCGCGGGAGACACGGTGGATCACGCGATCCGGTGGCTGGATGCCCAGTCCGGCAAACCTTTCTTCCTATGGGTGCATGTCTACGACCCGCACGCTCCCTATAACGCGCCGCCGCCCTACCGGGAGCAATACAAAGACCGCCCCTACGATGGCGAGATCGCTTATGCGGACCACGAACTTGGCCGTTTGTTCGACGCGGTTCGTAAGAAATCTCCACCCGACAAGACGCTGATCGCCGTGCTTTCAGATCACGGCGAGAGCCTGGGAGAGCATGGCGAGTTTTCGCACGGCGTTTTCTTGTACGACGCGACGCTGCGGATTGCATTCCTGCTGTCCGGCCCCGGCGTTCCCGCGGGTATGCGGGTGAAACAACAGGCCAGAACGATCGATTTCCTGCCAACCATTCTGGACTTGATGGGCGGCCGCGCGCCCGCGGCTGTCGAAGGCGTCAGCCTGAAGCCTTCCTTCACGGGAAAGGAAACGGGTGCGGCCGCTTCCTACGCGGAAACGCTGTATCCGAAAATCAACCTGGGCTGGGCGGAACTGCGAGCCATTCGCACGAATCATTGGAAGTACATTCTCGCGCCAAAACCGGAATTGTACGACCTGTCGCAGGATCCCTCGGAGACGAAGAACGTCATCCAGAGCCACGCCGCCGAAGTTCAGAAATTCGAAGCGGAATTGAAGGCTATCATCGGGCCGCACGAAATGGAAAAGGTCCAGACGGCCACGGTTGACTCGCGGACTCTGGCTCAGTTGCGATCGCTCGGTTACACGGGTGGTTTTTCACCGCGCACATACACTCTGCAAGGAAAAGGCGTGGACCCCAAAGATCGGCTTGAGGTTTTGAAGATTATGGAGGAAGCGGATGGGCCGCAATCCCGCCTCCCTATCCCGCGCCGCATCGAGCTGCTGCGCCAGGCTCTGAAGATGGATGCGACCAATCCTCTTCTTTACTATTCGCTGGGCGGCGACTGCGAGAAAGCCGGGCGTTACGCCGAGGCCATGGATGTCTACCGCGCCGCGGTGCGAAACGGCATCGCCAGCGGGCGGCTGCATTCGCGCATCGGAGACCTGCTGGTGCGCTCCGGCAAGAAGAGTGAAGCCATTCCGGAATATATGATCGCCGTGCGGTTCAATCCTGCCGATTTGCAGACCCAAGCGAATCTGGCAACCGCATATCTGGAGACAGGCGGCCTGGCGGATGCGGAGCGCGTTTATAAGGCGATCGCCGCGATGGACCCCTCGTACGCGGCCGCGTACAATGGCCTGGGGGTAATTGCCATTCAGCGGCAAGACGGAGCGGCCGCGCGCGGCTACTTCGAGAAAGCCGTGGAACTCGATCCGGACCTGGTGGAGGCGCAGCTCAATCTCGGGCTGCTGTACAAAATGGCCGGCGACCGCGCGAGGGCGCGCACGTGCTTCGAGGCATTTCTGGCGAAAGCATCGCCCGCGCAATACCGGCAAATCATTCCGAAAGTACGAGAGGAGCTAGGCGCGCTGCAGTAACCTTGTGACGCCGCCGCTCCGTTCACTCGATGGTTGTGATCTTCGAGGAGTGGGAGAACTTGCCGGCTTCGTGGCCGTTGATGGCGGCGAGCGCCAACGACATCATTTGAACGGGAAGCATCTCCATGACAGGGCGCACCAACGCGGGAACGCGGGGCAGGCGGAACACTTCGTCCGCGGCGTTTTCGCCGACGAGAACCGACTTTCCACCTGCGGCGACGATATCCTCGGCCAGCCGCCGGTTGAGCTTCGCGGACACCTCGTCACCTTCGAACACGACGACGAACACGTGCGGGCCCAGCAGCTCGAACGGGCCGTGCCGGAACGCGGCTGCGCTCATGCCCTCGGCGGGAGTGTGGGTTGATTCCTTGAGAATCAAGCCGCCGTTCTCCGCCGCAGCCAACGAACTACCGCGGCCAATCACGAAAACGTGCTTGATTCCGGCAAGCGCCGGCAAAAGGCGATCGACGTGCGATCTCCAGTTGGCCAAGTAAGCTTTCGCGGCGGGAGCGGCCTGCTGCAACTGTTCACGCGTTTTCTGCAGATCGGCGCCGCGCAGCACGGCGCTCAACCACTCCAAGACGACGAGCGTCGCAACGAAGGTTTTGCAAGAGACCGTCGTTTCCGGGCCGGCATGCATCAGCACCACGGCATCGGATTGCGCCGCCAGAGGCGAATCAGAGGTGTTGGTAACGCCGATCGTCGGCACACGGCCCGCCGTCAGGCCCAGCAGGCGAATGGTTTCCGCGCTGCGGCCTGACTGCGACACCACGACAAGCAGCGTGCGCTCATCCAGCACGCGGCGCATGTAAAGTACGAGCTCGGAGGTTTCGACCATCTGCGAAGGGATGCCGAACTCGGACAACGCCAGGTGCAAGGGATAGAGCGCCTGAAGCGAGCTGCCCATGCCGGTCAGCACGGCTCGCTGATAATCGCCGCGGCTGAGCGCGCGCGCGAACTTCTGCAACGCCACGCTCTCTTCGAGTCCGTCCGCCGCACGCTGCAATGCCTGCGGCTGGTCGAGAAGATCGGTGAGATAGGCGCCCTCGATGAGGCTCAAGTCAGGGGAAACGGGCATCTATTCAGTATCCACCACGCAGCGAAATCCCAGGGTGCCGGCGCGGTCTTTCGATGGCGCCATGAGCAGGTACTTGCCGTGCTGGTTCAGCTTGTAGGCTTGCGGGAAATACCAGATGGAGCCCTGCGGCTGATAGTAACCGCCGCCTCGCAGCGCTGCGGCGCGCGTGTGGGGATCTATGAACTCGTCGGTCCATTGCCACACGTTACCGGTAAGATCCATCACGCCGAATGGGCTGGCTCCCTTGGGGTGCGCATCGACATCCGCGGGCGGAACAAGGTCGCGGCCCTTGTCCGGTGCGGGCACCGCCTGGCCGTCCCATTCGTTGCCCCACGGATAAAGGCGTCCGTCCGTTCCCTGCGCGGCGTATTGCCACTCCCACTCGTGCGGCAGCCGCTTGCCGGCCCAGGCGGCATAGGCCCGCGCGTCCTCGAGCGAAACCCAGGTGACCGGTTTGTTCTCCCAACCCGGCGGAGGCGCGCCGTTTTTCCAATCGCGCAGGAAGTTGTGGTCGTCCTTCGGATGATAACTCGCCGCATCCAGGAACTTCTTGAAGGCCGCGTTGGTGACGGGATACTTGTCGATGTAAAACGCCTTGATAGCGAGCGCGTGGTGATGTCCGCGGCGGGGCGAGTTCTCCCACGGATATTGAAAATCGAGGCCCTCCCAGTTCTCGCCTTCGATCTCGACTCCCGTGACTTCAAAGTCAAAATCGCCAGCCGAAATTTTGATCATGCCGGCGGGCGCGGAAGCGGCGGGCCTGGTGGACGGGATCTCGACGATCTGCTGCGGGAGGAAATGCCATTCGTGAGAAAGACTCTCGAGCGGAGTCTTGGCCCACTCGCGCATCTGGTGAAGCATCGCGTCCAAGCCTTGTATCTGAACGCCGGAATCAAGCGCCAGAATAGCGCCGAAGCCGGATGCTTCAAGATCGAAGCGCAGCGTTGCGCTGTCACCGCGGATGGCGGGCTGCAACTCAACGCCGTGCCAGATGTCGTAATACCTGCGGCCGGGCCGGTGGGCAACGATGATCTGATCGCCCGAAACGTCGTACTCGTTGCGGTTGACCACCGTCCAGAGCGTTTTCTCGGGGAGTGGAAACTTCGAGGCGTACACTCCGTGGTTGATCACCGGCGTGTGCGGCTCCCAATCCGGACTCACGAGAAAACCGGCGAACTGGCGTTCGATCTTCGCGACTCGCCGCAAGGCTTCGGAATCGCGTGGCGTGATCTGGTTCCAGATGCCCCAGATGTTTTCCCAGCTTTCGTAGCCCACGCCATTAAAGAATGCGAACTGCAGATTTTCCGTCTTGTCGCGGGCCCAGCGATCGCAGACGTTGATCATGTGCCGGGGCTCCAGCCATTTCAACTTGCTGACGGGAGGAACAAAGCTGTGCGCCCAGTAGCCCCAGCTCTGGTTATTCCACATGAGGCCTTCATCCGCCGCGGGCGCGCCTTCGGGCTCGAACACCAAGGGGTAGCCGGTTTCATCGGATGCGGTGCGGTAGGCGCGCGGCAGGCCGGCGAACGTATCGCCATTGACGCCGTCTGCGCCGATCTCCGCCATCAGCTTGGCCGTTGCCGTCCAGTAGGGCATGCCCACATCTCTGGTTCCGTTGTCCCAAGGCATGGATGGGAACAAGACGCGCACGCCGCGGCGATGAAAGTCGGCGACCATCTTGCGCAGCGCCGCAATGCCGCCCGGCAGATCGCGATGAAGGTCCCAGAGGTTGCGGTTGTCGATGCCGATATTGGGATAGACGGGCCAGATAAGCACGCTGTCGATGCCGCCGTAGCGAGCATCGAGATCATCGAGGTAACGGTCGACGGTGTACTCGCCTTTCACGGGGTCGTAGAAGTAGCGCTCCTCGGCCATCATCTGTGGTTGGATGAAATCGCGCTGCGCCCATTGGAGCTCGGGGCGGCGATACTGAGCGCCGTCGTATCCCATGCGCGTGAGGCGCTCGTGGCGCCAGACCTTCAGGTCGTGAAGCCAGGATGGGAAGTCAGCCTTCGGGTCACTCGACCAGGACTCCATTTCGCTGACCCACGCCAAGCCATTCGCACCTTGACCGGGGCCGGGAAAAAGGTTTCCTTGCGGTTCATGCCGGGTGTCCTGCGCGAGAGCGGCCGCGATCGAGAGAAGAACGATGCACCAACGAGTCTTCACGATTTCTCCTCGGAATGAATCCCGCACGCGCGCGCATAGACACGCAGCACTTTGCGGATGCGGTTGCGAATGAGGTCCGCCGGGTGATTGTGAAGAGCGCCGGCGCGCGCCGCGTCGTACTGCTCCGGCAGATACTGACTCACGAGCGTAAGCGGAGCCGGCGCGGCGGTCAAGTTGTCGAGCAGTTTCTGGAGTTCCCGCTCGACCGAGGCGTCCGGCCAGTAGTAGCGGCTGCGATCGCTGAAGCTGTAGCGACGGGCGAAACGGAGTTCCATCTCATCGCCATGATAATAGGCTTTCCAGTGTGCCGGGTTGCTCAGCATGGCCTGCTCGAGCGCCTCGGGGACTTGCGACAGCGACACGCCGCGGCGATTGCCGAGCCACTCGTTCTCCATATCGCTCAGCGCGAAGACGGCTTCTCGAAAAGCGAAAGTCAGCCACGGACCGACCTTGAGAATGGCGAAGTGATCCTCCACCATCTCGCGCAGGGCCTTGGGGGGCTGGTAATCGGTCGAATGGGCCTCGTATACCAGCGAAGGCGACGCGGGAAGGCACTGGCTCAAAGAGAGCGCCTTGGCGCGATCGTACTCGAACACGGAAGCGTCGCCGAATTCCACGCCGGGCTGAACCACCAGCCCGATCACTCTCTCCCAAGCCGCGGCGAGCGAATGCTTCAAGAACGCCGCGTGGCAGTTGTCGAGTGTGGTCCTTGCGTGTTCGACGCGCGTGACGGCGGGAGCCAGCCCCGCCTCCGTCTCGCCTCCCGGGATCGGCACCTCGGTGCCGATGACATAAAGCGGCGCGGGCGAACCGGCGGGCAATTCCCTCCAGGCTTGTTCGGCAACGTGGCAGAGCGCCGCGGCGCGTTCAGCAATCACTTCGTCGGCGAGTGGTTGCGCGTCATCGGCGCACGCCATGCTGGCATCGAGATGAATCTTGCTGTAGCCGGCGAGCACGCAGGCGCGGACGAGAACAGCAGCTTTCTCGAGGGCCGTTTGAGCCGGCTCCTGGCGCCACGGGTAGGGACCCAAATGATCGCCGCCGAACAGAATCCGGTCTTTGGGAAAGCCCACGCGCGATGCGATGGCGTGGACAAAACCAGCGAACTGGGCGGGCGTTTGACCCGTGTAGCCGCCGAACTGGTTCACCTGATTGCAGGTCGACTCGATGCACACAGGCGATTGATCTTCACGTGCCTGGTACAGGGCGGCTTCGAGCACCCAGGGGTGGGCGGAACACACGGAGCACACGCCCACAGGCTCGCCGCGGCGGTTGCGCTCGACCACACTTTGCAGCCATCGCGAAGGTTCGTTCACTGCCGCGCCCGCCAGGCGTGGATCATGCGCCCGCGGCCTTGCCCGGCTGGATGTTCTGATTCACTCGGAAGAAGTTCTCCGGATCATACTTGGCCTTTACGGTAGCCAGCCGGTTGTAGTTGTCGCGATACGTGGCGCGGATGCGGTCCTCGCCTTCTTCCATCATGAAGTTCACGTATGCGCCTCCGGCGCCGAACGGATGCAGCGCGTCGAAATAGTCGCGTGCCCAGGTGGTAATGCGATCTTTGTTGGCCGGATCGGGATCCACGCCGACGATGACCTCGCTCCACTGCACGTCGCGGTAGCTCCACGCCGTGTCATCCGGGCGAACCCTGTGAACGGCGCCATCTACGGGATACATGTGCATGGTCGAGTGCATGGTTGGCAGTTGAGAGCCATGTTGGACATGCAAGGCGATGGCCTGATCGCTTAGTTCTTTGACGAAGTCCGCCTTCCAGTACCATTGCAGGCCGGGAGGATAGACGGCATCGAACATGCTCTGCACCATGGGATACGGCATGGGAACAAAAAACTCGAAGGCCGGCGGCCGGTGGTTGCGCAGCGGCTGCAGAAGCTTGTTGGCCTGCTCCATAGATCCGGTATAGCACCACACGATGCCGCACATCTTTTTCAGATGGATCTGCTCGGGAAAAGGCGGTCCGGGCGGGACGGTCAGAAAGGCGAAGAATCCATTGAGGTCCTCTGGCGCTTGCACGATGAATTGGCGATACCACTTCATGATGTCGGCAGCCTGGTCGAGAGCCCACAACATCGGCCCGCCGCACACGGTGTGGACGGGGTGTGCCTGAAACAGAAAGGAGGTTACGACGCCGAAGTTTCCGCCGCCGCCGCGAATAGCCCAGAACAGATCGCTGTTCTCGTCGGCGCTGGCTACGACTACTCGGCCGTCGGCCAGAACGACGTCGGCGGCCAGGAGATTGTCGATGGTCAGCCCGTACTTTCGTGTCAAGTGGCCGATGCCGCCGCCGAGCGTGAGCCCGCCGACGCCGGTGGTCGAGATGAAACCCGACGGTACCGCGAGGCCGAACGCATGCATGGCGTGGTCCACGTCTGCCCACCGGCACCCGCCTCCGACACGCGCCGTCTTTTTCGCAGCGTCGACATGGACGTATCGCATGGGTGAGAGGTCAATCACCAGGCCGTCGTCGCAGACGCCCAGTCCGCCGGCATTGTGCCCGCCGCCGCGGATGGCGACGCGCAGGCCGGTTCGACGGCCGAAACCAACGGCTGCAATGACGTCGGCCACGTCAGCGCATCGCGCGATCAGTCGCGGCTTGCGGCTGATCATTCCGTTGTAGACCTTGCGGGCCTCCTCGTAACCCCCATCTCCAGGCTCGATGACTTCGCCACGAAGCTGGCTTCGAAACTCGGTGACAGCTTCCTGTAATGACATGATTCCTCCTCCTGAAAGGCGATTGTCCAATTGACAAGGATCTTGTGGCCATTAGGCCGCCGTCGATCATACAACCAATCGGCATCGTTTGAAACAGTATCTTTCGTCCTTTTTACTGCGTGGCCGATCCCCCGATGACCCAGAATGCCAAAGTGGAAGGAGTCATTCGAATGCGCCGGTCCCTCCCACAGCGCTCACCGCACGCGCACCCGCGACCGCACCCGCGCGGGCCGATGCTTCGAGCGAGCCGCCTTTGAGAAAGCAGGCGAGAAATCCCGCGTCGAAACTGTCCCCCGCCCCAGTCGTATCCACCGGCCGAGCTTTCACCGCCGGAACGCGAAACTGCCGTCCCTCCGTACACACCAGCGCGCCCCGAGCGCCCAGCTTGACCACAGCAATGCGCGTCAGCTTAGCCAACTCCTGAGCGGCGCGCTCCACGTTACTGGCGTTGGTCAGACGGAGTGCTTCGGTCTCGTTAGGAAAAAAGACGTCGGTGAATTTTAGAACCTGGCGGATTTTTGAATCCCAGGTTTCGGCGGGATCGTAGTTGCAATCGAGAGACGTGGTCAACCCGAGCTTTTGCGCTCTGCGAAAGAGAGCGGCTGCTCCGGGATGGAACTTCTCCAGGAGAAAATAAGCACCGACGTGAAGGTGGCGCGCTCTGCGCAAATCGCGATCCGTGATGTCTCGCGCACGCAGCATGGCGATGGTGCCGTTGTAAGTGATGCCGGCTCGCTGGCTGCCTTTCTTGCACCAGATGGTCAAACCGGTACCGATGCGGCGTTGGCGTCTGAGCGCGCGCACATCGACTCCGGCCCAGCGCAGCCGTTCTTCCACGAACTGGCCGAAGAAATCGTCACCCACGACCCCCACGAATCCTACCTTAGCGCCCAGGCGCGCAAGGTTGAAAGCAAAAATGGAGCTGGAGCCGCCCAGCACCAGCTTCATGGCCGTGGCCAGCTTTTCTTTCTCGAATTCCAGTTGCGCGATGCCGTCAATCAGCAGGTCGGCATTAGCGTCCCCGGCCACAAGGCAGTCCAGGGGGCAGTCAGTCTTCATAGATACGAACGCCCTGAACGACGCGGTGGATCACGCCGCCGGGGCTAGGGTTGTCAGGATTCAGGTCCTCGCGGAGGCTCAGATGGTAAGCCAGAAGCTGCGGAAAGACGATCTCAAATGGAGTTCGCAACATGTCGGGAAGATCGGCCGCCATGGCGGGCACGGTTTCGGCGAACGGTAGTGCGGCTTCGGAGCCGATTCGGATCATTCGTCCCAGTTTCTTGGCGTGCAGCTCGTCGAGGAGGTCCTGCTCGTAACGGCGGCTTAGCGGGTTGGAGGACGCCAAACTCAGTACCACGGTGTCCGGATGGACGAAACTCATGGGGCCGTGGCGCAGGCCAAGATGCGTTTCAGCCACCACCGGAATGCGCCCGCCCGTCATTTCCAAAATCTTCAGCGATGCTTCGTGCGCCCATCCCATCAGGGCCGCGGAAGCCAGCACTACGACGCGGCGGATGCCGTCCGAAGCGATGGCCTGGGCCTTGGAGTCAAGGGCGGCGAGGTTCTCTTTCACCCGCGCACAAACCTTTGGCAGGACTTCGGCAAGCTCGCTGGAGTGTCGCAGGGCCAGACCCGCCAGCACGAGGTTGGAGAAGGAGCTGGTCATCGCCAGACTTCGATCGTTGGTCCGGGGATCGAGGATGATAGCCGTTACTTCCGGAGACCGTGCCAGACGGCCTTCCACGTTACAGGTGACGGCGAGGTGGCGGACGTGTGGGAACAGCCGTCTGATCCGGTGGACCACGCCGAGGCTCTCCGGGCTGTCGCCGGAACGCGCCAGCGAAATCAGAAACCCGGCCGGGCCAAAATCCGGTTCAACATCACTGAGAAGATCCGTGGACGGGATGGCCTGCGCCGCCGGCCATGCTGCCGCTACGGCCATCGCAGCATATGCGGAACTTCCCGCGCCTGTAATCACGCAGCGCTCGCCAGATGGGAGCAGGCGGCGGTTCATGTGCATGACGCGCTGCAGGGTATCCGGCCACAGGTCGGGCTGTTGAAAGATCTCGGCGCGGGTGACGCGGCCCGCCGCGAGAAGTTCGCTGCTCAATGCTGTTGCCCTTTCTTTTTGACTCTTCATCATACAGGAAAAGGCGGGCGGTTCGATCAGTTCGATATAATTGTGGATCATGCACCGATATGCGGAGATGTCGAAGCACCTTGAGGACTACCTGAAGAATCCCGAATCGGGTAGCTACGTGCAAGAAATCGTCGGCATGGGATTCCGCAGCTTACCGGTCTTGGTCGAGTTCCTTCATCAAGAATTACCCATTGAACGAACCGAACGGCTGGAGGTACTGGTGAAGGCAGTGTTACGAACTGCACTAACCAGTCCCTTGTCCGGCCACGAGGCCAGACAGGTTGCCCGCTTTCAAAAGGAACTCGGGTTTGTACTCAAATACAAGTCCTATGCCGTCAAGGCTTCTACGCCGCTGGGTTACTCTATATTCCTGGAGAATGAACGGGAAGGATTCAGCTTTCAACGCCATATTGTGCATAAGTTAGAGGTCTTTCATATCCTTAGTGTCAAACCCGGCGGGTACGTCTTTTTTTGTGATTTCGAAGACTGGAAGAGAACATATGAGAGAGAATCATTCGATAGGTGGCTCGCCGGTGAGAGTAATCCGACTTATGATTGTTACAAGTTCGTACCTACTCCGGGCGATGTCTTCGTGATATCAGAACTCGGGATTGTGCACACGGTAATCGGGTGCGTTCTGGAAGAATTTGCCACGGTGTCGACGGACATGGTGGACCGGCTGCACGACCAGAATGCCGGCAAAGAGATCCCGGCAAATTTTACTCGGGTTAATACCGAGGCCGCACTTCAAACGATCGAGACGCCAGTGGGCAACCGGATGATAAGAGGATTTGGTGAGCGGAACATCGCGACGATCCATGCCGAGGCGGTTCCGGGAGGTGAGCGTTTCTTGTTGTGCGACTCTTTCGTGCGGGCGGCCCGATACGTGATCCGACCCGGGGCCGAGACGGCGATCGATCACGATGATGCCCGTGCGGTCTTGCTGCGCATCTCCGGCGGGCGCGGGAGCGCCGTCATCGCCGATCCTTCCGAACTAGGCGACGCCATGCCGCGCGTGCAATTCGGAAAAGGAGACCTGCTCCTGATCCCGCCCGGAATTCACTTCGCACTCCGGAATGAAGGCGACGGTTCTGTCGAGTATTCCGAGCATCGCATCGCGCCTGAAGTGGCTTTCATCTGAGCCGGGGGATCAAAAGGACCATAGCACGCTAGTGTATCCGGTGTGGGCGCGGTAGGCCTGATCGGGCAAAAGGCCTTGGCCGGTGAAGAAATCCTCGTGGTAGCCGTAGTATTGATAACCCGCATTCCAGCGCACGCGGTTGGTCAGCTTCACTGACAAACGCGCGAGCGGCGATTGGAATCGCATCGGAAAGGTCTGTGCGATCTGAAACTGGGGGATGTTCGGGCCAAAGCCTGATCCGGTTGCCTGGCCTCGCCCGTCTCCTGCGTCTTGCACGTGACTGTAACCAGCGTAGAGGTTCACGCGCTTGCCCATGGTGAACTGCACTCCGAGGTTACCGGTATGCAGATTGCTGATATACAGCGACTCCTGCCCGGTCAATAGTTGTCCGCTGTCGAAGAATGAAAGACCGCCGAGAGTATCCAGGTGCAGCTTGGAGTAATCTGCCTGGAACGACAACCATCGGATCGGCGTCCATGAGGTATTCACGGCATAAGTCCGGGCGTGCGAGGCGTAAGACGTGAGTACGATCGAATTATTATTGTAATTGCTTTGCGCGTACGCCGACAGCATCAGGCTCTTGTGCTTATATTGTGTGCGGGCATTAAGGGCCTGGTAATTACGTTCGCTCTTGGCAGTAAATGGATGGTTCGCGCGTCCAATCTCGCCGTCCAGCAGAATCATGAGCGGCTGGATAGGCCGGATGCGGACGCCGAAAATGCCGGTATTCAGAATGTCGGTCTGGTCATAGGCCGGAAGGCTGGGGTCCAGAATATTGCGCATAAAGCGATCTGAGTAATGATACCCGGCGAAAAATCCCAGCCACTTGACGGCCCGGTAATTTAAGTCAAGCTGGTTGGCAATGGTGCGGATGCCGAGATACAGGAAGTTCTGACTTTGGATACCGCCCGTAGCGTTGTTCACCTGAAGAAATTCGGCATTGCCTTCGGTGCGCACGTTGTACACCGCAGTGCTGTTGGTAATGGTGAGCTTTGAGGTCGGAAAGATACTCCACGTCAAATTGCCAGTGGCCACGGGACGCTGGCCGGCGCCCACGGTCAACGTCTGCAGGCCCAAAACCGGCTGAGCTCCGAGAAAATTTCCTTGTTCCGAAATGAACGTGCGCTGCGTCCCGGTGTAAGTAAAGCGGCCATTCATGCTGAACCACTTTTTGTCGGTGAACAGCACCACGCGCCAATACGGGCTGGTGCCGTGGTACGGATTCGAGAACACGGTGGTCCCCCCCTGGCCTGCGGCAAACTGCGGATTGGCCCGGAAATCCTGCTTGAAGTCCTCCCAGCCGTGCATCCAGTTCACCTTAAAACCGAGAAACTGGAATTCGTTGCCGATGCGGTATTCATTTCGGGCGTCGCGCTCGGAGGTAGCGGTGTTGGCACCTAGCGGCGCGGCGGCAAACAAGCCGCCGATGGCGGTGAACTCGGGACCATCCTGCACATTGCGCGAATAGCCGAGAAAGAACTTGATCTTAGATTGCGGGAATAGTGTCAGATCGTCGTCTTGCGAAGTGTACTGGGTGTCGCGCAAATTGCCGCCCGACTGGCCGGCGCTTACAAGGCCGGGATTGACGTAGTCGTTCAAGCGCCAGTTCATATCAAAGCGATAGAGGTGGTTCTTTTGGACGCGTAAGGTCGCGGATTCATAGGGATCGTTTCCCAGCCCCTGGGTGTATAGGACGATCTCATCGAAGAACGGGCCATGTCCGTCGCGCGAGTTCACGGTCAGAGAGCTGGAGAGCAGGCGCAGGCCGTTGCCGTAATTCACCTGGCTGTTGTACTCGTCCTGGCTTCCGCCGACGGAATCCCAGCGATAACCCAGTTCGATTGAGTTGACCACGTTGTACTCCGCAGTATTGTCGCCGCGGACGGGACCGACGGATTCCTGAGAGGGCGCGACAGGTTGCTGCGCGACGGCGGCGCCGATACAGAGCAAAGCCAGGATGATTGCTTTCATTCGGCGTCTCATTTCAGAAAGTATGCGTCCACATTGGAGCCGTGAATATGGCTGTGACAGTTGGTGCAGTTCTGGAAAATCGGCGAACGGAGGTCGTGGAAGGAGGACGGAACGGGATCTCCCAGCCTGGCGCGGCCGAAGCCGGGCGCGCCGTTATGGCATTCCAGGCACATGGTGAATACCACGGGCCGGCGCAGCATCCGTGAATTCGGAGAGCCGTGCGGGTAGTGGCAGATTTCGCAGCCTTCGACGCGCACCGGAGGGTGCTCGAACACAAACGGTCCGCGCTTCTCTTCGTGACACTTGAGGCAGGGCTCTTCGTTGGCCAGCGCCTGCTCCATCAGATGGGGCCGCTCAGCGTTCCGCCACGTGGGCGGGAAGGCGCCGTGCGGGTTGTGGCAGTCGGTGCACACCATGACGCCTTCGTTGACGCGGTGCTTAAACGGCATCGAAAACTGCGAGCGCACGTCGGCGTGACACCCGTAGCACACCTCCCTTTGTGTGTTCGCGAGGAGGAATTTGGGGACGGGCGACTTGTGAATCGAATGGCAGCTCGTGCACACCACGTCATTCTCGGTATGCTGCGAACGCCGGATATTGGCTCGGGGTAGTGTTTCTCCGTGACAGCGCAGGCAATTGTCCAGAATCTGTTTGGGTTCCAGTTGAGAAAACGCCACGATGGTGGCTTTGCCTCCATGCGCCTCGACGTGTCGGCCTCCGGGGCCGTGACAGCTCTCGCAGCCGGTGCGCTCGGGCGGTTCCGTGCCCGAGGCGAGGCTCTTGAAATGCGGGTTCTTGTAGAATTTCGACCAGACGTCGGCGTGGCAGGTCTTGCAGGCGTCGCTACCGATGAAGTCGTGGACCGTGTCTTTTTGCAGACTCTCCTTCTGCCCGAACACAGGAGGCGCCGCCATGATGAGCCACAGCAAGGCGCCTGGCAAAGTATTTCTCAGCATGAGCCGCGGTAGCGGCCGGTTACAAATTTGGGGAAGCACGCGTTAGAACACTCTACGTAATATGCGCTTCCGGCGACCACCTCCGCCGGTTGCCGATTGCGAACAGAATGACGGTTGCGATCTCACTCTGTCTGAAAATAGATTAGCGTACCAGCGCGGTGTTCCATCCTAGAACAAGTGCAAAATTGCGGCCGATAGTCGCCGCTTTGTACTAATCACTCCGGTTAGGGCGAGAATTGTTTACATTTCTGAAAAATCTGGCTTGGCGGTGCCCGGCCACTACAACCATTTGCGCGTGGAGCTTTACCAGAGCAGCTTCAAGCCAAACTGGATCTGGCGCGAGGTGGTGGATGTGGAGGTGATCACGCCCGCCGTGGGCGCCGGTACTGCGGAGGCCGAAGTGAACACAACCGTGTTCGGGGTGCCGAAGTTGGCGCGATTGAGGAGGTTGAAGAACTCGGCGCGGAACTGAAGGTTGACGCGTTCGGAAATGGCGGTGGTCTTCAACGCGGACGCATCGAGATTCGCGACTCCGGGTCCGATTAGCGTGTTTCTGCCGACGTTCCCGTACGTACCGGTTGGGGGCACGATGAATGCAGCCGGATTGAAATACTGGTTGGGGCTCCCCGGAATCAAGGTGCCCGTAAAGGCCGGGTTCCACGAAGGCCGGACCGGGTTGCGGCTGTCGCCGTCGTTCGACGGATTGTAGCCCAGAACCGGCGTGAACGGAAAACCCGATTGCAGCGTTTGAATTCCACTCACCGACCATCCGCTGGCCAGCTTCGAACGCCAGCCGCTCGCGCCCTTCAGGAACGGGCGTCCTTTTCCGATGGGAAGCTCGTAGGTGCCGTTGATGACGGCGAGATTCCGTACATTGGAGTT
>Ga0187817_10000247_pt1 | contig 21704 bp, 17 predicted proteins | sample NC_wetland_sal_i_17_FD_132431 | JGI IMG/M metagenome (GOLD analysis project Ga0187817, IMG submission 132431) | Wetland sediment microbial communities from Neuse River Estuary, North Carolina, USA - SO4_2 | ecosystem: Environmental > Aquatic > Freshwater > Wetlands > Sediment | place: USA... | reverse complement strand
CTTGTTTTTGCGAGGCGGCAGCGCTTTCCGCTTTGATCTTGGCGTAGCTTTTCGCGATGCGCTGCACGTATTTCATGGTTTCCAGGTAAGGGGGAACACGGCGTCCGTACTGGTCTACACGCTCGGGACCGGCATTGTACGCAGCAAGGGCTAAAGTGAGGTCGTGGTATTTGGCTAGTAATTCCTTGAGATAACGAGTGCCGGCGTTGATGTTTTCTTCAGGATCAAAAATATTCTTTACGTTGTAATGAGCGGCAGTTTGCGGGAGGAGTTGCATGAGTCCGCTGGCCTTTTTGGGCGAAACCGCCTTGGGATTGAAATTCGATTCGATGGCGACGACGCAATGGATTAGATCCGCGTCCATGCCATAGCGTTCGGCAGCCGCGCGAATCAGCTTCTCGAACGGCGTTTTGTCGTTGAGAGGCACTTCGATGGGCTCAAAAATTTCTTCGGGCTCGATTCCAACGACTTCGCTAACGGGAACTTCAGCAACGCCACCTTTGAGATGCAGGATGTAATGATCGGGAAAGATTTCGTACCCGGTGACATCCAGACGGGCGCCGCTGCGCAAAACGACATAATCAGCACGGGCAGCCGAAACAGCGACAGTTAGAAAGGCAAGCGCCAGTAAACCGCGAAGAATGCCGCTAGTCGTCACGCTTACTCCACAGGTTGCGTCAAAGCAAACCGCTCGATGGCCGCAGCCACGCCGTCATCGTCGTTCGACCCGGTAATGTGCCAGCCCCGCTCCTTGAGTTCGGGAACGCAGTTTCCCATGACCACGGGGGTACCGGAAAAGGATAGCATTTCCATGTCGTTGTGATTGTCGCCGATGGCCAGGATTTCCTGGGGAAGAATGCCGCGAGCGGCTGTCCATTCGGCCAGGGTGGTGCCTTTGGTGACGCGTGGGTGGATGACGTCAATCATCGAAAAGTCGCGGTCTTCGTAGACTGTGACAGCCAGATTGAACTCCTCGGAGAATTGGACGCGGCGAAGAGCGGATTCGGCTTCTCGCATCAACGCGACCGTCCCCGTAAACATCACCTGGATGGGGTCCTCCGTCAGGCAGGTTTCCAGCGGCATGGCTTCCGCGAGGAATTCGCGATTGCGGCGGTAATACCCGCCACGAGTCGGATCATCCCAGTCGATGGACTGCAGGAATACCTGATTGGCCTGCGGGCGATCGAAGACGACAGCTGTTGCGACGCGCCAGGGCTCGGTGGCCTGCACAACGCGACGCGCGGTTTCCTTGGCCAGCAGATGACGGAGGAGAGTTTGCCCTCCTTTGGTGCGCACCAAGGCGCCATTGTTGACGATCATAGTGAGGGGCGCGTCGATTTGATTGGCGACGGGCATGGCGAAATCGTACCTGCGGCCGGTGACAAGAGCGACCTCGATGCCACGTTGGGTGGCCTCAGCAATGGCTGCGCGATTGGCTGGGGAAACCTCGAAGCGGCTGTTGAGCAAGGTGCCGTCAATATCGAGGGCGATGAAGCGGATGGGCATGGGATTAGTTTACCGGAACGCGCAGAGAAGCCTGGGAAAAACGGAGCGTTTCCTGCGGGAAGAAGCGCCAAATTGGTTGTGTTAAAATCCCGCTCTTATGGGCACACGCCGCCTCTATTACGACGACTCGTACCTGCAAAATTTCAGCGCGCGGGTGCTCTCTTGTGCTCCGGCAGAGCCCTTTCCGGGCCCTGCCGGGACAAGACCCACGTGGGAAGTGGTGCTGGACCGGAGTGCGTTTTACCCCAGTTCCGGCGGGCAACCCAACGATTTAGGAAAGCTGGGGGAAGCGCGAATCCTGGATGTGCGGGATGACGGCGAGGACATCGCGCATATCGTGGACCAGGAAATCGCCAGCGACACGGTGGAGGGCTGCATTCACTGGCCCAGGCGATTCGATCATATGCAGCAACATACAGGCCAGCACCTGCTGTCGGCCATGTTTCATGAACGATACGGATTGCCTACGGTGTCGTTTCATTTAGGTGGGGAGATATGTACGATTGACCTGCGTGGGTCGGAACCTTCGCTCGACGTGCTCCGAGGAGCGCAGCGCGCTGCAAACGCGATCGTGTTCGAGGATCGTCCGGTAAACGTGCGATACGGAACCGCGAACGAATTGGCGGAGCAAGGGGTGCATAAAGAAGTCGATCGCCAAGGCATATTGCGCGCAATTGAAATTGAGCGGGCAGATCTGCAGCCTTGTGGCGGGACCCACGTGAAGAGTACGGGGCAGATCGGGCTGGTGCTGGTTCGCCGCTGCACGAAAGTTCGTCAAGATTGGCGCGTGGAGTTTGCCTGTGGTGAGCGTGCCGAGGGAATCGCCAGCGCCGACTTTCAGTTGCTGCGCGCGATTGGGGAACAGTTGAGCTGTTCGCCGGAGGAAGCGCCTGCGGCGATTGGGAAGGCCGCCGAAGAGCGGGATGCTCACTTCAAGGGTCTGCGCACGACGCTGCAACAGTTGGCGGAAGCGCGGGCCAAATTGATGATTGCCGCTACCGCGCCGGCGGGCAATGGAGTGCGCTGCGTTGCGACTTTGCTGCGCGAAGAGAATCCAGAGATGCTGTTGCCGCTGGCTACCGAGCTGGCGAAAAATGAGCGGACCATAGCATTGCTGATTTACGAACCCACAGGGCAGTTAGTGTTCGCGCAATCACCGGCGGCGGGAGTGGATCTGGGAGCCGCGTTGAAGAGAGTGCTGGCCACGATTCCAGGCAAAGGCGGCGGGACGCATGACTTTGTGCGAGCAAAACTGCTGGATCCCTCGCAATCCCGCGCGGCATTGGAGATGGCTATGCAGTTGGCAGCAGGCTAAAACTGAGTGGGATAGCACTGGATTGGTCGGCGCGAAACCTAACTTCCACTTCCAAATACCAACAGGCAATTCACCTAAGTAGTAGGATGGGCTGTGTGTACAGGGTCGGCGGTGGAGTGTCTGGACAGGAGGCGAAATGAGATTGGTGCGGAGTGGTGTGATGGTTCTGGCGGGGATGTGTGTTGCGGCAAGTTTGGCGGTGGGGCAGATGGAGCCGCAAAAGCCGGAAGTGCCGGTGGAGAAGTGGACGGGGAAGACGATCATGTTGATTGGCGCGCACGCGGACGATGACGCGCTGTCGCATGGGACGCTGGCGATGCTGCAAGCGCACGGAAACCAGGTGTACGTGGTCACGCTGACGACGGGAAATGTGGGCACACAGGATCCAAAGCTTTCGCGCATGCAGTTAGCCGAAATTCGACGGCAGGAAGAATTGGCGGCGCTAAAGGAACTGGGGATTCCTGGCGACCACTACATTAATTTGGGATACGACGACGGCTTGCTGGAATTCGAGGATCGCAAAGCGGTGGTGGAGAATCTGGTGCGGTGGATTCGCAAATTGCATCCGGACGTCTTGTTTGCGTGGGATCCCGGGAAGGTGTATCAACGCTGGCACAAGTCCGATCATCGCGCAGCGGCGTATCTGGCTGCAGACGCTGCGCGCGCAGCGATGTGGCGGCTGCTGTTTGAGGGTCAGATTACCCAAGAAGGATTGAAGGAGTGGATGATCCCCGAATACATGTTTTATAACGACCACGATTTTCAGGACGAAAATTTGTGGGTGGACATCACTGGGTTTGTGGAGCAACGAGTGAATGCGGGCGCGCACTACATCAGCCAGTACGGGCCGGGATGGAAGAACTACACACCAAATCCGACGGAGGAGCAGGTGAAAGAAATGAAGGCGCGAGTGCGCGATACCATCCGGACGAGGGACGGCAAACCCATCGAGGGCTTTCGCTACTATCGGGGATTGCCCGACGCAATAGGGAAGTGAACCCACAATAATTCGTCCACCACTTAACGATTGCTTGCGGATTGCCGACAATCCGGGGGTAATCGGCGGGGTGCTAACTGGCTGACCTGAAGACGGGCCGGTATTCGAGGAGAATGAGCCGCGAGTCCAGAACCTTCGTATCGATAAGTTCGAGACTCCCTTGTGGATAGCCGGCAAAGATCGGCTCCCTGCCAGCGCTGCCAAGGATTAAGGGAAATACCATGAGCCGAAGGCGGTCGACGAGCCCTAGCTGCATCATGCTCTTCACTAGGCTGATGCTGCCGATCGATCGCAACGGATCTCCAGGCTGCTGTTTGAGCGCCCTAATCTCGTCCGCGACGGCACTCTTCAGCAGTCGGGTGTTCTTCCAGGGAAGCGGCTCTTTAAGTGTGCTTGAAAATACCAGCTTGGGGAGGCTGCTCATTTGACGCTGAGTTCATCCGTGGCGGATGCCGAGAAGTGAGCCAGCGCCACATAGGTCGCTCGCCCCATCATTATGACCTGAGGTTGCTCAAGATGGTCACGCACCCAATCGCCGAGATTCTGGCCGAAGTAACCGAAGTAAGCTGCGAGGCCTGTAACCTATTAGCGAGGCGGGTCCCGTATCGGTTCGATTCGCCCCAACAGCACCCCATAACCGATGATACCCAGGAGCAGAATCAAGGCCGCGGTGATGAAGGCCGAGGCGAACGAGTGTGTGGCGGAAACGATGTAGCCGGTAATAACGGGTGCGGAAATGGCCGCGAGTTGGCCGGACAGGTTGGCAATGCTGGCAAGCGTGCCTACGCTGTTGTGCGGCGCGATAAGACACGGAACGGTCCAGGCCACGGGAGCCGCGGCAGCCAGGCCGCCCAGGGCGAGACTGATCCAGACGAGAGCTGTGGTGGCGCTGCGGGGATGAGCGGCGCCGAAAATCGCTAACCCGAACCCAGTACCGACAATCAGTACCGTTTGCCGGACGCGATTGGCGTTCCAACCGCGTTGAATAAGGGCATCCACTAGCCAGCCACCGATTGCCAGATCGGTAACGGTGGCAAAGAGCCACGGAGCGCTTGTGTAAAAAACAGAATGGAATAAATCCATGTGGTGCGTGATGGATAGGTATGTGGGCAGCCAGTTGAGAAGAAGAAAGAAACTGTAGTTGTAGGCGCCCCAGCCCAGCGCGAGGCCGTACACCTTCGGCTGACGGAGCAAATAAAGGAGCCGCGCCATCTCAGTGGTGGAATCTCGGTCGGTGGTATCCAGCGCTGTTTCTTCATGGCCATGTCCAGTGTTGGACTCGTCAAGCTCCGGCGGAGCGCCGTCGCGATCTTCTTCTGGATTGCGGTAGTACACATAAAACAGCAAGAAATAAAAAAAGCTGAGCAGGCCGGTTGCGGCAAAAGTGAGGCGCCAGCCAAAGTGAAGAAGGAGAAGGCCAAGGAAGGGAACTCCAATGGCCGAGGAAAATTTCGCGGCCGCATCGGTGATGGCGATAGGCAAGCTACGTTCCTGCTGGGGAAACCAGAGACCGATGGCCTTGGCGTTGGCGGGAAACGTGGGCGCCTCGGCGATACCGAGAAGAAAACGCGCGGCAAAGAAAATGGCGAGACCAGGAGAAATGGCGGCGGCAAATGATGCGACGCTCCAAAGCAGCGTGCTGACGCGCCCAACCCGGCGAATGCCAAAGCGGTCGAGAAGCATTCCCGCAGGAACCTGCATCGCGGCATACGTCACGCTGAACGCGCTGGCGAGATAACCGAAGGCGATCAGGGAAATGCCGAACGAGGCGTGAAGCGCGCCTTGGGAAACGGCGAGGTTAATGCGATCGAAAAACGCGATGATCACGCCAAAAGCAAGCAAGAAGGCGATACCCCAGCGACGTTTGGATGGGGTGGGAAACTCAGGATTGTGAGGGGGCAAACGCACACCTGGGTAGAAGGATTGCGCCAAAGGCGAAGAAAGTGCGCATAATGAAAGCTAGTTTTGCACGGTCCTGGGGAATACAGCAATCAGATGGTGAACGTGAATGGCGATTGGTAAGGGACTGCTGGGAGCAACGATTCCGGAGAATGACCTCCGCGCATTGATCGCGGCATCGGCGCGCGAAATGGCGATAGATGGCAGGCGCGTGTTGACGATCATCCCGGACGGCACGCGGACGATGCCAATGGCGCAGATGTTTCGCTTGCTGCAGGAGGAAATCGGCGAGCGGGCCGGCGCGTGCGACTACTTGATTGCTTTGGGTACGCATCCGTTGATGAGCGAAGAGCAGTTGGAGCGCCTGTTCGGGTGTCCTGTGGTGGATGGAAAGTGTGGCGGAGCGAAGATTTACAACCATCGATGGGATCTTGCGGACACGTTTGCCGAAGTAGGGACGATCGAAGCGGGCGAGGTGGAGCAAGTGTCTGGCGGTTTGTTGTCGGAAAAGATTTCGGTGAAAGTTAATCGGCTCATTTTTGAGTACGATCAGGTTCTCATCTGCGGACCTGTTTTCCCGCATGAAGTGGTGGGTTTTTCGGGTGGGAATAAGTATCTTTTTCCCGGAATCAGCGGCAAGGAGATGATCGATCAGACGCACTGGCTGGGCGCATTGCTGGGCAGTTATAACGTGATTGGAACGCAAACGACGGCAGTAAGGGATCTGATTGACCGAGCGGCCGCGAAGATCAAAGCGCCCATCGCGTGCATGGCGCTGGTGGTAACGAAGGAAGGGATTTCTGGGTTTTATTTCGGCGGCGCCCGAGAGGCATGGAAATCTGCCGCAGCACTTTCCGCACAGACACACATCGAATGGGTGGAACAGCCGTTTCGGCGCGCGCTGGCGATTATGCCGGAAATGTATTCGGACATTTGGACCGCGGCGAAAGGGATGTACAAGGCGGAGCCGGCGATGATGGATGAGGGAGAAGTGGTGATCTATGCTCCGCATATTACCGAGTTCAGCTATACGCACGGGCCATACATTGAAAGGATCGGGTATCACTGCCGGGATTATTTTCTAAAGCAGTGGAAACACTTTGCGGATGTGCCTCGCGGTGTGCTGGCGCATTCGACGCATCTGCGAGGGGAAGGCGCGTTCGATGAGGTCACAGGATTCGAGCGGGATCGGATTCGAGTGACTTTGGCGACGGGTATTTCTGAAGAGCGCTGCCACCGGGCGAATCTGGGTTATCTGGATCCCGCCGACGTGAATATGAAGGAGTGGATGGGCCGCGAGAGCGAAGGAATCAAAGTGATGCCGCGAGCCGGCGAAACACTGTATCGGTTGAAGAAGGCGTCAGCGTCATCTTGAGCTCAAGTTAACAAGTCAACGACTTAAGGCAAGTTGCGCCCGCAAATACGACGATACCCAAGACCCGCCCTCCGAAAACGAGAGCTTTCTAGGCTTTCGCGGCCGCTTTGGCCGCAGCGGAATCATAACTTTCGCCATAAATCGCAGGTACCTTGCCGCCCATCGCGCGCAGATAAGTGGACAGTTGACCGCGATGGTGGATGGAGTGACGTAAAGAGAAATCAAAGTAAGTGACTGCGGGCAGCTGGAAAGCTCCACGGAAATCGGTGACCTTGGCCAGGTGCTCGCCGGAGAGAGTGGGGAACTTGGCGAGATTCTTCTCAAAGGAATTGCCATACCATTCGCCGATTTGCACCGGAGTGCGAACATTTTCTGGACGATGAATGGGTGTGAAATCAAAGGCTCCGGCGACATTGCCGCTGTAGAAACGATGCTCAGCAGCCACGATGTGCCAGGCGAGTTCCATAGCGGTTTTGGAGTTCGGGTCAGGACGATAATCTGCGTTGGATTGGGGGATGGCCTCAATCACGGCACGAGTGCTTCGATGCTCGTTTTTGATCGTGGGCAAGACATACTGGAGGAGAAAGCTGGCATGCTCGGAGCTAATCGAACTCATAATTGTCACCACCTCTGATTGGGAGTCTACACCGGCCAGTCGGATGCAGGAACGCCGACGGAGGGTAGAGGTGCGGGAACCTAGAAGAATCGGGTACGGACGCGGTCCGGTAGAGTGGCGAGGTCGACGAGGGTGAGAAAGTCGATGGTCTTAAATTCACGGTCGATGGCCGGCGGTCCACAGATGCGGCCAGAAATCTCAAGATAAGCCCGAAAGAGCCGGGGAGGACGTCCGGCTTCTACTGCCGTGCCGTTGGGTCGACAATCGTGACCCGGTTGCGGGCTGGTGCGCAAGGGAGGCTCAACGAGATATTTTTCCCTGAGCGATTCGTACATGGCCACGCCGACATTCTCGGCCTGGGAGGAGATGGAACTGCAGCCGACCAGATAGCGGGAATCGTTTCGGGTGGCGTAAACGGCGATGCCCTTCCAGAGAGCGTGAAGAACCATAATGTTTCGATAATCGATGTGGACGCAGGCGCGGCCAAGCTCGAGAAGTTCCTTGCGGATGGGCTCGTAGACGGAAAAATCGAAGAGTTGATTGCCGTAATACCCGAGATTCCTGCGAGCCACCGCGCCGGTTTGCAGGCGATAGGTGCCAACGAGTTTGCCGGTTTCGAGGTCGCGAACCATGAGATGGTCACAGAAAGAGTCGAACGGATCGATATCCAGACCGGAGCGATCGGAGGTGGAGAGGCCCTCGCCGAGTTCCAGGTTAAAAACGTCGTAGCGAAGGCGCTGGCATTCGACCAAATTCTCAGGGGATTGCGCAAGGGAGATGCGGAAAAGAGAAGTTTCAGTTAAGAGCGGGTCGGCGGTTACCGTTCTCACAGTTGACCTCTGCTGGGGCTAAGTTTCTCTTGGACCAGGTTACGACAATGTTTCAACGAGGTCATTTTCGTGTGTTCGTAGTTACTGAATAGAAACACGCGACCATGCATATGATTATTTTACTGAGAACAACAAGGAAAAGAAAGGAAGGGCAGGCCCACCAAGCGGCGAATGACAAACTAGCCCTTATAATGGCTTTTCATTGGTGATGGGCCTGGGAACATACAGGTGTGCGGGTCGGCGATTTGAGAATTGACCTGGGATTGGCGGAGAATCAAAGTATCGCCTTGTATGAAGAGAACAGGCGATAAGACATAGGCGGCGAGCGTAAAGGTTGGGTGTCAACGGGCATGAAGCAATGCGGCGGTTCTTAATTCTGTTAGGGGCTTTAGTGCTGCCGGCTATGTGGCCGGAGAGGCCGGTGGCCAGTTCCCAGAGTGCTAAGCCCGAGGGTCCGATTCGATTCGAAGAAATTGCGCAACGGGCCGGGCTGAAGTACATCACCGCTAACGGCAACACGGAAAACAAAAACCAACCACAAACCATGGTGGCGGGCGTGGCGCTGTTCGATTATGACGGCGACGGCTACCTGGACGTGTATCTGGTGGGTGGCGGGGCGATTCCTTCGCTGAAAAAAGAAACGCCGGCGTATTGGAACCGCTTGTTTCACAACAATCACGACGGGACCTTCTCAGATGTGACCGAGAAGGCAGGACTGGCTGGGGCGGGCTATGGCAGCGGTGTGGCTATAGGGGATTACGACAATGATGGCCGGCCGGATGTTTTTCTGGCGAACGTTACCGGGAACCAGTTGTTTCACAACAACGGCGATGGAACCTTTACCGACGTGACGGTGAAAGCAGGAGTCGGTGGAGCACTGCTGAACGGAAAGAAGATGTGGTCGGTGGGCGCTGGCTGGTTTGATTACAACAATGACGGATTACTGGATTTGTTTGTGGTGAATTATTGCGTGTGGGAAGTAAACAAAGATCCGTACTGCAGAGTGAGGGAAGGGGTGCGGGCCTACTGCCATCCGAAGAATTATGCGTCGTTGCACAATACGATTTACCGGAATAACGGCGACGGGACGTTCACGGACGTGTCCAATGAATTGGGGATCGCGCAACAGTTTGGCAAAGGCATGAGCGTGACGTTTGCGGATTACGACGGGGATGGCTACCTGGACGCGTTTGTGGCCAACGATACGACGCAGAATTTTTTGTTCCATAACCTGAAGGGGAAGAAGTTTGAAGAAGTGGCGCTGCCGGCGGGAGTTGGCTATGCGCCGGATGGCGTAGCGCGCTCGGGCATGGGGGCTGATTTTCGCGATGTGAACAACGATGGAAATCCGGATATCTGGCACACCGCGGTAGAGAACGAAGGCTTTCCCCTCTGGATTAATCATGGCAATGGTGAGTTTGAGGATGCGACGATGGCAAGCGGGTTGCGCAAGACGAACGACATGTCGGGCTGGGGAGCAGGCATGGCGGATTTCGATAACGATGGATGGAAAGATTTGTTTGTGGCGCGAGCGAATGTGATGGACAACATCACCCTGCAAAATCCTGGGCGGCGTTATCCAGAGCCGAACACGATTTTCCGGAACTTGGGAAATGGTAAGTTTGAAGATGTTAGCGCCTTGGCGGGACCGGATTTTCAGGTGGAGGCGGCGCACCGAGGAGTTGCGTTTGGCGATTTGGATAACGACGGGCGAGTGGACGTGGTTGTATCGGTGCTGAATGGTCCGGCGGAACTGTTTCATAACATCACGGAAAATGGAAATCATTGGATTCTGTTGAAATTGGTGGGAACGAAGAGCAATCGCACGGGAATCGGCGCGCAGATCCACATCACCACTGAGGACGGCAAGCAGCAATGGAATGAAGTGACGACCGCGGTGGGGTATGCTTCCGCGAGCGATTCGCGGGTGCATTTCGGATTGGGCAAGAACGAAAAGATTAAAGAGATCGAAATTCGATGGCCGAGCGGGATAAAACAGGTGTTGAAGGATGTCGCAAGCGATCGAATCTTGACCATCGAAGAGCCTCGAACATAAGAGCAGTGGGGTACGTTTAGTAACCGCAGGTGACGGAAAGGGAGAGGGCATGCGGAAAAACTGGATGTGCACTCGTGTGCTGTTACTGATGGTTTTCAGTTGTGGAGTGGTTTATGGACAAGGCCAGGAGTGGCTGGGGAGCTTAACGCAGCCGCACGACTACGTACAGAAACGCATATCCAGCTACGATCAGACCGGCGGCAACGAGGACTTTCGAACGGTTGGGCCCGGCGAGACACTTACGATTCTTGACGAACCGGGCCCTGGAATTGTCACTCACCTGTGGTTTACGTTTTCCTCGGACGAGATGTATCACCTGAAGAAAATTGTGCTGCGGATGTATTGGGATGGTGAAACTACGCCGAGCGTAGAGGCGCCGATTGGCGATTTTTTTGGGTTGGGACTTGGCGAGTATTTTACGTTTACTGCGTTGCCGTTATCGGCCGCACCGAATCGTGCTGTGAATTCATTTTTTCCCATGCCATTTCAAAAACATGCGCGGATCACGGTAGAGAACCAGGGGAGAATGAAGTTGGATGCGTTGTACTACAACATTGATTATCAGGCGTACGGGAAGCCGCTCCCAACGGATACGTTGTATTTTCACGCACAATACCGGCAGGCTTCTCCGAATCAGGGATTGAAAGGCGATTGGAAAGACAACGGCGATCCGCTGCAGAACGACAAGAAAAATCTGACGGGAGAAGGGAATTACGTCTGGATGGAAGCCACCGGGCGGGGGCAATTCGTTGGCGTGACCATGTCCGTGCTGCAGAACCAGGACTATTGGTGGGGCGAAGGCGACGATATGTTCTTTGTCGATGGAGAGAAGCGCCCATCGATAAATGGAACCGGGACCGAGGACTACTTTTTGGGCGCGTACGATTTTGGTGGCCGACCCTTTTCGTATGCCTTGTACGGCGCGCCGGTTGTGGGCGAAGAGAAGGTTGGAGGTCGAACCAGCGTGTACAGGTTTCACCTGGATTCGCCAATTCCGTTCACCAAGTCAATAAAGGCGACAATCGAGCACGGACACGCGGATGGACGATCCGACAATTATTTTTCGGTGGCGTATTGGTATCAGACGGAGCCGCACGGGCCATTTCCGGCTCTGCCGCCGGTCGAGGAGCGCTTGCCGCGCGTGCATGCCGTCGGTGGACCTGGAAATGCCGCAAAGTGAGGTCAGTAGCACCATGCGAGGAGTCACGTAAGAACTACAATTTGGCTTCGAGTTCGGCCCAACGGGCGTAAAGCGCATCGATCGCCTTTTGGGCTGCTTCCATTTCAAGGGAAATGGCGCGCAGGCGGCCCGGATCGCTCATGACGGATGGATCGAGCAGGGAATCGTGCTGAGCCTGCAGGTGTTTTTCTGCATCTGCGATGCGTTGCTCAATGGTTTCGAATTCACGAGCTTCCTTATATGACAGCTTCTTTCTTGTTGGCGCGCCGGTGGCCGAATCCTTGGCCGGCGGAGCAGGAACGCTCGGCCTGTTCTTTTCTCCTGTCAATTGCGCACTCTGCCAGGATTCCCATTGCGAATAGTTGGCGAAGCGCTCGACATGGCCGAGCCCATCGAGGCCTAAAACCACGGTGGAGACGCGGTCGAGCATGTAGCGGTCGTGAGTGACCAGTATCAAAGCGCCGCGATACTCGAGCAGGCTTTCTTCCAGAATCTCCAGTGTAGGAATGTCCAAATCGTTTGTGGGTTCGTCGAGGAGCAAGACGTCCGCAGGTTGCAGCATTAGTTGGGCGATGAGGACGCGGGCGCGTTCACCGCCTGAGAGCCGACCGACCGGCTGGTTGAGCTGCTCGCCGGTGAAAAGGAAACGCGCCGCCCAGGACGCAACGTGAATCACCCGTTCCTGATAAATCACCGAATCGGAATCCGGAGCGAGCGCCCGGCGCAATGTGACGTCCGGATCGAGGACGCGATTCTGATCGAAGTAAACGGTGCGCAGTGACTCGGCGCTGCGAATTTTGCCATGACTGGGGTTCAGCTCGCCTTCGAGAAGGCGAAGGAGCGTGGTTTTGCCACTGCCGTTGAGACCAACAAGGCCGACACGCATGCCGGAAGTTACGATGAAATGCAGGTGCTCGAAGAGCGTGTAATCGCCGAGACTATAGCAGACATCATCCAGGGTGATGAGCTGCTTGGTTTTGCGATCGGAGGATGAGAAATCGATTTGCGCGGTGGTGCTGCGAGTGCGGGCGTTAAGGTCAGCCAGTTCGCCAATGAGTTGTTGCGCTTTGTCGATTCGAGCTTTGGACTTTGTCGTGCGAGCCTTTGGCCCGCGACGTAGCCACTGGATCTCCGTATGAACGCGATTCTCAAGTGCTGACTGGCGATTGCGTTGGCCGTGAAGGTACTCCTCCTTTGCTTCCAGGAAGGCGCTGTAGTTGCCGGAAACGCGCAGTGAGCCATTCTCGTACATGGGATTGATCTCGACGATTTCGTTGGCAACGTTCTCGAGAAAATAGCGATCGTGGCTGACAACCACGCAGGCGAACCGAGCATTCTGCAGAACGCGTTCGAGCCACTCGATGCCAGCAAGATCGAGATGGTTCGTTGGTTCATCGAGCAACAACACATCGGGATTGCCCATTAGGGCTTCCACAATGGCGAGCCGTTTGCGCCAGCCGCCGGAAAGTGTCGTTGCCGGAACATCGAGGTCGGAGAAGCCAGCGCGGCCGAGAATCTCAGCGATTCGAGCTGGACGATCTTCGCGAGGCACACTTGCCTCGTCGAGCGCTCTGTTAAGGGCAGCGCGAATGGTCTCGCCCGCAGAATAGTCGGATACTTGACGAACGAGGCTAAGGCGCGTGCCCTTGCGGAGCGCCAGGTCGCCACTATCCGGTTGGAGTCGACCGGCGAGAATTTCGAGGAGGGTGGACTTGCCAGAACCATTCGGTCCGATGACGCCGATCCGTTCTCCTTCCGAAACGAGGAAGGAAAGACTCCGGAAGAGAGGTGAGACGCCAAATCGCTTGGCTAGTCCTTGAGCGCTGATAATGGGTGGCAAGTGAGCTGAGATACCTCGCGAAGAATAGACCTAAAAATGATAACAGGTTCCGAAAATCAGCTCTGAGACGCGAGGGGTCAAGGTTTGTTAGGTTGAGATCCTTCGTTGCCCTTCGTTTCGCCTCAGGGTACACGAAGAGCGCTTCTCAGGATGGCAATGCCCTGTTCGGAAATAGAGAAGACGGGAAGAGCGAAGAAGGATCTTTCAGGCTGTGGCAGAAAGTGCGGATTGTTGGAATTCAGCGACTCTCTCGAGAAACACTTTTGTTTTTAGTTGGCGATAGCGATTCTCGAATGGGTATTTATGCCAGGCTACATTTGTAAGTGGGGCTTTCGATATCGGGCGAAAGTGCTCCAATTCCGTGTGAAAGACGGAGGTCACTTTTACCTGGGACCGATACTCGGCGAGCATACGCCGCTTTATAAGAAGTTCCTGCTGAGAAAGGTGTAAGGCAAATTCATTTTGGCGGCTTTCGCGAAACTGCTGAAAAATGTCCTTGCCGTATTCACTTTTCCAATACACGGGAAATTCGAGACATTGGGTCCCGAGGGCGTGAGCGGCGCGCTGTGCGAGAACGTGACATGCATCATGGTCGATGTGGCCGCCCTCGAAGGCGTGCGACACAATGAGGTCAGGCGAGAAGGCGCGCGATTTGGACGAGACAGGTGAACGCTTCCGACAGATCCAGAAACAGGTGTTGGTCCACGAAAGGAGTCTCATTCGGCCTAACCAATCTGCGTAGAGAACAACACGAGACGAATTCCAGGGCACGCGAGGCCTCCCGGAATCGCATGTCTGAATACGTTTGGAGAGAGCCGAATTTTTTTTCGAAGCCGTAACGCGGAGGAGCGCCGTCGACGGCGAGAACGACGAGAGCGTCGTTTGCGCGTTGTAAGAGGCCGCTGCAGGCGATGGTTTCATCATCGGGATGGGCAGCGAGTACCAAGACTCTTCCGAAACTGTCACTAGCGAGATTCATGGTGTGATTTTGCGCGACAGGTCAAGCAGCGTCGCCTGGTGCAAGTCGCGACGAGTTTCTTGCGGTGGCGCGATTTACGAGCTTTCGTTTCCAGTCCACCAAGAAGTTGCAAATTCCTGTAGGTAAAAAGCTCAAACCAACCTTGGCCATCGCTCGCCAGTGCGTTGGCCGAAGTTCAAGTGCACTTAGGAATTGCGCGCGAGACCGCTGTGCGGCGCCGATCGAGAGAAGATAGGCGCCGAGAAAATAAATGCGTTGCGCCAATGCTTTGCGTAGGGCGGATGTTTCCGTCGGTGTAAGTTCAGAGCAGCGGGACCGCACATCTTTAAGTGAAGCGACGCCGTTCTGCAACCGCTTTTCCGGAGCGATGCTGGCAGATAAACTTCCGGGACGTTTGTGAGTGATGGCAAGCACTTCTGGCAAAAAACAAATTCTCCAACGCGCGGCGATACGCAACCAAAGATTGAAGTCCTCGCTGACCGCAAGCGACTCGTTGAACAGGCCGACTTCCTCCAAGCAAGTGCGGCGAACCACCACGGTAGGTGTGAACACAAAGCAGTCGCGAACGAGATGCTCAAAAAGCCTCCCCGAACTAGGAACGCCCGGAAGAGCAGGGCCTGCATAGCGTTCAAGACCGGGCTCACTAACAGAACAACGCGAGCAAATCAGCCCCAGAGTAGGATCCTGTTTGAGTAACGCAACCTGGCGTTCCAGTTTGGCAGGCCGCCACTCGTCGTCCGCGTCGAGGAACGCGACGAACGGAGTGTCAGACATCTGGATGGCACGATTACGGGCCGCGGCCGCACCCGCACGAGGTTGAGAAACAAACGAACAGCGAGACGCGTTGCTTTTCAGGATCTGCAGCGTCTTATCGGAAGAGCCATCATCAACGGCATAAATATGGAAATTCATCCAAGTTTGCGCGAAAGCGCTATCGAGGGCCCGTTGCAAATAGCGTTCAACGTTATAACAGGGAACAATAACGGCTAGTTGGCTGTGGATGTGAGTGTTCGGAGGCACGGTATTGGAGTTATGGACAGATTCAAGGCCGGCGCGTGAATATGCCACCGCAAAGAGAATGTTAATCGAATCGAGCAATTAGATGTCACGGCGATGTCAAAAGAGTGTCACATGGATTTGAGCTGCAGGTTTTGTGTGAAAATCAGGCAGCTTACAAATGGTCTGCACTTTTGGATTGAGTCTGCTAGTGTCGAACGGAAATTGCAGTTGCGGAGGAGGCGGACATGGGAAGTATGAACTGGGCGAGAGCGGTTCTGCCGGCATGCGGGCTGACAATTGTGCTTCTGACTGGCGCCGACAGTGCCTTGGGACAGAGCAGCGATAAGGCGGGCAACTCTCTGGACGACCCGCAACAGGCGAATCTTGCCGCGGTGGGCCAATTGCTGCAGCAATTGCAATCCGAGGTGCGAATGCTGAGCAGCCAAGTGGACAGCCTGAAGCGACAACAGGAGTCGGCTCAAGTAGAGTCGGCCGAGCTACACAAGGAGCTGGATGCCGCCAAATCCCAGTTGCTCGCGCTCGGCGGCAAGTCCGTCGAAGATGATCCACCGCAAAATTCCGCCGGCAACTCCGGCCAGCAAACCGCCATCGAAGCGCGTATCGCTCGGCTGGAAGACAATCAGCAACTCACTGACCAAAAAGTGGCAGAGCAGAATCAAACCAAGGTGGAGAGCTCGTCGAAATACCGTTTGCGGCTATCAGGAATTGTGCTCTTCAATATGTATGAGAATCGTGGCTCGGTGGATAATCAGGATTTTCCGCAGCTAGCGAAAGCGCCTAGTCCGCTAGCTTCCAGCGGTACGTTTGGGGGCTCGCTGCGGCAATCGCAGGTTGGGCTGGAGGGATTTGGACCGACGATTGGAGGAGCGCGTACCAGCGCTGTAGTGCAGTTCGACTTTGCGGGAGGATTTCCCGATGCTCCGAACGGAGTTTCGTTCGGACTCATGCGTCTGCGCACAGGCACAGTGCGATTTGAATGGGAGAATACGTCGATCATCGCAGGTCAAGATACGCTTTTCTTTTCGCCATTGAGTGCTACGTCGATTGCGACCTTGGCGGTTCCCGCATTCGCGTATTCGGGAAATCTGTGGAGTTGGACACCGCAATTGCGAGTGGAACATCGCTTCATGGTAAGTGATAATTCCTCTCTGTTGTTGCAAGGCGGCCTTCTGGATCCACTGGCGGGCGAGACACCGCCTTCGCAGTTCTATCGGTATCCAGGTTGGGGCGAGAATTCGGGACAGCCAGCATATGCAACCCGGGTCGCTTGGACGCAATCGCTGCAGGGACAGAAGATAATTGCGGGAATCGGAGGATACTACAGCCGGCAAGATTGGGGCTATGGACGCACAAAAGATGCCTGGGCGGGCACGGCGGACGTGACGGTGCCGTTGGGGAATCGATTCGAGTTTACGGGCCAATTCTTTCGTGGACGTGGTATCGGAGGGCTTGGTGGGGGAATTGGTCAAACGGCGCTCTGGAACGAAGACTTTACCAACCCAGCGACGGAGATTTACGGACTCGATTCGATCGGAGGATGGGCGCAGTTGAAATATAAGGCCAGCGCGAAACTGCAATTCAACGGTGCGTTTGGCATGGACAATCCCTTCGCCAACGAACTGCGGCAGTTTGGGGGGAATCAGACGTATTTTGCTTCGCCGCTTTCGAAGAATCAGAGCGTAATGGGGAACTTCTTGTACCAGCCAAAATCGGATATCGTGCTTTCGCTAGAATATAGAAGGCTGAACACCTACACTCTGGACAGCGCAGCGAACCGGGCAAACATCATAACTATGAGTGTGGGGTACATTTTCTAGTGAGGATAATGCGGCTGGCACGAGGCATTTTGGCGGCAACTTGCATATGGGGAAGTTATGCGTTGGGAGTATGCCCAGCACTATGCCAGGAAAAGCCAGTCACGCTGCGAGTGAATGTGCGGAATGGATCTGCCGCGAAGGAAGGCAAAGCGTCGAGTCCAGTGCAAGATTCATCGGAAGTCGTTGTGTGGCTGAAACCACTCGACGCGTCTGTTGTCAGCGCCGCTGAGGCCGAACCACTGAGCAGAAGGCCACAGGTCATCCAGAAGAACAAGAGCTTTCATCCACATCTAACTGTAGTCCGAGTGGGATCTATCGTTGATTTTCCGAATCGCGATCCATTTTTTCACAATGTATTTTCTTTGTTTGATGGCAAGCGATTCGATCTGGGATTGTATGAAGCCGGAGCAACAAATTCGGTGCGATTCGATCACGCAGGTGTGAGCTACTTGTTCTGCAACATTCACCCAGAGATGAGCGCGGTGGTGGTGGCGGTGGATACGCCCTATTACAGAGTCTCCGACAAATCAGGGAATGTGGCGATCGGCAACGTGCCGGATGGAAAATACGAACTGCACATTTGGTATGAGCGCAGCACCGCTGAAGACTTGAAAGGGCTGACGCGAACGGTAAACATATCGAGCAATGCGCGGGATCTGGGCACGGTGGCGGTAAAACAGGATCCCGCCTTTACGCCTGCACATAAGAATAAATACGGACAGGATTACGCTCCGCCGCCAAAAGAGGGTTACCCCCAGCCTTAAACCTTAAATCGTCGCAGGGAGATTATTTTCGCAGACGGTCTGGACGGCGGCGTAGCGGCTCTGCGCGTTGAGCCGCCGCATGATGCGATGAACGTGATTCTTCACCGTGAATTCAGAAAGGTGCATAGATTCAGCAATTTCTTTGTTCGTGAAACCACGCGCCAGTAAAGCTATGAGCTGCTGTTGCCGAGCGGTCAATCCGAGTCGGTGACAAAGCCGCTGATTCAGGATCATGGAGCCTTCGCGGGTAGTGCGGGCAACAAACTGAAACAAATGATGGCAAAGAGACGGGGGAGAAACTGCTTCGCCCGCGATAACTCTGCGAATTGCCGTGATGGTTTCCTCGGCACTCGCTTCGCCTAAAAGATAACCACTTATCCCTGATCGTACGGCCTGCAAGAAAAGTTCGGGGTTATTCTCCATGCCAAAAAGGATGGCTTTTCTTCCGGGAGAGACAGCCACAAGATCGCTGATAAAATTCGCGGGAAAGGCTGAGGCGGAAGTTTGGTCCGCCAGCAGGATATCGCAATCCGAGGAAGCGATGAGCTGGTATGCGGATGCCGAGTAGCGAATCGAGGCCGCCAGGGAAAAATCCGGCTGCTTCTGGAGCAGCGCGGTGATGGCTTCCCGTAACATACGATTCTCGATTACGACAGCGAGTTTCGTCAGCGTGCTTTTGCCGGTGTTATTCGCGCCATTCATGGACTAGAGAGACCGGAAGGACGTAGCACCCTTCGCGGCGTCACAAGAAAGTTACTTTGTCATGCGTCGATGGTCAATCCTCTGCGTGTCAAAGGTATGTCAAGAAAATGTCCTTCGCTGGCAAGACAACGACCATTGGAGGTAAGAGGTTGCTCTGTCGCCGCGGTCGCGATCAGGAGAGCGCGGAAGTCGCCGGGCGCGGACTGGATTGTTCGGAATACGGCAGACGCACGAGGATGGTCGTACCTGATCCCGAGGTTTGTTCGATGCATACCGAGCCGGCGTGATCCTGCACAATTTTGCTGACAATCGCCAATCCTAAACCGGTGCCATTGGGTTTACCAAAACTCACGAACGGGTCAAACAAAGAGTTTTGAATCGCGACCGGGATTCCCGGCCCATTATCCTGAATGCGTATCTCGAACAGGTTGCTCGTTTGTTTCGCGTCGATGGTGATGAGACCATTCACGCCAGGAGCGGCTTCGCAGGCATTCAGAATCAAATTAAAGAAAACACGCTCCAGCTTTCGCGCATCGAACATCCCTTCCAAATCGTCAGATCCAATGAGCATAATTCGTGCACCACGGAATTCCGGCTTGGAGTGGATCGCTTCGATAGCGCGGCGAATTACCTGAACAATCTTAGTGCGGACCGGTGTGATCGCGTTGCGCTGATAAGACAGTTCCCTAAGCGAATCAATCAGGTCGGTCATCTGAGTGGCAGCGGTCTTAATCTCTTCGTAAATTTCACTTCGATTGAGCTTTAGGCTCTCCGCTTCGTACAGGAATTCCGCATTGGCAACCACGGCCGCAAGGTAGTGGCGCAGGTCATGCGAAATGGAACTTGCGGCACGGGCGAGCGCGGCGATGCGCTCGGTTTCAATTCTTTGCTGCTGTAAGGTCAGCAGCTGGCTGCGCATCTGCGCGAACGAAGTGCTGAGTTCAACAAGTTCCGTACTTCCGCGGGGAGTGATGGGATAGGTGTAGTCACCTGAAGCGAGAGCTTTCACGCCGGACACCAGATTGTCGAGCGGTCGAGTAATCGTGCGAGCAACAAATCCAATGAGCAATCCTGCGAATAACACCGCTACTCCGCCCATGAGGTAGATCGAATAGTCCAAATGTCTGATGAAGGTGTTTACCGTGGCCAGAGGCATCATCACGTAGCAATACACGGGCAATGTCGAAGAGCCATGCAGTGGCACGGAAGAAAACGTGTAATTATCGGTGTCGAGCGCGATTTCACCGGAAGTTGTGGTCAGCGGAAGAGCACGCGATCGCAGTCGGCGTTGAAGCTCGGCTTCGTCCCGTAGAGGCAGAGTGGAGGCAATAACCGCGTCGCCGGTCGTTAGAGCGATCTGATTATTGGCGGCATTTGCTAATTGTTGCGCCACGGCGGAATCGACCTGGTATCCCACAGCCAGTGTGCCCAGTTGCAGCGCGGTACTGTTTGCTCCCGAGATGATAGGACGCAGAAAAACCCGATACAGACGGCCATCGTTGTACCACCACGAAGCGTCTTCTCCCGCGTCCAACGAGCGCTTAAGTTCCTGCTCCGCTGTCTCTGTCGACCAGCCCGGTCGCGTCATATGCAGGGCGACGACACGGCCGTTGGGTTTAGCTAAAACGAAGAGATCGCTCCCCGCAAGTTTCCAAAATCTTTCCGAGGCGTCCTGGATCGTCAATGCGTTCGCAGGCATCTGCGCGATCAGCAGCGGCTGGTCTGCGAGCATGGCAGCGGTGCGGGAGAGTTGGAGTTCCCGCTCGCGCTGAACATTCTCGAAGGCACGGACGGATTCTTCGGTGCCATCGCGGACTGATTTCCGAATCATGGAGTCCACGGTGTAGCGCACGAAGAGCAGCAAGGACCCTGTCAATCCGAGAATGATCAACAGGGCTGCAATCAGTAGCTGCGATCGGAGGCGAAAGGGCTTCATGTCGTTTTGCCGAAGGGCCTGACGAGACGATCAGGATGCTGAACCCTCTGCAATAAATTTGTATCCGGCGCCATGCATGGTCAAGAGGAAACGCGGCGCCGCAGGGTCCGGCTCGAGTTTCTGGCGAAGCCGCAGGATATGGTTATCCACGGTTCTAGTCGAGGGATAATTCTGATAACCCCAGACCTCGTTGAGAAGTTCCTCGCGGGAAATCACTCTACCAGGGGAAGAGGCAAGATATTTGAGCAGTTTAAATTCTTGTGTGGTCAAAGTAATCGTTTTGCCCGCGCGCGTCGCTTCCATGCTGGTGAAATCGATGCGAGCGTCTCCGAAGGTAAGGATCTCGCGGGTGATAGACCTGGCGGCCACTTGCGAGACCATCTGTTGGGGATTGGTGGTGCGGCGCATGGCCCGACGGACGCGAGCCAAAAGCTCCTTGGGGCTGAACGGCTTGGTGACATAGTCGTCTGCGCCAAGTTCCAAGAGCAGTACCTTATCTTCCACTTCTGAATTTGCGCTTAAGACCACAATCGGAACCGAGGCGGCGATGGTCTTGAACTCGCGGCACAACTCTTTTCCGGAAATGCCCGGAAGCTTTAGATCGAGCACCACAACACAGGGGAGTTGCTTGCGGAACAATTCGAGGCCAGTCGGGCCATCGGATGCAATTTGAACCTGCAAAGAGTCTGATTCGAACAGGCGTTGCAGCGTTCGCTGCATTGGCCGGCTGTCTTCCACGATTAGAACCGTATCCATCGAAGTAATGACTCCTATCCGAACCGATTGCTTTTGCGTACTACCCAGAGAAGAAATGTCCGAAGCGGTCGAGTGCATGATTCCCATATGATACCCCTCCATAGTAAACGAGCGAT
>Ga0187817_10000246_pt1 | contig 21752 bp, 26 predicted proteins | sample NC_wetland_sal_i_17_FD_132431 | JGI IMG/M metagenome (GOLD analysis project Ga0187817, IMG submission 132431) | Wetland sediment microbial communities from Neuse River Estuary, North Carolina, USA - SO4_2 | ecosystem: Environmental > Aquatic > Freshwater > Wetlands > Sediment | place: USA... | reverse complement strand
TCTGCTGAGGGTCAAAAGCCGACGTGAGAGCGGCGACACGCGTCGTCCGCTTTGTGCCAAATAGCGGACATCATTGGATAGCACCCCGCGAGCGCATAATCGCCGTGGGTCGCCGCGGGATTCCGAGCGATACGGAACTGCTGACCAATATCAGCGGCCATCAAGCTCCTTCGGGGACGGGGAGGGCAGCGGGTGGCATGTTGCGGACCGCCTGGCGCGGCATGGGCCCGGAGGAGGAGATGTGATCCGGCGCCCTGCGAAAGGCAAACCAGGATTCCGTTTAGGCCTTCCGCATTATCTTCTTCGCGATCCCCTCAGCGACTGTTCGCTCTGAAAGCGGAATGAACGGGCCCCAACTGCGAGACTTTGAGCGGACCGCGCGCCCGGAATGGCTCGCCGGATACGGCACCAAGTGCAGGTTTTTTGCCGCTATCGAGCCGCTGCGCACCAGCACAGACTTCGACTTTCACTCGCGAGGACGGCATTCACCAGTGGCGTTGGCAGCTGATGCGCTATCTGATGTATTGAGAACGGTACGGCTGGCTCTCTCCGGCAGCACTCCATCGCCGCGTTGTGAGCCGCAAGAGCTGAGCCTGCCCAGACCGCCCGCTACGATCAGGCCTGATCCACGTTCCCGCAGGCGTCTAGCTCGCTCCATCTGAGAGTCGCCGGTTCAAATCCCCTGGGTCACCAATCAATCAAGCCGCAGCTCACAAGCTCCTGGCATCGCCCCTAATTAAATTAATCTCTCCCGCGCCTTTCGACGCTCGTCGTGAGTTTCGCTTGCGACCTGCGGCCATGATTCAGGGCGCTCCAGATAGGGCGGAAGCATGGTCAGCGAGTTGCCAATGCTGCCGAAGAGCTGACCCTGAGTAAGACTTCTGGCGTGTGCCAAATTCGCGCCGCTCAAATCGGCCCGCATGAGCCTCGCTCCAGCGAGATCGGCCTTGTCGAGATTGGCATTGCGCAAATTCGCGTATCCGAGATTTGCTCGATCGAGGCGCGCATAAGTCAAATCAGCATCTGACAGATCGGCCGCTTCGAGATTGGCCTCGGAGAGAGTAGCCCCACGCAAGCGCGCCCCACGCAAGCGTGCCGTAGCCAAGTTGATCGGTCCGCCAGAGAGGGGGCCCAATTGGCACTCGGTCAGAGTTGGAGCAATGCCGGTGAGATCAGGGATGATCCAAGGATAGTGCTCGCGCCACGCATTCCAAGCCCTAGGGCCTCGCCGGAGAATGTCGGTCCATTCTGCGGGCCCGCATCGGAGAATCTCGATGGCCTCTGGAACGCACACCATCGCCGCTTACACAACGCCACAAGGTACAGGATCAGACGCATCCGAACGTTAGAGCAAATTGGGCTGCATTCCTATTGCGCTCCGGCTTCATGATGACGGTTCTTCGCCGTGCGTGGCACGCGAAGCACACCCACCCCCAGCCGGCGCACCAGTGACCATTTTGTTGCCAGCCGATGGCATCGCGCCCCGGGAATCGCGGGCAGTCATTCCGCTTATCGTCGTTGGGGCGGCGACCTGCCGGGACGACTGGCTTAGTCACCAACAAATGAACAGCTCCCCAGGCCTCAAGGCTGGTTACTCAGCGCGGACCGCGCCATATTGTTCGTCTCGCTTTTTGAAGGAAGCGATGTGACGCCAGCCGCCCTTATCTTCGTGGTTTGCCATGCTCTTGCCGAGCAGGGGCCACTCGACGTGAACGGCTTTCCCGTCGACGGCGTCAAGCTCGACTATGGGACCTGCCGTAATGAGTTCGTGCAGATCTTCGATCAGACCGAGGGCCAGAGCACTCCGCAGCATCCCGACCTGTCGAATCCGAATGTCTGCTCGCGCATGTCGATGAGCGAGACCGCCCATTGGGAGAGGGACCATCCAGGCTGGTACGTGAGGATGGTGAAATGCCCGCACCCGGATGGGACGTTCCCGGGGGACACTGATGTCTAAGAAGTAGCGAGGCGCGCTTTAGCGCGTCGGCATCGGCTTGTCGCCACGATAGTCGTAGAAGCCCCGCTTCGTCTTCCGCCCGAGCCAGCCGGCCTCGACATATTTCACGAGCAAGGGACACGGGCGGTACTTGGAATCAGCGAGCCCCTCATACAGCACCTGCATGATCGACAGGCAGGTATCTAGGCCGATGAAGTCGGCAAGCTGCAGTGGCCCCATCGGATGATGGGCGCCGAGCCGCATCGCCGTATCGATGGCATCGACGGAGCCCACGCCCTCATAGAGCGTGTAGACCGCCTCGTTGATCATCGGCAAGAGCACGCGATTGACCATGAAAGCGGGGAAGTCCTCGGAGACCGCAGTGGTCTTGCCGAGCGTCTCCACGAACTCCTTGGCGCGGGCGAAGGTCACGTCCTCGGTGGCGATCCCGCGGATCATCTCGACGAGCTCCATCACCGGCACCGGATTCATGAAATGGAGACCGATGAAACGCTCCGGGCGGTCGGTGGCGGCGGCGAGCCGCGTGATGGAGATCGACGACGTGTTGGTGGCGACGATGGCGTCCGGCTTAAGGAACGGACAAAGCGCAACGAAAATTTTGCGCTTCACCGTCTCGTCCTCGGTCGCGGCCTCGATCACGAGATCGGCGTCGGCAAGGCCCTGATAGGTCTCGGCATACCTGATGCGGGCAAGCGCCTGCTTCCTATCGTCCTCAGTGATCTTGCCCGAGGCGACCTGGCGGGCAAGGTTTTTGTCGATGATCTCCATCGCCTTGTCGACCTTTTCCTTGGACAGGTCGTTCAGCACGACGTCGTAGCCTGCAAGGGCAATCACATGCGCAATGCCATTGCCCATTTGGCCGCTGCCGATGATGCCGATCTTGCGAATGGGCGTCATTTCATTCTCCTGCGGTGAGGCTCGATCGGCCAGAACTGCCTTTGCGCCTTGAACTATGTCGTCCATCGTCATTCCCCATGCACCCGCTGGCTCAATACCCTGCCTTTTTCAGCTCGGCGTCGAGCTCGGGCAGGACCGTGAACAGATCGCCGACAAGGCCATAGTCGGCGACTTGGAAGATTGGAGCCTCGGCGTCCTTGTTGATCGCCACGATCACCTTGGAGTCCTTCATGCCGGCGAGATGCTGGATAGCGCCGGAGATGCCGACGGCGATGTAAAGCTCTGGCGCCACGACCTTGCCGGTCTGTCCAACCTGGTGATCGTTCGGCATGTAGCCGGCGTCGACGGCGGCGCGGCTTGCGCCGACCGCAGCGCCAAGACGATCGGCGAGCGGCTCGATCAAGGTTTTGAAGTTTTCGCCGGATTGCATGCCGCGTCCGCCGGACACGACGATGCGCGCGGCGGTGAGCTCGGGCCGTTCGCTCACAGTGATCTCGCTGCCCTCGAAGGCCGTCAATCCAAGTGGCGCAGGCGCCGTCACGGTCTCGATGGCTGCGGATCCACCCTCGCCCACGGAGGCGAAGGCGGTGGTGCGAATGGTGGCCACAATCTTTTTGTCGCTGGTCTTGACCGTCTCAAGCGCGTTGCCGGCATAGACCGGACGCACGAAAGTATTGGGCGCCTTCACCTCAACGAGGTCGGAGACCTGAGCCACATCGAGCAGCGCGGCCACCCGGGGGGCGACGTTCTTGCCCATGGTTGTCGCCGGTGCCAGTAGCACGTCATAGCCCTGCATGAGCGGCACGATCAGATTGGCGACCTCTTCGGCGAGGCGCTCGCTGAGCTGCGGTGCTTCGGCCAGCAGCACTTTGTGCACGCCCGCGAGCTTGGCCGCAGCCTCGGCAACGCCGCGGGCCCCCTCACCGGCGACAAGAATATCGACCTGGCCGCCGAACTTTTCCGCCGCGGCGAGAGCCTTGGCGGTGGCGGGTGCCAAGCTTTTGTTGTCGTGTTCGGCGAGGAGCAGGACAGACATCTACAGCACCCCCGCCTCGTTCTTCAATTTCTCGATGAGGATGGCGACGCTGTCGACCTTGATGCCGGCCTCGCGGCCTTTGGGCTCGGCCACGCCAAGCACCTTCAGCCTCGGCGCGATATCGACACCGAGCGCCTCCGGCGTCGTCTCGTCGATCGGCTTCTTCTTGGCCTTCATGATGTTAGGGAGCGAGGCATAGCGCGGCTCGTTGAGGCGAAGGTCGGTGGTGATCACTGCGGGACGCGCAAGAAGCAGCGTCTCGAGCCCGCCATCAACCTCGCGCACCACCCTGACCTTGCCGTTGGCTAATTCGATCTTCGAGGCGAAGGTTCCTTGCGCCCAGCCGAGCAGGCCTGCGAGCATCTGGCCGGACTGATTGCAGTCGTCGTCGATCGCCTGCTTGCCCATGATGACGAGATCAGCGCCTTCATTCTCGACCACGCGCTTCAGCACCTTGGCAACGCCAAGCGGCTCAACCAGCGCGTCGGTCTTCACCAGAATGGCGCGGTCGGCGCCCATGGCGAGCGCGGTGCGGAGCGTATCCTGCGATTTGACTGAGCCGATCGAGACGGCGACGATCTCGGTCGCCTCCCCACGTTCCTTGATGCGGACCGCTTCCTCGACGGCGATCTCGTCGAAAGGGTTCATCGACATCTTGACGTTGGCAAGGTCGACCCCGCTGCCGTCGGACTTGACGCGGACCTTGACGTTGAAGTCGACGACACGCTTCACAGGAACGAGAATCTTCATGCGGCTATTCTTTCCCGCACGTGCTTTGGCTTCCCCCCAAGACGGACCTGAAGCACGCTATCTCGCAAGTGCGAAATGGCCCGGACGGTACTGCCGGCAACCTCGCAAGTCAATGGTTTCTAGGGATTTCGGGACGCTTTCACGCCCCTCCTCTGGTGCGATCGAAGAGCGGTACGCCGCGCCGCCGCATGAACAGGATGAGCACCGCTCCGGCCGCCAATCCCCCGATATGCGCCGCCCAAGCGACGCTCTCTTCCGTATCGAAGAGGAGGTTCGCAAACTGGGCGAGAATCCAGAAGCCGAGCGCCCAATAGGCGGTGATCTTGATCGGGATGCGCCAAAGGGCAAGCACCCAGACCTTCACCTTAGGATGCAGGATCAGATAAGCCGAAATGATTCCGGCCACCGCCCCGCTCGCTCCGATCAGCGGCAAATCCGAGGTGGGCATGATCCAGGAATGGACCACGGCGGCAAAGATTCCGCACATCAGATAGAACATGATGAAGCGGAGATGCCCCATGGCGTCCTCGACATTGTCGCCGAACACCCAGAGGAACAGCATATTGCCGAGGAGATGGATCCAGCTCCCATGCAGAAACATGTAGGTGACGAGGGTGAAGCGCTCCGGCACGAGGAAGGGCGAGACGATCGACTTATCCCCTAGGCCCTGGCCCATGAGCTCGGCCGGGATGGCGGCAAAGGCCGTGAGGTTCTCGTCATCAAGGGGAACGAACCAGCCGGTTTGAAAGATCACATAGATCGCGATGTTGAGGACGATAATCGAGACCGTCACATACTGATAGTCTATGCTCTTCAGCGGATTGGTGTCGTGGAGGGGGACGAACACGGGGACACGCGCGCTTTTCGCTAACGGTTCTTGCCCCGGACCCACAGCACGTCGGACTCGCCCTTGTCGTTAGCGTAGCGTGCTGCAACGAAGAGTAAATCGGACAGCCGGTTGATGTAGCGCAAGGCGGCATCTGAGACCGTCTCGTTCGGCCTTGTGGCAAGCGCCACCATAAGCCGCTCGGCACGCCGTGACACGGTGCGTGCAAGATGCAGGAAGCTTGCCGCCGGCGACCCACCCGGTAAGACGAAGGACCGCAAGGGCTTAAGCTCGCGGTTCAACGTGTCGATCTCGGTCTCGAGCCGCTCCACTTGCGCCTCCGTCACGGACAGATGGCCGCGGGCATCCTTGCTTTCGTCGGGGTAGCAAAGTTCGGCGCCGAGATCGAAGAGATCGTTCTGGATGCGCGCGAGCGTGGCATCGAGCGCAGGATCAGATGCGTGCGTGTGCAAGCGGGCAAGGCCAATGGCGGCATTGGTTTCATCGAGCGTGCCGTAGCATTCCACCCGGAGGTCGTATTTCGCCACCCGCCGGCCGGAGCCAAGCGCGGTCGTCCCGTCGTCGCCGGTGCGCGTGTAAATCTTGCTGAGAACCACCATTGCCCACCGCCGGGCCCGCGCGGCTCGATCCATCAAAAGTAATGGCTAACCTAACTGGCCCTCAAAGCGGGTCAAGCCTTCGTGAACGGGCTCAACCCGCGGCGCTAATACTTGCCCGAGAAGTAGATGGCGGCCATGACGAGGCAAAGGGCGATGAATTGCAGCACCACGCGCCAACGCATCAAGGTCTGGCTAAGATTGGGGCTGCCGCCCCTAAGCATGTTCCACAGGCCGAGCAAGAGCACGGTGGCGACGGCCGCAAGCGCAATCGGGATGACATAGGCGGTCAGGGCATGCATGGCCACTCCCCGGGCTGGTGATGGGTATGGTGTTATAACGCTTTGGCAGCCCGACAGGCCCCGCCAAGTCTAGTTGCGCCTGGCCACGGCGTCGAGGGCACCTGCCGGCAGGATCCTGCGAAGCAGCGCCACAGCGTAGGCGGGAAGGGTCACGTAGTAGCGAAATTTGGGTCTCGCGCTCTCCAACGCGTGCACGAGCTTATTGACCGCGGCCTCGGGGCCGAGCTTGTAGGTCTTTTGGCCACCGGCCTCCATGCGGGCAATGCGGACTCGGTAGATGTCGCGATGGATCGACGTTTCGAGGTCGACATTGCGGCGGTAGGCCTCGATCGCGCGCTCCACGAAGCGGGTGGCGATTGGCCCCGGCTCAATCAGCACCACATGAATGCCGGACCCTTGCAGCTCCATGCGGAGCGTGTCGGCCAGAGCCTCGACGGCGAATTTCGAGGCGGAATACGCGCCCCGATAGGGGGCGGCGATGAGCCCGAGTACCGAGGAGCAGAACACGATCCGCCCTTCGCTCCGCGCTCGCATCGCCGGAATGACGCGCGCCGTGAGATCGTGCCAGCCGAACACATTCGCCTCGAACTGGGCGCGGAGCACGTCAGGTCTGATATCTTCGAGCGCTCCGGGCTGGCCGTAGCCGCCATTGTTGAAGAGCGCGGTGAGCTTTCCGTCCGTTGCCGAAAGGACCTGCTCCGCCGCCGCGGCGATGGAGGCGGGCTCGGTATAGTCGAGATAGAGGCTCTCAACCCCCCGCTCATCCTTGAGACGGTCAATGTCTTCCGGCTTCCGCGCTATGGCAAAGACGCGCCACCCGCGCGCCTTCAGGGTCACCGCCGCGCAAAGTCCAATGCCCGACGAGCAGCCGGTAATGAGGACACTCCGCTCCGCCATCAGCTGCTCGAACCGCCTTTCTAGTCGCCCCCAGCGGTTCCCTCAGTCGGCAGCGCCTTCTGCTTGATGCCCTTCAGGCCGGCGAAGAAAATATCGCTGATCTTCTTCGTAGCCTCATCGTCGCTCGCGCCATTGGCATCGAAGGTCGCGTCCCAATGGATCGTCGTGCGCTCCGGGTTCCTTTCGTCTTCCTCGATCCAAAACTTGGCCTTGTAATTCTTGACCGGCAGCGGGCTCTCGATGATCTCGTAGCTGTAACTCGTATCGTCGGACTCAAGCAGCTTCTCTTTTATGGTGCCGCCGTCCTTCAGCGTGAGGCTGCGGAAGGTGGCGTCGCCTTCCTTGGTTTCCTTGCAATCCGCGACGAGTGGATGCCAATCCTTGATGGCGCAAAAGTCTCCGGCAATCGCCCAGACCTTTGGCGGCAATGCTGGCGCGTTGATCTTCTTCTGAACTTCGATGGCGTAAGCGGAGCTCGTCCCCAAGACGAGCGCGGCCATCGCGGCAAGAACCATTTGCAGGTTACGCATGCGTCTCCTCCCTTGCAAAATCTATGGTGTCTTCTTGCAATGCGACGACCATAGCATGGCAGCATTGCCGGGCGAGTAGAGCAAAGCGACACAAGCTAAGCGCCCGGGGTTCAGCCTTCCAGTAGGCGGCGCGCGATGACGTGAGCCTGGATCTCGGCGGCTCCCTCGAAGATCGAGAGGATGCGCGCGTCGCACAGCACGCGGCTCACCGGATATTCGAGCGCAAAGCCGTTACCACCATGGATCTGCAGCGCATTGTCGGCGGCGGCCCAAGCGGCGCGAGCGGCGAGCAGCTTGGCCATGCCGGCCTCGAGATCGCAACGGCGGCCGGCGTCCTTCTCGCGCGCGGCAAAATAAGTGAGCTGGCGGGCGAGCAGAATCTCCGCCGCCATCATCACGAGCTTGTCGGCGACACGCGGGAAACTCACGATCGGCTTGCCGAACTGGATGCGCTCGGTGCCATAGCGAAGCCCGAGATCGAGCGCGGATTGAGCGACGCCGATGGCCCGCGCCGCGGTCTGGATGCGCGCGGCCTCGAATGTCTGCATCAGCTGCTTGAAGCCCTGGCCCTCCACGCCACCGAGAAGGTTGGCGGCGGGCACGGCGAAGCCGTCGAAGGAAATGTCGAACTCCTTCATGCCGCGATAGCCAAGCACCTCGATCTCCCCGCCGGTCATGCCTTCAGCCGGGAAGGGATCGTCGTCGGTGCCGCGAGGCTTCGGCGCGAGGAACATGGACAGACCACGATAGCCCTTCTCCTTAGGGTCGGTGCGGGCGAGCACGGTCATGAGATCAGCGCGGGCAGCATGCGTGATCCAGGTTTTCTGCCCGGTGATGCGATAAACGTCGCCACCCTTGACCGCGCGGGTGGTGAGCGAGGCGAGATCGGAGCCAGTGTTGGGCTCGGTGAATACCGCCGTCGGCAACACCTCGCCGCTTGCGATCCTAGGCAGCCATTCCTGCTTCTGGGCGTCGGTGCCGCCATTGAGGATCAACTCCTCGGCGATCTCCGACCGGGTGCCGAGCGAACCAACGCCGATATAGCCGCGCGATAGCTCCTCCGAGACCACGCACATGGCCTCCTTGCCGAGGCCAAGGCCGCCATACTCCTCAGGCAGAGTGAGCGCGAACACGCCAAGCTCGGCCATCTGGCCGATCAGCGGAAGCGGCACATATTCATCCTTGAGATGCCAGTCTTGCGCGTAGGGAATGACCTCGGCCTCTGAGAAGCGGTGCATCTCCTCGCGCATGGCCTGAATCGTCTCGTCGAGCCCGGTATCACCGTAGGTGATAGTGCCTTGCGAGCCGCGGATCAGCTCCACGGCGCGGGCGCGGGTGGCGGCAGTGGTGCCGAAGATCAAAGCCCGGACATCGGCCGTGAGAAACGCTGCCTGGTTCATCTCCGCCACGCCAAGCTCGTGCGCCCGCGCGATCTCGCCCTGGCTCATCAGCACGCCGCCGGAGAGCTGCGAGGCGTATTCGGCGACGCCGATTTGCGCGAGAAGCGCCTCCATCTCGCCGAAGCGGCCCTCGTCCGTCATGCGGCGCGCATAGCTTGCAATCTGATTGAGCGCCTCGGCGTAGGTCGCGATCCAGGCAAGCCCATGGGCCGCGTGCTGCTCGCGCTCAAGCGCCGCGCTGTCGATCTTGCCGCCCTGGGAGACTTTGGCAGCAACGGCATCGCGCGAGCGCTCGCGGAGCGTGTTTGCGGCTTCCGCCGCAGACTCCAAGAGTGGAATGAGATCGGCAATGCGGCTCGACTGAAAGTCGGCCACGCTTTCGCTAGCGACGGTCAACGGGCGATATCCTCAGGAGCAACGGCGTTGGATCCGCGATGAAAAAACCGTGCGGCAGCGCCAAAGTCAAACCTCAAATCGCGAGGCCAAGAGCGTTCGAGTAGGCCTAGCCGCCATGCATCTGTTTGCTCGCTTCGATCACATCCTCGAAGGTACGAAGTCCGGTGCACGGCGCGCTGACGAGCACTGCCATATTGCCCGGGCGATGCTCGTTCTTCCACATGCGCATATGCGCTTTCGGAATCTGCTCCCAGGGAAATACCTCGCTCATGCAGGGGTCGATGCGGCGCTCGACGACGAGCTTGTTGGCCTGGCTCGCCTGAAGGAGGTGGGCGAAGTGCGAGCCCTGGATGCGTTTCTGATGCATCCACACGTAACGAGCATCCATGGTGAGATTGTAGCCGGTGGTGCCGGCGCAGAACACGACCATGCCGCCGCGCTTCACCACGAAGCACGACACCGGGAAGGTCGCCTCGCCAGGATGCTCGAAGACGCTGTCGACATTGACGCCCTTGCCGGTGATTTCCCAGATCGCCTTGCCGAAGTTGCGTGTTTCCTTCAGCCAGGTGTCATATTCGGGGGTACCGACCGTCGGCATCTGGCCCCAGCATTTGAAGTTGTTGCGGTTGATCACGCCCTTGGCGCCGAGCGACATGACGAAGTCGCGCTTCTCGTCGTCAGAGACGACGCCGATGGCGTTGGCGCCGGTGGTTGCGATCAGCTGCACCGCCATCGAGCCGAGGCCGCCGGATGCGCCCCAGACAAGCACGTTGTGGCCGGGCTTCAGCGTGTGTGGACGGTGACCGAAAAGCATGCGGTAGGAGGTGGCGAGGGTCAGCGTGTAGCAGGCCGACTCTTCCCAGGTGAGATGCCGCGGTCGCTCCAGGAGCTGGCGATCCTGCACGCGGGCGAACTGAGCGAAGGAGCCGTCCGGGGTCTCGTAGCCCCAGATGCGCTGGGACGGCGAGAACATCGGGTCGCCGCCGTTACACTCCTCATCGTCGCCGTCGTCCTGATTACAGTGGATAACAACTTCGTCGCCGACCTTCCACCGCTTCACCTTGGAGCCCACGGCCCACACGACGCCGGACGCATCGGAGCCAGCGATGTGATAGGGATTTTTGTGGACGTCGAGCGTCGACATCGGCTTACCGAGCGACGCCCACACGCCGTTGTAGTTGACGCCAGCGGCCATGACGAGCACGAGCACCTCGTGCGAATCGAGCGGCCAGGTCGGCAACACCTCGATCTGCATGGCCTCATCCGGCGCCCCGTGCCGATCCTTGCGGATGGCCCAGGCGTACATGCTCGCAGGCACATGACCGAGCGGCGGAATTTCGCCGATCTGGTACAAGTCCTTCAACGTGCCCTGCTGGGGCGCCACTGCTGCCAATGACATCTCATTCATCCGTTGGGTTCCCCGCTCACCCGGGTCTTTTTGCACTGCGACAATTGTCAACGATCCATCTCGCGACTGCAACATCTTTGCGAGTCGCCGGTAAGGTGCTGAAAAGCCGGAGATTGCTGCGCTAGAAAGCCTTTAGGGACCCGCGATAGCCAACCATGCCTATCGCGGCAGGAAGCGTTAGCAAAAAGAAAGCCCGCTGCCCAGAGCCCTTTCGTAGGTTTTCCCGGGGGTGAGCCCGTGATGCTCATTTTTTCGCTCGCGTAAGGGTCGCTGGGTGTCCGCGGGCCAGACCCCCCACCAGTTTGTCTCGGAACACAATTTTCGTGGGAGCGTTCCCCAGCTGGCGCGACACGGCGCGTGCGAGAGCGTGGGTAAGACGATGAAGTATGGATTGTTTTTTCAGGCCATGGCTGCGGTTGCGCTCGCAATCGCGGTTCCGGCAACCGGCGAGGCCGCATCAGGCGGCGGAGCCGGGAGTGGTCACGGCGGCATGGGCCTCAATTTCGGCGGAGGTCACGGCGGTATAGGTCTCGGCTTTGGCGGAAGCCGCGGCGTTGGATTGGGTCTTGGCAGAGGACTCGGGGACGCCGGTAATGCCAACACCCATCTTGGACTTAGCAGTAGCGAGCTTGGGCTCGCAGCGATTTCGGCTTGCATGCTCCTGACGGAGTCCTAAGCCGCGCTGCCCGCATGGGAACGCAACCAGTCTTGCCCAGCATCGGCAGGCGCGCCGATGAGCGGCCTTCCCTCCGAGGGCTCGACTTAGGCGTGATAAGGAGCGCTGGGGCCTCAACACGCTAAGTCTCAACTTAGCGGCGACGACACCAAGTCAAACAACGCGAAGAAGGAGAAGCAGCAAGCAAGAAGTTCGACAGCGCTCAAGGAATTGAGCGCGAGCAATTGGAACTCGAGAATGGACAGTCAACCAATACACCTTAACCCCCCATCGCCCCCGACCCCATCCACCCGCCACGAGCAGCACGTCAACGCCGACACCGACCATGGCCATTCGGCCTGAACAATCTCCCGTGCCCGCGATCCCGCTCGGCTCGGGCGACATCTGATTCCCAAGCCACGGCGCGCCGGTTGCTCCGGTGGCGACCTATAGCGTTTCAATGTCAGCGTGGGCGGCACGGTTCCCAACAGCGTCGCGCTGTTTCCGCCGCCTTACGACCTTATCAGCAAAGTCTCGGACCCAAGCTTTCGCTACTTCGTCTCGGGTCAGAACGTCGTGATCGTGGACGCCGAGACGAATGTTGTAAATGCGATCATTCCTGATGTGCTCGCCCATCAAGCTTGAACGGCGTACCTTAAGCGCCGCCTTTGCCGTTACGGGCCCTTAACCCGCTCCCATGCGAAGCTTGGCCTTGCGCGCGTAGCGCGCCGCCAGGCTCGATGGTTGCCCTGAAGCGCTCGGCGTGCTTCGATGTTTTCAGGCAGCGGAATTGGTTCACGACACCCATGAGCGGAAAGACTAAGCGCGACAAACCCTGGATGTTCCGCACCTATGCGGGGCATTCGACGGCCAAGGCCTCGAACGAGCTTTACCGGCGGAATCTGGCCAAGGGCCAGACCGGGCTTTCGATCGCCTTCGACCTGCCTACCCAGACCGGATACGACTCCGACGATCCGCTTGCCCGCGGCGAGGTGGGCAAGGTGGGCGTGCCGATCTCTCATCTCGGCGACATGCGCGCGCTGCTCAACGGAATTCCACTTGCCGAGATGAACACCTCCATGACCATCAATGCCACGGCGGCGTGGCTACTGTCGCTTTACGTGGCGCTCGCAGACAAGCAGGGCGTCGACCGCTCGAAGCTCACCGGCACGGTGCAGAACGACATCCTTAAAGAGTATCTCTCGCGCGGCACTTACGTGTTTCCGCCCAAGCCCTCCCTCAGATTGATCAAGGACGTTATCGTCTACACCGCGCGCGAGGTTCCGAAATGGAACCCGACCAATGTCTGCTCCTACCATTTGCAGGAGGCGGGAGCGACGCCGACGCAAGAACTTGCCTTTGCGCTCGCCACCGCCGAGGCAGTTCTCGACGAGGTGCGGAACTCCGGCGAAGTGTCGGCGGAAGAGTTCCCCCAGGTGCTTAGCCGCATCAGCTTCTTCGTCAATGCCGGCGTGCGCTTCATCACCGAGGTGTGCAAGATGCGCGCCTTCGTTGAGCTCTGGGACGAGATTGCCGAACAGCGCTATGACGTCACCGATCCCGCACTCCGTCGCTTCCGCTACGGCGTGCAGGTCAACTCGCTGGGTCTCACGGAGCAGCAGCCTGAGAACAACGTCTATCGCATCCTGCTTTCCATGCTCGCCGTCACGCTGTCGAAGAAGGCGCGAGCCCGCGCCGTGCAGCTCCCCGCCTGGAACGAGGCGCTTGGACTGCCAACGCCCTGGGACCAGCAATGGTCGCTCAGACTCCAGCAGATCGTGGCCTACGAGACTGATCTCCTCGAGTTCGGCGACATCTTCGACGGCTCGGAGGTGATCGAGCGCAAGGTCGAGGAGCTTAAGCAAGAGGCTCACGCAGAGCTTGCCCGCATCCAGGAGTTAGGCGGCGCGGTCGCCGCCATCGACTATATGAAGGAGACGCTGATCGCGGCGAACGCCACCCGCGTCGAGGCCATCGAGAAGGGCGAGCAGGTTCTGGTCGGCGTCAACGCCTATACCGAGACCGAGCCTTCGCCGCTCGCGGCAAGCGCCGACGGCATCATTACCGTGCCGGAGTCCGTCGAGATCGAGCAAGTGGCAGCCCTGCAAGCCTGGCGTCGGCGACGCGACGACAAGGAAGTGCGCCAGGCGCTCGTGGATCTGAAGTCTGCGGCAGCCGAAGGGCGCAACATCATGGAGCCGTCCATCGCCGCCGCCAGGGTGGGCGTGACCACCGGCGAATGGGGCCAGGTGTTGCGCGAGGTGTTCGGCGAATATCGTGCGCCCACCGGCATCGGCGCCAAGCGCCACACCGACATGGCGAGGCTCGAAGGGGTGCGCCATCTCGTCGACGAGGTCTCTGGCAAGCTTGGCCGGAGACTCACTTTCGTGGTCGGCAAGCCTGGACTCGACGGACATTCGAACGGCGCCGAGCAGATTGCGGTGCGCGCGACAGACGTCGGCATGGACGTGGTCTATGACGGCATCAGGCTGACGCCGGCTCAGATCGTGGAGCAGGCGCGCGAAGCACGCGCCCATGTGGTCGGCCTCTCCATCCTGTCTGGGTCCCATGTGGCGCTCGTGCGCGACGTGGCGCAGCGCATGCGCGAGGCGGGACTTGGCGACGTTCCCATCGTGGTCGGCGGCATCATCCCCACCGACGACGCGAACGTGCTGAAGCAATGCGGCGCGTCCGCCGTCTACACGCCCAAGGACTTCCAGCTCAATGACATCATGGTGGGGATCGTGAAGCTCGTCGACGCGAAGGCAGCAGTGCTTGCCGACGCGGCCATTCCCGTACCGCCTTTGCGGGCCCGGGAGCGGGTGCGGCTGTGAGCCCCTTCGCACGGGTCGTTGCGCTTGCCGTCGCGGCACTCGCCTCCGTTTCGCTCGCAAGCTTCGCGAAGACACCGCTAACCCTTGCGCCTCCAGTACCATCACCTTCGCCAGCGAGGGCGTCGTGGTGGAAGGCGCGGCTGCGGCGCGCGCCGGTGATACGGCCGGTTGCGCCGGCACCATCATGCAGCGCTCGCCCAACGTGTTCATCAATGGCAAGCCTGCGGCGGTAGAGGGCGATCAGACCGGGTGCGGCGGGTCGATCGTCTCCGGTGCCTCCGGCGTGTTCATCGGCAAGCCCATGGCGCGAATGGGCGACGCGGCGGGTTAGATCGTCAGGATTTTGCCCCAATTTCCGGCGCTTTGCTGCGATTTGCCAGGACCTACAGCACGGCTCCGTGGCACTCCACCGAGGTTGCCGCTAGAATGGTAGAATCGTCTGCCTGGCATCGGGAACCAGGCACACTGTCATTGGGGGGCATCATGAACTTCAGTTTGAGCGCACCGCGCAGGGAGACATTCCTCGTCTCCGCCATCATCGCCATACTCGTGGTCATCGGCATGGTCGTGCCACTGCCGTTCTTCACGAGCTACGCCCTTGGGCTGCTCCTGATTGCCTATCTGATCCTTGCCGCCGGCGTGCTGATCGACAATCTCTGAGCCGCGTCCTCGGCAGGCGCTTGCCTCAGCGGACAGCCACGAAGGGCTCGTCTATGACGCCGTCTGCATCCGCGTCCTCGTCGTCGGAGAGATATGGCACGAGCGCCGCGAATAGATCGCGGCCGCGAACGGGCTTCGACACATAGCCGTCCATGCCTGCGGCGAGATAATCCTCGCGGTCGCCTTTCATCGCGTGCGCGGTGAGCGCCACGATCGGAACCTCCGCTGCATCGCCGCCAAGCTTGCGAATGCGCTTGGTGGTCTCCACGCCGTCGAGCTCCGGCATCATGATGTCCATCAGCACGAGGTCGTAGCCCTTTGCCGTAAGCCGCGCGAGCGCCTCGCCGCCGTTCTCGACGAGGTCGTAGGTGAGCCCGAACTCCTCGAGATAGGCACCGATCAGCATCCGGTTCACGGCGTTGTCCTCCACCACGAGAACGTGACCGGTCAGCGTGCCGGTGCCCGGCGCATCCTTGAACGGGGTGGTCTCGCCCCGCTCGGTCGGGATGGTGAACCAGAACAGGCTCCCTTGGCCGAGCGCGCTCTCGCAGCCGATCTCGCCGCCCATCAGCTCGACTAGCCGCCGCGCGATGGAGAGTCCGAGTCCGGTCCCGCCATAATCGCTCGCCTTGGTGCGGTCGCCCTGCACGTAAGGTTGAAACAGCCGCTCCTTCTGAAACTCGCTGAAGCCTATTCCGGTATCGGTCACGTCGAAGCGGAGCGTGAGCCGGCCATTGGCCTCGCCGGCATTCGCATGCACATGCACCGCGCCGCTGGAAGTGAACTTCACTGCGTTGTCGGTGAGATTGGTCAGCACCTGCCGAACACGGGTCGCATCGCCCTTGATAAAGCGCGGACAACTCGTGCCCACATTGACGACGCCTTTGAGGCCCTTCTCGCGCGCCTGCGCCTGGACTTCGCTTCCCACGCTCTTGACAATCTCATGCAGATCGAACACCGCGCGGTCGAGCTCGAAGCGGCCAGTCTCGAGCTTGGAGTAATCGAGGATGTCGTTGAGCACGGTAAGCAGGCTCTTCGCCGACTGTTGCAAGGTCTCGGCGTAGCGCCGCTGAGTGCCGTCGAGCGGACCGTTGAGCAAGAGCTCCGACATGGAGATCACCGCGCCCATGGGGGTGCGGAGTTCGTGGCTGACAACGGCCAGCAGCTCGGACTTGGCCCTGTCCGCGGCCTGCGCGCGCTCGCGCATCTGCCGCTCGGCGTCGACAGCCTCGACAAGGCCTTGGATCTGCGCAAAGAGATCGTCAGGCCCGAAATCTTCCGGTTGCATGGGTTCCGGTCCACCGTTTCCGACGTTCCGGCAACCATCCCAGAAACCCTTTAAAAGTCGGCTAAAATTTGCGCAGGACTAATTCTAGCGTCGAGCGGCGGAGCGCCTACAACAAGAAGATGCGCAGGATCGGAAATGACGCCGACATCAAGGAAGGCCTGGCCGCGTTGACCAGCGCCTGCCCGCATCGCGCGCGCACGCGCTCGCCGGTGATCCGCCGCTTCGCAAACGGCCCAAGGGCTTCGAAGGGCTCGCTCGGGTCATCGTGGGACAACAACTTTCGATCGCGAACGCCGATGCCATTTGGGGACGGGTGGTGGCGAGTGTGCAGCCATTTCACCCGACAACGCTTCTTGCGGTGCCGGACAGAAATCTCCGCAAGGCCGGGCTCTCGCGCGGAAAGATCGCCACCCTCCGCGCGCTCGCAGAGGCGATCGATCAGGGCGCGCTTAAGCTCGATGCTCTTAACCCAGCGACCGAAGAGGTGATTCATGCCAAGCTGACCGCAGTCAAAGGCATCGGTCCGTGGACCGCTGACATCTACATCATGTTCTCGCTCGCCCGCGCCGACGCCTGGTCGCCAGGCGATCTGGCACTTCAACATGCGGTCAAGGACGCACTGTTGCTTGCGGAACGTCCGTCTCTTGTGCAGATGAACGAGGTTGCGGAAGCCTGGCGTCCCTGGCGTGGCGTCGCCGCGCGGTTGCTCTGGTCCTATTATGCCTTGCGCCGGCGGCCCGATGCTGTGCCACCAGTTTCCCGCGCGACCAAAGCGTTCAAGGATGCGTGTTAGCTCGGAATGATCGTCTGTTCCTGTTCCATGATAACCTCCAAAGATGTGGCCGAGGCGGTGACAGCGCTGCGCACCGCCGACCCGCTCGTGGTGCTGACGCCTGGCCTCATCTATCGTTACCTCGGCAAGCGCCCCTCCTGCGGCGGCTGCTTGCCGCTCATCACCAAGCTCATGGTTGCTTTTGACGAGGAGGGGCTGAGCGCGTCGGGCCCAAGCGCGCGGCTGGGGGTGGAGGAACCTTAACGGGATGAAGTCCCGATTCCTTTTTTAGAATCACTCTAGACTACAGGCTGACAACGGGTCATGATCGGGATCAAGGTTGAGAGGAGAGAAGAATGAAGGGAAATCAGCGCGTCATCGAATATCTCAACAAGGCGCTGACGCACGAGCTCACCGCCGTCAATCAATACTGGCTGCATTACCGCCTGCTTGATGATTGGGGCTTCACGCGACTCGCCAAGAAGGAGCGCGAGGAATCGATCGAGGAGATGCAGCACGCCGACAAGCTGGTCGTCCGCATCATCTTTCTCGAAGGCCTGCCCAATATGCAGCACATCGACCCCTTGATGATCGGTCAGAACATCAAGGAGGTGCTCGAATGCGATCTGAAGTCCGAATACAGCGCCAGAGCCCTTTACATGGAAGCCCGCGCCTGCTGCCGCAAAGAGGAGGACTATGTGAGCATGGACCTCTTCGAGGAACTGCTCGCCGACGAGGAAGGCCACATCAACTATCTCGAGACCCAACTCAACCTACTCAAGGACATCGGCGTCGAGAATTACGGCCAGCTCAACGCCCACTCCGCCGACAAGATGCCTGAGGAGGACGTCGGCCCGTAATCGGTTCCGAGCGCCGGCTAAGCCGCCAGCTTCACGATTCGGTACCCAAGCGAACACCCGCCTTTGCAAGGTGGGCGCTTACTCGATCACGTAATTTGCGAGGTGATTAGACACGTCTGCTACTGACAGGTCTGGCAGCTGCGCCATGGCGGGCGCCGCGGAGGCGGCGACCAGGGGAAGCGCGAGGATGAGCTTTTTCATGCGAATCTCCTTAGGTTGCGGGCCTTCAGGTCCGGGCTGATCGGACCGAACGGCGTGGAGCGAATCTAAGGGTTTGGCTCTTGGCGGACTACCTGACGGCCTTTGCTGCCATTGGCTCGCGCTTGCGCCGACGAGCGAACTGCGTCAGGACACCGCAAGCAGGACAGCAATGGCACCACTCTCTCTTAACGGACCGCGCCTCCCCCCCGCTGCGGGCGGCCCTGCCAAGCAGCTCGTGGTCTTCCTGCATGGCTACGGTGCCGACGGCAACGACTTAATCGGCTTGGGTCGCGAATGGGCGCGCGTGCTGCCTCATGCCGCATTTGTCTCGCCACACGCCCCGCAGCCTTGCGGCATGGCGCCCATGGGCCGGCAGTGGTTCAACCTCACCTTCCGCGACCCCGGCGAGATGACGCGCGGCGTGGCGCAGGCAGGACCCGTGCTCGACGCCTTTCTCAGTGCGGAGCTTGAGCGTTTGCGTCTTCCCTCTAGTGCGCTTGGTCTCGTCGGCTTCAGTCAGGGCACCATGGTCGCGCTCGCGGTTGGCTTGACGCGCAATCCGTCACCGGCCGCGATCGTCGGTTATTCCGGGGCGCTCGCCAATGCCGAGGCGCTAGTGGAGCGCTTGGGCTCAGGCCCTGCGATCCTGCTCGTCCATGGCGACGTGGATGAAGTAATCCCAGTCGACGCCATGCTGATTGCGCGCGAGCAGCTCGCGCGAGCCGGCGTTCCCGTCGAATGGCATGTGGCCCAAGGGGCCGGCCACGGTATCGACCCGACGGGGTTGAAGCTCGGCGGCGCGTTCCTCAAACAGGCTTTCGCCGATCAGCTCAGCCAGGGGTCGTAAGTGCCGAAGGTCCAGACATGGCCTTCGAGGTCTTTCGCCGTGTAGTCGCGCCCGCCATAGTCTTGCGTTTTGATGTCGATCACGATTTCAGCACCAGCGCCTTCGCGCGTGCGTAATGGGTATCGACATCGTCGACCACCACATAGATGCCTTGCGTGACCGGCTGACCCTCGCGGGGCGCTGCGACCAAAACCGTCCATACTCCGTCTCGACATCGCCGAGCGTGATCATGCCATGTCGAGAACGAGCTCGGCATGGGCGACTTTGGCCCCTCGCCCGGCACGACCATCTTTCGCTCAAAAACCGAAGGCGGCGCAGAGCCAGTCGATGGCCGCCGCAGCGTTCCGGTAGCGCAGAGCCGCAATGATCCGGCCCCCCGCGGGTCATCACCTGTTCAGCCATCCTCTATCCCTCCGCTACCTTACTCACACAGCATCTTGGGTGCTTCACAGAGCTGACACGTCCCTATAGTATGCCCGCGCGTGACCCGAGTGCGACGGGCAAGCTGAAGGATTCGCTGCCTTGAACGTCGCCACCGCATCAGCGTCGCCGGGTTCATTTCCCGCACTTGTGCTCAACGCCGACTATCGGCCCTTAAGCTACTACCCCCTCTCCCTCTGGGGCTGGCAAGACACCGTGAAGGCGGTCTTTCTCGACCGCGTCAATATCGTCTCCGAATATGACCGCTCAGTCCGCTCCCCCAGTTTCGAGATGAAGCTGCCGAGCGTGGTTTCGCTCAAGACCTACATCCGGCCGGCGCGCTATCCCGCCTTCACCCGGTTCAATGTGTTCTTGCGCGATCGCTTCATCTGCCAATATTGCGGCGACAAGGAAGATCTCACCTTCGATCATCTCGTGCCCCGCTCGCGCGGCGGGCTGACCCGTTGGGACAACGTGGTTGCGGCCTGCGCTCCCTGCAATTTGCAGAAGGGCGGCAAGCTGCCGAATGAAGCCAAGATGTTTCCGGCGCAGAAGCCCTACCGGCCGACGGTGTTCGAGCTGCATCGCAACGGGCGGCTCTTCCCGCCGAACTATCTGCACGAGAGCTGGCTCGATTATCTCTACTGGGATACCGAGCTCGAGCCGTAAGCCGCGTAGCCGCTACCCGTCATGAGCGCAATTGATCCGGGCATTCATGCCGTCATCTTGCAGCTAATCGAGACGCCATTGGAACGGATTGCCGGGTCAAGCCCGGCACTGACGAATCATGGGCGGTGCTAGCGCCGCAGGCTTGCGCCGAAAGCGGCGAGGCCGGCGAGGAAACCTGAGATCACCGCATTCCAGCCCGCGAAGGAGAGCCACAGGAAGCGCCACCTCGCTTCACTGCAGCTCACCACTTGCGGATGCTCAATGGAACTCGCCACCCCGCCTTCGCCCCATTCCACCGCAGTGCCCCCGGAGCAGGAGGTAGGGCCCGCCCACCACTTCCATTCGACACCCGCGTGATAGACGCCGACCACGGCATTGACGAGGAAGGCCGCCGCGATCAACACGAGCAATAGCCGCGTGAGCGTGAAGGATTCGGCACGGGCAGCGAAGAACGCAACGAGGGTCGCCGGTACCGCGAAATAATAGGCATAGCGCTCCTGAAGGCAGAGCGGACAGGGCGCATAGCCGCCATAGCGCTCAAAGATATGCGCCGTCAGGATCGTCGCGAACGCGATCGAGAACAATATGGCGCTGATCAGCATGAGCTGACCGGCCAGCTTGTCGGATGACGGCGTGTCAGAAGGCATATTTGGCGATGAGGAAGCCGCCAACCACGGCGGCAAGGAAGCCGGTGGTGACGAGGGTCAGGCGGCGCTCGATGAAGTCACGGATCGGCTCGCCATAGATGCGCAACAGTTCGGCCTCCAGGAAGAACCGCGCGCCGCGCGTGATGAAGGACAGCACCACGAAATAGAACAGATTGTAGCCGGCGAAGCCCGACGCGATGGTCACGATCTTGAAGGGAATAGGGGTCAGGCCCTTAATCAGGATGATCCAGGCGCCCCAGCGCGCGTAAGCCTCGCGGAAGGCGTCGAAATTCTCGCCATAGCCATAGACCTTGATCAGCCACTGGCCGAGCGTGTCGTAAAGCAGCGCGCCGATGGCATAACCGAGCAGCCCGCCAAGCACCGAAGCGATGGTGCAGACCAGCGCATAGAGCCTCGCCTTCGGCGGATTGGCGAGCGCCATGGGCACGAGAATGACGTCCGGCGGAACCGGGAAGAATGAGCTTTCGGCAAAGGACACCGCGGCGAGCGCCGGCAGCGCGTGGCGCCCCTTGGAAAGCTCGACAACCTTGTCGTAAAGGCCCCTCAGCATCCCGCCTGCTTAACGGGGCGGCGCCCCATTGTCCATTGGTGCAGAGCGTGGCGCGGTTGACCGGGGCTTTTGCTTGCCCCATGTTCCGGCCCATGCCCCAGTGGCGGAATTGGTAGACGCGGCAGACTCAAAATCTGTTGCCCGCGAGGGCGTGCTGGTTCGAGTCCGGCCTGGGGCACCACTTCGCTGTTTGTGACAGTTCGCATTTATCCGAAAGCAGCCGAAATAAACATGTGAAACAAGCCTATTATCGAGCTGCTTGGTTCGTGCCCCACTTGTTTTCGTGCGCCCTGGTGAAGCTTCGTCATGCTG
>Ga0187817_10000245_pt1 | contig 21764 bp, 18 predicted proteins | sample NC_wetland_sal_i_17_FD_132431 | JGI IMG/M metagenome (GOLD analysis project Ga0187817, IMG submission 132431) | Wetland sediment microbial communities from Neuse River Estuary, North Carolina, USA - SO4_2 | ecosystem: Environmental > Aquatic > Freshwater > Wetlands > Sediment | place: USA... | reverse complement strand
GCAAGCGGTTGGGAGCGGGCCGGCGCGCGTGATCATAAACGACCGGCTCGATATTGCACTGGCGGCGGGCGCCGCGGGGGTGCACCTGAGCGGCGAGTCGCTGCCGGTGAGCGAAGTGGCTCGCTGGCGGCGGGAGGCTGGCGCGCCGGGTGAGTTCCTAATCGGCGCCTCGTGCCATAGCGTGGAGGAAGCGCGCGCGGCGGAAGGGGCCGGGGCGAGCTATGCGATTTTCGGCCCGGTGTTCGAGACGCCGTCGAAAAGAGCGTTCGGAGCGCCACAGGGTGTTGCGAGGCTTGCCGAAGCATGCCGCTCCGTGAGCATACCCGTGATCGCCATCGGCGGCGTCGACGAAAAGAACGGCGTCGAATGCATTCGCACGGGCGCGGCAGGGGTCGCGGCGATTCGGATGTTTCAGCAGTCGGTGGATGCGGCGGCGTTGCAAGCCGCTATCGCACAGCTTCATGGATGCGGCCGGCGAAGCGGCTAGGCGCTGAGCCAGCGGCCGACGGGGCGCCAACGCTCGACGTTGTCGCAGATTACCTTGAGGACGGCGGTGATGGGAATCGCCAGAAGTAGCCCCAGCGCGCCCCAAAGCCATCCCCAGAAGAGCAGCGAGATCGTGAGCGCCAGGGCGTTCAAGCGCACGCGCCAGCCGATGAGCGCCGGAATCAGCAAATTGGCGGTGATGATGTGCACGAAGGTGAGCACGGCGAAAATTCCGACGAAGGGCGCGGGCGTGTGAAAACGCTTGAGTCCCACGAGAAAAGGAGGGACCCAAGAAAGGATGGCGCCGATATAGGGGATCAGATTGCAGAGCCCGGAAACCAGCGCGGTGAGAAAAGGGAAATCGAGCCCCAGCGACCAGAAAAACAGCCAACTGACGCCGACCAGCATCAAGGCGACGAGCGCCGTTCCCACGACGTAGCCGCGCAGGACGCGGGTGACATCGGCGAGGGCGGCTGTGGCGCGCTCGCGCTCGTCCGGCGGGAAGAGCTGCATGGTGGCGTCCATCACTTGGCGCTTGGCGGCCAGCATGAAAAACAGGAGGAAAGGCACAAATGTGGCGGCGAAGAGGAAGGTATAAAGGGAATTCAGCTTGCCGAGGAGCGCGTTGCGGATGGGATGAGATTCGGCGACGGTCAATATCTTAGGGGCGTTGTGGGCCTGGGGCTCGATTTCGGAGACGCGCTGCTCCAAGATTTCCATTTTTTTCTGGACGGCCTGGAGCGCGGAGCGAACCGGAGCGCGATATTGGGGCCAGTCGCGACCGAATTGATCCATGCGGTCCACCATCAGCCAGCCCAGGGCAGCGATCAGCGCCAGCGTGACGAGAACCACGCATAAAGCACCCAGGGCGCGCGGAATATGGATTTTTTCCAGCCCCGTCACCACAGGATCGAGAAAATAGGCCATCAGAACGGCGATCAGCAGAGTGAGGACCACGGTCGAGGCCCAGTAGCAGAATGCGATCACCATGGCCAGGGCGATGATGCGCGCGCTGGCCAAGATGCCGGAAATGGTTCTCGTTTCGTCGGGAGGCATGTGTGTACGATAGCACAGAGGCCGCCCGGCGCCGGAAAAGACGCGGAATAAGAATGATAAAATCGTTTGCCCAGACCTCCGAGGCGGAGGCAGGCGCGCAAACTCGCATGGCGAAAAAACTCTTCGGCACGGACGGCATCCGGGGAATTCCCGGCGAATACCCGCTCGACGACGCGACGCTCGAACGCGTGGGTCTCGCGCTGGGCGAATACCTGCAATCGCACGTGAGCGCGGGCGGCACACGGCCGCGCGTGCTGATCGGATGCGATACGCGCGAATCGGGGCGGCACATCGCCGACCGAGTTGCGCGCGGGCTGGGCGCGGCCGGAGCCGAGCCTCACTTTGCGAGCGTGCTGACGACGCCGGGAGTGGCGTGGCTGGTGAGCCGCGAGGAGTTCGCCGCAGGGGTGGTGGTGTCGGCGTCGCACAACCCGTATCACGATAACGGCGTGAAGCTGATTTCGTCGTCGGGAATGAAATTTCCGGACGCGATCGAAGCGGAGATGGAACGCTTCATTCTCGCCGGGAACGGAGCGACGGCGCCTGCGAACCGCAAAGCTCGATCCGCTGTCGTCGAGACGCAGAATGGGAAACTGCACGAGGATTATCTTGGGGGGCTGGCGGCCGCGGCGCTGCCCGGGGCGAGCCTCGCGGGAATGAAAATCATCCTGGATTGCGCGAACGGGGCGGCGAGCAGCTTCGCGCCGCGGCTTTTCCGCTCGCTGGGAGCGAGCGTGACCGCAATGAACGACGCCCCGGACGGACGGAACATCAACGCCGAGTGCGGCTCGCTCCACCCGGAAGGGATGCGGCGGCGCGTGACGGGAACCGGGGCGGCGCTGGGCGTGGCGTTCGACGGCGACGCCGACCGCGCCATCTTCGCGAGCGCTTCGGGAAGGCTGGTGGACGGCGACGGCGTGCTGCTCGCGGCTGGGCGCTATTTGCAATCGAGCAGGAAGCTGAAGGGGAACGTGATTGTCGGGACGACGATGGCGAATCTGGGGCTGGAGCGCGCGCTGGAGAAAACCGGGCTCGAGTTGGCGCGCACGGACGTGGGCGACCGCTACGTGCTCGAAGAGATGCGTCGGATCGGCGCGAACCTGGGCGGCGAGCAATCGGGGCACATCATATTTCTCGACGACGCGCCGACCGGAGACGGGATGCTGACGGCGGTGAAAATCGCGTCGCTGGTAGCGATATGCGGGCCGCTCGATGAGTTGGTGGCGGACCTGAAAATATTTCCGCAGAAAATCACGAGCGTGCGCGTGCGCGAAAAGCCTGCGATGGAGTCGCTGCCCGGAGTGGCGCGCGCGATCGAGCAAGCGCAGGCGGCGCTGGGGAAGTCGGGGCGCGTGGTGGTGAGGTATTCGGGAACGGAGCCACTGGCGCGGGTGATGATTGAAGCCGAGCACGAAGAGGATGTGGAGCGCTGGACGGAACGCTTGGTGTCCGAGTTGCGCGCGGCCATAGGCTCGTGATGAACAAATCGTGGAAATTGGTCGCAGCTTTCTTGTGCATCATCGCGCTGGCGCTTGCTTTTTCGCCTGCGCCCCGGGCGACGCGCGCGCAGGCGTCCGGTTCATCTCGATCGGACGTGGCGCCAGACTTGGCGCAGCGGGCCGCAAGATTCAAGCCGGTGAAGATGCCGTTCGATTCGGGGAAGCTCAGCGAAGGCGAGCGGCGAATGGTGGCGAAGTTGGTGGACGCCGCGGGCCTGCTCGATTGTATTTACTGGCGGCAGAGCGATCCGGAGGGGCTGAAGCTGTACCTTTCTTTCGCGGACAGCGCGGACCTGCAAGATCAATTGCTGCGCCGGTATTTGAAAATCAACGGCGGGCGCTTCGACCTGATTGACGACAACGAGCCGTTCGTGGGCAGCCCGCCCATTCCTCCCGGCCGGGGATTCTTTCCGGAGGATTTGACCAAGCAGGAATTCGACGCGTACGTGGAAGCGCATCCCGAAGAGAAGGCCGCGCTCTTCGATCCGTATACGATGGTTCGGCGCGACGGGAACGCGCTCGAGGCCGTGCCATATCGCAAGGCGTTCCGGGAATTCCTGGTGCCCATGGCGCGAGACCTGCGGGAGGCGGCGGAGCTGAGCAACGATCCGACGTTCGCGAATTTTCTGCGGCTGCGCGGGCACGCGCTCCTGACGGACGATTACTACCCGAGCGACATCGCCTGGCTCGATCTGCAAAATCCAAAGTTCGACATCGTATTCGCTCCGTATGAAACCTATCTGGACGGGCTGCTGGGCGTGAAAACGTCGTATGGCGCGGCCATCATGATTCGCGACGAGGAAGAGAGCCGGAAGCTGGCCGTCTTCCGTAAGTACGTGCCGGAATTGCAGGAGTCGCTGCCGCTTTCGCGCGTGGAACTGCCCTCGAAGCGCGGGAAGCAATCGCCCATGGAAGTGATGGATGCGATTTACCGCTCGGGCGACCTGCTGCACGGGTATCAGGCCGTGGCCGACAATCTTCCGAACGATCCACGCATCCACGAAGAGGAAGGCTCGAAGAAAATCTTTTGGAAGAATTTCATGGACGCGCGCGTGAACACCATCATCCTGCCGCTGGCCGCGCGGACGATGCGGCCCGACCAGGCGGCGCTCGCGAGCGGAGAAGGCTATCTCTACGACACGCTGCTGCACGAAATCTCGCACGGCCTGGGTCCGGCGTATGCACGCACGGCGCGCGGGAAGACGGACATCCGCGAGGCCATCGGGGCGCGCTATTCGGCGCTGGAAGAAGCGAAGGCGGACGTGGTGGGGCAAATGTGCCTACATTGGCTGGTGGAGCACGGCGCGGTGCCTAAGGAGAAGGAGAACGTGGTTTACGCGTCGTATGTGGCGGGAATTTTCCGCACGGTGCGATTCGGGATCGCCGAGGCGCACGGCGCGGGCATGATGATGGAGTTCAATTACCTGAGTGAGCGCGGGGCGATTCGTCGCGATGCAAGCTCGGGGCAGTATGAAATTGATTTTGCGCTGATGCCGAGGGCCATCGCATCGCTGGGCAAGGAACTGCTCGAGCAGGAGGCCACGGGCGACCGGGCGCGCGCCGACGCGTGGTTCGGGAAATACGGCGCCATGCCGCCGGAGCTTGCCGCGCTGCTGGCGAAGGCGTCGGACATTCCGGTGGATGTAGACCCGGAATTCGACTTTCATCCGCCGGTTCGGTGAGGCGGCGAGTGCTCTTTCGAAGAGCCGTTAGTTAAAGGATGGCCTGAATTTCGGAGTCTATGGAGACGTGGGTTTGGGGGAATCCGTTGATGTCGAAGCTCTGGCCGGCTTCGTTGCGGAAATGAAAGAAGCGGCTGATGTGGTAGTCCTCGTCGAAGGCGCTGAAGGTGCGGTGCGTCTCCTCATGCGAAAGCCCCAGTGAGGCGAGCGAGGCGGGTTTTCCAAAGCCGCCCGCCACGGCCAGATATTTCTCGATGACGTCGCGCAGGTTCATCGCCGGTCTCCATCCGGCCGATATGGTAGCAGATGAGCCCCGCGCACGACGACACCGGGCCGACCGGCCGCCAACTTACCTCAGGGGCTAAAGCCCCACTGATTTTGAGCCGCTTATGTCGGAGCTAAAGCTCCGACCCCCTAAAAGGCTCTCCGACTTCACTCAGGGGCAGCCCTTCTTAAGGGAATTATATATTTAACTCCCAAAGCCCCATACATCAGGAGCTTATACTGGTCCTCAACGCTCCCGCAGATGAAACGGGTATGCCGGACGCCGACGCACTGTTCTCTGGTCGTGATTTGTGTTTTTGTGGCATACATACCCACGACATGCCTACTGCGATTATGATGGTCTACACGAAAGACGGTTTTGTGGTTGCGTCGGATGGACAAGGGAACAGACCCAACGGCATCAAAACCACGAGAGAAAGAAAGATAGCCCCGATAGTCGGGCCGCATTGGGTTTTTGTGTTGGGTTTCTATGGAACCGCATCGCTTGTAGATGCAAACGGAAACGACGCCTTTCAGACCATATATGACAATACAACCGCGCTTTTAGCCAAACGAGATTTTAAGGAACTAACGGAGTACGCTAGGCTCTTTTCCCAAGTCGTAGCTCCGCGACTCAATCCCGATGTAAGACTGCGGTCTCCATTCCTTTTACCCGATTCGGATGTAATCGAGTCCAAACTATACTTGCATCTGCATTTCGCGGGATATTTCAAAAATAAGCCAATGATGTGCAGTTACCGAATTGATTTTTTCAATGACCGGCCAACAGTTCGGGTGCTCAAAGATTGCGGTATAGCGCACGTTCGCCAATACATCGTGGAAGGTTCTAGCAAAGTCATGGCGCGCGTAATGTGCGACAACTCTGGATTTTTTAAGACTCGAAGAAATGTCGGATTGGAAAAATTATGGCGTCATGGGAATAACAATCTATCACTAAAAGAGGCGGGCGACGCAGTAAGAAGCTATATTCAAGTATGCAAAACTTCCGAAGCGAAGATTGAAGACCCCGAAAACTGCAATTTTATCGGCGGAGATACTTACGTCGCAACCATCACACCTGAAAACGGATTCAAAGGCGAGTGGGAGACCGACCCGGCCTCCTCTTCTTAGGCTGATATTTCAACACTCTTTCCACAAGCTGTTTGGAAGTCGAGTATATAATTCCCCTTCTTAACGTTTGACAACCTTTCTCGGTGCGCTAGAATAACCGCCTCCCTCTATGTGAGGATGCGAACCCCGTGGCTTCTCCAGAGATGAGTGCTGTTGTTTCCCAATCGGAATTGCCGGGACTCCGCCTCCGGGGCCGCGGGAAGGTCCGCGACATTTACGACCTAGGGGACCGTCTGCTGATCGTGGCGACGGACCGGCTTTCGGCCTTCGACGTGGTGCTGCCGACGCCGATCCCGGACAAAGGGCGCGTGCTGACGCAGCTTTCGCTTTTCTGGTTCGAGAAATTGGCCGATGTCGCACCGCACCACGTGCTCACCGCGAAAAATTTCGGAGGCGAGCTGGCGCCCTACGCGGCGACGCTCGAGGGGCGCGCGATGGTGGTCCGGCGCACCGAACCGGTGCCCATCGAATGCGTGGTGCGCGGATACATTTCCGGCTCGGGCTGGAAGGATTATCAGCGGACCGGAGGCATCTGTGGGATCGCTCTGCCAAAGGGTCTGCGCGAATCGGACCGTCTGCCCGAGCCCATCTTCACGCCTTCGACGAAAGCCACGACGGGGCACGACGAGAACATCTCTTTCGAGGAGACGATTTCCCGGATCGGGCGCGCCATGGCGGAGCGGCTGCGGGAGGTGAGCCTGGAGCTTTACTGCCGGGCCGCCGAACATGCCGCGGCGCGCGGGATCATCATCGCGGACACGAAATTCGAATTCGGGCTGCTGGGGAACGAGCTGATCTGGATTGACGAGGCGCTAACGCCCGATTCCTCGCGCTTCTGGCCCGCGGACCAGTACGCGCCGGGCCGGGCGCAGGCGTCGTTCGACAAGCAGTACGTCCGCGATTATCTGGAGCGAATCGGGTGGAACAAACAGTCGCCCGCGCCGGTGCTGCCGCCCGGCATCGTGGCGGCTACGGCGGACAAGTACCGGGAAGCATACCAGCGCATCACCGGCCAACCACTCAACTGAAAAGCGGCGCTCCGGAGCATCGGAGCAGGGCGGAGTCACGCCAACGTGAAAGAGCAACTGGAATCATTGGTCGGGATGATGGTGGAACGGGGGATATTGCTCGAGGAAGCGGTGACGGAATTCGAGAAGAGGTTCATCAAACGCGCGCTCGAATGCGCGCAGGGAAACCAGTGCCGCGCGGCCAAGGTGCTGGGAATCCATCGCAATACCCTCAGCCGGAAGATCGCGGAGTATAAGCTGGACCATGTAGGGCGGCGGTAAACGCACCAACACCCTCAGACGGCATCTGCCAGAAAAATTGCCCGTCCCGGACTGATGTTTCCGCCGTTCCGGCGCCGAGATTCCTCATCCCTCGCCAAGGCGCCTGATTTCCGCGCGATGCGAGTTGTTGGGCGCGGAAATCGGGCAGCTCGGTCTTCGGAATGACACTCGTCGGGAGGGCGGGAAAGAAGCATATCAACAGAGCCGGCGCGGTGCTACGTTCCAGGCGTTTTGTGCGGAACGGCGTGATGCTTGCCGGTCTCCGACTTCTCCGGAATGATGCTGGGATCCACCTTCACTTTGTCCCAATGAAGAAGGAACGGTGACGGGTCGTAGGCGACGATAGTTCCCGAGAATCGGATGCCGTCGTCCTTTTGCAGACGCTCCACATCGGGCTGCGGGGCCGGCATATCCCCTGAAGCTCCCGGGACCGCGGGGGTGCCCGCAGGCGGGGTGGAAGTCCAGACCTTCACGTCCATGTTGGCGGTTGTGGCAGCCTGCATTTCCTGTTCCGTCTGGCCAGTGAAAACGAGGAAATCTATGAAGCCATCACCCTTTTTCTCGTCAATGATTTTCCCGACGACATCCGGGAATTCCGCGCCGCAAATGGCGAGCCAGGTCATTTTGGCATTATCACCCCCACCGCTCAGGTCGGAGATCACCGTAAGGATGGTGCTGGCCTGGGCAATTTTCTGGAGATCGGCCGCGCTGGGGATCGAATAGGTGGAGGGACGTTCGGGCGCGTTGGCGGCGAGCTGAAGCAGCTCGTTTAATTGATCGTCCACCAGATTGTCGCACGTGAGCTGCTCATAATTGAGGATGGTTTTCTTGAGATAATCCTGAACTTTATCGGCTTCGGGGACTTTGAGATCAATGGAGCGCGCCAGGGCCCAGAACCCATCGAGAGATTGCGGAGGATTCATGGCGAGATAGGAAAGACCCAAGCGGTACTCGGAAGCGGCATCGTCAGGCTTGTTCGCCAGCGCGGATTTAAAGGCTTCCACCGCGGCGGCGTAGTCCTTCAATTGAAAATCCGCGAAACCGGCGGCGGCCTGGAAAAAAGCGAAGCCGGGCTTCTTTTGGTCGGCAAACTGCTCGTCGGTCTGAGTCGAATTCGCGGGCTTGGGAAGCTGCTGGAGCAGCTTGGCGCCTTGGAGAGCGGCATCGCGTTCCTTGGCGAGCTGCGTGGTGGCGTCAGGGGCCTTGGGGTCGAAGGAGGCCGAGAATGCCTGGACGCGATTCAAACTGGCCTGAAGGCGCGCGCTCAAATCGGCCTTGTCGCCCATGGCCACGAGCTTGTCCGTATATTCGATAACCTTCGCGTTATCCTTCAACTGGCCATACGCGGCGATGTAGAGCTGATAGACGTACGGCATCAGAGTGGAGGTGGGATATCGCGTGACGAAATCGTCCAGGCAATTCGCGAGCGCGTGGGGATCCTTTTCCGACCGGCAGCCCTGAAAGGTGTTGTATTCCGGGATGCTGTAAGAGGGTTGTTGACTCTGCTGCTGGCTTTGCGCTGCGGCCGGCCATGCGGCAAGAGAAATGAAAAGAGCGGCCATAAGAATGGCGATGGAGCCAAAGAATTTTCGCATTGTCACTTCCCTGCCTCCTGGATTGAAACCCGCTTTGGGGAAACGGCCAAGCCTGGGTCCCAGAACCCTCGCGCGACCCTCATGGCGCATGGGCAAAGAGAAATCCAGCGAATTATAGGGGAAGCCCCCGGTGCGCGCAAGTCCCCAGGCATGAACGCGTTCCATTTGGAGCCCCTTCTTGCGAGCCCTTTATTCCCGCACATACATGTTAAGATGGTGAATCGCACCGAGCGGTCGCCCCACGGAATCGAACCGATGAGCGCGGGAAAATCCCTCGAAAATAGGGTTGCACTGGTTACCGGCGCCAGCCGCGGGATCGGCTTCGCGATTGCCCAGAGCCTTTCCGAGATGGGGGCGAAAGTTGCCATATGCTCCCGCGATGCGGGCCGGCTGGAGGAGGCAGCGGCGTTGCTAGGGCGCGCGGGAAGCCGGGTTCTGGCGGTCCCCGCAGACGTCACTCGTGCGAGCGACATCGCGGCTTTGGCCGAGAAAACCGAAGAATCGCTCGGGCCGGTCGAGATACTGGTCAACAACGCCGGGATCGGTTTTTTCGCTCCCGCGCATGAAGCCTCCGAAGCTGATTGGGACAGGGTATTGGACACCAATTTGAAGGCGGTGTTCCTGGTGAGCAAGATCATTGTTCCTGGAATGATCCGGCGGCGCAGGGGAGACATCATCAATATTGGCTCGCTGGCTGCGAAGAGCGTCTTCGCCGACGGCGGCATCTATTGCGCATCGAAATGGGGTCTGCTCGGGCTGACGCAGTGCATGGCCGAAGATCTTCGCGGCTACGGAATTCGTGTCAGCGCCGTGTGCCCAGGCACTGTGGCCACGGAATTTTCCCCGCACGCAGGGAAGGACATTCGCAAGATGCTGCAGGCGGAGGATGTGGCCCATGCGGTACAGGTCATCGTCACGCAAGCGCCGCAGAGCTTCATCAGCGAAATCTTGCTCCGGCCGCTGCAGAAGCCTTAATTTCAATAGAGCTGCGCGGCACGGAACTTTTCCGTCGGCACGGCATCAAAGACCCTGTTGAGCCATTGGGAGGAATTATGAGCGCTCTCGCGAAACCCGCGAAAACCAGCGTTCCGATCCATGACCTGCTCACGAGCCGATGGAGTCCGCGAGCGTTCGCCGACCGACCCGTCGAGCCGGAAAAATTGCGCGGCTTGTTCGAAGCGGCGCGCTGGGCCGCGTCGTCATTCAATGCCCAGCCTTGGTATTTCATCGTGGCGACGAAAGACGACCCGGAGAATTTCCAGCGTGTGCTGGAATGCTTCGTCGAATTCAACCAAAGGTGGGCCAAGAGCGCGCCCGTGGTGGCGATCAGCGTGGCGAGGCTGAACTTCGAGCACAACGGGAAAGTTAACCGGCACGCGCTGCACGATGTGGGCCAAGCAGCCGCCAATCTGGCGCTACAGGCCGCAGCCCTCGGCCTCCAGGTCCACCAGATGGCCGGCATTCTCCCTGAAAAGGCCCGCCAGAATTTCGGCATTCCCGAAGGGTATGAGGCTGTGGCGGGCATCGCTCTGGGCTATCCGGGCGACCCGGATGCGCTTCCGAACGAACTGCGGGAGCGGGAACACGCGCCGCGGGAACGCAAGCCGCTCGCGTCGTTCGTGTTCACGGGCCAGTGGGGCAAGACTTCGCCGCTTGTTAGCTGATCGCAGAAGCCAAGCAGGTTAGCGCGGCTGGGATGAGCGGGCCGGGACGGCGTGGGCTTGTTCCGCCACCGGGCGAGCAGGGAGTTCGAGCCCGAGGTAGCGCTCGGCGTTTTTGAAGCAGATATCTTCGATCATACGAGCCAGCAAATCCTCGCGGGCGGGAAGCTCGCCGTTTTCTACGTCGTTGCCCACGAGATTGCAGAGAACGCGCCGGAAATATTCATGCCGCCCATACGACATGAATGATCGCGAGTCCGTGATCATCCCCACGAAGCGCGAGAGCAGGCCGGCGTTCGAGAGCGCATTCAACTGCCACTCGATTCCTTCCTTCTGATCCAGAAACCACCAGCCGCTGCCGAATTGGATTTTTCCCGGAATGCTGCCGTCCTGGAAATTGCCTGTCATGGTGGCGAAAAGGTAGTTGTCCCTGGGGTTGAGATTGTAAACGATGATTTTTGGGAGGGCGTTTTCGCGATTCAAGCGGTCCAGGTACGCGCCCAGGGACTCGGCCTGCGGCCAATCGCCCATGGAATCGAAGCCGGTATCGCGGCCGAGCGTTTCGAGCGCGCGCGTATTGGCGTTGCGGTAGGCGCCCAGATGGAGCTGTTTCGTCCAGCCTCTTTCCGCGTCGAGGTGCCCGAAGAAAAGCATCATGAAAGAGGCGAACTGGGCGTGTTCTTCCGGAGTGGCGGCCTTGCCGGAGCGCGCCTTCTCGAAAATCTCCGTGGCTGTTTTCTCAGGGCAGAAGCTGGCCCAGCAATGCTCCAAGCCGTGGTCGGAAAGCCGGCCGCCCATCTCGTGGAACGCGAGATGGCGCTTCCGCAGCGCGTCGAGAAAATAGGCGAAACGCGCAATATGAACGTCCGCGGTTCCCGCCAGCTTTTCGACCCAGCGGTTGAATTGCTCCGGGGCATGCACATCGAGCGCGCGATCGGGACGAAACGCGGGGTAAACGCGTGTCGGAAGACCCGAGGCGGCGATTTTGGCGTGCGCCTTTAGATCGTCCGCGGGATCATCGGTGGTACACAGCGCCAACACACGGAATTTTCGGAGAATGTCCCGGGTGCTCAGCTCGTCCGATGCCAGAAGTTCATTGGCGCGTTTCCAGATAGCTGGAGCGGTGGTTTCATCCAGCAGTTCGTCAATGCCGAAGTAGCGCTTCAGTTCGAGATGGGTCCAGTGATAGAGCGGATTGCGAAGAGTATGCGGAACCGTGGAGGCCCAGGCCAGGAATTTCTCATAGGGGTCAGCGTTGCCGGCGCAATAACGCTCGGCAATGCCGTTGGCGCGCATGGCGCGCCACTTGTAGTGATCGCCCTCAAGCCAAATCTCAAACAGGTTCTTGAACCGGCGATTCGCCGCAATGTCCTGGGGCGGAAGATGGCAATGATAATCGAGGATCGGCTGCGGAGCGGCATGCTGATGATAGAGGCGCCGCGCGGTCTCGGTCCGAAGAAGAAAATCGTCGTGAATGAAAGCCATTGCCGTTCCGAAAAGGAAGGAAAGCATTGTGCGCGGGCAGTTGTCAAGGGCGGTGTCGGCGGCGTGTGCGGAAGGACGGTGGTATACTCCCTTTCGTGCCCACCGGCGGTGGAGAGGTACCCCTTCCCCTCGATGAACGGAGCTTCACCCGCTGTTCGGCGAATTTGCCATCCGCCCGCCGGCAAGGAGGAGATTCGTGCCAGTCCGGCTTTCGCGTCGTGAGTTCGTTGCGGGGCTGAGCGCGCTGACAGCCGCCGCGGCTGCCTCGCCGCTTCGCACTTGGGCCTTCCGGGCGTCCGAACAGCTCTATCCACCGATGGATTTAAGCTACTTCGATACGCCCATCTCCCCCGGGTCCGCCGAAATCCGCATCGGATACGCGGCCATCACCTGGGATAAGAACGACCGGCAGGCCATCGAAGATATTTCCGCGCTGGGCTTCCGTGGAATTCAGTTGCGCGAGAATTGCATCGAGGAGTTCGGCAGCGCGGCAGCCTTGCGAAAGCTGCTCGATCAGCACAGGCTGCGGATGGTCGCGCTATCGAGCGGCTCCGTGGAGATAGATCCCGCGGTCGAGCAGGAAATGATTCGGAAGCACGTCGCGAATGCGACATTCGTGCACGATGCCGGAGGCCTCTACCTGCAAGTCACCGACAAGCGCCCCACAGGCCGCGCGATCACGCCGGCCGACTACAAGCGCTTGGGCCAGTTGCTGACCGAAATCGGGAAGCGCACCGCCGACCTCGGCGTTACGCTGGGATATCACAACCACATGGGCACGCTGGGGCAGACTCCCGAAGCGGTGGATCAAATACTCGATGCGGCCGACCCGCGTTACGCCAAGCTGCTGCTGGATGTGGCGCATTATTACCAGGGCGGAGGCGATCCGGCGAAGGCCATCGAAAAATATAGCGACCGGCTGCTCTTCCTTCACCTCAAGGACGTCGTCGAGCTTCCGCAAAGCACCGATCCAAAGCACACCTATCAGTGGGTGGAGTTAGGCCGAGGGCGCGTGGACCTTCCGGCGGTGGCCGATGCGCTGCGCAAAATCCACTTCCGCGGATGGGGCATCGTGGAACTCGATTCCGAGCCGGATAAGACGCGCACTCCCAAAGAGTCCGCCGCGATCAGCAAGAGATATCTCGAAGAGAAGCTGGGACTCAAAGTATGAAGTCGCCGTTCCGCATCGCGGTGATCAACGACGAGATTTCGCAGGATTTCGGGCATGCCTGCGAGGTCGCGGCGCGCGAATTCGGAATGGATTGGATCGAGCTGCGCGGCATGTGGAACAAGAACGTGCTGGCGCTCGACGCGAAAGAGGTCGCCGAGGCGCGCCGCATCCTCGAGACATACAAACTGCGGGTGACCGATATCGCCAGCCCGCTCTTCAAAGTGGACTGGCCGGGCGCGCCCCGCTCGAAATTCAGCGAGCAGCGGGATCAGTTTGGCGCGGGCTACACGTTCGAGCAGCAGGATGAGGTGCTGGCGCGCTGTATCGAGCTGGCCAAGGCGTTTCGCACGGACCGCGTGCGCTGCTTCGATTTTTGGCGGCTCGACGATCCGGCACCCTATCGCGCGGCCATCAACGCGAAGCTGCTGGACGCAGCTGGCAAGATGGGCAAACAGGGCATCACTCTGCTGCTCGAAAACGAACCCTCTTGCAACACGGCTACGGCAGCGGAGGCGGTCCCGGTGTTGAACGCCGTCGAGTCGCCCTATTTCATGCTCAATTGGGACCTCGCCAACGCGGCAACGCATGGCGAGATTCCCTATCCCAATGGATATGCGCTCTTGCCGAAAGACCGCATCGGGCATTGCCATTGCAAGGACGCCGTCAAGAAGCCGGATGAAACCTACGAGTGGGCCGCGGTCGGCCAAGGCATCGTGGATTGGAGCGGGCAGTTCAAGGCATTTCTGCACGATGGTTATCATTACGCCGTCAGCCTGGAGACGCACTGGCGCGGCGCGGGCACGCCCGAGGCATCCTCCCGTGAGAGTTGGACGGGGATGAAAAAGTTCCTTCAGCAGGCCGGCGCACTGTGAGCGGCTGGCACCAAAGGACATTTTTCGCGCGGATGAAGGGAGCGTGACATGGCTCGTGAAACGCGGCGCAATTTTATGAAGCGGGCGGCCCTGGGAGCGGCGGCCGCGCTCGCCTATCCGGCTTCGCGGGTGCTGGGCGCGAACGATCGCGTGGGCATCGGCTTGATCGGAGCGGGCGACCGCGGCCACGCAATCTTGAAGGATGCGCTGAAGGTCCCCAACGTGGAGATCGTCGCCTTCGCCGATATTTTCACCGGACGGCAGCAGCAGGCCCGGGACATGTTTCCGCACGCCTATATTTTCGGCGATCACCACGACCTGCTCGATCGAAACGACGTTGACGCGGTTCTGGTCGCCACGCCGCTTCATCTTCACGCGCGGCATTTTCTCGACACGCTGGCCGCGGGCAAAGACCTCTATTGCGAGAAGACCATGACCTGGTCCATCGCCGAGGCGGAGCAGTGCCGCGCGGCGGCCAAGAAATCCGACCGCGTCGTGACCATCGGCCTGCAGCATGAAAGCGAAGGCGCGCTGGCGGACGCCAAGAAATGGATTCGGCAAGGCCTCCCGGGAAAAATCACCCAGGTCGAATCCTGGATGAGCCGCAATTCCGCTCACGGAAAAGGCCAGTGGGTGCGCCCCATCCCGCCCGACTGCAAAGAGATGAACGTGCGCTGGGACGCGTTCCTCAATGGCCGCCCCGACCGCCCTTTCGACGCTTTCAAGTTCATCAACTGGCGCTTGTATTGGGAATTTTCCGGCGGGAATATCACCGAAAATATGGTGCATCAGATGGCCTGGATCATGAGCGCGCTCGATCTGCCCTTGCCGTCCGCCGCGTATATGTCCGGCGGAATTTTTTGCGAAAAGGATGGACGCGAAGTGCCCGATACGATTGCCGTCACGCTCGATTTTCCGAACGATTTGGTGGTCACCTGGCAATCCACCTTCGGCAACAAGCACTTCGGCCTGGCGGAACGCCTGCTCGGACGCGACGGGACCATCGAGCACGTGTGGGGCTCGAACGACATGGTCACCGGCAAGTCGCCTTCGCGGACGCACTATTATCCGGAAAGCGATACCCGGCCGGAAGGCGTGGCCCTGACCGGCGACGCCCCGGACCACAGCCACATGGCGAATTTCATCGAATGCGTCCGGACGCGCAAGCAGCCCAATGCGCCGGTCGAGCTGGGCTATCGCTCGGCGGTGGCGGGGCACATGGCCAACATGGCGTACCGGCAGAAGCAGCGCGTCACCTTGGAGATGGCGATGGCCCAGGCTGCGTCCGGGGAACAGGGTTAGCAGCTTGCCGCTGGGCCAGGAAGCGGCGCAATTCCATCTGGCGCTCGAGTAGGCGCCGCAATTCATCCGCGGCCGGCTGCGCCTGAATTTTCTTTTCCAACTCCGCAAGCTCCCGCGTGATTTGGCGGCTGCGCAAGGAATCCAAGCAGCTTTCCGCCTCGTCCCAGGTGTGCTCGGCCGATGACTCAAAGAGAATGTCGAATAGCATGCGGCGATCTTTTTCTTCGAGCGCCGAAGCAAGCGTGGCCGGGTCAGGCCGTTCGCCCGCAATGGAAATGAGCGCCTCGAATATTTTTTCAGTGTCGAGGCCGCGATGCAGGCCGTGTGACAGGATTTCGCTCGCGAGCTTTTCCCGGAAGCCTTCCGCCTCGACGAGCATCTGGATCAGCCGGCGCTCCACGGGCTTCACGGCCGGCGCGAGCAATTCGGGTTTCGGCTTGACCTCGCTGCGGCGCTCGGCGGCGGCCCGGCGCAGCGCCTCGCGCAGCACGGGTTCATCCACGGTCAGATCAGAGGCGATTTTTGTGGCCCACTCGGAACGCAGCAGCCGGTTGGGAAGCTTCTGCACGAACGGCATTAGGAAATTGAGCGCGGCTACTTTTCCCTCGGCGGTGGAACGGTCCATCTGGCGCGCGCGCCCGATCAGGTAATCGAGATATGGCGGCGCTTGGGCCAGCAGTTTGCGATAGGCGTCCGCGCCCTGTTCGTGCAGGAATTTATCAGGATCGGCGCCGCCCGGCAGCGCCAGAACGCGAACCTCGAACTCCTTCTCGAGCAGCAGCGCCAGAGAACGCTCCGTCGCGGTTTGCCCGGCGCTATCGGGATCGTAGTTCACCACGACGCGGCGAGTGAACCGCCTGAGCAGCCGGATTTGCGGCTCGGCCAGGCTGGTGCCGCAACTGGCGACGACGTTCGAGATTCCGGCACGCGCCACGGCAATCGCGTCCATGTAGCCTTCGACAAGAATGCCGAAATCGCTCTGCCGCAACGCTTGCTTCGCACGGTCCAGATGATAGAGGACGTGGCTCTTCGAATAAATGGGCGTTTCAGGCGAGTTCAGATATTTCGGCATGTCGTCGCCCATGGCGCGCCCGCCGAAGGCGATGATTTTGCCGGATTCGTTCGTGATCGGGAACATCACGCGACGGCGGAAGCGGTCGAAGAGCCGCCCGCCCCCCTGGTCGCGCTGGTCGCGCGAAAAAAGCCCCGAAGTATCCAGCAGCTTCTCGGAAAATTTCTGCTTCAGATGGCGCAGCAGCGCGTCTCCGGACGAGGGCGCATATCCCAAGCCGAAGCGGGCGAGGGCTTCGCGATCGAGGCCGCGCTCTTCGAGGTACGCCGCGGCCACATGGCCTTCGGCGCCCTCGCGAAGCTGGCGCACGAAAAAGGCCGCGGCGTCGCGATGCATTTCGACAAGCGCCCCGCGCTCCTGATTTTCGCGCCGCTCCTCGGGTGACCGCTCGCGCGGACGCGGGATCGGGATGCCGCACTTCTCGGCCACGGTGCGAAGGGCCTCGGGAAACGCGCACTTCTCCAGCTCCATCACGAATTTGAACACGTCGCCGCCCGCGCCGCAGCCGAAGCAGTGATAGATTTGCCGCACCGGATGCACGGCAAACGAGGGCGTCTTCTCCTGATGAAACGGGCAAAGACCCATGAAATTCTGCCCGGCCTTCTTCAGTCGCACGTATTCGCCGATCACGCGGACGATGTCCGCCTGCTGCTTCACCTTCTCCGCGAATGATCCCGCTTCCGCCATTCGATACTCTACGCACTCCGTCAGTTAGGACGAATCTCGTAAGCTTCGTCAAACACTTGCTTCTCTCTCGCCGTCATTTTGAGGATCTCCTCACCAAGTAGTTTACGCAAATCCTCGACCATTTTCACAACCTCAGCCGCAACTTCAAGTGACAGCTTGTGAGTTCCCTGACGCAATTGTCCATAAGAATTCGGGTCGGTCATTGGCAACTTTTCCCCGAAAAGAAACATGTGCTCCAACTCCACGTCTTTCCTCAACCTAAAAAGCAATGAGTAGCATTTCACAAGCTTTTCCGAAATTCTGGGCGGAATGTACCTGAATGCCTCTGTAGAATGCAGAGTCTCCCAGGCCTGCGTTATCGGAAGGGCCACAGAGATTTGCGTAGGTTTCCGGTTCCCCATTTCTTCACAGTATGCCGCCGCGGCTTCCAGTTCGCGCTGGATTAAGCCGTAGGACATCGCCAGCAACTCCCTCTTTTCGCGTTTAGATTTGGGGAGCTCGTACAGCCAAGTCACAACGAGCCAAAGAAGTGCAGCCGCGAGTACAGAGCCAAGGAAAGAGCCCAGGAAATTGGCCAGAGCATTCTGCCAAAATACGGAATGTGCCTTTACAGTCTCGTCTGCTCTGAGCGTGTCCAAGAAGAGCACCAGCGGCATTAGATAGGCCACGTTTCTAACCTCTTAGCTCGGCGATTGTGATTGCGGTTCCCCCACGGTCTTCCACTTCGGCATGCGCCGACTCCACCAGCGGGTGCGTGGAGAGGAAATCCGCGAGGCCGCGGCGGAGCGCGCCTGTGCCGTGGCCGTGAATGATACGCACGCTGGGCTTGCCGGCAAGTGCGGCTTGGTCGAGGAATTTATCCACGCGGCGCGTGGCCTCTTCGACCGTGCAGCCGATTACGTTGATCTCCTCGGTCGCAGGCTCGTCGCTCGGCTGGGCATGCACCGTGATGCCACGCGCTTCCGCAGCGCCGGGCTTCTCGGGCTTGGATTCGCTCTCGATGCCCACAATGTCCACCAGCTGCACCTTCATGCGCAGCGCGCCGGCTTCGACTTCGGCCACTCGCCCGTCATGGCGGCGAAAAATCATCGGCTGCTTGAATCCTTTCACCACGACACGCTGTCCTTCGGCGAGCTTTTCCGGCGCGACGGGCTTTCCACGATCCTCTGCTGCGATGCCCAGGTCCGCTTGCGAAGCCGTGAGAGTCTCGACCACGGCGGCATCGGCCTCCGCCCGCGCATCGGACACGATCTTTCCCATGCGGCGGCCGGTTTGCTTCTCGATCTGGGTGCGCACCGCGCGGTCTCGGATGTCTGCGGCCACACGCGCGGCTTCGCCTTCAAGGCGCTTTTGAAGGCCGAGAAAGTTCCTCTCCAGTTCGGCGATGCGTTTTTTCTGGCGTTCGGCCCATTCGGTTTGGAGCGCGCGGCGCTCCGCCTCCAGCCGCGCGAGCTCTTCGCGAGCCTGGCGCCGGATTTCCTCGATTTCGTCGCGGCTGCGGTGCAGATAGGCGATCAGTCCGCGCGCCTCGCGCGATTCCGGCGAGAGGCTGGCGCGGGCATGGTCCACCACCCGCGCGGGCAAACCCAGGCGGCGCGCGGTCTCGATTCCGCTGGAGGTTCCCGGCACCCCAGTTAGCAGCCGGTAGGTCGGCCGCAGGTTGGCTTCGTCGAATTCCATCGCGGCGTTGACGACCCCCGGCGTAGTCGAGGCATAGGCTTTCAGGCGATCGTGGTGGGTTGTGGCGAGCGTCAGCGAGCGGCGCGCGCGAAACTCTTCGAGCAGCGCCACCGCCAGCGCGGCGCCTTCTTCCGGCTCGGTCCCCGTGCCCATTTCATCCACGAGGATCAGCGAGCGTTCGCTGGCGGCGTCGAGCATGGATTTCAGATTCAGCATGTGCGCGGAAAAGGTCGAAAGGTCCGCGGCGATGGATTGCTCGTCGCCGATGTCCGCGAGCACGCGGTCGAACACCGGCACCCGGGCGCTTTCCGCCGCCACGGGAATGCCTGACTGCGCGGAGAGCGCCGCAAGCCCCACCGTCTTCAGCGCAACGGTTTTTCCTCCCGTGTTCGGCCCGCTGACCACCATCACGGTTTCCTCTCCGCCGAGGGCCAGCGCGAGCGGCACGGCCTTGCGTCCATGCGGGCGGAGCGCGGCTTCGAGCACCGGATTGCGCGCGCCCTCCAGTCGCAGCGCGTTTTCGGCGTCGAACTGCGGGATCGCGCAATCGAATTCACGGGCGAATCGCGCGCGCGCGAAAATCGAATCCAGGTGCGCGATTCCTGCGGCCGCCGATTCGAGCGGCGCGCGTTCGGCGCGGAGGCGCTCGGTGAATTCCTCGAGGATGCGCGCCATTTCGGCGGTTTCGTCCTCGGCGAGCTGCACCAGCCGGTTGTTCAGCTCGATGGCCTCGAACGGTTCGACGAAGATGGTTTGCCCCGTGGCGCTTGTGCCATGGACCACTCCGGGCGCGGAGCGGCGCTCCGCCGCGCGCACGGGAATCACGAACCGGTCGTTGCGCAGCGTGACGTAATCTTCTCCGCCCTTCTCGCCGGAGCCTTCGCCGCGCGCCCGCAGGATGCCTTCGAGCGTACGCCTGATTTTCTCGCGTCCTTCGGCGATTCCCGCGCGGATGCGTTTCAATCGCGGCGAAGCGTCGTCGCTGATTTCCCCGTTCGGCAGGATCGCGCGGCGAATCGCGGCCGAGATTTGCCGAAAGTCGCCCAGCGACGCCGCGCGCTCGGCCAATCGTGGAAACTGCGCGGCATCCCCTTTGAACGCCGTTCGAACGAACGCGGCCGTATCCGCGAGCGAAGCGGCATCGAGCAATTCGATGCTGGAAAGCACCGACCCCGGAACCGCGAGCCGCGCCAGCCATCCCTCGGGGTCCGCGAGCGAGCCGAAGCCAAGTTCGGATCCGCCGCGCAAGTACGCCATTGCCTCGCGCACGAGCGCGAATTCGGAATCGAGTCGGGGGACATCCTGCCGCGGCGCGAGCGCTTCGATGGCCCGGCGTCCCGGCGCGCACGTGGCAAAGCCGCCGACGATTTCCCTTAGTCGCCCGAATTCGAGAAGCTCTTCCGCGGTGCGCGACATGGTGGCCTCAACCTAGGTGCGCGGCCAGATACACCGCAGCATCGGCGGGCGACGACGCCACACGCACCAGCGGCCCGTCGCGCTCGCCCCATCGCGAGGAATGCCCCAGCTCGACCTCGCGCACGCGCTCGATCACCGGCTGCCAGAATTCGCCGAGCGCCACAAAGGGCCGCTTCGACATCACGCCTTTATTCAGCATCTCCCACACGACCGCGAGCTCGACCAGCGTTCCCGTTCCGCCGGCGCACGCAACGTAGCCGCGTCCTCGGCGGATGAGTTCGAACAACCGCGCTTGCCACGTGTTTTCGCGGACTTCCTCGTCTACCCAGCGGTTGGCACGCGCGCGGAAGAATTTCGCCGTGATGGCGAGCGTTCGTCCGCCCGCCTCCTTCGCGCCCCGCGAGACGGCTTCCATCACACCGCCATATCCGCCGCTGCACACGATGAATCCCTTGCCCGCGAGTTCCGCCCCGAGCTCTCGCGCTTCGGCATAGCGCGGGTCGCCATCGCGCGGACGCGAGCTGCCGAACACCGTGATGACGGGCGCTTTCGATTTCATTTGTGTCTCCGGCCCACCTGACGGACGGGCGCCGCTGGACCGAGCGTCTCAACCATGGCGGTGGCGATGGCGTCGATGGCCGCGGCGCTTTCAGGCGGTTTCTGCGGGCTGTTGTTCGAGAAAATCGCGAACACCAAATGCTCCCCGGCCAGCGTGGTGGCGTAACCCGAGAGCGCGCGCACATGCTCGATCTCGCCCGTCTTGGCTTCGATCAAGCCCGAGGCTGCGGTATTCTTCATGCGATTCTCGAGCGTTCCATCCACCCCCGCAACCGGCAGCGTCGAGATGTAATCCGCGCCCCACGGCTGGCGCGCCGCGTATTCCAGCAGCGCCACCACCGCGCGCGGCGTGACGAGGTCATCCCGCGAAAGCCCCGAGCCGTCGCTGAGCACCACGTCGCCGTCGGCGATCCCGGCGCGCATCAGAAAATCCCGCTCGACTTTCCATCCGGCTGCGGTCCCTCCCACACCGAGCTTTTCGCGCCCCACCGCACGCAACAGCAGCTCCGCATGCAAATTCAAGCTCTCCTTGTTTGTCGCACGCACGCCTTCGAGGAGCGGCGGCGAAAGATGTTCCGCCAGAACAAGCGCGTTAGGCTCGGACGGCGGTTGCGCGGACGGTGAAAGAATCGGCTCGCCGCTCGCCGTGGCATAGGGTGGCGGCGCATGTTGGACTCGAACGCCGCCCTTGATGAGCACACCGCGCGCCTCCAGCAGTTGCTTCAGCGTGAGCGCGGCGGTCTCGCTGGGCGAAGTCATCGCGAATTCCAGGCGCGCCGGCGCATGGCCGACGGGAATTGTCCCGCGCAACAAAATGAAATCGAGCCCTGGCCGCCGCACGACTGCGAAGTCCGGCTC
>Ga0187817_10000244_pt1 | contig 21773 bp, 15 predicted proteins | sample NC_wetland_sal_i_17_FD_132431 | JGI IMG/M metagenome (GOLD analysis project Ga0187817, IMG submission 132431) | Wetland sediment microbial communities from Neuse River Estuary, North Carolina, USA - SO4_2 | ecosystem: Environmental > Aquatic > Freshwater > Wetlands > Sediment | place: USA... | reverse complement strand
GTTACACTCTTTGGGCAGCATTTCCAGAAGCAGTTGAGTGAGGTAAGTAATCGCTGGGCCGTTAGCTCAATTGGTAGAGCAACTGACTCTTAATCAGTAGGTTGGGGGTTCGATTCCCTCACGGCTCACCATTCATTCTAAAAGGGTTGTTCAGTTTCAAAAGACGCGTCGGAAACTCAAGATGCTACCCGCCTGCTACCGCGAGAGCAAAAATCCACCGTTCTAGATCGAAGTGTGCGCCAATTGTGCACCAAATCTCACAGGGGGTGAAGGCCAGCCTCGCTCGCACAGGAGTATACTTAAAGTGGATTTCCCCCCGGGAAGTCGGATTGATTAAATGAATGAATCAGGAGACTGCCGTGGACACGGGCACCGCACTTGTCTTAACTTCGAAGACGCTTCAGAAGGCCGAGAGCTTACTAAAGGTCGTTTTGGGCCCACCGGCGGAAGAGTTTGGACAACTCTGGAAGGACAGAGTGTCGGCCAGACGCTTTCGCAATCTCGTGACGATTGCGGTGGAGGCCAAAGAGCAACTTAGCCGAGCCCGACTCTCACCCAAGGAGGTGCCGTTGAAGATCATTCACCCCCTTTTAGAAGTTGCCTCGTTGGAGGAAGACACCGACTTACAGAAGCAGTGGGCCTCGCTCCTTGCCAACGCATCTGCCGGCGGCTCTTGTAGCCAAGTGCTTCCGTGCTTCGTGGACATTCTCAGACAACTGACTCCTACCGAGGCGAGATTCCTTGACAAAGCCTACAACGAGACAATGCAGCCACGACAAGACCAACCCCCGAATCTGTCGCCACCCCGAAGGCATACCGTTCTAGAGAACACTCTTGCGCTCCTGAATCCCTCCATGGTCGGCAACTTGGAGCGACTGGGGCTGATAACCAGGCACACCCACGAGATTGATTACTTTACGTCGTACCTCGGACGGAACACTATGGGGCCAACAAATCACCTGTACATTGCCGACCTCGGGATGGATTTTGTTCGAGCGTGCCGACCTCCTGCTGGAAACCCCGCTAAGGTAGAGTAGCACCCGGATACGCCCAGGGGCCCGCGGCTTGTTGCCCCAAAGAACTGGGTATCGGAAACTGAGCCCTTCGAACGCAACGGAGGACAACAGTGGGTACCCTTGTAGGCCCAGCGGAAAGTGCCCGCGATTCGCTCACGCGTATGCAGGGCAGAAAAAAGGGAGCGGCCATTCTACGTGATAAGCCCGCGCTCATTCAAGCGCAGACTGCCGGCAGTGGTAGGTGACTAATTCAGGAGCTTGAAAGAAATTAGTTCGGCGTGCTCGGTCTCCCTCCAGGCTTTTTCTTGGTGTGAATCGTCCACGATTTGGCGAAGCCGCCCTTTAAAGCGATTCCACACACTCTCAAGGGTTTTCAATTCCTCAGGCCGGAACCCATCGGGCTGGAAGGGCTGTAACGGCTCGAGCCTGTCCACCCCGTGGGCTGCTATAATCCCTCGCCGCTGCAGCTCCCGAAAAACCATTCTGTAGTCGTCGATGACCGGCCCCCACGGAAGGCGTGCGTATCGGGTACCGGTGATACTAACTCGATGGTGCCGGTAGTTCTCCGCATCCGCGTACCAGCACAGTTTGTTGATGTGAAGTGGTCCAATTAGGATGCGTTTTCCGGCCGCTTGCTGTAGGAAGAACAGTGCCACCTGCCCGAGCTTGATGATGCTGAAGCACCTATCACCCGAGAATTCGTCTGCTTCGCCACCCTGATTGAATAAGATTACAGCAACGTTTTCCTTGGCCCGAGCTTCGTTCGACTTCAACCGGATTAACTCGTCGCTCGATTTGTCCTGGGCTTTCCCGAGCTCCCAACGCTTCACGCTTGCCACGCCAACATTCAAGTACTTCGCAAACTCCTCCTGTGACATGCCCAGTCGGGTGCGAACGGCTCGTATCTGTCCCGAGGTTAGGAGGCCATGCTTCGCCCGATGCGCGTCTGCAAGCTTCGTTGTGAATGCGTCAATCTGGCTGGCGTGCAACGTAGTATAACCGCATCCAGAGCACACCATTGCCTCAGTATTGACAACGAGCTTTTCACCAGCGTACTCACCTGGAACGTTGGCTCGGCGACTGCGCATCTCCCCGCTGCACTTGTAGCAGTTCATAACTCCTCCTTCGGCGTACTGTCACGATGAAAGGAAACAATGAAAAGAGTCTCTTTCACCAGACAGAACTTTAGATACATCCTTCGCCCGAAATGGGCTGAATCCCAACGAAAGGCAAATAGCTCCGCGTCTTTACACGCCCCCTCGTAGGACCGCATCGGCGGCCGTGTGCCAGCGTAATGCTCTGGCGTGACCTCATTGGCGGCGATCTCCAACGCTCGAGTCATCTCCGCCCCTGTCCACAGGTTCAAGTCTCGGAACTCCCCGACTTGCTTTTCCGGGTTCGCCATAGACCAGTCAGCAGCGGTAATCTTCTCCCTGGCCTTGAGGACCTTCCCGCGGAGCTCTTTATGGCTCGGCCTCTCCATGTGCTATAACGATTGGTATCATATGATACTGGGCCGTGTCAAGCTTTTTCTGCGGGCAAATGGAGTTATAGGGGCACCCGGCGGGCGCACCGCCGCCGTGCTCAGCAGCCTCATCGCGACTTCCAAGCGACTGGGTGTCGATCCCTTCGCTTATCTGCGCGATCTGTTTGAGCGCATCAGCGCTCACCCCATGAGCCGATTGGCCGAACTCCTCCCCGACCAATGGAAAGCCGTCCGCGTCGAGCTGGATGGAAAGGAAGGTCGATAACCTCCATGGCCCGTTCCCGACGACCCTCGGGCTGGACTTGGGTCTACGATCCAGCTGGGGCATTTCGGCGATCCAAGAAGCCCGTGCCTCGAGACATCCAACACGAAGTCGAGCGCCAAGCCCAAGCGCTGATCGATTCGACGTTAAAGCCTCGCTACCTCCAACCGCCTCCCAAGCAAGCGGAACTCAACTATCTGGTGGATCTTTACACCCGCTGGCGAGGCCCGTTCTTATACTTTTGCTCCCGATATTGCTCGCCTGGACCGTGCGCCCTTTCACCCTCCTTCGAGTCCAAGTTCGCCCGACTTCAATACGCTGGCGACGGGCGCTTCAACCTGGCCTACTTCAGGCATACCGGGCAGTGGTGGGAAACCGCGCAACTCCTCTCTCTGGAAGAATGCCTCTCTGAGATTGAAGCGGGCGGTCTCTTCACCCCCTAAGCTGCCTTCCGAACGGCCGCCCTCCGCACGCTGCCACTCGTCATCGCCGACCATGTTGCCTGGGTTCGCCGGACGGATACCATTCTTCGATCTCCACGAATTAGTTTGGCTGAAAATAAACGAGTTACCTAGCGGGGGAGCGACTGATCGAAAATCAGTAGGTCGGGTCTTCGCGATACACGAACAGTCACCGAAGCTCCTTGATTCTTCGACAGTTATTTGGAATCGGCAGTTGGTTCACTTTCGAACAAAATCCCCAGCGTAGCAGAATGGGACAGAACTCGCACTGCCGTTGCAGAATTCAATTCTTCGCGGGATGTCGAAGGCTCTGGAAAAACGTCCAATCGAGGAAGATCGACCTCATTGCCGCGGAGAATCCCACCGAACTTCTCTGCAACGCTCTGGCGTGTCAGCAGCGGCTCAAAAGGGAGCCAGTCTTATGGCTTTTATGTGAACCGGGGGAATTGCACCTTGATCGGCCGGGAGGCGGTAAATCACTCTACCGAGTTACTACATTGGAACCTTCCGCGTCCATGAGCCAGTCTGAAGGCTAGCGTGCAGGTGCGTAGACGCCGTCGCTGAACACGACGCCATCGCTGTGGACGGGTGCTTCGTCGAGGCGGATGCCGAACCGGTCGAGCGCCGGCTTGAGAAACGCGGCCACGTTGCTCGTCACGGCACGTTCCACCGTCTCGCGTAGAACGCCGAATCCGATCGCGAAGTTCATGCACCCGATCAGCGACACGCAGGAGCCGCTCAGAGGGTCTGTGTACGGGTAGCCCGCTTCGTTGAGGCGCACCTCAAACGTGCGGCCCCATAGCTGGTGCGTGGTGGAAGGCGGCGCGCCGATCAGCGGGCTTTCGTCCGCCACGAGGATCACTTTGTCGGGGCCCTTGCCGTCGGCCATCAGCTTTACTGCGTACCCCGGAACGTGAATCGAATCCGATATAATCATCGAAAACGCTCGCCGCTCGGTGAACTGCACGATCATGCGCAGATCCTTGACACCGATCTTATCCCGTGTGGCGGCGTTCAGGACATGGGTGAAACCGGTAGAGCCCGCCGCAAATCCCGCCTGAATGTTCTCCAGAGTCGAATTCTGGTGGCCCAGGCTGACGCTCACTCCCTTTCCGGCAAAGTAGCGGATTACCTCAAGTGCGCCCGGCCGTTCCGCCGCCATCGTCACCCAGCCGATGAAGCCGCCGGACCACTCCATCAGCTTCGCGGCGTATTCCACAGTCGGATCCACGCGCAGCGCCGGATTGTGAGCGCCGATGCACTCGGGAGCGAGAAACGGGCCTTCCAGGTGAGGCGGCAGAATGCCCTTGCCCCACGCATAGTCGCGCGCTTTGAGAAAGACCGGGAGGTTGGAGCGGTAGGCTTCCTCGCTCGCGGTCACCATCGTGGGACACAAGTAGCCGTAGCCGAGGCCGTAGTAGTAGCGGGCTACCTGCTCGAGTTGCCCGAGTGTAAGACCAGGCGCGTCAAAAGCCACGAAGCCGGACCACTCTCCGCCGCTATGTATCGGCCCGCCGTTCACCTGCAGAGACGCGGGATAGCATTTGGGATTCACGGCTCTCATTCTCCTGTTTTGGACAGACTCAAATAGTCACAATATCTCGACACCGACAAGGCAGCCGCCAAGATCATGCGGCGCCCGCCGAATGATGTCGTCCTCGGTGGACCGGTCAAGCGTCACGAACAGCGCGCTATAGGCCGCTACCCGCATCACCAGATTGCACGTTCGCGCAAGCTACGAATGCCGTAAGAACTGCCGCGATTCCGCTGGCAATCAGCATTACTTCGCTTGAAGTCAACTCAGAACCTCATAGTATAGCCCAGGCGACGCATCACTAAGGGAAGAGGAAGTTCGTAGTAACCCGACTTTCTCCAATTCGTCTCGCAGCTCTTCTATGCACTTTTGACTGGGAGAGGCGGTCCCGGCCATCTGGTACTCCATTCCAAGGGTCATGTTCTTAGCCGCCCCGTAGGGGTGATAGGGCAAAAGGGCAGTTCACGCACGCCCAAGGAGCGGGCGAATTTCCCGATCGCGATGATTTCTTGCGGCTGGTCGTTGAACCCGGGAATTACTGGCACGCGAATCGTCATGGCTATTCCCAGCCGGGCGGCCAGGCGGGCGTTTTCCAGGATTCCGGCGTTATCTCTCCCGATCGCGGATCGATGGCGCGCTCCATCCATGTGCATCTCGTTGTCACGAAGTTGGCGCTTATTCCAAGTGCAAGGATTGGAGGGGTCCATCTCATGGAACTCCCATAGAAGAGCCTTCAGGCGGTCTATATATTCGACAGGGACCGCGTCCCGGACAATCACATATCCCCAAGTGGTCCAGTGCTGCCAATCGTCGGAAGAGAGCACGCGAAAAGTCAGCGCCTCTTTGATGTCCTTCAGTTGTACGGCTCTATCAGTTGCCGCCATACCTATGCACTTCTTTCGTGCCGCGTCGCAGCTACCGGCTAGCTCTCCGTTGTTCGAATGTGCACTGTTCCAGCACCAAGCCCAGCGGAAGCAGCCTCGAGCACGATTTCTCCCGGCACTTTGGTGCTCTGGACGTTGATGGCAGATCTGCCCGTGATGGCGTCGATCGTTGTCGTCCCTCCCAGCAGCCTCCCAGGCCCCTGTAAAGTGAAACTGATCCAGGGGCGGGCAGTCGGCACCACAGTTGCATTCTCATCCACCACCTGGGCCTCAATGAAGCTCACATCCATTCCATTCGCTTTTAAGGCCGGCTTCTCGGCCCGTAGGAGTATATTCCGGCTTTGCCCGGCGGTTCGCAGCTCATGTTGGAAGGTTGCCCCTCGCCTTCGGCCACGAGCTACCAGCGTGCCAGGTTGGTAGTTGACGTCATCCCAGATGAACGGCGGGTGCGTGAGATGTGCTCCCGGCAGGAGCCGATGTGTGAATTGGTCGTCCCGGAGCTCACTGTATTTATCAGCCACCCCCTGGAAATCTGACCACACACGCTCCTGAGATGCCGGCCGGTGCACACCTAGGCTTCGCCCGTTCAGCAGCAACTCGACTGCATCGCAGTTGCTGTAAACCCTAATCTGCCGTGGCTTGCCCTCTTGCCCTGGCCAGGTCCAGTGCCCCACGATATGCATCACCGGCGTTTCCGTCCATTGGGACTGGAACAAGAAGTACGCGTTCTTCGGCAAGCGCCACATATCGGAAATGCCGAGATAGTCGTTGAATGGCCAGCGCAACGTCAGCTTGTCATCGGGGGGCGTCCACAAACTCCGCGACACTGTGCCATTGGTCTCGCCGCAATCAAACATGCACCACTTGGCCGTTCCCAGCCACGGCATAGCGTTCCACTGCATCAGAAAGCCTTCCTGAATCAGGGCCATGACGCTATCCGACACCGCCTGGAGCCTATCGTGACTGAGAAGTGCCGGTCCTTCCCGGTCGCGTTCGCAAGGAACCGCTCCCCATTCGTTCCAAATATACATTTTTTCAGGGTGCTTCTCGTGCTCGCCCCACAGGTCCTCGTAAGTCGTTGCATCCATGATGTCCGTTACGTAGGGTACCCTGCCCGCCGTCCACCGACCCGGATCGAGCGAGTGAGTGTAATCAGACAAATCAGCAAAATCTTCCGGAAATTGATATTCGCTCAGGTCGTCGCCAAAACCCCAGATGATGATGGAAGGACGATTGCGGTCTCGTTCCACCATCTCCTTCAGTTGCTGCTTGAGGTTCTCTATCAGCGGCCAGGGGAATCGCGTAGTGTAGACGGGTTCCGTCCCATCCTCGGGTGGCGGGTAGATGTGAATCGCGATGTTGGGAACTTCCTCCCATACCAGGATTCCCATTTCGTCACAGGCGTCCAACACCGCCGTGTCCTGTGGGTAATGAGAGGTGCGGAAGAAGTTCACTCCCATCTCTTTCATCAGGCGAACGTCCCGCACGCCTACGGCTTCGGGCACCGCGTCTCCCATGAAGGCGTAGTCCTGACGCCGGTTTACTCCATGCAGGTTGATAGGCATCCCGTTGAGCGTGAATCCATTCGCTGGATCATGGCGCATGAAACGGATTCCAAAAGGGGTTACAAACCTGTCGAGCGCACGATCACCATCCCAAACCGTGGTCACCAGGCGATAAAGGTACGGTGACTCGGGCGACCAGAGCTGCGGATCGGAGATCGCTCCGGTCTTCTGGTCAAAGGATGTCTCACCATTTGGCGCAATGTCGGTGCTGGCGTCTAGCATGGCCACGGTTCTGCCCGCAGCGTCCACCAGTTTGCTCTCCAGCCGGACCGCACGGGAGGATTGTCCCTGGTTCACCAGCCAGGTGCGAATGCGTACCACCGGCGCCCGCTCATCTCCCTCCAGAGTTACCCAAGTCCCGTTGTAGCGAACATGGAGTGGATCGACTACCTCGAGCCAAACACTCCGGTAAATGCCGCCGTAAGTGGCAACATTCCTTTCCTCGGCAGGCGCGATGAACGGCGTAATGACATCGTCCACCCGTACGGCGAGCAGGTTCAGGTTCCCGAATTCCAGCGAGTCCGTGACGTCGAAGACGAAGCTGGTATACCCGCCCACGTGCTGTCCTATGTGATGCCCATTCACCCACGCGTCGGTAGTTTGGAACACCCCGTTGAAGTGCACGAGTACCCGGTGCCCACGCCAAGAAGCGGCCACCTCGAACCGCTTCCGGTACCAGCCCACGCCGTGAAAATGTCCCGTGGTCGCGAACGGATTGTCCGCCGTCGCATCCCAGGAGTGCGGTAACGATACTTGTTGCCAACCAGAATCCTCGTACCCGGGTTGTTGTGCCCCTACGAATTCGGCCTCCGTCGCGCTCCCTGGCGAAATCTGGCGCCTAAAGCTCCACCCTTCATTCCACAAAGCGCGCGAACGAACTTCCGGATCAGGACCCGCTTGGGTCATGCCACCCGCTGATTTCTGGCTAGGGTCGTATCGGCCACGAGCTCCGGCGGCGGTTACCGCAGTCATGAGCGACGTTCCGATGAATTCTCGACGAGAAAGTGCCGTTCCAGAAATACGCACATTACCCTCCCAAATGCTGGTTCGTTAATTAAAACGACATATCCTGCCACTCTGACGGCGACAACTGGGCCAGACACCGACAATGCGGGCGGCCACGACTTGCGAGTGTCGCCGCACTTCAGGTACGGCCGGCTCCCTGTTACGAACTGCTCCGTGTACGTTACGGGCTCGCCGACTGGAATCTTACGAACCACAGTGAGCGATGAATCAGAGCGAGACTTCAGCGTTTACTCCCAATTACAGGTACACCCTGGCTCCGCCGGAGTATTCCATCTCGTCCTTCTTGCCTTCGGCTGCAACCTGTACCTCAATTTGCCCTGCCCGCAATCCGGGCGAATAACCGGTGATTCTCGCGCGTCCAATGCGTTTGGTTGCCCGAAAAGCAATACGTGTCAAGCCGGCTTGGGCGTTCCAGGTGAATCCGGTTCCATGTCCCGGCCAAGTTTGCGGAAGCAGCTCACCCGGTCCATAGGACGTGAAGGTAATAGGATGATATGCGCTCGGCACCACCGTTCCGTCTTTGTCCACAATTTTAGCAGTGATGTAGGTCAGGCTCTCACGGTCACCAGATTTGACCTGCGTTGCGTCGGATTCGAGAAGGATAGCTGCCGGCGCCCCGGCGGTCTTTCGTTCATCACTGAGGACCTCGTCTGCCCCGCGAGCCACAGCCTTCAGCACTCCGGGTTCGTAACGCACTTCCCATACGCGTGGCGGAAAGCGGAGCCCCGCATACTCCCTGTTCCTTTCGATTCCTAGCGACTTCCCATTTAAGAAGAGTTCCACCTCCAGGGCATTGCTATAAACCTTTACCGATATCTCCTTACCGTTTTCGCCTGACCACGTCCAGTGGCCAACAATATGCACCATGGGCTTGGTGCTCCACTGGCTCTGATAGAAGTAGTAGACATCCTTCGGGATTCTCCAGGAGTCAGCTAGCCCAAACGTCACCACATGTGGGATCACCGGGTCGTATTCTTCGCCGTCGTAGTCAAACTGGTGCCACAATACACTACCGGCTATCCACGGACGGAGGTTCACTTGGCTTATGAATTTTTCATGCTCCACGCAGCCCAAGTCTTCGCTCTCTGAGCCCATGCCATAAATGCCGCGCCCGATGTTCGCGACCGTATACTCCTCGATCATATATTTCCGCTCAGGATGAAGCCGGTGGTCGCGATCATCGTCCTCCCAGGTCGAGTACAGCCCCACGACATCCAGGATCGCCTTGAGGGCTTCAAGGCGCGGATCGTGCATCGTTACGATGCGAGTCGGATCAGTTTCGCGGTATTTCTGAACCACGGTGGTTACCACTTTAGTGGCGACATCCTGGGGAGAATCGATCTCGCCGCAGAACCCATACATGATGACGCAGGGATGGTTGCGGTCACGGACGATCATTTCTTCGGCTGACTTCGCTTGGATTGTCAGATACTCCGAGGTGTCTGCAACTTCCTCACCGATAAACAATTCCTCAAGCACGAGGATCCCCAACCGATCGCAGGCATCTATCACCGCAGGATCGTGGGGGTAATGGCTTGTCCGGAAGAAATTCACCCCCATGTCGCGGATGATTTCCATGTCCTTAACATGACGCGAATCAGGCAGGGCGTTGCCGAGGCCCGGGTAAGACTGGAACCAAGTTGTCCCCTGCAGCTGCAACCGCTCGTCGTTCAAGAAAAACCCCTGACGCGCGTCAAAATGAAACCACCGCAGGCCCAAGGGATTCTCGACGGAATCGATAACTCGTTCTGCTTCCTTGAGAGAGGTGAAAATCCGATACAAGTTGGGGCTGTCCGGTGACCAGAGCTGAGGATCCCGCAACGGCTCGACCTGTTGAACAAAGTCACGGCTCTCGTGCGCCGAGAGGGCAACAGGGCAAGCGGTGGTGCCCACGCGTTCACCACCGGGATCAAATACCTCTTGGAGCAGCAACAGGTTTTTTGGCTGACCGGTTGAATTGGCGACCATTGAATGAACCGTAACTTCGGCTGAATGCTTGCTGACGCGGGGAGTTGTCCAATGGACCGTCGAGATGTAGACAGGTGCGGATAATCTTAGCCAGACGTCGCGATAGATTCCGCCGTAGAAAGTGACATCCGTTTTCACGGCCGGTGAAATGTTTGGGTTATACAGGTTGTCAACCTTTGCCGTGAGCACGTTTCCCCGCGGAGCAAAACGTATTTGGTCAGTCACATCGAATTCAAAGCTGGTATAACCCCCTTTGTGCTCACCGATCTTTGCGCCGTTCAGCCAGAACTCGGACACCTGGTTGGCGCCTTCGAATTCGAGGAACACTCTCTTTCCGGAAAGCGCCTCGGCGATCTGGAAGTGCTTCCGATACCAGCCGATTCCACGCCAATATCCTGGGATGTCGTCGCACCCATCATGAGCGTTCCAGGTGTGCGGAAGGTCGACGGGCTCCCAACATGAGTCGTCATAGTCGGGCTTGTACGCGTCGCGGAAGGCTGGCTCGATCGTTGCGCCGGCAGAGGTGTCACGATCAAAAGAGCCCAACTCGCCGCCGCCATGGACCTGACGGCAAAACAGCCAGCCGGCATTGAAATTTCCGCGCCAGCGCACCGCCTCGCGAGAGCCGACCTTTTCCGTTGGCGTTGCGAGAGCCCGCGCTGGTTTCGACGATCCTGAAAAACCTCGCGAAGCTGCGATGCCTGCGGCCATAGTACCCATAAATTCTCGTCGTCTCATGGCGCTCCTTTAGTACGGATTACTTTCTGGGGAAAGTTAAAACGCCTGTTGCAGAGCTCATTACGAAGTACGACGGCCAGCTGTAGTTGGGGCAGCAGCGGGGATGCTGTCATACTGAAGGTCATACGTGACTGGCGGTTTCGCATGCTATTTGTCAATTCGACGACCAGGACTGCTGCATCCCATCTAAGTTCGAGAACCGGTTCTGCTTGAGGTTCGAAAATTCCCGTCCGCGCCGCGAATTGAATGAGCGCGTTCGCCTCCGCCACCGATGGCCGGTCGACACTGCGTTTGATCTTTCTTCAGGGATGGCCAAGCGATAGAGGGGATTCCAGCCTGGGGTCAAGTTCAAGCGCCTTCTTTCGGGCGTCCCGTGCGGCGATGGAATCTCCTTTCTTCTGCAGCGCCAAACTCAGATTGTAGTAGGCCCGCGCATCATCCGGTCTTAGGTCAATCGCAGCATAGAAATGTCCTATGGCACTATCCACATCGCCGAGTTCGAGGAGAACTCCACCCAGGTTGGTGTGAGCCTCAGGGAAATCCTCGTTATGTTGTAGGGCAGACTGGAAGGCATCACGTGCTGCGGCAAGATCCCGTTTTTGAACTTCTCGCAAACCGAGGTTGTACTGTTGGGTGGCTTCTGCAATGCGTGCGTCGACTTGTTGCAATCGCCTTGCCTCCGCCAGGGCAACGTCCGCCTCCCGCGGCCTGCCGAGTTGCTGCAGAGTCTGCCCCAAGAGGCTATGGGCCTCCACCTGGTCGGGCTTCAGTGCGATAGCGCGTTGGAGTTCGCGCAGGGCCGCAGCGAGGTCTCCCTTTTTTCGAAGCAAAGAGGCGAGTTGGCAGTGTGCCTCGGAGTCTTTGGGGTCCAGATGCAGGGCCGAGCGGAACGATGTCGCGGCACTTTCCACATCGCCTTTCCCCCGCTGGGAGATGCCGAGTGCTACCCAACAAGCGCTACAGTCAGGGGCGAGGGCCAAGGCTTGTTGAAGCTCCGACATCGCCGCATCCAGCTCCCGTTTCTGCAGCAGCGTCTGTCCAATAAAGTAGTGAGCGTCGGCGTTCTTAGGGTCCGACGCGATCAACTCCTCATATTCGGCAATAGCTTCGTCGAACTGACCCTTCTCATCCAAGACGGCCCCGAGGCTCAAATGCGCGTCGAGACTCCCCAATTTGAGGGCGGTGCGAAACTCCTCCTGCGCGGCCTCGATCTCCTGCTGTTTCCACAGCAGCATCCCGAGATTGGTGTGCGCGGGGGCGAAGTCAGGCCGCAGATGCAGGGCGGTCCGGTACTCAGCCAGGGCAGCGTTTTCGCTGCCATTCGCGAAAAGTAAACGTCCGAGATTGTTGTGGGCCTCGGCAAAGTCCGGATGCGAGTGTATGGCCGACCGATATTCTGCCAACGCACCCTGCATGTCGCCCCTTTGCTCCAAGAGTTGGCCGAGATCGTTGTGCGCGTCGGCGTAATCGGGATCCAGTGCAATAGCTTTACGGAATTGCTTCTCAGCCAACGAACTGTCGTGCTTAGCGAGGTAGGCCGACCCCAGATTGGTATAAGTTTCCGCGGAGCGGGGCCTCTCCGCGATGGCCGTTTTGAACTCTTCAATAGCGTCGTTGAATCTGCCTTCCCGAGCCAATGCTACACCGAGGTTTTGGTGCGCTGCCCCGTAGTCACGGTGGATTTTGAGGGCCTCGCGGTATTCCTGTTCAGCTTCAGCAACTCCCCCCTGCTGGAGCAACACGTCGCCCAGGTCTTTACGCGCCTCGGCGAACTCCGGGTTCTTCTGAAGCGCTGCCAGCAAGTAACTGCGGGCAGAAGCAAGATCACCCGACGCCAATTGCTGACGGCCGAGGTCGCGCTGGGTCCTGGCCTCTGCCCGGTCCGCTTCAAGCTGATGCAACCGCTGGACCTCTGCAAAGGCAGCATGCGCTTCTTTCTCCCTTCCGAGATGCTGGAGAGTCTGGGCCAGAACGTAACGGGCATCTGCATCAGCGGGCTCCAGCGCGAGTGCCCGCTGTAACTCCTCGAGGGCTTCAGAAAGCTTTCCCTTGCTGCGCAGCGTAAAGCCGAGCTCGTAGTGCAACTGTGCGCTTTGGGACGCTGTCCGCACCCCCGCTGCAAAAACTCCAATAGCGCCATCAATGTCGCCCTTCTGGCGCTCGGCACGTCCAAGCTGGATGTAGGCCTCCGCATAGGTGGGGTCGAGCGCGATGGCTTTGCGGAACGCGCTCTCTGCGGATGCTTGGTCGCCTTGTAAGAACTGGATCAATCCCAAGTCGACGGTTGCTTGCACAGAATGAGGATTAGCCGTGAGGATCTTCTGAAGCTCTTGGCGGGCGAGGTCGAACTTTCCCTTGCGCGCCAGGGTAATAGCCAGATTCTCTTGCGCTTTGACATATGCGGGACAAGTTTTGAGTGCGGCGCGGAACTCCTTTTCAGCTGTCTCGAGATCGTGTGCTTTGTAGGCATCCATCCCCGCATCGAAGTGCTCGCGAGCTTCTTCGGTCGGGGTCTGCGCCCCGATAGCCAGGGCTGCACTGAGGAGCATGGCCAGAGCCCACACGGGGGCGTTCCACCGGGTGGCGCCGTCCGACCGGCGATGGATGAGCCGAAGGCAAGGATTCAAGAAATCGAAAAGCCCCTCGCCCCCAGCGCATCCCATATTAACAGCAGTCCGCATGCTTAGAGGCTGCGAAGGAATTCTGTCTTCTACCACAGGAACTTAAGAGCGAATTGAACCACCCGTCCGGAGTTGGCGCCCAAGATCGCGCCGAACACCCCGGGTCCATCGACGACGCGACCGTCGGGGTTGTTAAAATTAACCTGGTTGAAAACATTGAAGAACTCAGATCGGAATTGAACCTTGTAGCGTTCCTTCGTCGCGAAGTCTTTGATGATGGAAAAGTCAGTGTTACTCATCGCCGGGCCGCTTATCGTGTTGCGCCCTGAGTTACCGATAGTCCCGGGGGCCACTAGGTTGGCCGGGACAAAAGCGTTGGTGTTGAAGAACTGCGCTACCATGGCCGCGCGGTTTGGATGGCTCAGAGTAACGGCAGCACCGGTTCGCTCTGCATACTCAAACCCGGAGCTTCCAGCAATGGTACCAAGCATCGCTACGTCTTCGCCTTCCTGGACGGTGAATGGCGCGCCGCTCTGCAGCGTAGTGATTCCGCTGAAGTTCCATCCTCCCAGAAGGGTTTTCCTCCAAGGAGCACTAAACCGCACGGGAGGCGACCAAACCCAGGAGGCTACCGCGGCATTGCGCCGGTCCCAGTCGGAACGGCCCCTATCGTCGTGGAGATTAAAGGGATCGGCGTACACAGCCTGATAGACGTTGGCCGATTCCAGATCAATTGACTTGGCCAGAGTGTAAGACCCGGTCACCGACAACCCCCGGCTCATACGCTTCGTCACTTGCAACTGCATGCTGTGGTACCAGCTGCGGCTGTCATTGCCGTCTATCGTGCTGCCAGCGGCTAGAATTCCCGGCTCGTAGGCAACGCGGTCGTTTACGTTGTTGAGTGAGGGAGGGTCGCCCGTTACCGGGTCGTTATTGAAGTGCGCGGGGTTGAAATCTCGCCACCCTTCAATCTTGGTCCCGATTTTCCCAACGTAACTCGCCTGCACCATGATACTGGGCGTGAGTTGTCGCTCGATTGTCAGGTTCCAGTTCTGCACATATGGGGTGCGCAGCCTACCGTCCAAAAAATAGCCCAGTATCGGCAATGGAAATAGGGGGCAATTCAGGCCGGGAAACGCCGTGGTGTGTACGCAATCAAATTTCCCGGACGGAGCTGCAGGGGGAGTGACTTGCCCGACGGAGCCAAACGGGTCGGAGATCAGGCCATTGTAGGCGTCTGTCGTTCCACCAAACGGCGCGTTCTGCTGAGAGAGCGCGTCGGCCTTGATGGAGTCATAAAAGACGCCATAACCGCCTCGGACGCTCGTGTTGCCATTCCCCGACACGTCCCACGCAAAGCCGATGCGTGGAGCGAAGTTGTTCAGGTCGGCAGGTACAAGGGCTGCGGTGACGCCCGGATCCCCTGGAAAAAGGATTCCTGGAGGAGCGTCGGGTTGCACGGTCGATTGCACTCCAAACTTCAGTGCTTCAATACGGTCATGATTGTCGTACCACGGCAGCATTGGTTCGTAGCGGATCCCGTAGGTCAAGGTAAGGCGAGTTTTCACCTTGAACTCGTCCTGAAAAAAGAAGCTGGGTGATGTCTGTACATCGTCGTTATCGATGATGCCAAATTGCAGGTACGGCATGCTGCCATAAGCTCCCAGCATGAAATCAGCGAAAGCATCTCCGGAGCGCGATCCATTGAAAGAAAACACCGGTGAACCAATCCACCTCTGAATGAAGTGATAACGGATCACCTCGCCGCCGAATTTGAAACTGTGCCTGCCTTTCATCCAACTCAGGGCGTCTCGAAACTGGTAGTTGTTGTTCAGAAACCGGGTATCGTAGCCTGACCCGAGGTCGAAGGAACCTGAGACACCTACGTCTACTGCCCCATACGGGACGTACTGGGGCATGTTAATCCCCAAGTCCGTCGGATTGATCGACTTTGTTTCATGTTGATAGGAGGTGGTGCGCAAGTATGACAGCACAGCTTGATTCACAAGATTGGGAGCGATCGTATAGTTGTCGTTGAGGGTGCCCATATCGGTTTCCTCGACGAAGTTCTCACCGATATAACCGCTCGTGTCGTAAGCCAAGTTGGCATTGCCCGGGAATGGATTAATTGAAAAATTGTGGTCCACGTAGAAATGGCCAAACAGGGAGTGTTTCGAAGACTTGCTCCAATCGACGCGGCCAAGATACATGTCGTCAGTGACGGGGCTTGCTCCCAAGCTCACCAGCGTGCCCGTGGGAGACTGGGGGACATATTTAAGTAAGTTCGTCGCCACGGCGCTGATGCAATTCGGGTTGATGATGTTGTTGTTCACGCAGCTGGCGCCGGTGGCGTCGACAAACGGCTGATTCGTGAGGGGGTTCACCGGATCGGTCAGCACCGTGCCGGGCAGGAGATCCGTGAAGTCCCCGCTTCGCTCGGAAGGGGAAGGAACGCTGACGACGTTGCCCACCGCTTGCGGACGATCGCGCAACCCCTGATACGAACCAAAGAAAAAGAGCTTGTCGCGTTTGATCGGCCCGCCAGCCGCCGCCCCGAATTGGTTCTGCTTTTCGCCGGGCACCGTAGAGGAAAAGAAATTGCGAGCATTGAGCGCGTCATTGCGCAGGAACTCCCACATCGAGCCGTGAAAGTCATTGGAGCCCGCTCTCGAGACCACACTCACCTGCGACCCCATGTTGTGTCCGTACTCGGCCGAGAAGTTCGAGGTCTCGATCCGGTACTCCTGAATGGCGTCCGGGGGAGGATAATTCATCGCAGTGTTCCGGGAGGGGTTGGCGAAATACGCCCCGTTAAACATGAAGTTGTTCATGTCGAACTGGCCGCCGTTGACGTTCATGGTCGAACCGCTGCGAGCATCACTGAGCGATTGAGGCGCATAGACGCTCAGCACGCCGGGAAGAATTTCGGATAAGCTCACGATATTCCGGCCGTTCAGCGGCAGATCAACAATACGACGGTCATCAACCAGTCCGGACACCGTGGGAGATTCCGTGTCCACCAGTGGGGCCTCCCCGGTCACACTTACTTGCTGGGCGAGAGTACCCAGCTTCATGTTCAGATCAACACGCAGATTTTGGTTCACCGTAAGCGTGATGCCCGTTCTCACCAATTTCTCGAAACCTTCCTTTTGTGTGGCGAGAGTGTAGTCACCGGGCGCCAACGCCGCAAAGTCGTAGAATCCCTCTGCGTTCGACTCCACCGTGCGTGTGACGTTCTGCTGCACCAGAGTGGCAGTCACCGCAACTTGTGGGATCGCGGCGCCCGTTGGATCCGTGACATATCCGCTGATGGTTCCAGTGACCTGCGCACACAAGTTGGAGGCAGGTCCAATGAACAGTACCGGTAGAATGAGCCCGATGTATAGTGTCAAAAGCCTTCTGGCCATTTTTGCTCTCCTGCTGCTGCGATGATGATTTCAACCGAGAACCTGAAACGTGGACCGCTTTCGTAAATGTAGTTATCAAATGGAAATGAGAAAGCGCTTTCCGTAAGCGGTTGCTTATACCGAAGCTTTGGTATAATGTCAAGCTGTTTTTTGGTCCATTTCTTTGGTCGAGGATTCAACAGCAGTGGCCAAAAGACCCTTCACTCGTCCGGTATATTGTAGTGCGACTTGTGCCGGTGTAACATTCGAGCTGGGGTGCGCACCAGTTTGAGGAGCCGGCATATGAGCGGCTGGGATGGTAATCCAAAGCACGACCGAATTAGGGGATGGCTCACATGGCTCAGATGCGACAAGTAGCTACGAAAGCTGGCGTCTCCCTTGCCACCGTCTCCCACGTGCTCAACCATACCCGTTACGTAGCACCAGAGACCGTCAATCGGGTTCTTCACGCCGCCAGGGAACTAAATTACTACCAGAACATTCACGCACGTCGCCTCGCCCAGAGTCGCAGTGATTTGGTAGGCTTCGTCCTGTCCGAAATTGCGAACCCGTTCTTCGGGGAAATTATTAACAGCTTCGAGAAAGCAGCATCGGAACGCGGATTTGACGTGCTGCTCTGTAACACAGAATATAGCCCGGCCCGCATCGGCGCGATAATGAGGAAGCTGATCACCAACAAGGTCTGGGGTGCTGCGGTTATGACTTCGACCCTCGAAGCGTCCGCTGTGAAAGAATTGGTTGCTCAAGGAATAGCGGTAGTTCTTCACAATCAGGGATATGTGCATAAATATATCAGCGATATTCGAGTCGACTATTTGGAGAGCATCTCCCGTGCTGTTGATCATTTGCTGGCGCAAGGGCACAGGAGCTTCGCGATTATCTGTGGGCCCCCCACAATCCGCTCAGCGGCTGTCGTTCGCGACGCTTTCGTGAAAGTGCTTGCGGCGCGAGGGCTGCAAGCAGGCGAGACCGTGGAAAGCAACTACAAAGCAGATGGCGGCGCGTCCGCGGTTCGCAGCCTTCTCGCCAGGCGTCCTCTTCCGACAGCCCTTCTGTGTGGCAACGACCTCATCGCTGTTGGCGCAATGAGTGTGCTGGAAGAGGCTGGAGTCCGAGTGCCGGAAGACATTTCCGTCTTAGGATGTGATGACATCTTTTTCTCGCGCCTTTCCCGTCCCCCGTTAACGACCATACACGTTCCGCGAGAGAAGCTGGGAAAATTGGCATTCGAGGCTCTGGAGAGAATACGCAAATCGAAAAGTGGGCGTGGCCGACGATATCTTATTGAAACGCAGCTTGTAGTCCGTAAGTCCACCGGTCCTCAAATGGCCGAACTTAATAGTCAAGCGGGGATTTGTAGTGCGCCATCTTTGGTACGGGATTAAGAATGGGGTTCGCAGAAAAAACGCCGGAGAATCCCCTCTTAGGAGTGCAACTTCGCGCGAGCGTCGGGCCTCCCGGGCGTTTGCATGTTGTCGGCCTGGCAGGCCTTCGCGGGGCTTTCCAGGCTTGCAAGCACGCGTCGCACTGGATCCAAAGCGGCTGCCCTGACCAGTTTCCAGACGTGCGCCAGAGTGGCAACCGCCGCCCGACCACACCTCTGCGAGTGTTATCCCGCATGAACTTCCTCCTATATCCGGTTCTCACACAACTCTGGTTAGTCCTCCCGCTGGTAAGTGCTGCGATGCCCCAGGGTCAATTGTCTGCCCGCGACTATATCCGCCAGGCGGAACGCTTTATGGCAGATAACAATTACCAACAAGCGCGCGTCTCGGCAGGGAAAGCAGTCGAACTGGATCCGCATTCCGGCGAAGCGGCAGCCCTCGTAGGAGCGGCTGAGTTTGGGCTCGGGGACCTCGAGGCCGCGCAGAAGTCCCTCCAAGCGGCGTTGGACCTGGAACCAGGACTTCTTCTGGCACGACGGACCTTGGGCGCAGTGTATTTGAAGGAGAGACGAACAAAGGAAGCCCGTCGGGAGTTCGAATTAGCTCTCAACTCTCATCCCCAAGACTTCGTTTCACTCTATAGTTTGGGCTTGACATTTCTCGTGGACAAGGAACCCGCAGAGGCGCGGCTACAGTTCGAGAAAGCCTCTGCCCAAAATCCGCGCGATCCCCGAGCACTGCTCGGGATGCTTCAGGCGGACATTAGCTTGAATCAGCCTTCGCAAGCGGCCAACGATCTTGCCAAACTAGACGCCGAACTTGGCGCGCGCGATGCGCTGAGGTACGAAATAGCAGCTCTATTGGTTAATGCAGGTGCTTATGAGCTCGCCATCCAGGAGTTTGAACGCCTGCGTCAAGTCGATCCCGGTTCGGACGATCTCAACTACAACCTTGCTCTTGCGTATCATCGTGTCGGCAAAGAGGGACAGGCGTCGGAGCTCCTGCAACACCTGCTGGCGCGTGGGGAGAAAGCTGAGCTGGAGAACTTGCTTGGCGAAGTGGAACTTACGCGGAATAACTTCCCGAGAGCCCTCGCGGCCTTCCGGCGGGCCGCCGAGCTCGAACCGGGGAGCGAAGACTATCGCTACGATTACGCTCAATCGCTGGTGAGCCAACGGTCATTCGATCAAGCCCTCGATGTCTTTGCTCGGGCGGCGGCCGACTTCCCTAACTCTCCGCGGATTTGGCTGGGTTGGGGGGGGACTTATTACCTGGTTGGAAAATATAAGGAAGCGGCGCGGACCCTATTGCACGCTGCCGAAATCGGACCTCGGTGGCCGCCGGTTTATTACCTTTTAGGGCGAGCGTACGACGCCTCCGGTCCACTTCAAGATACCATCACCAAACAGTTTGCCGCTTACCTCCGTACGGACCCTCGCGACGCTTGGGCCCAGTATTTCTACGGCCGGATTCTGGCCGAGAGCAGCCAGCCCGCTTCCTCCGAAAGGCTCAGCGAAGCGCGGGAATACCTTGAAAGGGCCATCGCCCTGGATCACAACCTGGCGGAAGCCCATGCGGAGTTGGGAAAGCTCCTGGACCAGCGCGGGCAGGTTCAGGCCGCGCGCAAGGAATTGGAAATAGCTGAGCAACTCGACCCCCAATCCAGCGCCACATGCTACTGGCTAGTGCAGGTCTATCGTAAGCTCGGAGAATCCGCGCTGGCGCAGAGGGCCATGGCGCGGTTCGAGCAGCTTAAGAATAAGGAGCGTAAGAATGTCGATCGGGAACAAATCCAAGGCTTTCTCGCGCGGGCAAAAGAGGGCAAAGGAAAACAATGATAAGGATTATTCCCCCGGGATTCCACAGCAAGTGGTGAGGGGGCACGTCTCACATTTCCGTTGAAATTTCGGTTGAGGCACGCTTTTGTTACGCCTAAAGACAAAAAAACTGACCCAACATTCCATCATCGCCGAGACTCTATGGGTCCTGTAATCATAGATTGTTTAACTTGCGGGACGGTCGCTGGAATGGCTATTTCGCCCCTCAAATTGGCTTTCGACGTGACCGAGGCCAACGGGTATCCGCGGACTCCGCACATCTGGCAGCCTGATCCCGGTGTCTGCGCGGCTACCTTCTTGCGTTGCGGTGGACTCAGCTTCGAGATGATTTCATTCACGTTCACAGGCGCGGTTACAATCCCTTGCCAAGGGCGTGAGGCGAGCATCGAATCGGTCATCCGCCATCCGGATCAAATCCCGATAGAAGAGTCTTTCACTGATGTCTGGCTTATCCCCAACCAAGCAAAATGGCCCGGCGCTTCGAGGTCTAATGCGAACGCCACGCGCCACTCAACTACATTATTCCGGCATTCGCACGACCAAGTAACGCTCGCAACGAAGAAGCAATCCGGGAAGGCATAAGGCCTATCGGCCATAGGTCCCAGACCCGCTTTTCTCTCTGCGCAGCGCGCTCTCTGCGGGTGGCTTCGCAGTTTTCCACAGTGTTTCCTGGACTACTACAGGTTAACTTCAGGACTACAGGTAAAGAACTACAGGAGCTACCGCCAGTTGCTTCGGGCCAAAAGACTTAAGTCCAACTCGCGCGAATTAAATCACGTGCCCCCGCGAACTAAATCACGTGAAAGCGCGAACTGAATCACGTATTAGGCGCGAACTGAGTCACGTGGACGCCGCACTCGAATTCACGCGGCGCTGTGGAAAACTTTGGCGACGACTTGGCCGGCTTGACCAGTAAGCAGGCACCTGATTCCGCAAGGCTGGCTGGGCAGCCGGGCCAGAGTCGATGGATGACCTTGAGCCACTGGACGATTTGCCGGCGAAAATCGCGTTCGCGGAGGTTTTCGGAGATTCCGAGCTGGGAAATGAGGCCTTCTGGCCCAAACAGCGGAACGCTGGCCAGGCCTTTTGCAGTCCAGCAGCGCCACACGAGCCAGACGTACAAGTCCAGATTGCCGGGCGAATCCGCCAGCGCTCGCACTACGTCCAGATCGACCGGAATGGGGTGCGCCTGGATCTCTCGCCAGAACTCTTCGGAGAGAACGATGAGGTTTTCATGCCGGCCAGAATCTTGCTCCGAAGCAGGCTCGCGGAGGTACCAGAGCTGAAGGTCCTTGACGAACCGAAAGCTCGTCCGCGTGATCACTATAGCTTCAGCGGTCTGATCGTCGCTGGCGAAGTAGAATATCGAGTAGAAAATGCGCTCGAAGCCCGCGATCAGGCGCTTGTAATACCGGCCGTCCTTGGGCAAGCCGAAGGTTTCAAGGATGGTGGCGGCGGAGCGAAAGCGGATTTCGCAGTTCTTCTGCCACGTGGCCATGGAGGCAATCCAGATCAGGAGCAGGCGGTCCTGGCCAAACGGGAGGCCATAAGCAGGGTGGCCAATAACTCGCAGGCGTGCTCG
>Ga0187817_10000242_pt1 | contig 21815 bp, 25 predicted proteins | sample NC_wetland_sal_i_17_FD_132431 | JGI IMG/M metagenome (GOLD analysis project Ga0187817, IMG submission 132431) | Wetland sediment microbial communities from Neuse River Estuary, North Carolina, USA - SO4_2 | ecosystem: Environmental > Aquatic > Freshwater > Wetlands > Sediment | place: USA... | reverse complement strand
GTTGGAGGGCCCGGACCCGCCTGGACGACACACTGGATGTCTTCGCGTGCCACGGCGCGGGTGGGATGTGGGGAACGCTCGCGACCGGACTCTTTGCCTCCACACTGGTGAACCCGAACGGCCCGAATGTCCTCTTCTACGGGAACCCGCACCAGGCCGTCGTCCAGCTGTTCGGAATCGTCGTGGTAGCGGTCTTCGCCTTCGTGGGGTCGTATGTGCTCCTGCGCGTGATCAATTTCTTCATGCCGCTCCGGGCCGGCCCGAAAGAAGAAAAGGAGGGCCTCGATCTCGCGGAGTTTGGCGAGGCGGCCTATGACCCCGGGGGTCCCGTCGCGGCCGGCCGCTCCGAGGGTTCGGGACCTGGATAAGTTACACGAGCCTCTCGCCTGCCCGCCCTCGGAGCCCTCTGACCGAAGATTCGCTTTGCAAGGTCGGGCCCGATGGCCGAACTCTTAACGAGGCTCCTCGGCCGGCGGACAGGCTATCTACCCCGGCTCCGATTTACAGAGAGACGATATGCAGAACCCGGGCGGCCCGTACCCAGGTCCGTACGGAAGCCCGTACTCCGGCGGTTACCCCCGCGAGCCCCCGCCGCATCCGCATCGGTGGCTCTTCATCGGTCTCGCCGTCATGCTCGGACTGATCGGAGTGGCGCTACTGCTCGTCATACTTTCCCCGGCCACCTTCGGTTACCATCCAGGCATGCTCGGCTTCGGGCCGTTCGGCCTCCTCGGCGGCTTCTTTCTAATTTTCATCTTCGTCCTGGTCATTTTCTGGATCGTCCGGATCGCCATGTGGAGTTCTCGGCCGTGGGGCTACGACTATCGCCGAGGGTATGGCGGCGGCCGCAGGTACGGCGCCTTCGCGATCGCGCGGGAGCGCTACGCGCGCGGAGAGATCACCCGGGAGCAGTACGACCAGATCATGCAGGACCTCCAGCGACGCCCCGGCTACCCGCCCCCGCCGTAGTCGGCCGTTTCGCCACCTCCCCGACACCGATTGGTCCCGCTTCGCCGTCCGGGGCCTCATGGGTCAGTTTACCGCCTACGTATTCCAGGAAGAGGGACGGTACCGGGTCGTCATCGACGGGCTCGGGACGGATTCGGCGGCGTCGTTGTTCGAGGCCGAGGACGCGGCACGGCGGCTGATCGAACGCCATGTGAGGGCCTCCTATCCCGAACGGGGCCCTTCCGCTCCCGTCGATGCCCTCGGTGCGATGAACTTCCAGCTCGAGATCGTCCGTTCGGACGGTTCCCGGGAACGGCGTGACCTTTGGGTGCGCACCCGCATGGCCGCTACGCGGCATCGGTGGGGGTAAGCCGATCATCCATAGGAACGGGAAGGAACATGCTCCGGGCCGCGTCTGACCCTCGCATGACAGATGTAACCCGCACCCGACTCACGGACGGTCGAACGGCTCTCATCCGGCCGGCGGTCCCCGACGACGCCCAGATGATTACGGATTTTGTCAATGTCATTGGCGCCGAGGGGAGATTCGTCCTGCGCGAGCGGGCCACTTGGAGCATCGCGGAAGAGCGCAAGACCCTTGGCGCTGCGGACGGGCAGCGAGCCGCGTTCTTCGTGGCGGAGGTCGCCGGTCGCCTGAGTGGGATGATCAATCTCAGCCGCGGTCAGTGGACCAAGGATGCGCACCTCGCGGAGCTCGGGATGTCTTGCCTCCCTGATTGCCGAGGGGTCGGGCTCGGTACCGCGCTATTGGCTCGAGGAATGGCGTGGGCGCGGTCCGTCGGGGTGCGCAAGCTCACGTTAGAGGTGTTCGCGAGCAACGACCGGGCGATCGCGCTCTACCGGAAGGCAGGATTCGTTGAGGAGGCGCGTCTCCGAGGGCAGTATCTGATTGACGGGCAACCCGTGGACGGGGTCCTGATGGCCCTGTGGCTCTGAGCCCGTTGGCGTCTACTCCCTCAGAAGGGTCGATCCGCGGCCGTTGAGCGACGGTCCAAGAACCATTAACTCCCGCGGCACGTTTTTGCTTCCTCCGTGGAGCCACCCGCCGCTCTGGACGCGATGGTTCGACTCGCGGTCTTTCAGGGCTGCCTCCGAGAGGGCGCGCCGCCCTCGGTCGAGCGATTGATGGGGGACCTCCAGCTCCCTCGGGAGGAGATCGAGACTAGTCTCGAACGACTCGACCAGGCTCGCCACTTAAAACTCGTGCCGGGGACCCACCGGACACTGATGGCGTTTCCCTTCTCGGCAATCGCTACCCCGTACCGCGTGATCGTGGACGGGAGCCGGAGCTACTTTGCGAATTGTGCGTGGGACGCCATCGCGTTCTATCCGATGCTCGATCAACCGATCCGGGTCGAGTCGTTTTGCTATCACTGCGGTCGCGCGCTGAGGTTTCAGATTCAGGACGGGCGACTCGCGACGGACGTCCGCGACGCGCCGGTTGTCTATCTGGGGTTGCCGGCGGCGGAATGGTGGAAGGACATCATCTCGACGTGCTCGAACACGATGCTCTTCTTCAGCACCCCAGACCACCTTCAGTCGTGGCGAGGGTCCCACCCGGAGGCCCGAGGAGTCGGATTGAGTGTCGAGGTCGTTCTCAAGCTGAGCGGACCGCTGTACGCGGGAAAGATGACCCTCGGCTTTACGCGACCTTCCCGAGAGGAACTGATTCGGCTCTTCCGAGACCTGGATCTGACCGGGGAGTTTTGGAAGATCTGAGGAACTCGACGGCTCGGTAGCTCGTGGCGCCTCGGGATTGTACGCTCCGGGCTCTGCAGCGGAGAGCTAAAGTTCGATAGGGCCCGCTCCTGTCGGGTCCGACTGGAATGACCGACGAGGAACTCCCCGGTGGCTTTCAGACGCTGAGCGATCTGCGAGGCGTCGCTGAGCAGCGCCTCTCCCCCGAGGTCTGGGCCTACGTCGAAGGTGGAGCGGGGGACGAGTACACAGTCCAAGAAAACCGGGCGGCTTTCCGACGGTGGCGCCTGCGACCCCGGTATCTCGCCGGGATCCGGGCCGTGGACCTTCGGACGACCCTGCTCGATGCCTCCGTCTCGAGTCCCATCTATGTCTCGCCCACCGCCTACCATGGCCTCGTCCATCCGTCCGCGGAAGCGGCCACGGCGAAAGCCGCCAGCGCGGCCGGCGTTCTCGCGATGTACAGCACCCTGTCGTCGCTATCGCTCGAGGCGATCGCAACCGCTGCCCCCGCCGGGCCGAGGTGGTTCCAGCTCTATCTGCAGCCCGAATTCCGGGTGACCCGGGAGCTCGTAGAGCGGGCCGAAAGGGCCGGCTACACCGCCCTCGTGGTGACCGTCGACGCACCGGTCCTCGGACCCCGGGATCGCCAAACGCGGGATGGCGTCGCGATTCGGTCCCCCGTGCCGCTCGGAAATGGACCGCATGTAGTGCCCCCGGCCCGGGCGCCAGAACTCAAGGACGGGCTCTATGAATTTCCTGCCGATGCGACGGCGACGTGGGAGGTATTGGGGCGCCTGCGGGAGGTCACCCGGCTCCCACTGGTCGTCAAGGGCATCCTCACAGCCGAGGACGCGCGACGCGCGGTCGATGGGGGCGCCCGCGCCGTCGTCGTCTCGAACCACGGCGGCCGCCAGTTGGAAGGCGCCATCACAGGTCTTGACGCGTTACCAGAGGTAGTGGCCGCCGTGGGCCGCCGTGCCGAGGTGTACGTGGACGGTGGAGTCCGTCGAGGGAGTGACGTTCTGACAGCGATCGCCCTCGGCGCGAAAGGGGTGGGTATCGGGCGGCCGGTGTTGTGGGCGCTCGCTTCCGGCGGAGAGGCGGGTGTCGCTCGACTGCTTTCCCTCCTGCACACCGAACTGGCCGTCTCGATGATGCTGGCCGGTCGGCGCACCCTCTCCGAGATCGATCGGAGCCTGCTCTTGTCCCGCCCGGACTGAGCGCCTACCTGCCCGCGAGCCAGAACTACTATTACGAGCCGTCCCGGTGCTACTGGTGTGACGAGGACGCTGGGGAACCGCGAGATTGCCGCCGGGGCGATCCTGGTCGTTCTCGTTCTGGTCTACGTCGTCTTCGACCTAGACTGCGCCGTGCTCCTCGGTTGCTACTTCTCGCTACCGGCGCTCCTAGTGGGGTTCGACGCCATCTTCCTCTCCCTCGTCATCTTGTTGCTCGGGATTATGCTCATCGCGGCGGGAGCGGTCCGTCGTGCTCGGTCCAATCTCCCCTCGCCCATCGTGTAGACCGCGACGGCCCGGCCGGGGCGCACGGGGCACCCCACAAACCGCGGGCGTCGGTGACCCCTGGCGGTGGGTTTATGGCGCGGAGGCACCGTAGCACGCGAGGAGATGCCTTCCGGGCGGTCGCAGAGCAGCCTCGATCTCGCCTTCCTGGGGAGCGGCTCGTACGGAACCTTTCTCTACGGTTCCTCTCGGACCGTGCTCCTCCGGGTGGCATACGCCTTCGCGCAGGCCAACGATTCTCGCCCCTTTTGGGTCGACGTGCGAGACCCAAACGATTACCTCGATCCCCCGGGGCCGGTGGAGCTCGGCTGGATTCCGGATGACCACCTCTTTGTCGTCTCCCGGACCGAGGCCAAGCCGCAGGATGCGGTGAGCAACCTCGCCCTTTGGACCGTCGTCCGTTCGGACGAACCTCGTTCCGTCATCGGAGGCCTCACGGATTTTCTCCGGCTGCCCCCGCCCATCCAGGACGCCTTGAGTCGCTACGGCCGAGAGAACTACCGCCCGGTCTTCGTCGTCGCGAACACGGACCGGGTCAGAGAGTACTACCCCCGAAACGTGACGGGAGTCCGTGCTATCATCGAGACCATGCTCCGCGGAGGAGTCGTCCCGATCTTCGCCTCCTTCGGCCCGCCAGGCCCCGGTCGGCTCGCGTTTGATCTCATCGTCGAGGTCGAGGCACCGGACCTGGCGCACTGGCGGGAAGGAAGCCTTCGATGCGAGCGAGCCTTCGAGGGTGCACCGTTCCATCCCGAGGAGCGCATTCGATTGGACTCCGTTCCTTCGATCGTCGCGGCGCTCGAAGGGCAAAGAGAAGCAGCGACAAGTTCCGGATAGCCTCCCTGGCCGCCCGCCACGGCGCCGCCGTCCCTCGCCTGCGGCCCCGTAATGTGCGCGGTCAGTCTAGGCCCGAGGAACTGCATGTGCCCCCTTCGCGCGGTGGATCTTACCGGGGAACGCCGGGAGCTGGCCGTCCCTATCCTGATCGAGTCATTCGTCGGGATCTACCGGTGGCACGCCAAGCGTACCCTGCGTCGCGTCTCGATCGTCCGGGGAGCGCTAGACGGTGATCGGCTCGTCGGAGTCTCGATGTTGGAGGACCTCGCCCCCGGCGTCGGGTACGTCTACTACATCGCCGTGAGCCGAGACCATCGAAAGCTCAAGGTAGGTTCCTTCCTCCTCGACGATGCGTTGGGTCGCTTTCGGTCGCAGAACGCCGAGATCGTCTACGCGGCCGCCGAAGAGGACAACGCGGCGTCCTTGGCGTTGTTCAGATCCCGCGGGTTCCGCGTGGTCGAGCGAAACGAGCTGGGGTACCGGGAGGGAGGGCTCGGGGCGTGGGGATTGCGAAGTAAGATGATGGTCGTCTCAGGGGAGGTTCTGCTCGGCGTCCGTCTCAATCCGCCGGGCACGTCCATCGAGCTGTCCCCGCCGCCACCCTGAGAACCTTGCGGCGGGGCGCCGGCTCTCCTAGGCAGAGCTTAGAACACGTCGCCCCCGTGAAACAGGAACGCCGGCGACCCGCAGACCGCGGCTGGGCCGGCCGACGAGGGGTAGCGAGAGTCCGGGTGCAACGGTTTCGCCATCATCGTCGGATGGGCGTGACGGTAGACGGCATATCCTCGCTTCCGGAACAATTCTTCGTGATCCGTGATGAACGTCGTGCGCGCCAGGGCTAGCCAGCGACCCGCGGTCTCCCGCTCGAGTCCATCGAGCATGGCTCGTGCGTGGCGGGGATGGTTGACGACGATCTCGTACCCGGCCCGCGCGTAGCGACTCGAGGGGGCGTGCGCGTAGCCCACCAACTTTGAATCCTTCGAGAGCACGCGATAGTCGGACGGCCGCCGCCATCCGAGCTTGAAACGCAGCCGGAAGGATCCGCGATAGCGGGGGATGAAGCCGCATCGCCCCGCCGAGGCCTCGCTCAAAAGCGATTCAAGGACGTTGTGTTCAGTCGGGCGGAGCGTCCTCCAGCCGTATCCCCGGGGGAGGACCCGGCGAGGGGAGCGAGCCAGCCGTCGAAGGGCGGCGGGCGGAGAATACACGTCCCGGTACCCCAGCTGTTCGTACATGCGATGCGCCACCCAGGACCGATGGGTCCACAGGAATGCCCACCGCCGGCCAGCCGCGCGTTCACGGGCATGCGCCTCCCCCAACAGCGTCCGTGCGACTCCCCGTCGAAGCGCGTCGGGGCGCGTTTCGACCCCGGAGACCCAAACGACCTGCTCTGTCCCGGCCGGCGTCACGTACGGGTGGATCGTGGTATCGAGCTTGCCGAGCACTTGACCCCCCTCGACGGCGAGGAGTGCTTGGTAATCCGACGCGGGGTACCCCAGGGCTCGGAGGCGATGCAGGAACCGGGCGTCGTACGGAGGATCGCCGTCCAGCCAGTTCAGGGCCCCGATCTGCGGCCCCAAGCGGTCCGGGAGTTCGGAGAGCTCGACGATTCTCATCCCGGCTCCTTCCACCGGTGGCAAGTATCCTACGGCCGCTTACCCTACGGCAGATTAGGGGCGATTGTTCTTCGCGAGGTAGGTCTTGAGGGGAACCCAGTAGGAGGCCTTCCAGCCGGAGGCGAGGTGGCCGGCATGGTCCGGGAGAACGCCGGAGTGAACGAACGTAAGACGGGTCCCGCCCTTCGCCGGTGACAGAGTGAAGGACACGGTGGAGTAATAGTCCTGGGGCCAGGTCTCTTCTGAGGGCCTCCAGCTCTGGACGATCTTCTTACCCGGGACCAGTTCCAGGTTCTTTCCGTGGATGTAGCCTCCCCACACAGTGAAGGTCGCCCCGACCTTCGGACTGATCGTGGCCGGGGCACCCGAAAAGCCGGAGTGTCCCTTCGAGGTGAGGAGCGTCTCATAGACTACGTTCGGCGGCGCGGGCAAGAGCACAGTCTGGCGGATCGTTCGAGTCTTCATCCGAGGCAGGGAGTCTCCACCCAGCCATCTACGTTGCGGCGGCTTCGGGTCGGATTTCGGGGAACAGGCACCCCGGGGGGTCGAAAAGCCCCAAAGAGGAGGAGGTCACCTAATGAGGGGTCGCCGGCTTCGTTGGGCCGGTGACCTGTGTCTAACACGTGCCCCGACTGCGGCGCCCCGATGGAATTCGCTAGCCAGCCGGCCCAATTGCTCACCGGCTCATGCGCGGGATGCGGGCACTCCTTCACCATGTTGGAGGGGGTCGTGGAGGCTGGCCGAGGCGCCGCCCGGCCCGCCGGAGCGGCGCCCACCGCCGAAGAGTCATCGGATGAGTCCGAATCTTCCGTCGGTCCTCCTTGCAGTCTATGCGGCGCGCCGCTCGAGCTCGCGGCATCGCCCGGCGGCGGGCTCTCTGCCGTCTGCTCCGGCTGCAGCTCCTCGTTCCAATTTGTCCTCCAGTCCGATGCCGAGCGCCCTTATCGGCGGCCTCCGAGTCGGGGCGGCTACCGCAACCAGGACCGCGGGGAGTCGGAAGGGCCTAGGGCCCGTCCCTGCCGGAATTGCGGCGGGCCGCTTCAGTTCACGACAAGCCCCGAAGGGCTGGTGACGGGGACCTGCGCCTCGTGCGGGAACCGCTTCACTCTCCCCCCGCGGCGAGAAGAGGGTGGACGCGGCCGACCGAGTCAACGAGGCGGGTACGCACCCCGACCCCGGGGGGGCGGTGGCTGGGGACGAGGCGGCGACCGCGGCGCTCCCCCGCCGCGCTTCCGTTCCCGGGGTCCTCCGTTCCGTCGACGAGAGAGCCGGGGGTCGGACGACGAGGATGAGTCGCCCCGGAACTCTCGGCGCCGTCGCGACGACGAGTGAGACCCGTCTCGGCGGGTGGCCCGATGCCGGGGACACCCGAGATTCCCACCCCAGGGTGGGGTCCCGACTTCCTACCGATCGGCTCCTGGCCGTACCGCGCCGAGTACGCGGTCGCGACCGTCGCGATCCTGGTGGTCGTCTTCGGGTGGCGCCTGGTCATCCTGCACGACTTTCCGGATAGCGCCGTTCTCCTGTTCGTCCTGTTCTTTCTTCTACCCGACATCGTCGCGTTCGTGCCGATCGGGCTCTCCCGATCCCCGAGGGGGACCTGGCCGGCGTGGGGACCACCCCTGTACAACGTGATGCATAGCTTGCTGACGTGGCTCGCGGTCTTCCTCCTCGCGTGGGTTGCCACGGGAAGTATCGTCTGGCCCCTCTTCGGCTGGGCCGCCCACATCACCATGGATCGAGCGGTCGGTTACCATCTTCGGTCGCGCTCCGTCGCGACGCCGTCGTCGCCCGGAAAGCAATCCCTCTAGGACTAGCGAACGACCTCTTCGACTTCTCGGTACCAAGCCTTCGTGGTGCCTGCGCGGGAGCGCTTCTCCCATTTTCGGGTCTTGGGGGTGGCATGCAGGCGCTGCTCGAAAGTGGCGAGACGGTCCCGGACCCGGGCGAACTGATCCAACTCGATCCGCCCCGACTGCTCAAAGGAATGGAGGAGCTGACGCGTCTTCTCGAGGTTCTGGAGGGACTCGTGCCAGAACCCCCAGTCGTCTCCCAGCACCTCCAATAGGTACTGATCGTCAATCAGCTCCGTATTCTCGGTCTCGTTCCCTCGAAGGTCGTGGCCGAGGAAGAGGATGATCAGGTCCACCAGGTCCTTCCGGGCGATGTTGTGGATCTGCAGCTTCTCGAGAACGATGTCGGCGAGCGTGATCGTCGGGAAGTCGAGCTCGAGGCGACCGTCCCCAGGCTTTGACCCGAAGAGCACGTCGTGACTGAACTCCAGCTTGTCGAGGAACACGTCGACGTGGAACTTGCCGGTGCCTTCGTAATAGATCAGCCGCCGATCGCCGAAGAACCCGTTGACCATATCGTCGGATTTGAATCGGAGATCTTTGAACAACCCGCTGATAAAACGTCCCTGCTTGGCGTACCCTGCGAGGTCCAGGTCGGTGAAAAGGGGCTTTCCTTCCTCGACGCGTCCGAGGCGGTGGAACACCGTGATGCATTCTGGCACGTGCACCGAGTGCGCATAGATCGCGAGGGAGCCCAGTATCCTCAGGGAGACATTCCGCTGACGCGCGGCGTCCACGACCGCCACCGACTCGCGGAGGAACTCCTGGTCACTGAGGGAGATGTAAGTCTGCGCTTCGGTCAAATTCTCAAGCTTCCGTGTGGACGACGCGCAGAAGGCCGCTTCGAACCCCGGCGCCCGCCGTCACCACTGCCCGGTCCCCGGCCGAACGGAAGACATCCGACCTATCAAGCTACCTTTCCGGAGCCAGCGCGAAACCGAGGGCCTCTCGGCGGCTTCCGGTCGTGCCGAGCGGTTTCGGCAGAACTAAATCCACCTTCTTTCTAGCGTGCTACCGCTTAGCAGGGGGAGCTAGGTGGCGGATTCAAACGTAGACGCGTTTACGCGCAAGTCGGAACCGGCGACCGGACAGGTACAAGTCTTCACGCGACGGGCGTCGGGGCTGGTGCGGGTGATGTCCCCGTACTCGGCTTTCGCGTACAACATTCTGAACATCGGTGTGATCTTTCCCTGGGTCTACATCACGACTCTCGCGGTCTACCCCGGGGCGAACGTCTGGGAAGGCATCCTGATTACTGGCGTGTTCACCTCCTTCCTCGCCGTGGTCTATGCCGGCCTCGCCTCGGCGATGCCGCGTACCGGCGGCGACTACGTGTTCCAAAGTCGGACATTGCGACCCTGGTTCGGCTTTGCGATCACCATGACCGTCATCGGCACCTTCTTCCTCCAGTGGCAAGCGCTGGGCGGCTGGCTGCTCGCCACACTGGGGCTCGGTCCCCTGTTTACCGGGCTCGGAGTGCAGTATCACAACCACATGCTTCTGGGCTGGGGTGCGTGGTACCTAACGGGGACCGGGGCCTTCGTCACCACCGTCATCGCGTCAGCGATCGCGGCTGCGGTGCTGATCCGGAGCTTCCGGTGGTTTGTCCAGGCCCAATGGGTGATGTGGTACGGATTCCTGATGAGCTTCGTCGTGATGATCGCGCTGTTCATCGCTACGCCGACGACGACCTTCATCTCTGAGTACAATCACGCGGCCTTTGTCATCGCCGGACCGCTCGCGGGCGGTGGGAGCGACTACTATCATGCCATCCTGGCAGCGGCCGGTCAGACGGTGTCCGGACCCCATGCGATCTCCATCATCGGAACGCTCCTCGTCGCACCGGTCGCGTTGACCAGCCTGGGGTGGGTCGGCTACGCTCAGGAGCAGGCCGGGGAAATCCAGGGGGCTACGAGCCTCAAGAATCAGATGTTCATCAACGTGGGAGGCGGCGTCACGGCGATGGCCATGATGGCGCTCCTCGCCTTCGTCATGATCGCAACCGTAGGCCAGGGATGGCTCTCGGCGGCGTACGGGGCGGGATCCGGCGTGGCTCCCTTCCTGCCGTACTTCAGCTATCTCGCGGCGGTGCTGACGAGCAATCCGATCATCCTGATCATCCTCATTTTCGGGATCATGATGAACGCGATCCAGGTCGTATTCAACGTCATCATCGGCTGGACCCGGGTCACGGTGGCCATGTCGATCGACGGGGTGCTGCCGAAGATCGTGAGCAGCGTGAATCCGCGGACCCACACGCCGGTGTTCGCTCACCTTATCTTCTTGGTCATGGGAGGAGTGATCTACGCCTGGGTGTACAACTTCGCTACGATCGGCGGGGTCCCGTGGACCACTTACACCTTGGCGGTGACTTGCGTGGCCACAGTGATGTACATCGGCACCGCCATCGGGGGCGCCGTTTTCCCGAAGACCCGGCCCGAGATCTACAAGGTGTCGCCAATCTCCAAGTATAAGGTGGGCCCGATCCCGCTCATCACGATCTGCGGTGTGATCGCCGCGGGGTTCAGCATCTGGATGCTCTACTGGTACCTCACGAACCCGTTCCTGGGCGTCGTGCTCGCGGGCAGCGCGGGGATGTGGTCGGTAGCGGTCATGTCGGGGATCTTCATCGGATGGGTGGCCTACTACTTCGTCCGGCGGGCCTACCTCAAGAGCATCGGCATCAACCTAGAGCTGGCGTACAAGGAGATTCCGCCGATCTGAACCGCTTCAGTGCCGGGGGCCTGTGACCCGAGGGCTCCCGGCGCCTATCCCGTCGTGAACTGGAAGCTCAATACGCGCTTGGGCTCGAGATTGATGATCGCTCCCCTCAGGGAGCCGGCGCTGTACTCCGAGCCGGGGTCGATCGCGAGCGTGCGACCGATCTTGGCCGAGTTGCGAGTTTCGTGGATATGGCCGTGGAGCGTGAGGAGCGGCTGGGTTTCCTTGATCGCGTCGCGGAAGGAGGTCACCCCCACCGGGATCAGGATTTCTTGGCCGCCCTGCGTGACCGGCCGGGGTGGATCGAAAGAGCTGTCGAGTTTGGGCGCGATATCGAGGCCGGTGCCGTAGGGCGGGGCATGCATCATGTAAATGGCGTGCTCGGGGTCCCGGACCTGCTTCAGGAGCTGATTGAGCCGCGGCGCGATCTTGTCCTCGGTCAGCTCCCGGGGAGTGTTCCACGGCGAGGGGTTCGTCCAACCGAATCCTAGGATCTCGTGGTCGTCATCAAACCGCACGACCGACTCGTCGATGTAGCGGACATGGGAGGTGGAGCGAATCTGGGCGAGCGCTTCGGGCTTGTCGTCGTTCCCCCCGATCCAGAACATCGGAATCCCCCGGGGGGCCAGGTGCTTCTCGGCCATGTCGACCCAGCGCTGCATCTGGCTGATCATCATCTGCGTGAACAGCGCGTCGATGCGTCCGGGCTCGGTGCGGATCGCATCATACTCATCCTCGCTCAGGCGCGCGGGGTACTGTCCCGAATCGGCGATGGCTTGCTCGATCGGCTTGAGCTCGGTTTCACTGAGCCCATCCCAGATCTTTCCAGAGAACTTCGTCCGATACTTGCCCGCCCGATCCTGGATGATCGGTGCGATCGTCTTCGCGGTGATGTCGCCCGCGATCAGGAGTGCGTCGGCCTCATAGAAGTCCGCGGTCGAAAGGAACTTCCGGAAGACAAGCTCCGACCCGTGAAGGTCCGCGGCGAGGAAGAGCCGCTTGAACTTCTTCTTCGACCCGTCGGCCAGCGTCAGGTTCGGCGCACTCCGGGAGACCTCCGACACCGGGTCTCCGAAGTTCCTCCTTTCATGCAGCCCGGCGGAAGCCAAGCGCGGGGAAGGGGAGGCCCGGGGCCATAAGGAGATTTCCGTCTGGCGTCAACCACCCTGAACCTTGATGCGCCCTGCGGGAGTGAGGCGGCGGTAAGCGCATGACAGATTCGGGCGAGGAGGTCGTCTCCGCGAAAGCCCTCGAAATTGCCACTCTGGCCGGAGGATGTTTCTGGTGCACCGAAGCGGTCTTTTCACAATTGCGCGGGGTTTCGACCGTACTGCCCGGATACTCGGGTGGGTCGGTGGCGGATCCGTCGTACGAGGAGGTGTGCACGGGCCGGACCGGCCACGCCGAGGCAATCCAGGTCGTCTTTGACCCCCGCGTCATCTCGTTCCACGACTTGTTGATCGTCTTCTTCTCGACCCATGACCCGACGACTTTGAACCGTCAGGGCCACGACGTTGGCACCCAGTACCGCTCGGCAGTGTTCTACCACTCCCCGCAACAGCTCCAAACCGTTCACGAGGTCGAGAAGGAGATCACCGCGAGCCGGCTCTGGAGGAACCCGATCGTGACGGAGCTACTTCCTTTCCAGGCCTTCTACCCCGCGGAGGAGTACCATCGGGAGTACTTCCGGCGGAACCCGTCCCAGGCCTACTGCCAGATGGTCATCGAGCCCAAGGTGGCCAAGTTCCGCAAGGAGTTCGTACAACGTCTCGTCGCCTGATGGAGACGAGGCCCCGCTACGCCTCGAACCACCGTCGCAAGGTCTGCGCAATCTCCTCAAGGGCGTCCCCGCCTTCCCGTGCGATTCCTCGGTAGTCCAGAAACCCGTGGATCATGCCATTGTACCGGGTTGACTGGGTCGGCACCCCCGCTTGCCGGAGCCGTTCGGCGAACAGCTCGCCCTCGTCCCGAAGCAGGTCATACTCGGCGGTGATCACCAGCGCCGGCGCCACGTGCGAAAGGTCGGGTGTGCGGAGGGGCGCGACGCGAGGGTCCGGCCCTTGCCGCGGGGAAGTGAGATATTGATTCCACATCCACGGCATGAACGAGGCGTCGAGCCCGAAGCCGGTTCCGTTGGCTGTGTAGGAGGGCGTGTCCGGATTGTACGCCGTGACCGGGCAGATCAGCACTTGTCCGGTGATCGGGGGTCCGCGCCGATCGCGGGCCTGCACCGCGAGAACGGCCGCCATGTTTCCTCCGGCGCTGTCGCCGCCGATGGCGATCCGGTCGGGGCGAAGGTTGAACCGCCGTGCCGTCTCCGGCTCGGTCAGCCACTGGATCGTCGCATAGCCGTCTTCGAGGGCGACCGGAAACTTTTCCTCCGGTGATCGACGATAATCGACACTCGCCACCACGGCTCGGGAACGGGCCGCGAGCTCCCGGCACAGGCTATCGTGGGTCTCCAGGTCACCGAAAACCCACCCTCCGCCGTGGAGATACACGAGAACCGGGCTCGGGGAGGCGGCTCCCTTTGGGAAGTACAGCCGGATTCGCAGCCGACTAGACCCCAGCGCTATCGAATGATCCTCCGCGCGGTCCAGCGCGGGCGGAGGGCCCGCGAGGCGGTCGGTCTCGGCGGACATGGCGCGGACCACTTGCCGCCCTTCGGGAACCGGAAGCAGGGTCAAGTCCGGAAACGCATGAGCCTCGTAGTCAAGGCGTTCCCGCAACCTCGGATGGAGGGGCACGGCCGCCACATCCCGAGGACTGGGATATTTCTGCTGGCGCCGTGGCGCGTAGGATTCCACGACTGCCCCCGACGGCATCCTAATGCCCCTGTCGCTCCCTGCCCCCGACCGTGCAGCGCCTCGCGAGAGTGAACACCGGCGCGGGGGCGGGAGAGGACCTGTGAATTCACCGATCCGGCCTCCCGTGGACCGGCGCGGCCCGGCCTCGTTCCCGCCACCGATCAAGGGGAGCACGGGACAGATCTCCCTCGAGAGCACGATACTCAAGGGAAATCCGTGGGGCGACCCGCACGTCCGGGACCTGGCCTATTACATTCCCCCGTCCGGTCGGACCGAGGGACTTCCGCTGCTCGTACACCTGCCGGGATTCACCGGGGCGGGCTGGATGGAGTTCGAGCGCCGCGGGCTTTACCATGAATCCCTGATCCAGTTACTGGACCGGATGATCCGGTCGGGAGAATGTCCCGAGGCGGTGCTGATCTCCCCGGACTGTCTCACCTCCCTCGGCGGGAGCCAGTACGTCAATTCAACAGCGACCGGCCGCTACGCCGACTACGTGGCCCAAGAGCTGGTTCCGTGGGCGCGGGAGAAATTCCACACCGATCGGACCGGCGTGCTCGGACAGTCTAGCGGAGGGTTCGGAGCCCTCCACCTCGGCATGGAGTTTCCCGAGGTGTTCCACGCGGTCGGCTCGAGCGCCGGCGACGCCGCCTTCGAGTACTGCTACCTCCCGGACTTCCCCCGGGCGTTTCGAGAATTCCGGAAGGCCGGCGGCCCAGAGAAGTGGATGGAACAGCTTTTCGCCGACCCTTCGATCCTGAAGGGACCTAGCGATGCTTCCGGAGCGGCGCTCAACACGCTCGCGATGGCGTCCTGCTACTCTTCGCGGGCGGAACAGGCGGGCAGCTTCGAACTCCCGATCGACCTGCAGTCGGGGGCCCTCCTTCCGGACGTATGGGCTCGATGGCTCGCCTTCGACCCCGTGCTCCGCCTGGCCAACGACCGCGTCCAGACGGCACTCCGCGGCATGCGCTCCGTCCACGTCACCGGCTCCGACGCCGATGAGTGGTCCCTCGACGTGGGCGCCCGGATGTTCGCCGCCGAGGCCCAGCGCGTCGGTGTCCCGGTGCACCACGACGAGTTTCCGGGGACCCACTCCGCACGAAATCCCCGGTTCGCCGCCCTGTATCCCAGAATGGTGAGAGCGCTCGCGGATCCGGCCGCGTAGCATCGCCGCTGAGCCCGGTCAACGCGGCCCGAAGGCTCGGGGGAGTGGAAACTCGGGTGGGGTCCAGACCCGGTACTCGGTGATAGGCCGGAAACCCATCCGTTCGTACATCGTCCGTCCCATCGGAGTCGCCCAGAGGGCACTCGCTCGGAATCCTTGCTTCCGACCCGCCTCGATCGCCGCCCACACGGCTGCGCGGCCGAACCCCCGCCCCCGGGCCTCCGGGACCGTGCCTACGTACACGATGCCGGCGATCCCATGCGAAGCGACGAGCGTCGCCGTGGCGACCGGCTCGCCCCGGTGGTATGCCAAATAAAACGAGAACCCCGGATAGCTAAGCCAGCCCGCATAGACCGGGCCCGATTCCACCTCGTACGCCCTCGAGGCCGTGCGTTCGAACCGCTGGAGCTCCTCGACGGTGTCGACCGCGTGGACTTCGACCCCCTCGGGGGGAGCGGGAGCGTTCACGGGGATAGGGTCCAAGAGCAGCCCGGGGAACCAGCCTTCCTCCCGGAGACCGTGGTCGTGCGCGACGCGCTCCAGACCCGGGGCGGCTTCCGGCAAGGCAAACAGCATCCAGGGCCTCTGGTTCCGCGCAAAGAAGGTCTCAGCCTCTGAGATCGTCCGCTCCGGATCGTCGGCGGGAGCCGTGGCTATGGCTACGTTTCCCATGCTGTCGGTGGCCAGACAATCGACGAGAACGAGGCCGCTCCGCTCGCCGATGACCCCGCCGGGCGTCGTTCGGGCGAAGACGCGATAGCTCTCCACAGAGTTCTCGTGACAACGCCGGCGCAGGGAGTCAAGGTGCGCCTCCTCGGAAGAGAGGGCTGTCGGTGCAGGTTCCATGAGTACGGCGCCGTCGATCCCGCGAACTTAACGTCACGCGGCCGCAGGGGGACCGGGGGAGCCCGTCCCCCGAGGCGACCCCGGGTCGATCCTCGGGCCAGGGCGGGGGTGGCCGGCCCGCTCCCGGGTGGGATCGGCTTATTCGCTCGGACCTTGCCAGAGCCCCAGTACATTTCCTTCGGGATCCCGGAAATACGCGGTGAAGCCCATGGGTCCGATCGACTGCTTACCCTGAACCGTCTTCCCCCCGTTCTTGGCGATCTGCTTCAAGGCTTGGTCGATATCGTCGACCGCGATGGTGATGACAGGGGCCTTGACGGGAGGAGGGGAGCCACGGGCCGCGATCCCTCCATTGATGGCGCCGGGGTCCTTGGGCAGCTGGTCCGCGTCGACGGGAGTCGTCCGGACCATCGTGTAGTTCATCTCCGGCATGGGTTAGATCTCCCACTGGAATGTCTTCTTGTAAAAGGCCCGCGCTCGTTCGACGTTATCGGCCGGCAGCTCAAAGTGGACCACTCTTCCGCTCATGTCTCGGCTCCGGCCCGGAGCAGCGCGAACGTGGCTCAAGTACCTCGTCGGGGGGTCGTGAAACACGGCCTCGAGGAGCAGGAGTCTAGACCGCCTTCGAGAGGACATCGGTCGGGATACCTGTCTGAAGCGCCAGCACATCCCATAGGCGGGCCCCAGCTGCCGCGTCGTAGGACGCGGGAGACGAGGCAACCTCGTGGCGCCGCGCGAAGTATTTTCCGGTGACATTTTCGACCGACGGGTCGGAGGCGAGGAAGATCGAGGTGCGGGCACCCCGGTCCGGGCGGATTCCGAACAGGAACGAGAAGACCCCGATGGCGCTCCCGAAGGCGCCCGGATTATTCTTTCCGAAGCCGGTCGAAACGAATCCGGGATGGAGCGCGTTGACGGTTACGTGCGTACCGTTCAACCGCCGAGCGAACTCGTACGTGAGGAGGAGCACCGCGAGCTTGGACCGGCTGTACGCCCCGAAGCCGGCATAGCGCCCCTCGCCCTGCAGGTTCTCGAAGTTGAGTTGGACGCCCCGGTGAGCGGCGGACGATACATTGACGACCCTGGCAGGCGCGCTCTCCTGCAAGCGGGGGAGAAGGAGCTGTGTGAGCAGGAACGGGGCGACCACGTTGAGGGCCCAGGTACGCTCGATTCCCTCCGCCGTCACGGCACGCTTCGTGAACACGGCGCCCGCGTCGTTCACCAGCACGTGGACCCGCGGATGGATCGCCAGGATCTCCGAAGCCAGGCGCCGGACCTCGGTCTGAAGGAACAGGTCGGCCACGATGCCCCGGACCGGGGTGTTCCCAGCCGCTGCGTTGATCTTTGCCACGGCATCGGAGGTGCGGCCCGGGTCATGGCCCACGGCCACGACGGTAGCACCGGCCCGGGCGAGCTCTCGGGCCGTTACGAGTCCGATACCCGACGTGGCCCCCGTCACGACGCAAACGCGGCCACTCATGGGGCCCCTTCCGTTCATCGGATCCTCCCCACCCCGCTATGCGTACTTCCGGTAGTGTATGGTACGCAGGAAAGCCTGGAACCCGGCCTGTTCGTAGAGATGCTGAGCGGCCGAGTTGGTCTCGTCCGTCGCCACGTACGCGAGCGGAATCTGGCGATTGGTTACCTCACGTAGAAACCGGTCGACCAATCGTTGAGCGACCCCCCAGCCCTCAAACTCCGGCCGGACATGGAGCTCCTCGAGCCGGGCGTACCGGTCGGCTCCCTTGTCGAACCAGGGCTTGCGCCCCTCGAACCAGTAGAGGAAGCCGGCGTGCTTCCCATCCTTTTCCGCAATCAGAAGACCGTCGAGGGGAATCGTCGCGAGTCGTTCCGCATCGGCAAACGGATCCCAGGGGGACTCGCCGACCGGACCATATTGGCGGGCTACCTCGACCAAGTCCTCGATCCGGGCCGGTCGAACGGTGACGCCGGAGTCCGTCGACATCGGGGTGGGAAGCCGTCGCCGGCAGATATGAACTGCGCTACATGCAGGCGCGCAGTTCAGCTCCGTCGGAAGATTAGGTACGTGACGATAATCGACCCGCCGGCGATGAAGGCAAACATGAGCAGGTCCCAGATCGAGATCGCCACGCTGGTGGGGGGGTGCACGGCGGGTGCCAGCGTCGTGAAGGTCACGTCGACCGTGACGTTCGCGCCCGAGACTTCAACCGGTCCGGAGGAGATGGCCGGTTGGTAGGTTCCCACGTTCGGTACCCAGTAGCCGTACGTCCCGACGGCGACGCCGACGAATTCAACCACATCGGTGGGCGAGCCGACCGTCACCGAAACCGTGCTGTTGAGGCTGACCGTCCAGTCCGTGCCCGTCGGAAGGCCGGTTTCGACAAAGCTGACCGTGTAGGTGGGACTGGGCTTGGTGGTCGCGGTCGTCCAACCGAGGTACACTGCGACGTTGGCTCCGTGGATGATTACAGTGCCGCTGGTCACATTCGCCGTGTAACCGGAGACCGGCGCGACCGTCCAGGGAAGCGTTCCGTTCGGCTCGACGAACACAATGGAGGCCCCGGCGAGGCTCTCGGGGCTACCATTCAGTGTGACAGACCACCGGGTACCGCTCGGTAGCCCAGCCTCTACGAAGCTAACGTTGTAGGTGACGCGCACCCACTTGATGATCACGGTGACGTCGCTCCCGGCCACGGTAACATGACCGCCGTACGAGTCGGTGTGGTAACCCGGAATCGGCGCGACGGTGTATGGGTACGTTCCGTTGACCGCCGAGAAATCAAGAAAGACATAGAAGGCCGAGTGGGTAACGCCGTTGAAGGTGACCGACCAGGTCACGCCGTCGGCGAGGCCCATCTCCTCGAAATCCACGGAGTACACCGGTCCGAACGTCGCGTTTTCAGTGATGGGTGCGTTCATCGTGATCGTCGGTGTGGCGCTCGTGCCCGAGTAGTTGCCGGTGCCGGATCCGCTCCAGTTGAAGAACCCGTACCCGGCCGAAGGAACGGCGGACAGGCCGACAGAAGCGCCCGCGGGGTACCACCCCGAGCCCGGTGTCACGCTGCCTTCCCCCGGGGGGAACACGATCGTGGTCAGGAAATATTGCGTCGAGTACGGCACCGCGACGACGACGTCGGCCCCGTTCACCACCACGCTTCCGCTCGAGGTCACCGTAAGGAACTGAACCCCCGGCGAGCCGGAAAGCACGGCCGGGTTGGTGTACGGATAGGTGCCATTGAGGACAGAGAAGCTGATCGAAGAGGTCGCCCTGCTCGAGTTGTTGCCGTCAAGGTTCACCCACCAGGTCGTTCCCGCGGGGAGACCTGTTTCATTGAAGAAAATGGTGTACCTCGACGGGACGGTCACCGGCGTGAAGGTGATGTGGACGGTGACGCCATTCGGGCAGTTGGGGACGGTTACGTTGCCCGCCGAAGGGGCCGCCGTGTAGCCAGCGACTGGGATAACCGCGAAGCCGTAGGTTCCGGGAATCTCGGAAAAGTTGATCTCCGAACCATTGCTCGCCTCGATCGAACCGCGCAGGTTCACACTCCAGTTGGTTCCGAGGGCCAGCCCGGTTTCAATGAAGTGCACCGGCTTGTCCCATGCAGGGCTGAGACCAGAGGCGCCGGGTCCCGTGGACGCAGCCGGCGCATCGGCGACGGCGAGGACCACGACCGCCGTAGGCAGGACCAACATGAGTGCCGCCATCGCTACCACGATGAGCGCTCGACTGCGCAAGGCCGAGCCCGGTCGCTGCTCCTTCCGCGCCGTTGCGCTCACGTCCCTCTCTCTCCGTGCGCGTCACGCCGCTCGCAGCCCTGCCCTCGCGACGTTCGATTGGTGTCGCGGGTCGGTCGGCCCTTCCGTCCCTCGGGTAAGGGGCGGGAGGACCTGCTTTCCCGGACAGGTCCGCGGCGTGTTGACGCCTAGTTACCCGTTCGGCTTTCGGACAGATAACGACCCCGTCTGTGTTGTTTGACGAACCTCGCCGGAGTAACGGGAAACCCTTCACCCGGGCATCGGGGGTACCGGGAGATGACGCGTGTATCATTGCGCGGGGGCTCGAAGACAAGACCCTTATGTCAAGACGAGTAGCCGCTGATCGATTCCATGCGGAGTCGGGTTCAGCGGATCTTCGAGCGGCTCTCTCCCGCCGCCGACGTCCTGATCCTCGCGAATTCGGAAGGTCCGCACATCGACACGAGTTTCTTCTATCTCTTCGAGGCGCCGAGCGGTTCGTTTGAGGGCTCGGCGATCGTCGCTCGTCCGGACGGGTCCATTACGGTGCTCACCTCGCCGCTGGAGGCCGAAACCGCCCTCCAGGCCTCCAAGGATGACCGTTCCGTCGAGATCGAGGTCTGCGCCCGGATGGACGACCAAGCTGACGCTCTCCGGCGGCTCGTCGATGCAAAAGCTCGGGTTGCGTTGGATTATCGAGAGCTTACGCACGAAGGGTTCGAGGAGCTCCAGGCGCTCCTGCCGGAGGCCCGGTGGATCGACGCCACCGACGCGATACAGCGGACCCGGAGGGTCAAGGACGCCTCGGAGATCGCGCGGATCGAAAAAGCCGGCGCGATCGTTTCGACGGTCGCCGGTCAGGTTCCCTCGCTCCTGCGGCGTGGCATGACGGAGTTGCAACTCGCGGGCGAGATCGAGTATCGGATGACCCAACAGGGTGCGGCAGGACGAAGCTTCGATACGATTGTGGGATTCGGTTCCCACTCGGCGGAACCCCACTTCTCTCCCGGCGGAGCGCGCCTCGGACGCGGTCAGTCGGTGGTCTGCGATTTCGGGGCGCTCTACCAGCGGTACATCAGCGACCTGACCCGTCCGTTCCATTTCGGCCCGGCCGACCCCGAGATGGTGAAGGTGCACGCCAAGGTGTTGGAGGCCCAGCAGGCGGCCCTGGCCCTGTTGCAACCCGGTGTCCGTGCGTGCGACCTCCACCTGGCCGCGCAGGAGGTCATCGACCGGAGCCCGTGGAAGGGGCTCTTTACTCACCGGCTGGGTCACTCCATCGGCTTGGCGGTACATGATGGGTTCAGCCTCAACCGGGAGACCACCGACCGGCTCGAAGCGGGCGAGACCGTGACGGTCGAACCGGGAATCTACATCCCCGGAAAGGGCGGGGTACGGATCGAGGATGACGTCGTCGTGACCGATCGCGGCTTTCGATTCCTCACGACCGCATCCCGAGAATACTTGGGCCCGGACGCGTGACGCGGCTGAGCTCGCCGGGGCATCGCTCCGGCTCGCCGGGCGGTTAAATAGGGGGCCCCGCTCGGCGCGCTCGGAGTTGCGGCGATGGCGATCGAGGACGAGGTCGGCCCCCAGGCGGTCAAGGTCTACAAGGCGATGAAGGATATGGGCTTCCTGACCGAGGACAAAATGGGGACCGCCGAGCGGATCACCATGGCAGCCAAACTACCGAAGAACATGGTCATGAACGCGTTGCAGGAGCTCCAGACCAAGGGCTTCGCCCGGCGCAAGGTCCGCGAAAAGGCCGCCGGATATTACCTCGTCCGGTAGGGTTCCTTACCGGTCGCCGGCGGCCGGCCGGGGGCCGAGCAGCCGTTCGAGGAGGCGGCTCGTCGACCGAAGGGTGACTTCGGTCACGGCGCTGATCCGTGCCACCTGGGCGCGGGATCGCCGCTCGCCGTTCCGTTCCGCTGCGATGTAGATCAGCGCGGCCACGAGGCCGTGAGCTGAGAGTCCCGACACTTCAGGGCTCGTCTCCGCCTCGTTAAGCATGGACTCCACCGACGATCGGATCTGCGGGGACAGCGCAAGTT
>Ga0187817_10000241_pt1 | contig 21851 bp, 20 predicted proteins | sample NC_wetland_sal_i_17_FD_132431 | JGI IMG/M metagenome (GOLD analysis project Ga0187817, IMG submission 132431) | Wetland sediment microbial communities from Neuse River Estuary, North Carolina, USA - SO4_2 | ecosystem: Environmental > Aquatic > Freshwater > Wetlands > Sediment | place: USA... | reverse complement strand
TCGTCGTGATAATACCCGGCCATCGGTTACCTCGCGTCTTCCGAGTTTCCCACGATCGGCCGCAGGGCTGGGAATCGCCGGGGGCCTCGCCTGGCTCACTTCTCAGCGAGAATAGATCCTGGTGCAATTACAGTTGCGCACTCGGGCGTGCGGATTCTGCACGCTACTGGCCATCGTCGCCGCATGCTCGGCGCCAGATGCAGCTAGGCCTGCACTTCCGCTTCTTAGCGCATGCGGGCTTCCTTAATTTCGACCCTTGCGTTGTGTGTCCGCACCGAGCTGGCCGGCCGCCCGAAGCGACCTAGCGATGTAGACGATCTACCGCCTTGGGTGTAGAATATCTACATGCTCAAACGCGAACCTTACCGCAACCGCATCGAGCTCTTACAAGGCACCCTCGACCTGCTCATCCTGCAAACCCTCCAATGGGGGCCGCAGCACGGCTACGCCATCAGCCAGGCGATTCGCGCCAATTCGGGGGACACGCTGTATGTCGACACCGGCTCTCTTTACCCCGCGCTGCACCGCCTGGAGCGCAAAGGATGGATCGCTGCGAAATGGGAGGTCTCCGAACACCGACAGCGCACCAAGTCGTATCGCCTTACCGCCACCGGAAAGAAGCAGTTGCTGACTGAGCATTCCCGCTGGTTCCGCATGGTCGAAGCCATGGCCCGGGCGCTGAACCCAAGGAGAAAACAAGCATGAGCCGCCGCGACGACGATCTGGACGAAGAAATCCGGCAGCACCTGCGCATGGCCGCTGAAGATCGCGGAGAAGAAGCCGCGCGGCGCGAGTTCGGAAATATCCAGCTAATCAAGGAGGTGACGCGCGACATGTGGGGGTGGCGCATGCTCGAAAGGTTCCTGCAGGACCTGCGCTACGCTTTTCGCGGCATGCGCCGCAACCCTGCGTTCACGTTGACCGCCGTGCTTTCGCTCGCCCTCGGCATCGGCGCGAATACGGCAATTTTTAGCCTCATCGATGCCTTGTTGCTGCGCTCTCTTCCCGTGCATGATCCGCGAAGCCTGGTCGAGCTGATTGTCTATCAGAACGGCGAACCCATCGACAGTTTTTCTTACCCCGTGGTTCGCGCGCTGGCCGAACAGAAGCAAATCTTCTCCGCGCTCGCCGGGTTCAGCGGCGCGAAATTCAACATCGGCACTGGCGAATCCATCGAGCGTACCTCAGGCGCCTGGGTCAGCGGCGAATTTTATCAGACGCTCGGTCTCCAGCCGCTCATCGGCCGCCTGGTTGCTCCGCAAGACGATCAACCGGGCGCCGCACCCGTCGCCGTGATCTCCGACGATTATTGGGAGGCAAAATTCGCGCGCGATCCTCAGGTGATCGGCCGGGCCATTCTGATCGAAAACGTTGCAGTGACCATCGTCGGCGTTAGCCCGCCGGGATTTTCCGGCGCGAATGTCGGAGAAGTCGCAGAGATCACGGTTCCCCTCTCCGCGAACACACAACTTTTCTCCGAAATGACCGGCCGCCTGAGCACCGGATCGGAGTGGCTGCGAATTCTAGCGCGCCCCCAGCCGGGCATTTCGCTGGCGCAGGTGAGGGCGAGTCTGCGAGTGGTCTGGCCTCGGCTGAGAAATGTAGCCGTGGATCCGCGCATGCCGCCGCAGAGGCGCCAAGTCCTCCTCACCTCGGCCCTCGACGCGATTCCCGGCTCGACCGGTTGGACTTACCTTCGCACTCAGTTCCGCCGCCCGCTATTGATCCTGATGGCGCTTGTCGGCATGGTGCTGCTGATCGCCTGCGCTAATATCGCCAATCTACTGCTTGCCCGCGGTGAAGCCCGCCAGCGTGAGATCGCGATCCGCCTCGCCATCGGGGCCAGCCGGCCGCGTTTGATTCGTCAACTGCTCACCGAAAGTGTCTTGCTATCCTCCACTGGAGCATCCGTCGCGATCGCGTTCGCATGGGCCGCCAGCCGCGTGCTGGTCCATTTGCTTTCCACTTGGCGCGGTGCAATTATTCTCGACCTGATGCCCGACTGGCAAGTGTTCGGCTTCACTGCCGCGCTTGCTCTCGGCACCGGAATTCTTTTCGGAATCGCTCCGGCCCTACGCACAACCGCCGCGCATCCCAGCTCGCGCACGCGCCTTCATTCGTTCCTGGTTGCCGCGCAAGTCGCGGTGTCTTTCGTCCTGCTCATCGGCGCCGGCCTGTTCGTCCGCACGTTTGAAAATCTCGATCGCATCGACCCCGGCTTTCGCCATGAAGGCGTCCTGCTGGTGCAGGGTGACCTGCACCGTGCCATCAATCCCGCCCGCGTGCCCGTTTACCGCGATACATTGCAACAAATCGAGCAGCTCCCCGGCGTCGTTTCGGCGACCCTTGCTGGCAATATTCCGCTCAGCAACGCATGGTTCACGGTACCCGCCGGCGTTAATGGCCGGACTCCATCCGGCGAATCCGTGCACGTCTACACCATTGCGCCGCATTTCTTCGAGACGATGCGCACGCCGCTTCTTGCCGGCCGTGACTTCACCGATCGCGACGACACGAACTCCGTCGACGTCGGCATAGTCAATCAGGCATTCGTCCGGTGCTATTTCCCTGACGGCCATCCTCTCGGCCAGCGAGTTTCGCTCGACCGTGTCGCCGATTCCGGCGTGCAGATCGTCGGAGTAGCGGGGGATGCGATCTCACAGAGCCTACGCGAGCCTCCCCCGCCCACCGTATACCTCCCGCTCTACCAGCGCCAGACTGAATTTCCGACCTTCGTCGTCCGCGCCTCCGGCTCCCTCTCCCGAGTCGCGTCCAAGTTGCGCCACGCACTACAGCCCCAAATTCCCGCCGCCATCCAGATCCACACGCTCAGCGCGCACCTGGAGGCCGAGCTGGTTCAGGAGCGATTGTTGGCCGCGCTCGCCGCCGCCTTCGGAGTGCTGGCGTTGATTCTGGCCGCCATCGGACTCTACGGGCTCCTTGCTTACACCGTCGCGCGCCGCACCGCCGAGCTCGGCATTCGCATGGCGCTCGGGGCAGACCGCGCCCGGCTCATCTGGATGATAGTCAAAAGGGCGTTGTGGCTGCTCTTGTGTGGGATGCTCGCCGGCATTCCCGTTGCGCTCGCGGCCTCGCGCTCCATCAATTCGATGCTGTTTGGCCTGACCGCCACCGACCCGGCGACGATTGTTCTCGCCGCCGCACTGCTCGCCGCCGCCGCACTGCTGGCCGCCTATATCCCGGCGCGCCGCGCGTCCCGCATCGATCCCCTATCGGCTCTTCGCTGTGAGTAACGTTTTTAATCGGCCGGTGCTGTTGATTTTCGGCAAGTCCGTCGTCAACTCCTCGGTCACTGGCGATATCTTCGAAGGGATTGCAGATGGCCGGTCCGCATTCACCCCGGTGCACGGCTACCGCGAGACAGCAAGAGACGGGCTTTCGGTTGAACTCGGCGGTCCCTGGATTTCTACCGCGATTTTTGAAAAGCGCACGGAATTGATCATCTGGCAACACTACTGCCGTCTCCCGAGGTGGCCATCCGTCCCGGCGAGCGCCTTCACTTACCGCTCGTCATTCACAATGGAAACGCAGAACAGCTCCAGGTAGCGCTTTCTGCAACGCCTCCAGGCGGCTGGAGCGTAGCGGCCGGACAAGCCATCTACCCCGTAGAGGCGCATGAAACCTCCCAGGTCGAGACGGTTCTGACGTCTCCTTCCAACGCCGATCCGGCTTGGCAGACCGTAGTTTGTAAGGCCGAATCCGCCGGCAATCCTGTGGGCGCGATCACCATGCGCGTCCACCTTGCCGGCGGCGGGTTGCCGCAATAGCCGCAGATTGCGAAATGATGGCGAAATCGGGTAGCTTGAAGTCGGAGGAATGGCCGAGTGGTCGAAGGCGGCGGTCTTGAAAACCGTTAGCGGGGTAACTCGCTCGGGGGTTCGAATCCCTCTTCCTCCGCCAGATCAATAAGTTAGCGCCAGTTTTCAGCTGCCCCGAGACTCCTTGGACAAGCCCCAGAAACGTCGTTTGCAAACATTTTGCAAACATGGACCTTTCGTTGAGGGCTCGCCTGCTGTCCGCCTTTCCGAAGAAAATCACGCTTGATGAGGGGATCGTCTCGCATGGCTGCAGTTGCAAGGGAGGTATTGTCCTGTATTGCGCGAGAATCTGGCGGTTCGACTGGTAACTTGGACTCGAACCCAAAAGGGCGTTCATCCACCGGCGCGAAAGGAGGATAACCGCAACGCGCGCTGGTGTGCGTCTCTCGACCAGAGGTTGCTGTCCGCCGATCTGACGGACCCTTCGAAGCGGTCCGAAGAGTCCGGCTGTGGTCAATTGACCGCAGCTCGGCACATCTGGACACCTAGAAATGGGAAATTTCTGCTACGGTCTTCGCGTCCAGCCGGGGGAGGATTTTCACCAGCAAATCCACGGCACGGTCAAGATCGCCACGCTCAATCATACTGTTGTGGCTGTGCAGATACCGTGCGGCCACGGCAAAATTAACGGCCGGCTTGCCCGCTTCAAAACGCTGGAGTTCCGCCGAATCCTCCGCGCCACCCGTAGTGACCTCGCTTTGCACGGAAATGTTGTTCTCCTCCGCCACGCGTACGATAAAGTCACGCAGCTTTAGGTTTACGAGCATCGCAGCATCGGCCAGGTAGATCACCGGACCAGCGCCAAGCTTCTCCTGGGCCCAGTCGGCTCGCCCACCCGGGTGGTCCGCAGCAATGCCGGCTTCGAGAGAGATGCCGAGGTCGGGCTTTACAGCCTGGACAGCAGTATGGGCACCTCTCAGGCCTACTTCTTCCTGGACGGTGCCCACGAAATAGATCGTATTCGGCATCGGGATGCCCTGTTCCTTCAACCGCCGCAGCGTCTCGATCAACATCACACAGCCGACCCGGTCATCCATCGCCTTCCCGATGTAACGGCCGCTCGCGACCGCGGCGAACGAACTTGCGGGAACGATGGCGTTGCCTGCTCGGATGCCCAGCGCTTCGGCCTCTTCCTTAGTCCGGGCGCCTACGTCCAAAAAGACGTCGTCGCGCGGGGTGACGCGATCACGATCTGGACCAGGGGTGATATGGACGCTCCGCAGGCCACTGAGCGCCGTCACAGGACCTTTCGCCGTCAGGATCGTCCAGCGCTGGTCCGGCAATGCCTGGTCGAGCCACCCACCTAAAAGCTGAAACTTGACCATGCCCTCAGGCGTAATGTAGCGCACCATGGCACCCACCTCGTCCATGTGCGCCGCGAGCATGATGCGTGGCCCGTCGGAAGAACCCGCGAGCACTCCGATCACGGAACCGAGGCCGTCGGTCGAAACCTTGAGACCCGCGGCACGAAGCTCACGCGCCAGAATCTCCCGCACCGGCCCCTCAAATCCCGACGGTCCAGGGGCGTTCGAGAGGTCCTGGAGCAACCGCGCCACTCGGTCACCGGGCTGTACCTGCCCTGGGATCACGTTACTGATCAGGAGCGTGAAGCAGAGAAACATGAGCGGAACTCGTACGCGCACAGTTCACCTTTCAGCCAAATCATTCGCACCCACGTGGCAAAGTTGGCAGCGGCTTGGCACGGAGGCCATCGGGTCGAAGCGAGAACTGGCCACCGCAGGGACCGCCGAATAGCCAGAGAACTTCCATTATGGACTCCAGCCCGGTTCCTTCCAAGTCCGAATCGAGTCCACAATCGCGGCTTGCGGGCGGTCTCGAGTTAGTGGTCTTACGATCGATGAGTCCAGCAGTGAGTTGGCGCGTCCGGCCCTCCACGTTGAATTTCAACCTTGCTTACTTGGATTCCCGGCGCCGGTTATGACGTCCCGGTGATCTTTACTCCACGCCAAGCAGCCCGGGCAGATCGGCCAACGACCTCACTTCGCGATCGGGTTTGCCCGGCAGACGCTCGGGCTGCTGGCCGTAGCGATTGCACCAAACGACACGCATGCCGAACGCCGAGGCGGCGTAGGCATCCCAGCTATTGGACGATTGAAATGAGATCGCCTCGCGCTCGACTCCAAGGCGGTCGACGGCAAGTTGATAGACGCTTGTATGCGGCTTATAGACGCCCACCTCTTCAACCGAGAGCACGATATCAAGCAGATGTCCGATCCCCGCATTGACTATGGCGCTTTGGAGCATATCGGGCGTGCCATTCGAGAGGACGGCCGTCTTGAGCCCCGCCGTCTTCAAGCGTTGGAGCGTTTCTGGCACCTCCGGGAACGCGTCAAGCGTGAGATACAGATTCATCAGCCGCTCGCGAAGAGCGCTGCCGGTCAGTCCAAGTGTCGCCATCGCGAAGTCCAGGGCGTCACCAGTGACCCGCCAAAAATCGGCGTGCCTACCTTGGAGCGCACGGAGCCAACTGTACTGAAGTTGTTTCTCACGCCATAATGCGTTCAGTCCGGCCAGACTGTTTCCAAGCACATCGCCACAGCGCGCCGCGGCCGAAGCATAGTCGAACAGTGTACCGTATGCGTCGAATACACAGGCCCGTATGCCTTCGAGAGGCGTGGCGTTCATGGATTGGTTCCTGTCTAGCGGAGCGCTAAAAGTGTAGTCTATCGATTATTGCGACGTCGTGACGGCGAAGAATCTCACGGGAAATAGGCCGCAAGCCAGCCAGACTCGTGCAACGTCCGCTTATGGCCTTGGCTGGATCGTTCAGTCAATCGCGGCCCTCGGGAATGGCACTACAATGGTCCAGACATGGCCGCGGGTGACCCTCAAAGAGTATGGTTTCCAGAGATGATCGAACGGCTGCGCTCCCAATGGCATCAGGATATGTCCTTCGACGCAATCGTCAATCTGCGCGACGAACCGGATGAGATCTTCAACGAATTCGGTCCTAGCGTCACCTCAACACTCCAGTCTTCAAGTGCCCAAAGTGCGGGTACGTTGGCGAAGGCGCAGCGCCGCACGTCAAACCGTCAACATGGATTCGTAAACGCTACGGCGTTACTCGCGGGTAATCGGCCAGCGGCATCTTCGCCACACTCCGGAAGCGCCGTTTCGCGTTCTCAACGTCCGGATAGCCTAGGGTCCACTCCGGACTAGAGGGGCTTATCAAAGACGGGGGTGTGGTCCCCAGGTCAGTTTTGCTCTTCGACACTCGATTTGTTTCGAGTGCACGAAAAAATGGAGGACCTGTCCGGCCTTCGATCTGCTGAGCGTCGGACAGAACGAACGCGTCGCAAGATATCTGGTTGCGTCTTCTGAGAGCATGTTGGCGTCTGCCGGCGACGTGCACGCAGAGACTTCCGAGGGCTGTTGGCATCTTTGGCGAGTGGATTGGCGTCTTTTGCCAGTGCATTTGAAGGCAAGGGCCGGTAGACTGAAATAGTGAAGGGCGATCCTGCCAGCTCCGAACTGACAACCGCATATCCGCTGACTGGAGTATTGATTGATCTTGGCTGGGACGTCCTTGGCGAATGGACTGGGCGGGGACTGTAGCATGACGAATCGCTTCCGGATACACGGTACGCTCGGCAGGCGCCTGCAGGAACTGGGCGTTTCTCCCGTTTCCGTTCTACGCCGGGCGGGCCTGCCGATGGGGTTGTTTGACCAAAGCAAGATTCTGGTCACGACAGAAGAGATGTTCGCCTTGTACAATGCCGTCCGCGAGATCACCGACGATCCCGGCATTGGGCTGAAACTTGGGAGCGAGGAGCGGCCCGAGCGCTACAGCCCAGTCGCCATCGCCGCCCTCTACAGTCGTTCGTTTGGCGACGCCCTGAAACGGATCGCGCGCTACAAGCGGCTCGTATCTCCCCAGGAGATTCGAATCACGGAGGGCAAAGAATGCGCAGTTGAATTCGTGTGGCTACTGGCGGAAACGACAGAGGCGCCGACATGGATCGATATGTGTTTTGCCTGGACGGTTACGATCGGCCGGCGTGGGACAGGGTGCAGCATCAACCCGTTGCGCGTGGAGTTGAGGCGCCCAGAAGCGCAACGGCGGCTTTACGAGCATCATTTTGGATGCCCCGTGAAGTTCGGCGCGCGACGCAACAAGCTGTTCTTCCGCGCGGAGGACGTCAGTCAGCCGTTCGTTACGCACAATCCTGAACTGCTTGAACTCGTAGCCCCGCAACTGGAAGCGGAATTGAAGCAGCAACTGGCTGGCGGCTCCTTGAAGGAGCACGCGAAGGGAATTCTGAAGAGGCTCCTGGCCGGGGAGAAGCCGCGATTGGAGGACGTCGCTGTGGAGATGAGGGTCAGCGCCCGGACGCTGCAGAGGCGCCTGCTTGAAGAGGGGATGACGTTTCACAATCTCGTGGAGGAGGCGCGGCGGGAAATGGCACAGCATTACCTTCGCCAGCCCTCGCTCGAGTTGAACGAGACGGCTTATTTGCTGGGATACGAAGACCCGAACTCCTTCATTCGCGCATTTCACAGGTGGGAGGGTGCCTCCCCTGGCGAGTGGCGATCCAGCCACCTATCAACCATTCATTGACGCGGGAGGCGTCGGCGGCAAACAGACTGTCCGCAGCGGACTCAAGAGGATTAGTGTGCCTCGCGATGTCAGGCGGTCTCAACCGAGAGGAAGGTAGCTATGCAAAAACGCAAACTCGGAAGAAGCAATCTGGAAGTCTCGGCGGTCGGTCTGGGCGCGATGGGGTTCAGCCACGGATACGGGCCGGGACCGAGCGACTACGAGGCGATCGACCTGATGCGCACGGCGTTCGACTTGGGTTGCACGTTTTTCGACACCGCGGAAGGTTACGGCGCGGGTGAGAATGAGCGGCTGGTCGGCCGGGCGCTGGCACCGATCCGCAACCAAGTTGTGATCGCCACGAAGTTCCGTATCGCCGGCCCGCTGTCGCGCGGCGAGATCGGCAGTCAGATCCGGGCGCACCTGGATGCGTCCCTGGACCGGCTCGGCACAGATCATGTGGAGCTGTACTACCAGCACCGGGTGCCGGATTCCATCCCCGTGGAAGACGTCGCCGCCGTCATGGGCGAACTGATCGCTGAAGGCAAGATTCTGGGCTGGGGTCAGTCTCAGGCGACGGAGCAGCAGATCCGTCGCGCGCACGCCGTCACGCCACTGACAGCCATTCAGAGTGAGTACTCGATGATGGAGCGCATGTTCGAGAGAGACGTAATCCCCGCATGCGCAGAACTCGAGATCGGGTTCGTGCCGTTCAGTCCGCTCGCCAGCGGATTCCTATCCGGGAAGGTCACGGTGAACGACACGTATACCGGCGACGACGTCCGGCGCGTTATCACCCGGTTCGACAAAGACAACATCCGCGCGAACCAGCCCCTGCTGGACATGCTTGCCGCGTTCGCGAAGGAGAAGGGCGCCACTCCGGCGCAGATCTCCCTCGCCTGGATGCTGCACAAGAAGGATTTCATCGTGCCGATTCCGGGAATGCGCAAGCTCGAGCGGATCGTGGAGAACCTCGGCGCTGCTAACGTCGACTTGACCGAGGGGGAGTTCGAGCAGATCGAGGCGGAGTTGGCGAAGATCGAGATCCACGGCAACCGCACCGACGAGGACATCGCCAAGTTGCGCTATCTCGATTGATCTGCCTTTCTTCAAGCGGGCGCCTCTGCAGTATCCTGGCGCTGACCCTCAGGCACTTGTTGGCGTGTTTCGCGAGCGTATTGGCGTGTTCCGCCAGTGACGAATGGGCGATTTCATCCGCATACTGAGAGTGTGAAGTGCGGATCGCCAGCGAACGGCGGAACTTTTGGGATCACGACACACACAGGACTCAAATGAAACTAACTGAAGCAACCTCCGGCAACAGCCAACCGGAACAAAAGCCATTCAGTCGGCGCGGTTTCTTTAAAGCCGGCTCTACATTCGGCGCGGCCGTGTGCGCGCAGGCGGTCCTGGAGAGCGCCAACGCGGCCCCTCAACAACCCGGACGCTATCTCATTTCCCAGCGCCGCACGCTGGGCGCCGGGAGCGCCGTCATGGAAGTATCCGCTCTCGGCTTTGGCTGCATGGGCTTGAACTACCATCGCGGCATTCATCCTGGCCGGGAGGCGATGATTAAGCTGGTCCGCCAGGCAGTGGAGCGGGGCGTCACACACTTCGACACTGGCGAAGCGTATGGCCCGCTCACCAATGAAGAACTCGTGGGCGAGGCGCTTGCTCCCTTGCGCAAAGAAGTGCTGATCTGCACCAAGTTCGGTCACGAAACTGGAGCGCCAAACGGCATCAACAGCCGCCCCGAACGCATTCGTCAGGTGGCCGAGGGCTCTCTCAAACGCCTCAGGATCGAAGTCATCGATCTGTTTTATCAGCACCGCCTCGATCCGAATGTCCCCATCGAAGACGTCGCCGGAACCGTGCGAGACCTGATCAAAGAAGGCAAAGTGAAGCGCCTCGGGCTTTGTGAAGTTGGTCCGGATACCATTCGGCACGCGCATGCCGTGCAGCCGCTCACCGCGATCCAAAGCGAATATCACCTGATGTGGCGGGAGCCCGAGGAAAAAGTGCTGCCGGTATGTGAGGAGCTTCGAATCGGCTTTGTACCCTACAGTCCGGTGAACCGCGGCTTCCTGGGAGGCGCCCTCAACGAATACACCCGGTTCGACTCTGGCAACGACAATCGCAACATTCTGCCCCGCTTTACGCCTGCGGCTATGCGAGCCAATCTGGCGATCGTGGAAGTGCTGAATCGCTTCGGCCGGCCAAGAGGTGCGACATCCGCACAAGTTGCGTTGGCCTGGCTTCTTGCCAAAAAACCGTGGATCGTACCCATCCCCGGCACTACCAAATTGGCCCACCTGGAGGAGAATTTGAGAACTCCGGACTTCACCTTCACAGCGGACGAGATACGCGAACTCGAGGACTCCGTTTCAAAGATAAGCATCGTGGGCGATCGCTATCCGCCGGAGGAGCAAAGCCGGATCTCGCGCTGACGGTCATGCAACCGACCGGGTACCGGGACAAGGAATCATGACAAGGACGAGAGCCCTGAAACTGTTCGCCGCGGCAGCCGTATGCTTGTCGGTCTTCGCTCAGGTCAGCATCACGCGGAGTGGCTCGCAGCCCTCCCGTCAGGGATCATCCGAGAATTTCACCGGAGCAGTGCGCTTCTATTCTCTTTTCGATGCGCAGGATGGGGCACGCGCATCGGGCGGCCGCGTCACGTTCCAACCCGGCGCCCGGTCCGCATGGCACACACACCCTCTGGGGCAGATCCTGATCGTCACATCAGGCACCGGATGGGTTCAGGAATGGGGCGGCCCCAAACAGGAGATCCGCGAAGGGGATGTCGTCCGAATTCCGCCGGGCCGCAAGCACTGGCATGGTGCAACCGCGACAACCACCATGACGCACATCTCCATTCAGGAACAGCTCGACGGTAAAGTCGTCGACTGGCTAGAGAAGGTCAGCGACGAGCAATATCGCAAGTAATTTCGGGCCGAGGACATACATGAGCATTTGGACAGAAGACGATTTGCGTAAGATTGCAGGCACCGATGACCTGCACATCTCCCCGTTCCGGGAAGACGGCATCACCTATGGCACACCTACGTGGATCTGGTCCGTCGTAGTCGACGGCGCTTTCTACGTGCGCGCGTACAACGGACGAAACTCGCGCTGGTACCAGGCGGCTCTTCGCCAGAGAGCAGGACGCATCACTGCTGCCGGGATGGCGAAGGAAGTCACGTTCGAGCCTGAGGACGGGCCAATCCACGATCTCATCGACGAGGCATACCGGGAGAAGTATCGCAACAGCCCTTACCTCAGCCCGATGATCAGCACGCGTGCCCGTGCGGCGACGGTCAAGATAATGCCGCGCAAGACGAATACATGAGGAAGCGTAACGCGAGACTCGTTTATGAACATATCTTTTGAGAACAAAGTTGCACTCATCACAGGCGCCGGATCTGGGCTCGGCCTTGCGGCCGCGAAGGCTTTTGCTGAATCAGGCGCTTCAGTGACATTGGCGGACTGGAATGAGGAGTCCGTACGTTCTGCAGCCGGGGAACTGACCGCCAAAGGCCACAAAGCACTGGCTATCCGTTGCGATGTAGCCGATGACGCCCAGGTGGAAGCCATGGTCAACGAGACTGTCGCCACTTTCGGGCGGCTGGATGCCGCCTACAACAACGCCGGCGTTCAGAATCTCCTCGCGGAGACCGCCGATACGACCCGGGAAGACTACGACCGGGTGATGGCGATCAATCTCCGCGGTGTATGGAGTTGCATGAAGTTCGAGCTGCGACAGATGCGTACGCAAGGCGGCGGCGCCATCGTGAATTGTTCCTCACTTGGAGGGCTGGTGGGAGGTGCGGAGCGCGGAATCTATCACGCCGCCAAGCACGGGGTCATTGGGTTCACCAAGAGCGCCGCCCTCGAATATGCGGCTCGCGGCATACGGATCAACGCCGTATGTCCGGGCCTTATCTGGACGCCGATGGCCGACCAAATGGTCGCAGCCGGTCAGGGTGAAGCGCTCAAGGCAATGGAGAAGAGCGTTCCCATGGGACGGGTAGGCCGCCCCGAGGAAATTGCGGTTTCTGTTCTGTGGCTTTGTAGTGATGCTGCAAGCTACGTGACAGGTCAGTCAATCTCGGTGGACGGCGGCTTCATTATGCGCTAAGGAAGACGAGGAAACCATGCGAGGAGCTGTTCTCTACGGACCGGGTGATGTGCGCTTCGAAGAGCGCCGCACGCCGGTGATCATCGCACCGACCGATGTGATTGTAAGGACGTCGGCCACCTGCGTGTGTGGGTCGGATCTTTGGCCCTATCGCGGTATCAGCCCGGTTACTCAGCCGACTCCAATGGGGCATGAATACTGCGGGATTGTCGAAGAGGTCGGCAGTGCAGTGAAAACGATCAGGCCGGGTCAGTTCGTGATCGGTTCGTTTTTTGCCTCCGACAACACCTGTCCGCACTGCAAGGCCGGATACCAGACGTCCTGCCAGCACAAAGAGTTTATCGGTGATGCGCAGGCGCCGCTGGTGCGGGTCCCACTCGCCGACGGCACTCTTGTGGCTACCCCGGAGGTTCCCTCCGATGAACTCGTCCCCAGCCTGCTCACGCTCTCGGATGTCATGGGCACCGGCTGGTTTGCGGCCGAAGCGGCAAATGTGAAGCCAGGAATGACGGTCGCGGTTGTTGGCGACGGTGCGGTGGGTCTGCTCGGTGTGCTTTCGGCCCGGCAGATGGGCGCCTCGCGAATCCTCGCCATGAGCCGTCATGATTCGCGGCAGAAGCTTGCACGCGAGTTCGGCGCAACCGACATCGTGACCGAGCGCGGCGATGAGGGCGTGGCGCGCATCAAGGAACTGACCAAGGGGATCGGCGCTGACGCGGTGCTCGAGTGCGTCGGCACGCAGGAGTCAATGATGCAGGCGATCCGTTGCACTCGCCCTGGCGGCTCGGTGGGCTACGTTGGCGTCCCGCACGGGGTCGAAATCGATGGAGAGAAGCTGTTTTTCACCCACGTCCACCTGCACGGGGGGCCCGCTCCGGTGCGCCGGTTTCTGCCCGAGCTGATCGGTCTCGTGCTGAGCGGAACGATCAACCCCGGCAAAGTCTTTGACCTGACCTTGCCGCTCGAGCAGGTGGCGGAAGGCTACCGCGCGATGGACGAGCGCCGCGCGATCAAGGCACTGCTGCGGCCTTGAAGTGCCCGGCACAAACTATCAGCGGCAAACCAAAGGAGCGCAGATATGGAGATCAAACGAACTGGCACACAGCCTTCAGGCAAGGGGCCCTCGGACTGGTTCAGGGGCACGGTACGCATCGACCCTCTGTTTCAGGCGCCGGATCCGGCGCTGGTTTCCGGCGCGAGCGTCACTTTTGAGCCCGGTGCGCGGACCGCGTGGCACACCCACCCGCTTGGGCAAACCCTCATCGTGACGGCTGGGTGCGGCTGGGCTCAGCGTCACGGCGGACCAGTGGAGGACATCCGGCCAGGCGATGTGGTGTGGTTCGCGCCTGGCATTCGGAGTTCGATGCCGGCCGCGCCATTCAGTACGCCGGCGTGCTGGCGCTGAATTTCCAGAATCGCGTAACTGGCAGCGACGGTGCGCGTCGGGCCGCAGAGTATCTGCGGGCGCAGTTCGTCTCCCTGGGTTATCAAGTGGAAGACGAGACTTTCGCGATGTGGCTAGAGGGGCAGAGGGTCTCAGGAGAAAACGTGATCGCCCCAGTGTCTGAGGAAACCGTAGCGAGAGGACGGCCAATCACGATGCGACATACCTCCCAATCTTCAGGAGTGGTGGGCAGCGTGCTCGATCGGAGTCGTGGCGAAAATGCTATCCTGACGGACCTCTAGCCGGCTCTTCTCAGCCTGGGTAATCAGCTGGAGCAGGTCCCCAAGGGTCCCACCTTCAAGCAGGAAATCTACGGTTGATATCGTGCCTCCGTTGGGTCCTCCCGAACCAAGCACAAGTGCGGTCTGCGCTCGGTATTTTTTATTCCGAGGAAAGTCTCTTGCTAACACAGATTTCATTTGACGCGTTAAACCTGCGACCTGCGTGCGCAGGTCTACAATCGCCCGTTCCATCGCCTTGTTATCCTGGTCCTGCGGCCTAACCACTTTGTCAATCACCCGTGAAAGCTGCGAGCAGACATCAGGCAGCTTGCGCCGAAGGCGCAGGATGTCGCCAAGGGATAATGCGCTGAGTTCGGGAATGCTAATCTCGATGAGCGAACGCACCCACTCCCGGTTCTGCGTCCGTTTTCCAATCGTCAGGTCGCCGAGCACCAGCAGCGTGAATGACGCCGAATTCAGGTACATCGCGCCTAGACGTTCTGCCGTCAAACGCTCGCTACACAGTGAATAGAAGGCTTTAATGTGGGCACTCGCGTACTCGCTTTGATTCCCGAGATACGGAAGGCGCAACTCCGGTAGTGCCAGATCACGGTGTGACCAGCGCTGGAGGGTTTCGCCTACCTGGGGCAGGAACGTCACAGCACCATCGTCGACGGCTTGGTGTTCCTCAAGAAGCACCGCCCACAGGTTTCTAAGTAGCCCCGGCGCCACATTCCAACCACCTGCTAGTTCCAAGGCTTCGAAGTTGAACTCCGCATAGCGAACTGATTCTGGACGGACGCAGGAAACCCAGAGCGGCGCTGGCACGATGATGACAAGGTCAGCAAGGCAGAGAGCCTGCTTCAACACGTTCTTGAGTGGCGTCCGGTCGGTACATGACACCATCAACTTCGTACCATGGAAGTCCTGAATTGGCCGTACGATGCGGTCGAAATCCTGTGCCCGCAAAGAGAAAAGTCTTTGCAGTAGCGGCATTGCGGATTCTGACAAACCAGGGCCCAAAGAACTAAGACTGCTCTCTCGAGCTGCCTTGGTGACGTCCCGCAGCCAATCATTTGCAAAACTTCGCTTCACAACAATCTGCTCCTCAATTCAGGTGATCTCTCCCCTGCAGCCTCGGCACGCTTCTCATGAGCTTCGGCACCGCAGTCAGCGTCCCGGCAACAGGCACCGAAACGTTCGTATTCGAGTGAGTTCCCCCGCGGGAGCGTTTCTGAGCGGATCCTGTTTGAGGCATGGCTCAGCGGGCGACTTACAGACGGATCCGCCGTCTGCCGGCAAATAAATCGCCTGCTCGACCACTTTCGCCTCGGCCGCCCGCGGGGCGACAATTGCATTCGGGAACAAGCCGCCGAAAACGACGAACAAAACACCCACGGCGAGAATCCACCTCTCGCGAGGGAGCGCATCCGCCATCACCGTGAAGCCGGTTCTCCGTTTTCCCAGAAAAAGGCGCGCGAACAGCCGGAAAATACTCACAGCGTTCATCGCCGTGGCGATGGGGAGCAACAGCCCGGTTTGGGGATGCGACTCCAGCGTTCCATGAATCAGAAGGTCCTGGGAACAGAAGCTCAGCGTGCCCGGCAAACCAACCAACGCGAGTCCAAATACTATGAAGAATACTGCCAGCCTGGGCGCGTGCTCGGCCAAGCCAAGATACCGGCTGGCCGTCAGCTGCTCGCCAAAGCGTACCTCCAACAGCCGCAGAACCCCAAAGAGACCCATGGTCGATGCCGCCACAACAAACCAGTGCACCAGGGCACCAGTGATTCCTTCCGCGGTCCGGCTTTCGAGCCCAGCCAGAATGCATGCAGACTGGCTGAGCGCAAGAAAGGCGAGCAGCCGTCGAGGAGAATTTTCCGTGAGCGCTCGAATCGCTACGTAGAGTGCGGTCGCCAAGGCGAGATACGAGAGCAGAGGGAACATGTCGCGCGCGGTGTTGGGAAAAAGCGGTACGATCAGCTTGGCCACCAGCATTGCGCCGAAATGGCCGTTCAGCAGAAGAGCGGTGGGAATCGTGGGACCGCCATCGGCGGCGTCGGCCACCCAAGCGTGCGCTGGGCAGATGCCTTTCCGGAAGATGACGGCCAACACCAGAAGCCCGAAGACGGACATGCCGCCGGGATTCCGGCCCTTCAAGCCGCCAATCGCCATGGCGTGGCCGTGCGCTGCGATGACCGCGACGGCCAGCGCAAGAGCAGCGCTCGAAAGCAGAAGGCCCAAACGCGGCCGCCAGGTGCGAGCCCGGAACCATTTCTCCGGGAAGAAAGGGACCGTGGAGAGTATCCAGGCCGAAAGCAGGACCCGGAGATCGTTCGCCGAGTAGGCGAGCAGCGTGGATCCGAGCAGAAACAGTATTCCACCGATCGTGCCTGAGGTGCAATCGCGCCGCGGAATCACCAGCGTGGCTCCCAGCGTGAGACACGAAAACAAAACCATCAGGGCTTCGTTCAACGAGTCCCGAACAGGCGCCGCGCGCAGCAGAAACACGCTCGCCGCGACAGACGCCAGCGCCGCGACGAACCCGATGGTGCGCGAATGCTTCCGGTCAACTGCCACTAAAATGCTTCCAGCCCATGGCACGCCGATGGCCACGGCGGTGAGAGTCACGGCATCGCCCGCCATCAGACGTCTCCCTGACCCGCGGCACTTGGCCCAGAAACTGCGGCTTCACGCCGGCTTTGCGGCCCCTCTAATCCCAGACCGTCTAGGCTCGCGAAAAGCTTCGAGAGACGCATCAGGGGATGGATCACGAAGCGATCGAGGATCGTATCAAGATGCCCGCGGTCGAGCGACCACCGGTAGAGCCACAACTGTACGCGATCGGAAAATAGCTCCTCCAAATGCTTTCCGGTCGGTGAGAGCTCGCCACCGATGGCCGAATGCATCTTGTGATAGTCGTGGAGCATGGACGGCGCGCGCAAGAATTGCAAAGTGCGAACCGTGGCATGCCCAAGGATGTGGGCGATGGCGATCGTTTTCCAGCCGAGTCCGATCTCCACGAACACAACGCCCACCTGTGTCAGCGATGCATAGGCGAGTGAGGTCTTGGCATCCGCGCTGGCCCGGCCCGACATCGTTCCGTGAATGGCGGTGATCACGCCAATGGCGATCACCATGGCAGAGGCCAGGCGGGTTTGCGCGAGCATCGGTTGCGCCCGTAGCAGCAGATACGCACCGGCGTGAATGGAGATCGCGCCGTAGAAGATCGCGCTCGATGGAGTGGGTCCCTCCATGGCACGCGGTAGCCATCCCGAGAATGGAACCTGCGCGGCCTTTCCGGCGGCCGCGAGCAGCAGAAGCAGGCAAAGCAGCGATGTGCGGCTTCCGGTCAGCAGGGGCAGGCCGCCCGCAAACGTAGCCGTTCCAGACCAATTGTGCAGTGCGAAGACACCCACCAGCAATCCGATGTCGCACGCGCGATACACCGCAAAGACACGTAGACCGTTTTCGACAGGGGCCGTCCGCTGGTGGAAGAAAGCAATCAGCAACACCGAAGTGATCCCCACCATCTCCCAGCCAGCCACCAAGAGATCGAACGAACCGGCGGCAAACGCAAGCAGGGATCCAAACGCGAAAAGATGGAGCAACAGAAAAAAGCGGAGGAAGCCACGCTCTCGATGGAGGTAAGTTGCCGAGAACTGTCCAATGAGCCCCGCCAGAACCACGGTCATGCCGAGGAACGGCAGAGACAGCCGGTCCGCCAGAAGCACCAACGGGAAGTGATAATTCTGCACCGTGAACCAATTACCAAAGGTTAGGATCACGGCTGGTGTGCCAGTTGCGGCGAGCCTCCAGAAAACTACGGCCAGCGCAAAAACAGAGGCCGAAAACGCCAAGCTGGTGATTCTGGAAACAACGCGTTCCGAAGGAATCCAGCCTGCCAGCCACCCGAGTGCCAACACTGCAAAGACCACGCCGGGCGCAAGCACCGCGAAGACCAGCAAGGTTTGCGAATAGTCCATGCTTACCGGCCTCCTGCCCCAACCTGAATCCAGGCCATCGGAAGATGCTCGATTTTGCCGCTATACCATTCAGCGGAGGAGAAAGCTACCGGCAAACGTTCAAGGTCACTATCGAACTCTTGAAAGCCGCCATCCCTGCGAACGTGAACACGGCCCGACTGCGGGTCGATGGTCGCGATGCGAACCCAGCGATTCTCGACTAACTGCTTGATCGGCCCGCTGGCGTTGATCACCTTTGCCAGTCGTTCCGGAGTCGTCTCCACAACGAAGAGGATGCGCACGGGTTCATGGATTTCCACCATCTGCCAGGGCAATCCAGTGCGCAGGTCGCTGGCGTGGCCATCCATCACGCCAACCAGACCCGCCACATTGTGCGGGAGTTTGGTGCCGCAGCCGTAGCGATCGTTATCCACGATGGAGAAGTAGTACTCCAGATTGATACCCGCACAGACTGGAATCACGGCAGCCAACACCGCAGCAAGGCTTTCGTCGCTGGGATCGTGGGCGGCGTCATAGGAGGCTAGAAACGCTCGGCGGTCGAGAAACAGCCCGCGCGTCAGGTTGCGCCGGCCGATGATGCACACGGCATTGGTGCAATGCCCGTACTCCGGTCGCGGTTCCGCCAGGTGCTCACTGCGTTCTTCTACGTGCCGAAGCGCGGCGTCCGGCGAAGCATCCTTTGGACAGGATTCGAACCGCCGCGCACGCTCCTGGGCATTCCGCGCCCGCGCTCTGTCCAGCGACACCCTGATTCGCCTGAGGTCGTCCGCGTGTGTGGCTGGAACGGCGTTAAGTTCATAGAGTTCTACATCGTCGCTGCAGGTGTCATGATAGCCACCGACGAACCAGGCGTCGTCAGGAATGTCGATGCCCCGTTCGCGTAGACTGGTTCGGACTTCCGGCCGGTTTGCCATGGCGGCAAAGAGCCGCGCATTGGGGCCTCCGCGACGTCCGCCGCACGCTCCGCAGTCGTGGGCCGATTCGTGCGGATTGTTCAGACTCGTCGATCCGTGCCCCAACACCACCACCAGGCGCGAGAAGCCGCGTGTCAGGCCGGCCGGACCCAAGACACTGGCCACTCTTTCTGTTTTTTCCGCCGGCGCGAATCCCATCAGCAAACCGGTCATGGCGCCCCGCGATTGCGCTGTATTGCGCATTAGCGTCAGCTCCGTGCGCGGCTCCGGCAGGAACTCCTTGTTCATCCATTCGCGCAGCTGGGCGTAACGTCTCGGCGCCAACAGATGGCCGATCAGCGGAACCGCAGAAAGCAATCCCAGCGCCGTGGTCGAGAGCCAGCCCCGCATCAGTGTCCGCGACGACACAAACGAATTCCGCGCCAGCAATCCCAGAAACCGCCGGCGCCACTTGCGCCGCTCCAGCAGTTCGCGATCCTCCGCCTTCGGTTGCTCTTCTACCGCGTGCCGTGGCTTTACCACGACCGGCGAGAACGCCGCGCCGTGCGGGTCGTCGATCCCCTTGTAGTCCACGGCCACTCCGAAGTACCCGGCCGAGCTGAACGTTTCCATGTCCGCGTCCACTTCTTCAAGCGCGCGCCGCATGGATTCCTCGCGCTCGTCGATGCAGAAGAAAACTTGGGCCGCGGGCCTGGCTTCCAGTTCACTGAGACCACGGTAGTGCCGATGACTCGCGAGGCCGCGCAGGATTTCCCGTTCGTGCCATCGCTCGTAGGCCAGGTGCAGAATGCGGCGCCGCTCCAGTCCATTGCAGGCTTTCACTTCATTCGCAAACGCGGCCCACTCGACGTCGGAGAGGCGGGTGACTTCGTCAGCGGAGAGCGACACAACGCGCGCCGCGTCATAGACACGGGCGGCCCGGCTCAATCGCCGAGTCTCTTGAGTCTTAAGCGGGCTTTCCTGTGGAATCGTCTCGGCGACGCCTTCGCGCGACGCCACGCGGGCCATCGTAAGCCGCACCGCCAGATAGTCCATCAGCGAGCACGGCACCGTTTCATGCGGAGCGAGGCTCGGATCCTGCTCGAGCCTCCGCATTAATCCGGCCCATCCAGGCAGGGCGAGCAGTTCGGCCCGAATCACTTTCTCCCAATCGGGCTCCCGAAAGCGCAGAGAGTCGAGATAGTCCAAAACAGAATCGGTTGCCGAAAAAGAAAAGTACTCCTGGCGATCCAGTTCCTCGTACAAGCCCGTGAGGTAGCGCGGAAAAATAGCGCCGCGAAGCCGGAGTAACGCACGGACACTTTCATAAAAACCCTTCTCGCGGTGCGGCATGGGCCAATACGCCATACCTTGGTCGAGAAACACCGAGCACAGCCGGATCAGCCACGGATGAATGATCTCATCCACCGGACGCGGCGCCCCCGGTTCTTCCTCATGCGCGACGACGCGTGCAAAACAAGCGTCGAATAAGGCACGCAGCGCCGGCTGCCGGAATTCTCGCGCCAGATCGCCCTGCTCCGACCGCCATAGGATGGTGGCGGCATCAAACTCCCGCACCCCCGGCGTCATCATCGCGCGGCGCAGCGAGTGCCGGCTCAGCCTTGGGAAGACGACGGCGTCCGGCTCGCTGTCGAGCACCGCGTCGATATCCTCCAGGTGGATGCGGCCGCGTGCCAGCTCGGCGCGATATGCCGCTTCCGTCAAGTACGGCTCGGCGCCGAACAGTTGCGCTGCCTCGACGACGGCCTGCTCGAAGGGAAGATGTTGGAACGCGTGCAGAGTGTTGTGGTGGACAAAAACACCTATAGGACCCTGCATCGGAAGCACGTGCGCCGCGTGCTCAACAGTCTGCCGCAATCTATCGCGGCGCGAATGTTCGGATTGGTCGTCTTGCCTCAAGCCAACGCCTCGGACACTCTTTGGTGTGCGCGAGGTCCCTGATCTGACTTCGATTGGTGCTGAGACGATATGGTTTCCGTCGTACTGTCGGTGCCCGCCGCCCAAAAGCCCACTGCCGGGACGGGTTGGTAATTGTTCATGACTGTCGTTTCCGTCGACCGTGCGTTGCCCTCAGAGTCTGCGGTCCGATCTCTTCAAGCATGTTCATCGTATCGGTCAGTTGAGACGAGAAGTACCGTCGCAGGATGTCCAGAATCTCGATCAGCACCGGATCACGAACGGAGTAGAAAACTTGGTTGCCGACTTTGCGGTTTACGACGATCCTCTTGGCCCGCAGAACTGATAGATGCTGGGAGGCATTCGCCTGCTCAAGGCCTAATTGCTGAATCAGCTGCCCCGCCGACATCTCACCGGCACGTAGTGCTTCGATTATTGCGATTCGAGTCGGATGAGCCAAAGCTTGAAAAACCTCAGCCTTCAAACGACGCAGGGAATCGTTCATTAAAATCAAGCATATTCGAACTAATGAATATTTGCAAACTCAGACTCCCAAACGGCGTTGTACAAATTGACGTTAAAAGCCAGCACGCGCCGAGATCAATCGACCAGATCCCTACTTCACCGGCCAATCTGTGCTTATTTTTGGGCCGGGTTGAGTTTCCTGGTTTCGGCGAGGATCTTGACGATGCGATTGGCAAGGCGATTGAGACGGTTTGCGTAGGCAGCACGGCCACACCAGCGACAGCTTCGGCGGTCCGCACCTTTGCCAAGCCGAAATCCAGTAACTTGGTACCTGTTTTGGTCAGCATGATGTTGCCGGGCTTCAAGTCTCGGTGGCGGCGGATTCATTGG